>VOFF01000611.1_pt1 | contig 12001 bp, 11 predicted proteins | sample 5384061 | NCBI WGS metagenome assembly VOFF01 (sample SAMN12384725, study PRJNA508395) | human gut metagenome | isolation source: healthy gut E | host: Homo sapiens
GAACTTGTTCGGACGATGCTGCGGCGGGAAGCGGACGTTGAAAACGACGAATGAAATTCAACCATTTCGCCAAGCCGAGGGCAGAGCCGAACTTGTTCGGGCTGTGCCGAGGCGAGAAATGGACTGATGAAAACGAACCTGAACGATGGAAGAGAAGGAAATGTCATTTTGGGGCCACTTGGAGGAGCTCCGCCGTACGTTGTTCCGCGTGGTGGCGGTGTTGCTCGTATTCATGATCGCGTGTTTCTGCGTCATGCCCGACCTGTTCGATTCGTTCGTGCTGGGGCCGACGACGTCGGATTTTTTCCTCTACCGGTGGCTGTCGAACCTGGGCGGTACGGGGATGTTCCTTCCCGATTTCAGCAACGACGATTTCGCGGTGGAGATCATCAATATCAACGTCGCTTCGCAGTTCCTGACCCACATCAGCACGTCGTTCTGGTTCGCGCTGGTGCTGATGTTCCCCTACCTGATCTTCGAGGTGTGGCGCTTCGTGCAGCCGGCGCTCTTCGAGAACGAGCGGCGCAGCGTGGGGCTGGCCTTTCTGGGCGGAACCGTCATGTTTTTTCTGGGCTGCGCCGTGGGGTACTGTTTGGTCTTCCCTTTTACGTTCCGTTTCCTGACCGAGTACCAGCTCAGCGCGTCGATCGTCAACCAGATCTCGCTGAACTCCTACATGGGCAATTTCCTGATGCTGGTTTTCGTCCGAGCAACTGCATGAACTGCCGGAAATACTCCTCGGCCCGGCTGTGCACGGGGTTCTCGACCTCGGGATGCTCGGCCAGATAATGCGCCAGAATATCCCCGACCTTGTAGATCGTGGCGCCGATCAGCCCGCCGACGACCTCCATTCCGAACGGAGTCTCCGGCCCGTCGGTCACCCGTTCGATCAACGAAATGAACTCCCGCACGGTCCGGGCTTCTTCAGGCGTCAGCCCCAGGCAGGGATGCATCGCGATCTTCAGGAAAAGCGGCATCATACGCTTGGTATCGACGCTGATCTGTTCCAGCAGACCGGGAGAGACATGGACGATATGACACCGGAAATGCCCCGAAGAATGGACCTGGACTATGTTTTTCGGAGTCGATACGAACAGGGTGTCTTTCTGGAGCTTGTATTCGCGCAGGTTGAACGACACGGTCGCCTCGCCTTCGGTTCCCACGCCGATAATGAAGGCATCGATCCGGCACGGATAGCGGAAAGTCTGCATCACCGAAGCGCTGTTCGCCGCGAGGCAGGAGCTCATCAGCCCGAGCCGGCTCCGGCTGCCGGACATCGAAAGCAAATCGTTCGGGGAGGGTGAAACTCGTGATCGGAGTCTCTTCGTTTATCTTGTTCATCTCACTGTTCGCTGACATTTCGACAAATATAGCAATAATCCGCATAAATAGGGCCGAAAAGAACTGTTTTAGGACAATTCGAAGAATTACGGACCACTTTCGAACCAATGAAAAACCGGACCCCCGAAAGGGTCCGGCCATGCGGTCCGCCGCCGGGCGGAAAAATCCTCCGCCCCGCGTGCGGAATTATTTCGAAGCGTCGGCCGGGGCTGCCGGAGCGGCTGCCGGGGCGTCGGTAATGCCCAGCTCCTTGCGCACCTCGGGAGCGAGGTCCGTCAGCGCGGCCTCGTCGAAATAGGCCAGCGAACCGGCCGAGGTGTCGAACACGAAGAGATAGCCGCCCGCAGCGGCGATCTTGTCGATGGCAGCCTTGGCTTTCTCGATAATCGGCTGGAGCAGTTCCTCCTGCTTCTTCGCATAGTCGCGCTGGGCCATCTGCTGGAACTCCTGGCTGCGGCGCTGCAAATCCTCCAGGCTCCTCATCAGCGTGCCGTCCTTGCCGAAGAGCGACTCCTGCAATGCCGTGGCGTCCTTCTCCTTGCTCAGGATCGTATCTTCGAGCACCTGCCGCGTGGTGGCCGACAGCGAGGCTTTCTGCTGCTGATAGTTGTTGTAGAGCGTTTCGATCTCGGCGAATTTGTCGTCCACCTGTTTCTGATAATCTTCGGCCATCTTGTCGAGATCCTTGATGGCGGTATTGTAGGCATCGATCGATTTGAAGATCTTCTCGCTGTCGACGATCATGTAGTTCTGTGCGTAGGCGCACCATCCGGCTGCGGCCAGTACGACGGTTAAAAACAGACGTTTCATTCTTTTCCCGTTTTAAGCATTGTTATACAAATATAACAAATTTCTTCCAAATTTATTGCCAACACCACTCAGAATTGTTGTCCCATCATGAAGTGGATCTGGCTGCCGCTCTTGCCGGTCTGGTTGGCCGGAGCATCGAAGCCGTAGCCCCAGTCGATACCCAGCATACCTACCACCGGCAGGTAGAGGCGGACGCCGAAACCCGCCGCGCGCTTGATCTTGAAGGGCGAGAACTGTTTCCACGAGTCGAAGGCATTCGCTCCTTCGAGGAAGCCCAACACGTAGATCTGCGACGAAGGTTTCAGGATCACGGGGTAACGAAGCTCCATCGTGTATTTGTTGTAGGCCACCGAATAGTTGTTCGACGGGTCGAGCGCACCCTCCTCGTAACCGCGCACGGCGATGATGTCGATACCGTACATGTTGTATCCCGACATGCCGTCGCCGCCGACTTCAAACCGCTCGAAAGGCGACACTTTGTTCTTGTTGTAGTGACCCAGATAGCCCATTTCGGCGGCGGCCATCAGCACGAGGTTCTGGTTGTTGGTGAGCGGGAAGAACCACTTGCTCTTCAACTGCCATTTGTGGTATTCGATCCAGTGGTAGCGCTCCTCGTCCGGCAGATTGGCGTCGGCGTAATCCTTGCCGTCCCACAGCGAGTAGGGCGGGGTGAGTTGAACCGAGACGGTGAACTCCGAACCGCTGCGCGGGTAGATCGGCTGGCTGACCGTGCTGCGCGAGAGCACGAACTTCAAAGCCAGCGTGTTGGCCGCGCCGTTCTTCATCACGAAGTAGTCCCAGTTTTTCAGCGCGTAGCGTTCGTAGGAGGCCTCGGCGTAGAACGAGAAGTTGGGGTCGGGCCACCGCAGGCGCTTGCCCAGACCGGCGGCGACGCCCGTCGTGCGGAAGTGCTGCGTGGAGGTCTGCCAGAAATAGTAGGCGTTGTTCTGTTCCGAGAGGTGTACCGACAGCGTGAACGAGTTGGGTTTGCGCCCGCCCAGCCACGGGTCGGTGAAGCTCATGGCCAGCGCCTTGTAATAGGTTCCGTTGGTCTGCGCCGAGATCGAGAACTTCTGGTTCTGCCCCATCGGGTAGGGACGCCACGCCCCTTTCTTGAAGAAGTTGCGGACCGAGAGGTTGTTGAGTGTGATGCCGACCGAGCCGACGAAGGTGCCCGAACCCCAGCCGCCGGCGATGTTGAATTGGTCGCTGGCCTGCTCTTCGAGCGGCCAGTTGATGTCCACCAGCTCGTTGGATACGGGCTTGATGTCGGGCATGATCTTCTCCTGGTCGAAGTGTCCCATGCCGGCCAGCTGGCGGATCGTCTGCATCAGTAGCGCGCGGTTGTACAATTCGCCCGGCAGGGTGTAGAGTTCGCGGCGGATCACCTCGTCGTTGACGCGCATGTTGCCCGAAATGCCCACGTTGTTGATCGAGAACTGCTTGCCCTCGAAGATTTTCATCTCCATGTCGATCGAGTCGGCGCCGATGATGATTTCGGCCGGTTCGATCTGCGACATCAGGTAGCCGTTGTTCTGGTAGAGCGACTTGATCTGGTTCATGTCCTCGGGGTTCTCCTCCTTGCCGATGCCCAGCCGCTTGTGCATCGTCTTCTTGTCGTAGGTGTCGCCCGATTTGACGCCGAACATGCGTTGCAGGTCGCTGGTCGGGTAGACCGAGTTGCCGACCCATGTGATGTTGCGGATATAGTACTTGTTGCCCTCCGACACCGAGAGGTCGATACCCAGTCGGCGGTCGTTGATCGGGTAGATCGAGTCGCTCAGGATCGTGAAGTTGCGGTAGCCTTTCGAGTTGTAGAAGTCGATGAGGTTCTCCTTGTCCGTTTCGTAGTCGTCCTCCTTGAGTTTCGACGACTTGAAGAAGTTGATGCTCTTCTGGTGCGTCTTCTTGAAGGTGCGGCGCAGGCGCTTGTCCTTGAACTGTTCGTTGCCGTGGAAATTGATCTTGCCGATCTTGACCTTGCGTTTGCGGTCGATCACGAAGGTGACGTTCACGGCGTTCTGGATGACGGGATCGTTCTCGATGCGCACGCTCACCTCCGCATTGCGGAAAGCCTTCTCGGCGAAATATTTCTTGATGAGCTTCGTATTCTTGTCGATCACGTAATCCGACAGCTCTCCGCCCGTTTTGAGTTGCAGCTTCTCGATGATGTCCTTCTGGCGGCCTTTGCCGACCCCCTCGCCTTCGAAGAGCCAGCGGTAGACGCGTGGCCGTTCGCGCACGGAGATCTCCATGTCCACGCTGTCGCCGTCGATCGTGGCGCCGACCTTGACGTCGGCGAACAGGCGCTGGTTCCACAGCTTGGCGATCACGTCCGCGATGTTCTCGCTCGGCAGATAGATCGAATCGCCCGGCACGAGTCCCGTAGAGGCTTGTACGACGGTCTTGTTGAGGTATTCGATACCGCGCAGGTTGATTTTGCGGATGAAGTAGCGTTTGGGCTTCCCCTTCATGATCGGAGCCTTCTCGTCGAAGGGCGGCAGCGTCTCCTCCGTGTCGTCGGACGCGGCGTCTTGCGGTGCGGCCGGCGTCGTGACGGCAGTGGTATCCGCCGGGTTCTTCTCTTGTGCGAATATGCCGCTCACGCAGAACAGCGGCGCTGCGATTGCCAGGCATATCTTCCGTAAACGATTCATCTATTTTCTTGTAACTCTTTTGTTCCTAATTCTCTTGGACTAATCCGAAACGGCGGTCGCGTCGTGCGAAGACCTCCATCGCACGGTCGAAGTCGGCCTCCGTGAAATCGGGCCACAACACGTCGGGGAAATAAAGTTCGGCGTAGGAGGACTGCCACAGGAGGAAGTTGCTCAGCCGCTGCTCCCCGCTGGTACGGATCACCAGATCGGGATCGGGATAGGGGGCCGTGTAGAGCGCGCTGCCGACGGTCTGTTCGTCGATCGCTTCGGCCGGCAATTCCCCTGCCGCGACCCGGCCGGCGAGCAGTCGCACGGCGCGCACCAGTTCGCTGCGCGACGAGTAGTTGAGCGCCAGTATGAGCGTCAGCCGCTCGCCGCCGGCGGTCTCCCGCTCGGCCTGCGCGAGATATTCCTGCACCTTGGCCGGAAAACGGCTGCGGTCGCCGATCATGGCGATGCGCACCCCCTGTTTGCAGAGTTCGGGCGTTTCGCTGGCGACACTCCGGCAGAAAAGTTCCATCAGCGCGTCGATCTCTTCGGCCGGCCGTCCCCAGTTTTCGGTCGAAAAGGCGTAGAGCGTCAGGTAACGCACCCCGCGGCGGATGGCGGCGCGCACGGCGGCACGCACGGGTTCAACGCCCTGCATGTGACCGTAATAACGCTCCTTGCCGCGCAGCTGCGCCCAGCGGCCGTTCCCGTCCATGATGATCGCGACGTGTCGGGGTGTGAGTTTCGATTCGCTCATATAAGCCACAAATATAGGGAATTTAATCCGAAATAAAGCAATCCTGTTTTTTATTTTGCATGATTACATGAACATGCCGGCGGTTACGAGTCGCGGTTCCGTTCGATAAAGAGACTCGAAGTCCCCTCCCGCGGGGGATTCGGGGAGAGCGGGATATGTAAATGGTCCGGAGTCCGCGGACAACGGCGGTCGGGAACGGAAAACGTGTCGGATATTGCCGGTACATCGAGCTGTAATAAATTTTGCTTTGAGCGGTGTCAGTCCCGAATGTCGACTCCCCACATCATCTTGTCTCTTAACGTGTCGTAAAACGATATATTGTGCGCCTGCCCCAGAAAGATCCGTTTTTCGGAGAGCGAGACGCGGATTTCGGTGTCGTCGGCCACGTCGTAGGCGGTGTTGTCGAGCGAGAGCGTCACGGCCGAACGGCGCGTGCGCACACGGAGCGCGACGTCGCTCGTGTCGGGGACGACGACGGGACGCATCGTGAGGTTGTGCGGGGCCAGCGGCGAGATCACCAGACAGCGGCATCCCGGCGCCACGACCGGCCCTCCGGCGCTGAGCGAGTAGGCCGTCGACCCCGTCGGCGTGGAGACGATCACGCCGTCGCCGTAGTAGGTGGCCACCTGCTGGTCGTCGACGCGGCACTCCACCGAGATCATCCCCGCGCCGCTGCGTTGCACGGCCGCTTCGTTGACCGCCAGCGCCCCCTGCGGCATTCCTTCGACGGCTCCCTCGACGCGGAGCATCGTCCGCTGTTCGATGCGCAGCGTACCGCGCGCGATCTCGGCGAAAAGCTCCTCGATCGCCTCCTTGCGGCCGCCGGTGAGGAATCCCATGTGGCCGGCGTTGATCCCCACCACCGGCACGGGCGCTCCGCCCAGCAGGCGGATGCCGTCGAGCAGCGTACCGTCGCCGCCGTAGCAGACCATGACCGCCCCGTCGCCGACGGGGGGACAGGTGTTGCAGCCGTACTCCTTTTCGACGGGAATCTGCGCTACGCCCAGCGAACGGATCGTTTCGGCAAACTCTTTGTTTACAACGAAGTCGAATCCGTAACGGGCGATCGCGGCGAACGTGCGTCGCAGTTCGTCGGCCGCGTGGACGACGCCCCTGCGGGAAAAAAGCAATAATTTCATCTCTGGGTCCCGAAAAATTAGTAACTTTACCACGCCGAGACGGCACGCGCCGGATACGGAACCGGGCGGGGCCGTTCCGTCGGGGCGCGCCTGTCCGAGCTGGAATTTATTGAGGCAAATATAGCGAAATTATGACAAAGTTGAGTGTGAACATCAATAAGATTGCCGTAGTGCGCAATTCGCGCGGCGGCAACCGGCCCGACGTGGTGCGTGCGGCGCTCGACATCGAACGCTTCGGTGCCGACGGCATTACGGTGCATCCGCGTCCCGACGCCCGCCACATCCGCTACGACGACGTGCGGGCGCTCAAACGGGTGCTCGCCACCGAGTTCAACATCGAAGGCAATCCGATCGACAGCTTTGTCGCGCTGGTGGAGGAGGTGCGTCCCACGCAGGTGACGCTCGTGCCCGATGCAGCCGACGCCATCACGTCGAATGCCGGCTGGAATACGGTTGCGCACCGCGGGTTTCTCACCGGCATCGCCGCCCGCTTCCGCGAACAGGGCATCCGCGTCTCGATCTTCGTCGACCCCGTGCCCGAGATGGTGCGGAGCGAAGGCCTGCGGCGCCGACCGCGTGGAGCTCTACACCGAAGCCTATGCCCGGGAGTACGCCGCCGATCCCGCGGCGGCGATCGCCCCCTACCTGGCCGCCGCCGAGGAGGCCCGCCGGCAGGGACTCGGGCTCAACGCCGGGCACGACCTCTCGCTGGAGAACCTGCGCTACTTCGTCGGCCGGATTCCCGGCACCGACGAGGTGTCGATCGGCCACGCGCTGATCTGCGACGCGCTCTATTACGGACTGGAGAACACCGTGCAGCTCTACAAACGGGAACTCAAATAACGCGAAGACCATGAAACGGATTCTGATTCTCGCCGCCGCGCTTCTCGCCGCCGGCACGGCCTGCGCCCAGGAGGCGTACAGGGAGCAGCGGCGCAGCCTGTTCGAGCTGCTGCCGATCCGCTCGAGCGACATCGTCTTTCTGGGCAACAGCCTCACCGACGGCTGCGAGTGGAGCGAACTCTTCGACAACCGCCACATCCGCAACCGCGGCATCAGCTCCGACCGGGCATGCGAACTGGCCGAACGGCTCGATCCGATCGTCGAAGGGCATCCCAAGCGGCTATTCCTGATGATCGGCATCAACGACCTGGCGGGCGGAGCCGCCCCCGGGGAGGTCGTCGCCGACATCGCCCGGGTCATCGACCGGTTCCAGACCGATTCGCGCTGGACGCGGATCTTCGTGCAGAGCATCCTCCCGGTGAACGGGCGGGATTTCGACGCCTACAGGAACCATTACGCGCACGCCGACCGCATCGTGCCGACGAACGCTGAAGGCCCGTGCGAAGAGAAGGGCGTGACGTACATCGACGTCTGGAGCGCCCTGGCCGACGGCGAAGGGTTGCTCGACAAACGCTATACGAACGACGGCGTGCACCTCGTGGGCGAGGGCACCTGGTGTGGCGCCGTGCTGAAACCCTACGTCAAGTAACCCGTGCCGCTTCGAATCCGATATTCCGCCGCATTTCGCGCCTGGCCGACGCACCTTCGTCGTCGGCGATGCTGCGGCGCCCCTCGACCGACATCGACGTCGTGGTCGTGGGCAGCGGCATCGCGCTGGCCGAGGCGCTGGGGCGCGAGCTCGGCGCGAAGGTCTCGGTCTTCAGGACCTTCGGGACGGCGATGGTGCGCGCCGGAGGCATCGAGGTGGAGTTCGTCGGCGCCCGCAAGGAGTCCTACACGCACGATTCGCGCAAACCGCAGGTCGAAGCCGGCACGCTCGAGGACGACCAGCGGCGGCGCGACTTCACGATCAACGCGCTGGCGTGGTCGCTCAACGGCGACACCTTCGGCGAGCTGGTCGATTCGTTCGAGGGGTTGCGCGATCTGCGCGAGCGGATCATCCGCACGCCGTGCGACGCCGACGTCACCTTTTCGGACGATCCGCTGCGCATGATGCGGGCCGTGCGCTTCGCCGCGCAGCTCGGTTTCGACATCCTGCCCGAAACCTTCGCCGCGATCCGGCGCAACCGCGAGCGCATCCGCATCGTCTCGCGCGAGCGCATCACCGTCGAGTTGAACAAGATCGTCGCGTCGGCGGTGCCCTCTCGCGGCTTCGACCTGCTCGAACGGTCGGGGCTGCTGGCGCTGATCTTCCCCGAAATGCAGGCCCTCAAAGGGGTCGAGCGGGTCGGCAGACATGCCCACAAGGATAATTTCTACCATACGCTCAAAGTGCTCGACAACGTGGCTGCGAAGAGCGACGACCTCTGGCTGCGCTGGGCGGCCGTGCTGCACGACATCGCCAAGCCGCTTACCAAGGCCTACGATCCGCAGACGGGGTGGACGTTCCATTCGCACGAGACGCTGGGGTCGAAGATGGTGCCGCAGATTTTCCGCCGTATGAAGCTGCCGATGAACGAACACATGAAGTTCGTGCAGAAGATGGTCTTCCTCCACTTGCGGCCGATCATCCTGTCGGAGGATCAGGTGACCGATTCGGCCGTGCGGCGGCTGCTGTTCGAGGCGGGCGACGACATCGAGAAGCTGATGACGTTGTGCGAGGCCGACATCACGTCGGGCATCGACGCGAAGGTGAAGCGCTACATGGCCAATTTCCGGCTGGTGCGCGAGAAGATGGCCGATCTGGAAGAGCGCGACCGCATCCGCAACTTTCAGCCGCCCGTCACGGGCGAGATCATCATGCAGACCTACGGCCTGCCGCCCTGCCGCGCCGTCGGCGAGATCAAGGAGCGGATCAAGAACGCCATTCTCGACGGCGAAATCCGCAACGACTACGACGAGGCCTACGCCCTGATGGAGAGGCTGGCCGCCGAACGGGGGCTGACGAAGGCGCAGGACGGATAGACTGTCCTGCGGACCACCGGCAGGCCTCGTCCGTGCTCCGCTTCTTTTCGCGCCGGGAGGAGAGCCGCTTTTCGCCGCGTCGCCGGTTTTGGTTTGATAATTGCCCGCTCCACGGGCGATGGGGAAATTGCGCGATAATCTCAATCTGATCTTTTCGAACCTGCTGTTCGGTGCGAACTTTTCGATCTACGTCTCGCTCGTGCGGAACTGGTTCGATTTCCGGCAACTCTTCCTGTTGCAGGTCGGTGCGGCCGCGCTCTTTTTCATCCCTTTCGCGCTGCTGTCGCCCCGCACGCCCCGTATGCGCTGGGCCGATCTGAAAAACATCCTGATCGTGACGGTGCTGATTATCTACGGCTGGATGTACACGATGCTGTGGGGCGCGACCTACACCAATCCCGTCGACGCATCGATTCTGGCCACGCTGGGGCCGGTCTTCACGCTGCTGATCGCCGTCGGGATGCACCGCGAGCCTTTTTCATGGGTGCGGACGCTGGGTGTCGCGGCGGCGCTCTGCGGCGCGGGCATCCTGCTCTTCGAACGGGGATTCCATCTGGTCGAGGGGAGCGAAGGGTGGGGCAATGCGCTGGTGCTGATCGCCGTGTTGTCGATCGCCGCCAATACGGTGATTATCAAGCCGCAACTCCAGCGTTTCGGAACGCTGTGGGTCATGGGGTGGTATTATCTCATCGGCGTGGCGATCACCTTCCCCTTTTTCAAGGATTATATCGATCTGAACCGGCTCTACACGCTTCCGCCCGGCGCACTGGCCGAAACGGGTATCCTGCTGATCTTCGGAACGGTACTGCCGATGTACCTGCTCTATCGCGGCACGGAGCGCCTTACGTCGGTACACACGGCGCTCTATCGCTACATCCAGCCGTTGGTGGCTACGACGCTCGCCCTGGCGCGGCATCAGGAGACGGTCGATCAGATTCACCTGCTGGCCGGCGGCGCGATCTTCGGCGGCGTATTGTTGATGGTGCTCGGAACCGTACTGGCACGCCGGAAGCAGCGTGCCGAAATGTTGAAACAGCCGTAGGTCCGGATGTTCGGTGTTCGCTCACTCCGCTTCGAGCGCCCTGCGCCATGCGTCGGGGACCGGCACGCTCTGCTGCGCCTCGAAATCGAAGGCGACCATGACCGAACGGCTCTGGCTGCGCACCGTGCCGTCGTCGGCCACGATGCGTTGCAGGAGCGTCAGGCTCTTCGTGCCGATGCGTTCGACGCAGGTCGTCACCGCGATGCGGTCTTCGGGCCGGATCTGCCCCATGTAGGAGGTGTCGGTCGCGGCGGTGATGATCCGTACGGGCGCGAAGAGGATTTCGGGGCCGAGCAGCCGGTCGAAAAAGTCGCTCTTGCCCACGTCGAAGTACATCTGCTGCGACACGTTGTTCACGTGGCGGAAAGAGTCGATGTCGGAGAAGCGTTTCTGTATTTCGGTGCGGATCGTGCGCGGCATGGCTATTGGCGGATGACTTTCACACCTCCGTCTTCGGTGAAGGCGATGATCGAACTGGGCTTTCCGGTCGGCCGCCCTTCGAAACGGGGGTTGACCACGTAGTCCACTCCGTCGACGATCTCGCGGGCGATCTCCGGCAACCGTTTGGGCGTCGGCTCGCCCGTGATGTTGGCCGAGGTCGAGACGATCGGCCGGCCGAAACGGCGCAACAGCCCCTGGCAGAATTCATGGTCGGGAATACGCACGCCGAGCGTTCCCTCTTCGGGGATAAGATTCGCGGCCACGCCCGCGGCGCCCGGCAGGATCAGCGTCAGCGGCGAGGTGGCCATCTCCTGCACCTCGAAGGCGATGCCGGGGGCACGGTCGACGTAGCGCACGGTCATATCGGCCGACGCGCACAGGACGAGCATCGATTTCTTGTTCTGGCTGCGTTTGAGCGCGTAGATGCGCGCCACGGCCTCCTCGTTCGTGGCGTCGCAGCCGATGCCCCATACCGTGTCGGTCGGGTAGAGAATCAGCCCTCCCTTGCGGAGTACCTCCGCTGCGGCGTCGATCTCGTGCCGCAGCGCATCGTTCTTCTGCGTAGGCATGGCGCGGCGGTTATTTGACGGGCAGTACCTCGATCCAGTAGTCGTCGGGATCGTTGATGAAGTAGAGCCCCACGGATTGTTGGGATTGTGCAGCTGAATACCCCAGTCCAGGCGCAGCACGGCGAACTTGATGTCGAGCCGGATGCCGAGGCCGGTGTTGAATCCCAGCTGTTTGTAGAAATCGCGGATGTGGAAGACCGCTTCGGGCGGATACTCCTCGGCGCTGTTTCCCATGAACCAGATGTTTCCCACGTCGAAGAAGGTGGCGCCGTGGAAGATTCCCCAGATCGGGAAGCGGAATTCGAGGTTCGCTTCGAGTTTCATGTCTCCCAACTGGACCGGATAGGTCACCTTGTCGGGGTCGACCGGCACCGATCCGGGGCCGAGCA
>VOFF01000710.1_pt1 | contig 12001 bp, 18 predicted proteins | sample 5384061 | NCBI WGS metagenome assembly VOFF01 (sample SAMN12384725, study PRJNA508395) | human gut metagenome | isolation source: healthy gut E | host: Homo sapiens
TCTCGATGGAAGGGTTACGGGTACTGGCATTTACCTATCGTGAAATTCTAAGAATCACACATTAACGTCACAAGATGAGGATCATCTTAGTATTTCTTGGTCTGATTGCGATGATGGATCCTCCGAGAGAAGAATCAAAAGCTGCGGTTGCGGAATGTATAAAAGCGGGAATTCGACCGGTTATGATCACAGGAGATCATAAGATCACAGCAGCAGCAATCGCAAAGAGAGTTGGTATATTACATGATTTGTCGGAAGCCTGTGAAGGTGCGGATATAGAAAATATGAGTGACGAGGAACTCAAAGAATTTGTCCCAAATATTTCTGTGTATGCAAGAGTGTCACCGGAACATAAAATCCGCATTGTCCGGGCCTGGCAGGAGAAAGGGATGATCGTGGCAATGACCGGAGACGGTGTGAATGATGCTCCAGCATTGAAGCAGGCAGATATTGGCGTTGCGATGGGAGTGACCGGAACGGAAGTTGCGAAAGATGCAGCAGCGATGGTACTTACAGATGATAACTTTGCAACAATTGTAAAAACAGTGGAAAACGGGCGAAATTTATATCAGAATATCAAGTATGCGATCCAGTTTCTTTTGTCAGGAAATTTGGGAGCAATTTTAACCGTTCTTTGTTCATCGATTGCAGGACTTCCGGTGCCATTTGCACCAGTACATTTACTCTTCATTAATCTTTTGACGGATAGCTTACCGGCAATTGCGTTAGGCTTAGAGCCGGACAGAAGTGAAGTGATGAGTGAAAAACCGAGATTAGCAGATGAGTCGATATTGACAAAAAAGATTTTCTTAGCAAAATCGGTCTGGAAGGTTTGGTAATTGGAGCAATGACAATGATCAGTTTTTTGACAGGATACAACCAGAATGGTACATTGCTTGGAAGCACGTATGCTTTTGGAACACTTTGTCTGGCACGTCTGTTCCATGGATTCAACTGCAAATCGGATCATCCGGTTATCTTTACAAAACGTTTCTTTTTGGGTACTGGCGGCAGTTACAATCGGCGGAAATCTTATGGGAATTATAGGTATGCTGATTTTCATTCCACTTGTATCGGTATTTTATACTATATTCCGGGAGTTCGTATATCTGCGCCTAAAAAAACAACATATAAAACGAGTAACGAGAACGGATGTGGAAGAGTATGCGGAGGAGGAAATTGCGTCATCCTTTATTGTGCCGAATGAAAAATAATGATTTGATACAAATATAAATGAAGTGTAATGCCGATTATTAAGACGTTATAAAAATAGATTACGAAGGAAGAAGATATTATGAAGAAAATAGGAATCATGACAGACAGCCACAGTGGAATTTTGAGCGAAGAAGCGCAGAGACTCGGAATTAAGGTACTACCGATGCCCTTTTATATCGGAGAGAAAGTGTATCGTGAAGGAGTAGATCTTTCCAGAGATGAATTTTATGATATGCTTCGAAAGGGCGTAGATGTATCTACATCTCAGCCGTCACCAACAGAAGTTATGGATATGTGGAAAGAAATGTTGAAAGAATATGAAGAAATCGTATATATTCCGCTCAGCAGTGCATTAAGCGGTTCCTGTATGGCAGCAATGGCAATGGCAAATGAAGATGAATTTGCCGGAAAAGTCTTTGTAGTTGACAATGGTCGTGTAGCGACTCCGATGCACCGTTCGGTTCTTGATGCAGTAGAAATGGCAAAAGAAGGATACAGTGTAGTCGAAATCAAGAAAATCCTCGAGGAAACCAGAGAAAAGATGACGATTTACATTGGACTCAGCACCCTGGAATATCTGAAAAAAGGTGGAAGAGTCAGCTCAGTAACAGCCCTGGCAGCAGATGTCCTGAATATTAAACCAGTCATGCATTTCAGTACAGGAACACTTGATACCTACCAGAAATGCCGTGGTATGAAGAAATCACGTAAAGTTATGATCGATGCAATGAAGCATGAGCTGGAAACGAATTTCCGAGAAGAATATGCTGCTGGTAAAGTGTACCTGATGGCGGCGTCCAGCAGTACCGATGAAGTGACAGAAGAATGGGTAAACCAGATTAAAGAAAGTTTCCCGGGAATGGAAGTCATGTGTGATAAACTTTCCTTCGGTTTGTCCTGTCATATCGGTCCGGATGGACTGGGAATCGGATGCACCTGTAAGCCAGTGTAAAAAACTGCTCCGGAGAAGATAAAATAAAAGATTAGGGTGTCAAAAGGTTTATAGCCTTTGATATAAATTTGTACCTTGAAAACTTAACACGATATGTAAAAACATTGGATTCTTTGGTAAAATGTAGGTAGCATTTTATGAGGTGATCTATATGTCTTTTGTTAAAAATGATAATCAACAGCTTACTGTTTTAGACAGTACTTTTAATCTTACAGAACGCGAAAAACGAATGTTAGAAAAATCATGGGCAAAAATTTTTGCAGACAAAGTTTTTCCTGCTATTGATGAAAATATTTTTTCTGTTCTTTACAGTAAAAAAGCATCCAGACCTAATACTCCGGTCAATGTGATTGTTGGGGCACTGATTCTTAAAGAAGCTCTTAATGTTACTGACGATGAGATCGTTGAAGCTATGGCATTTGATATCCGCTATCAGTATGCACTGCACACAACCAGTTTTGAAGAGCAGCCAATTAGTGACAGAACCCTCAGCAGGTTTAGAGCAAGAGTTCTTTCTTACAAACAGAGCATGATGTTGATCTTTTTCATGAATGTGTTGTAAAAATGGCAAAAGAAATATCTGATTTTATGGATATCACTCCGGATTGGCTTACTTGTCAACTGTTTTTTGTAATATTTTTAAAGTTTTTAGGTATAAAAACAGTGGCTTTCTATGACAGAAAACCACTAAAATGATGCTTAACTGAATGGCATTGCTTTATCACCACTTTGAAAATGGTTGTTTTATGGCGGATAGTCAGACAGTTTTGGATATAAGAGATGATCTTGGAGCAACAATGAATGAATGCAGGGAAGTGACCGAAAAGTACCGCACAGGACGGAGTGCATATTTACGGCTCGGACAGTTGTTTATGCGATTGTTTGCAGGACTATTATAGCAGAAAGAAGAGGTGTTCGATATGTGTACAGCAGCAACTTACAAAACAAAAGATTTTTATATGGGCAGAACGCTTGATTATGAATTTTCCTATGGGGAACAGATCACGATAACACCAAGAAATTACGAATTTGATTTCCGGTTTGCCGGGAAGATAAAAAGCCATTATGCTTTGATCGGAATGGCATTTGTTGCAGGAGGTTATCCGCTTTATTATGATGCTGTTAATGAAAAAGGCCTTGGAATGGCAGGTCTTAATTTTGTCGGCAATGCGGCATATGAAGAGGCTTTGCCGGAAGATGAAACAGAAGTCAGCCAGGTGGCACAGTTCGAGTTCATCCCATGGATCCTTACACAGTGTGCTACTGTAGCAGAGGCGAGAGAGAAGCTGGCAGCAATGAGACTGACAGGTACAGCATTCAGTGAACAGCTGCCGACAGCACAGCTTCACTGGATCATTGCAGACAAAGACTCCTGTATCGTTGTTGAGTCTATGAAGGATGGGCTGCATGTATATGATAATCCGGTAGGAGTGCTTACCAATAATCCACCATTCCCGAGTCAGATGTTTGCACTGAATAATTATGCCGGAGTATCCAGAAAACAGCCGGAGAGTACTTTGCAGGAGTATTACAGCTTGATGCATATAGCAGAGGAATGGGTGGAATGGGAATACCTGGAGATCTTTCCAGCCAGTCAAGATTTGTGAAAGTTGCCTTTACAAAATTAAATTCGATCTCCGGTGAAGAAGAGGATGAGAGTGTAAGCCAGTTCTTCCATATCTTAGGATCCGTAGATCAGCAGCGTGGATGCTGTGAGGTGACAGAAGGCAAATATGAGATCACGATATACACGTCCTGTTGTAATACAGCAAAAGGTATTTATTATTATACGACTTATGATAATCATCAGATCACAGCGGTTGACATGCATGCGGAAAATCTGGATTCAGATCAGCTGATCTGTTATCCGCTTCTGTCCAAGGGCGAAGTCAGATGGCAGAATAAATAATACGAAAATGCACGGAGAAAGCATAACGCAGAACAACAGGAGGACAATATCGAGATTGTATGGAATGCAGATGTTAGGTTGATAATTGTGCAAGCACCGCCTGCACAATTTGTGCAACAAAAAAGAGGAGCCAGTCCAGACTCCTCAAAGGTACGTTATTTCAAAAAGTTGCTCTTATGTTCCAGTGCGTGCAGATTATAGCCAAGTGTAGCCAGGTGCGCTACCTTCAGTGCAACCAGATTGATGTCGGTGGACATCGCGCTGGCGATCTGCTCGGCTGTGTATCCATACTCATAGATGTAGCGAAGGACTTCATCGCTGTCCATCAGGATTTCCGCTGCTACGATGTTGGCTTCATATTCCGGTTTGGATTTCATATCGTAGAGCATGAACTCATGAATCGGGGTGGTTTTCGCCATATTCCGGTGAAGCTGATCATGCCCTAATTCATGTGCGCACACGATGCGCAGCATATTTTCATCCAGACTGTTATTCAGGAAAATAAAGCGATTTCGCTTGATTACCCGGTACATTCCCTTCAGGGAGCCGAGGTTTTCGCAAAGCATGACATGTACACCAAGCTGCCTTGCAATTTCAAAAGGGTCTCTGGAACCGCAGCGTTTTACCAGTTTCTCACCGACCCGTGAAAGCTGTTCCGCATTCATCATACCACCTCCAGTTTACAGTATAGCGAAAAGTGTGTACGATAAATGTCACTGATCAGATTTTTTACGCCTCGTTTTCGGGGCGTATTTTTTATTGTTCTCTTTGGCAATCCAGTAGGCATCGGTCAGAGCTTTATAAGCTCCTTCGATGGCATCTTCGCTTAATTCGCCGCCAGCGAACATACCGGTCACTTCGCTGACCAGTTCTTCAATATCTTTCGCTGCTTTTGCGCCGCCTTTTTCATGAGCTTCTACGACATAGGTGCCGCTGCTTCCCAGCAGGTACTCAGTAGTAGTATTCAGCGCATCCGCAATCTTCTGGATCGTGACCATATTGGATGGTTTACGGCTGCCAAGCTCATAATTCTGAATTGTGCGGGCGGTTACACCGGCCTTCTCTGCAAGTTCTACCTGAGTTAAATTGGCTTCTGTTCTTTTTTCTTTCAACCTTTCTTTGAAGACCATAGGAATACCTCTTTCTTTTTTAATAACAAACACGAACACTTTTTCATAAAATCCTATTGACACGAAAAACTGTACTTGCTATAATGACGATGAAAACACGAAATACAATTCGTGTAATTATAGTATCACAAGAAATGCTGTGTGTCAATGCGTTCGTGAAAAGTTGTTCGTGCTTTCACGAACGGAGAGGAGGAATACGAGATGCAAAGAGTGATTCTTCATTGTGATATGAATAATTTCTATGCCTCTGTCGAGTGTATGCTGAACCCGGAACTGAAGAACAAGCCGGTGGCAGTGTGCGGTTCTGTGGAGGAACGGCATGGCATTGTACTTGCGAAGAACTATGCAGCAAAGGCGTTTGGCGTTTCCACGGGAGAGGCAATCTGGCAAGCAAAGCAGAAGTGCCAGGATCTTGTGATCGTGGAGCCGCACTATGAGCAATATATGAAGTTTTCAAAGCTGGCTCGTGAAATATACGGTCGCTATACCGATCAGATCGAGCCGTATGGGATGGACGAATGCTGGCTGGATGTGACCGGAAGCGGCTGCATGGGAACCGGATTTGAAATTGCAGATGAAATTCGCAGAACCGTTAAGTTTGAATTGGGACTTACGATTTCCGCAGGAGTGAGCTTCAACAAGATTTTTGCCAAGCTTGGGTCGGATATGAAAAAGCCGGATGCGATTACCTGTATTGAAGTAGATTCGTTCCGGGAGAAGATTTGGTGTCTTCCTGCCTCTGACTTGCTTGGAGTCGGCAGAGCGACCGAGAAGATTCTGTCCGGTTATGGGATTCATACGATTGGAGAGCTTGCTGCAACATCGGATGATTTCTTGAAGTGCCGCCTTGGAAAGAATGGACTGGCGATTAAGAAGTATGCCAACGGACTGGATGATTCGCCGGTTATGCGTTCCGATTATGTCTCCCCGGTAAAAAGCATTGGGCACGGGATAACAACCATGCAGGATTTGGAAAATAACGCCGAAGTCTGGTGTGTCATGCTGGAGCTGGTGCAGGAAATCGGAACTAAGCTGCGAACGCATAAAAAGAAAGCAGGCGGAATTGCGATTTCCATCCGCAACAATGAGCTTTTCACGAAGGAGTGGCAGTGCCGGATTAGCATTCCGACACAAAGCCCTACCTATCTGGCGAAAACCGCATTTGCTTTGTTTGCTAAGAATTATCAGTGGGAGCATCCGATTCGTTCGGTGACGGTTCGGGCAATCAATCTGTTTGAAGAGGATTGTCCGATACAATACGACCTATTCACAGATGTGAAATCACTGGATCGCCAGGAACGGCTGGACGCAGCGATTGAGCAGATTCGATTCCGATTCGGGAAAGATGCGATTAAAAATGGGGTACTTTTTCAGAAAAGCAAGATGCCGACAGAGCGAAAAGTGGATTTGGTTATGCCGACAGGAATGATCGGTTAATACAGCACCGGTAGAATCTGGTGAGTTCTTTGCTAAAAGAAGTCAACACATTCGCCGGTTTACAGAGGAGGAGCGTAGAATATGTCGGAACAGAAATGTAGAAAAGTATATGTACCTGTGAATTTGGATGTGGATGCAGAGGGAAATATCCGTCCGCGTCTGATTCGGTGGATTGACGGACGGGTGTATGAGATCGACCGATTGAAGCATAAGTGCCGGGCTGCTTCCACGAAGGTAGGTGGCTGCGGAATTCGTTATACGGTCATGATCGGTGGGCATGAGAGTTTTCTGTTCAACGAAGATGAAAAATGGTTCGTTGAGGCAAAGGAGCAGTGCCTATGATCCTTTCACAGAAAAAAATAGAAGAAATCGCTGTTGCAGTGATAAGAGATTTTCAAAAGTCCTTTTTCGGCAGCGAAGCAGATGATCCGGAGAGATTCGCACTTCCGACACCCATTGACCAGTTTGCATCCGATTATCTGAACCTGAAGGTGTCATTTCAAAAGTTGTCCTCGGACGGAAGCATCTATGGTCTGACCGCGTATGTGGATACAGAATATCAGATAGAGGTTGATGGAAGTCAGAGGAGCATCTTCCTGAAAACTAATGATGTGGTTCTGGATAAGAGCTTCATTGAACCGGAGAATATTCGGAAACTCTGCGGAAAACGCAGATTTACGCTGGCACATGAGTGCGCTCACCAGATATTGTTTCAGCTGGATGCCGATGACCGAAAGATAGCCTGCCATAAGAGACCGGAAGTGGAAAAAAAAGGTTCCCGCGTTCTGAGAACGCAGGAAGATTGGAACGAGTGGCAGGCCAATTCGCTGGGAGCTGCCATCCTGATGCCCCAGTCAGAAGTGGATCGGGCGATGTGGTTCATCAACAGCAGAAAGCCTCTGACATGTTATGGATGGCGTTTTTATAACAAAGACCAGGTGAAGATAGATACTTTCTGTGGTGTCTTTGGCGTTTCGAGATCGGCAGCTGCTATCCGCTTGGAACAACTGGGCTATCTGAACCGGAAAAAGGATTATGAATATCGTGATCCATTGGAGGTGTGGCCATGAGCAAGAATATCAGAGTATCGGAACCATCTGCGGAAATGCAGATTAAAATCATCCGGGCAAAGGATGCGATTGCTTCGCAAAAGCCCAGGATTGTCAGGTGCCCTTATTGCCGACACAATTCAATCATCGTCTTTGAGGATACCAGAGGACATGTGCAGACCAAATGTAAGGCCTGCGGACGCGAGACCGTCTTCAATGTTTTGGAGATGAGAAGATTACGGAGATTGCAGCTCTACTATTCGTCTTTGAATGGTTGAGATGACAATAAATAACTCTATTAACACAATTTTATAAGTCATAGCTGTGCTGTGGAGCCGCTGACAGGCGATCCAAAATTGAGCGCGGAGTGATATCGGCATCTTATAATGACATGATTCTGTTTTCGGAATTCTTTGGAGTAACGCTGGATTATCTGATCATTGGCAAGAGACAGGATGTGGATGCGTTGAAAAAGAGAGTGCAGGATGCCATTACGCAGCTTCAGGAAGCACTGATGTGAACTCGCAAAATTAGGTGGGCAAAGTCGCAGTTTCCGGCGTGTTATGTAAAACCGCATTCTTTTATACTTACTTTACAGCTAAGGCAACGAGGCTGATGAACAATGAAAACTGAATACTCATTCTCCAAGCACATTACTGACAGAACGAGCCTTCGACTGCACGCCATGATGCCCAACAGGGGCGAAGCGGAATCGCAGCAGCAAATGTCGGATTGCAACCGACGGTGGTGTAAAAAGCCTGTCAGGGACAATGATACTTCCGTAATTCGCGGTCCGGCCATAAAGAAGGCGGGATGGTTAAATTCAATGGAGCAGTGAAGCAAACTGCCGCTTGTGAGAAATCCCCGATCTCTGGGGTGCCAAGAAAAAGTACAGAGAAACCATATTTTAAGAAAGGCTGTCAGAATGAAGCGTTTGAATTATTTTCTGTCAGCTTTTATCCATAGATGATTATGGGATTGGAGGCAACCAGATGAAAGAAAACTGGGTTTACCGGCGAGGAGATATTTACCTTGCCAATCTTGGTGTTCCGATAGGATCAAAGCAGGGCGGTGTTCGTCCGGTAGTGGTTCTTCAGAACGATGTCGGCAACTTTTATTCGCCGACGATTACGGTTGCTCCTCTGACAACGAAGATTCAAAAGAAAAGAAGCCAGCCGACACATTATTTCCTTCGGAAGGCAAAAGGGCTGGCAAGATCTTCGATGGTATTGGCGGAGCAGCTTGATACATGTGATAAGACCTGTGTGATTCGGTATCTCGGCAAGGTAAGTAAAGGGACAGATGCGCGGAATTGATGAAGCTGTGAAAGTGCAGCTTGGATATTATATTCCGGAACAGGCAGAGAAAGAAAAGGCAAGGCAAATGCCGAAAGGAAGTGAATTTTGATGGTGGATAAATTGATTAAGCGTAAAGAAGCCGCTGAGATGTTGGGAATTAGCCTGGATACTTTGGATCATGCAAGAATGGAAGGGCTGATCACTTACGTTCAGCATGTTGAGAATGGCTGTGTTTATTTTACTGAAGTTGGACTTCAGGAGTATATTGCAAGGTCTACACACCGTGCAAGGCCGAAGGATAACAATCCTACTTTCCGAAGGAAAAGAACCGTCAGGAGCGAAATTCGACATCGTTGAGTATTGGCAGGTTATTCGCAATAATGAATATATCAGCTAAAAGTTTGGAGGTGTCGAAGATGGCAAGAAAAAGATATGCGATTCCTCAGTACGGAACCGTCATCATGGCGGGTAAGGAATATTACCGGACTCGAATTGAGGATGCTGATGGAAAGCGGGTGGCGTTGTATGGCAGAACCCGTGAAGAACTATATGATAAGGTGCTCGAAGCGAGAGAGCAGATTGAGGATAATACATTTCGCAGATCATCCCCCACAGTAAAGGAATACTGCGAAAAGTGGCTGTTGTTACAATCCGCACAGGTAAGAGCCACTACGTTGACGGATTACACATCGAAAGTTAACCGGCATATTATAAAAAGCCTCTGGGTCATATGAATATAGCAGATGTTACAGCAGATGATATTCGTCTGGCACTGGTTCCGGTATCCAAAAAATCAGCGTCTGTGTACAAATCGGTTAATATACTTTATAAGAGCATTTTTGCGGCGGCAAAAGAAAGCAAAGTGATTCAGGACAATCCTACAATTTATTTGTCTGGAAAGAACGGAGGCGTTCCTCAAAAAGAGAAAAACCCTTTGACTGATGATCAGGTGGAGAGATTGCTGGATGCGATAAGAGGATTGCCACCGTATGTATTTGTGATGCTTGGTTTGTATGCGGGGCTTCGGCGAGAAGAAATTCTTGCATTGCAGTGGGATTCGTTTTTCTGGATGAAGCAGCACCGTATTTGACAGTGTGCAGAGCTTGGCATACAGAGCACAATCGACCGGTAATAATGTCTGAACTGAAAACAAAGGCTGCTCATCGAGATGTACCGCTTCCTGATTGCCTGACGAAATGCCTGAGAGAAGCAAAGGAGACTTCCACATCAGACTATGTTGTTGCGAACAGCGAGGGTGAACCGCTTTCATATACGCAGTTTAAGAGGCTCTGGCAGTATATTGTGACCAGAACTGTAAAGGAACGGAGCTACTACCGTTATGAGAATGGAAAACGAGTGAAGCATACGGTGAAACCGGTGCTGGGCGAAAGAGCTGCGCATAATGGAAAGGTGGTTTATAGCTTAGACTTTGAAGTGACACCACATTTGCTGCGGCATACTTATATTACAAATCTTATTCACGCATCGGTTGATCCTAAAAACAGTTCAGTATCTTGCCGGTCATGAGAACAGCAAGATAACGATGGACATTATGCAAAGGCAAAGTATAACCGACCGGATGAACTGGCGGGCATATTAGAGGATACCTTTACACTGTGGGATGCAGAATAGGCCAGACAGTTTCATGAATGAGATCAAAAAGAGTAGGGATAATCCCTGCTCTTTTTACATATAGCCGACATCCTTGAGAACCGGAGCAGCATTCTGGATAATTAAAGAGCAAAGATCAATTTGGATATATCAAGAAAATGGAGGAAGCAATAATGGCAAGAAAAAAAAGTAGTGCCGGAATATGGAACAATTATGAAGAGGGGCGTTCAATATTACAGAACACGAATGCAGGATGCGGATGGAAAATGGATTTCGCTATATGCACAGACGCCAGAAGAGCTGTATGATAAATCCATTGAGATGAAGCGCAGTATTGAGAATGAAATATTCCGGAAGAATAATCCGACAGTAGCTGAGTATTGCGAAAAATGGTTGAAGATGCGCTCGGCGAGTGTGCGAGAAAAACACATGCGCACGATAAGAAAATACATTATTGGAGCTATTGGAGATATGTATATGGACGAAGTGACAACCGATGACCTTCGCTTGCTGCTGGTTCCAATCTCCAAGCAATCAGCTTCCCTGTACAGCAAAATGAATATGCTGATCAAATGTGTTTTCTATTCAGCAGAAGAAAGCAAAATCATCAGTTATAATCCGGCTGCGTCGCTTTCCGCAAAAGGCGGAACACCAAAGCAGGAAAAGAAGGCATTGACGGATGAGCAGGTGAAAATTCTACTGGATACGATCAGGGGATTACCACCGTATGTTTTCGTAATGATTGGGTTGTACGCAGGGTTGCGGCGGGAAGAAATTCTTGCACTGCGATGGGATTGTGTTTCCCTGGATGGTGCCCCCATATATATCGGTACGGCGAGCATGGCGTTCTGTGAATAATCGTCCGGTAATTTCAACAGAATTAAAAACGCCAGCAGCAAAAGGGACATTCCTATTCCGGGCAAGTTGGTGGAATGTTTGAAAGAGGCAAAAAAAAAGTCAAAATCGGAATATGGAAGTACATAGCAGTTCGTTCTACGGAAGAACGCTGCTATTGCACCTATGTGAATGGGCAGAAGATTAAGCATGTGGTAAAGCCGAAGCTTGGTGAGCATCAGCCGAACAATCCGAAGTTGGTATATACGATGGATTTTTCAAATGACACCGCATCAATTGCGTCACACTTATATCACGAACCCTGATTTATGATTCGGTTGATCCTAAACCGTACAGTATCTTGCCGGACACGAAAACAGCAAGGTGACTATGGACATTGCGCCTTTAACCTGAAAAAGGACGCCTTTTTACAGCAACACCGCCGATGATGCTATAACCAGCAGGTGACCACCGATAACCCGGAGGACACCTACAACGCTCTGCAAAAGTACGGTCAGGATCTGGTGGAACTTGCCCCGCAATAAACTGGACCCCGTCATTGGTCG
>VOFF01000800.1_pt1 | contig 12001 bp, 15 predicted proteins | sample 5384061 | NCBI WGS metagenome assembly VOFF01 (sample SAMN12384725, study PRJNA508395) | human gut metagenome | isolation source: healthy gut E | host: Homo sapiens
AAAAAATAGATATATACAGGCCCCCATACGATGCCATGCAGGACAGGACGGCGGCGGCATTACGGCGGATGCAGCGGACAGCCGGCCAATCGGAACAAGAAATGCCCGGACACGCATCCGGAACAACCTCGCCGAATGACACGGGCTGCCGGGGTCATCCCGAAAATGCATCTCCGCCGCAGGGCCGTAAACGACAAATGCCGCAGCTTTCAGCCACGGCATTTACTGAGGAATTCGGGCTTGCCCTCCTGCATCACGGGAATCTCGAACGGACCGATATCTTCCACATTCGTGGTGACCACCACTCGGGCGGTACGCGGGTCGAGATTGCAGGCAATATGGATTTTGTTTACATTCTCGCTCTCAACCTTATTGGCTTCGAGCCAGCCGGAGCCGCTGGCTTCGTATTCCACTTTCACGTTCCATTCGACGTTCACCGGAACCACGTCCACATCGTAGCTGGTTTCTCCCTTATAGTGAATGGTGAATCCCTCTTCGGGAATCTCTCCGCCGTTGTAGGACATCGAGAAGGAGGGAGGCAGCACCTTAGCCTCCTGCGTCACGCGGATGGCCTTCGGGCCTACCGACTCCACGCTCGGTGTCAGCGTAACGTTCGCAGCGCTGTACGGTTTCGGGATTGTCCTGCACCGTGACGGTCAGCGTCGTCTCTCCCTCGCTTCCTTCCGTCGTCGAAAGGGTTATCCACTCTTTGGCGGCGTCCTCCACTGCGGCGCTCCAGGTAATCCCCTCGCCCGAAGCGGTCACCTTCACGCTCTGGCCTGCGGCACCCTCGGCCTCGAAAGTCAGCGCCGCCGGGTCCACCGTTAGCGAATAGACCTCCGGAGTCTCCGAACCGGCCTGCGTGACGGTTACGCTCTTGGCCTTCACGTCGTCGTTGTTCACGGGCTTGACGGCGATGGATGCGGTACGCTTCTCGGCCGTCGGTTTTTGGCTACCGAAACCAGCAGTTTTCCGGCCGTTCCGTCGTCTACGGTAATCCAGTCGGCCGACGAGGGAAGGGTATATTCCCATTCCACGCCGGTAGCGGTCACGGTAATCTCCTGCGGAGTCGTATCCTCCGCCCCGAAGGTGAGCGACGAGGGGGATACTTCGAGCGATGCGGTGGTTGACTCACCGTCGGTCGGCGAGCAGGCTGCGGCAAGCAGGCAGGCCGCTGCAACGAACAATATCTTTTTCATAGTCGTTTTTGTTTTTACATATTTACGTAAGGCTACGGCCGTTAGGGAATGCCGCTGCCCTTCGTCGTCATACATTATATTTTTCGCGAGGGGCGGAGCGATATACCAGTTGATGAAGGATACGCCCATTGCCGAAGATTCGGCCTTGGTACCGAGCACGAACCGGCCGTCTGGGGAAATGTAGTTGATGTAACCGGCCGGAATGATAATGCCGTATTTGTCGTACACCCACTCCTGTGTGCTGCCCAGGTCGGTGCCCGTATTCAGGTCGTACACCGCACCCGACGAGATGCCCAGCGTGCCGATGCCGATAAAGCCGATACCGTCATCGGTCACATGTACGCCGGTCGATTCGCCGTAATCGCTGACGATGGTCGTCGTCTCGGTCTCGGTGTTGTAAAAGGCGGCCGTTTGCCGTCTGACTATTGTTCGGTTTCGGCGGGTCGTTTCGGTGCGGTAACGGCTGGCAATCCATTTGCCGTTGGGGAAGGATTTTTGGTGACCTGTGCCTGGCAGATGAGACCGTTTACCAGATGCGTCATAGGTGCGTTTCGGTACCGTCGTCCGACTTCATGGTCTCTTCCCAGTAGCCAGTTCGCGGACATCTTCGCCGACCCATTTCGGTTTTTCGGTATTTTTCGCACCGTTGTTTACCCAATAGAGCATGCCGAAGTCGGAGTTTTCCCACGAAGTGCCGTAAATGATACTGCCGTCGGCGGAGATGCCGCGGGCCATGACACCTACCCATATCTCCTCGTTCGCGGTAGTTCAGGTCGGGCAGGGCAGTTCGGTGCGGTACGCCGTCCGTCCACAGCAGCGCCTTGCACGGCGTTTATTCCCGAATGCTGTGCCCTTCATACGCATAACCTACCCAATACACACCGTCGGCCGACGTGCCCTGATTTCGGGTTTGCCGGTGAAACCTGCCGGTGCCTCCGGAATGAAGAGGTTGCCGGTGAGGTCGATGGCTATCTGGCCGCCGTTCTGGCCGTCGCTGATGAAGAGCAGACCCTGGTTGGTAATGGCCATCGTCTGGTGCAGATAGTGGAGCGATTCGGGGAAGGGGCCTCCACGATGGTCGGGGGGTAAACAGATAAGGAGTCGTCCGCTGCGATGGAAACGGTGAAACCGCCGGCATACTTGCCGCTGGGCGACATGGCAGCCCCCATCTGGAAGGTGTCCAGCTTGCGGAAACGGGCGAATTCGTTGTCCTTGGCGAGCTGGTTCACGCGTATCGTCCTGCGAAGCCTGGTCGGCTACGATGGCGATGGTGGTACTGCGTTCCGCACCGGTGTCGTTGTCATCGACGGTCACGGTGAGCGTCCGGTCGTCCGTGCGCTCCACCTTTACCCACGTTGCCCCGGGAGTGGCTTCCCACGTAGCCGGGGAGGCTTTCACCTCAATGACCAGCGGCTGATTCCCTTCACCCAGGAACGAGCACGACACCTGGCTCAGATTGACGTACTGAAGAGTCTCTTCCGTTCCGGTAGTACAGCCTGTCAGTACGGCTGCCGCACAGAATGCGAGGATACCTCCTAAAAATAGATTCTTTTTCATGTTTTTACAGTTTACAGGTTCTTGTGAACAATTAACAAATAAAGGTTGCTTTCCAATTTAAGCTCCCAAAAATAATGATTAAATCCATATTAGATATACCCGTGTTGAAAAAAATACGCATATTCATCTTTTATGAATTTTTATAAAACATAAGCGCTGTTTTTATCTCCCTTTCCCGGCAGCGGAACGATACATTTGGAACACATCCGGATTTTTGATGCAAACCCGAAAGCAATACCACAAAAAGCGCGGCGATTTAACACCGTTTCCCGGCAGCCACAGCAGCCGGCACTTCCTTCCGCAAAATATCCGGAAAGCCCTCACGTTTATAAAACGAAGATTGGTCATATCTTTGTATGCAATATCGTCTTTTTTATTATGGCCGACCACGAACAGCACACGTTATCCGTAAAGGAACAGGTTGCCCTGCTCCCTTCCACTCCCGGCGTCTATCAATTCCTCAACCGTGCCGGAGAGATAATTTATGTCGGCAAGGCCAAGAATCTGAAGAAGCGCGTTTCGTCCTACTTCATGGAGTCGCGCGAACACGCTCCGAAAATCCGGATGATGGTACGGCAGATAGCCGCCCTGCGGCACATCGACGTTCCCACGGAACAGGATGCGCTGCTGCTCGAAAACTCGCTTATCAAGACCCTGCAGCCGCGCTACAACACGATGCTCAAGGACGACAAGACCTATCCCTGGATAGTGGTGCGCAACGAGCCCTTCCCCCGTGTGATGTCCACCCGGAGGCTGGTGCGGGACGGTTCGCAGTATTTCGGTCCTTACTCTTCGGTGATGGTGCAGAAAAACATGCTCGACCTCATTCACGGCATCTACCAGCTCCGCACTTGTTCCCTGAACCTCTCGCCCGAAGCGATAGCCCGGGGCAAATACGGCGTATGCCTGGAGTACCACATCGGCAACTGCAAGGGGCCGTGCGCCGGCCGGCAGAGCGCCGAGGATTACGCCGCAGGCATCGAACGGATAAAGAAGACGCTGCGGGGCGACCTGCGCTCCACACGCGAGTTCCTGCACCGGCAGATGACGGAGGCCGCGGCGGAGCTGAACTTCGAGGCGGCGGCACACTTCAAAAACCGCCTGATGCTGCTGGAGAACTATGAAAGCAAATCGGTCATCGTAAGCACCACCCTGCGGCGGGTGGACGTCTTCTCGCTCCTGATGGACGAGACGGACAGCACGGCCTACTGCAACTACGTGAAGGTCGCGGACGGCACGGTGGTGAACAGCTTCACGGTACAGCTCTCCGTCGGAGCGGGAGCCGACGAAAAAAGAGGTGCTCTCGCGGGCCATATCGGACATCAGCGAAAAGCTCTCCGGCCGGCTCGCCCGCGAAGTCATCGTCCCTCTGCTGCCGGAAGAGGGGCTCTTCGAGGAGGTAAAGTTCACGGTGCCCACCCGGGGCGACCGGCTCAAGCTGCTGGAGTTCTCGCAGCGAAGCGCACGCCTCTACCGCCTCGAAAAGCTGAAGAACCTTGAAATCAAGAACCCGGAAAAACATACCGACCGGCTGATGGAGTCCATGCGCAAGGCGCTGCACATGGAGGTACAGCCGCGCCACATCGAGTGTTTCGACAACTCGAACCTGCAAGGAACGAACCCCGTCGCCTCGTGCGTGGTCTTCCGCGACGGCCGCCCCTCGCGCAAGGAGTACCGCCATTTCAACATCAAGACCGTCGTCGGAGCCGACGACTTCGCCTCCATGCGCGAGATAGTGGGCAGGCGCTACGGCCGCCTGCTCGCCGAGGGAGCCGAGCTGCCCGACCTGATTGTCGTGGACGGCGGCAAAGGACAGCTCAGTGCCGCTTACGGCGTCCTTTGCGAACTGGGACTGGAGAACCGCATCGCCATCATCGGTCTGGCCAAACGCATCGAAGAGGTCTTTTTCCCGAACGACCCGATGCCCTACTACCTCGACCGGACGGGCGAACCGCTGAAAGTCATCATGCACCTGCGCGACGAGGCGCACCGTTTCGGCATCACGTTCCACCGCAACAAACGCTCGGCAGGTTTCGTCCGTACCCAGCTCGAAGAGATAGAGGGGATAGGAACCAAGACAGCCGACCTGCTGCTGCTCCGGTTCCGCAGCGTGGCCCGGATACGCAGGGCTTCGGAAGAGGAGCTCGCCGATGCGGTCGGAACGGCGAAAGCCCGCAGGGTCTACGCCTATTTCCACGACGGCACCCCCGCTCCGGACAGGCCCGGCGAGGACGACGGAGCGGGAGAATCTCCGACGGCAAACGGCGCTTCCGATGCCTGAGACACAAATCGGAACGGCCCCCGCAATACGTAGGGCTTATCGCACCATAACAACTAATTATAACCGTTTTGGATTTATTAAAGGCAGATTGCCTATCTTTGCGAGACAGATAAACCGACAATTATGAGCGTAGAAAGAGTAAAATGCCTCATCATGGGCAGCGGCCCCGCAGGATATACGGCCGCAATATACACGGGACGCGCGAACCTCAGCCCCGTCCTCTACGAGGGAATGCTGTCCGGCGGACAGCTCACCACGACGACCGAAATCGAGAACTTTCCCGGATACCCGGAAGGCGTCATGGGTACGCAGCTCATGGAGGACCTCCGCAAACAGGCCGAACGCTTCGGCGTGGAAATACGCCGGGGCATCGTCACCGATGTCAATCTGGAGGCTTATCCCTTCATCCTGACCGTGGACGGCGACCGCACCGTCGAAGCCGAGTCGCTCATCGTAGCCACCGGCGCATCGGCCAAATACCTCGGACTGCCCTCCGAAAACAAATTCAAGGGAATGGGCGTGAGCGCATGCGCCACCTGCGACGGTTTCTTCTACCGCGGACAGGACGTAGCCGTGGTGGGCGGCGGCGACACGGCGGCCGAAGAGGCGAGCTACCTGGCCAACATCTGCAACAAGGTCTACATGATTGTGCGCCGCAACGAACTCCGGGCATGCCACGTCATGCAGAAACGGGTAAAGGAAAACCCGAAAATCGAAATCCTGTTCGAACACCAGACCAAGGAAGTGCTCGGCGACGACAACGGCGTGAACGGCGTCATCGTTGTGAACACGAAAGGGGAAGAACGACGCCTGGACATCACCGGATTCTTCCTCGCCATCGGTCACAAGCCCAATACCGACCTCTTCCGCGGCAAGCTCGACCTCAACCCCGAGGGCTATATCGTAACCCGCGGCAACACGAGCCACACGAGCGTGAACGGCGTATTCGCTGCGGGCGACGTGCGCGACCCGCGCTACCGTCAGGCAATCGTCGCCGCCGGAAGCGGCTGCATGGCGGCAATGGACTGCGAGAAGTACCTCATGCTGGGCGGCGATATCTGATGTACCGGCCGGGAGAGCACGGGATTCCGCTGCAATCGCCCGGAAACGGCTTTTCGGAAAGGGCTGTGTCAAATTGAACGAATGCAGTTCAAAGGGGCGCAGCCTTTTCGAATGTATGAGGAGCGACAGGAGGCAATATGCCGAAGATCCCGGTAGAAACATGACGGCAGGCACCGATGCCGATTAAAAACGCGGCAATTCACAGCGATTCAGACCGAGATTCGTGTCCGATATAGACCACGGATAGCGCACCTATCCTCTTTGCTTCTGAAAATATCCCTCCATAAATTTATAAGATGAACGACATCATCGACGCACGCTGCGGCTGGGCCGGGAGCGACGAACTGTACATCAAATACCACGACGAAGAGTGGGGACGGCCCGTTACCAACGACCGGACCCTGTTCGAATTTCTGGTACTCGAAAGCGCCCAGGCAGGGCTGTCCTGGATTACAATCCTCCGCAAACGCGAAGGTTACCGAACGGCTTTCCACCACTTCGACATACAGCGAGTGGCACGCATGACATCGGAGGACATCGACCGGCTGATGCAGTTCGGCGGCATCGTCAGAAACCGGCTGAAGATTGCCGCCGCAATCGCCAACGCCCGGCTGTTCATAGCCATTCAGCAAGAATTCGGCAGTTTCTACGACTACGTCCTCTCCTTCTTCCCCGACCGACAACCGGTCGTCCATCACTTCCGAAGACTGGAACAGGTACCCGCCACATCCGCCGAGGCGGACGCCCTGAGCGGTGACATGAAAAAGCGGGGTTTCAAGTTCTTCGGCCCGACCATTTGCTACGCCTTCCTGCAGGCGACCGGTTTCGTGAACGACCACCTGGAGGGGTGCCGCTGCAAAGCGCCCGACCGTCCCCTCCCCGACCGGAGGGCAGAAGCCGACTCCCGGCGCACGGTCGGAGACGGCTCCGACGACAGCCGATGAACAGGCCCTACACGAAACCGCAGGTAATTTACAATCATATTCAGGAGACATGCTGACCATAGAGGAGATACTTACGATAGATTCCGGGGAGGCTTTCGAGCGGACAGCCCTGGAACTTTTCGCTTTCCAGGCGGAGCGGTGCGCCCCCTACCGCGACTACCTCGATGCGATAGGCATCGCGCCCGGCGAGGTGACCTGCAGCGCCGACATTCCGCACATGCCGATAGAACTCTTCAAGAGCCGGAAAGTCTATTGCGGCACGAAAGAGCCGGAGCTGGTCTTTACGAGCAGTACGACGGGCGGGGACACCCCCTGCCCGGCACTATGTGGAGAACACGGAGAATTACCGGCAGACACTCCGCAAGGCGTTTTCGCTCTTTTACGGACGGCCGGAGAATTGGTCGTTCTATGCGCTGCTGCCCTGCTACCTCGAACGGGAGGGTTCGTCGCTGGTATGGATGGCCGACGACCTGATAAGAAGCGGCGGGGGAGGCTTCTTCCTCGATGAATACGAACAACTGCTCGAATGTATGGCGGCGGACAGCCGTCCCAAAATCCTGTTGGGCGTGAGCTATGCACTGCTCGACCTGGCCGAGCAATACGCCCCCCGGTTGCGGGACACGGTCGTGATGGAAACGGGAGGGATGAAGGGACGCCGGACGGAACTGCCCAAAGAGGAGTTCCACCGGATTCTGTGCGACGCATTCGGCACCGACGTCATCCATTCCGAATACGGCATGGCCGAGCTCACGTCGCAGGCCTATTCCTCCGGGAACGGGATATTCCGAACCCCGCCCTGGATGCGCGTCACGATACGCGACTTCAACGACCCGTTCGAGACGCTGCCGGCCGGCCGACGCGGCGGCATCAACATCACCGACCTGGCCAACCTCCACTCCTGCGCATTCATCGAGACACAGGATGCGGGAATCGCCTATCCAGACGGTTCGTTCTCCGTACTCGGCCGCATGGACCGGACACAGACGCGCGGATGCAACTTGCTGGTCGATTAGAAGGCCGGGAAAGGCGGCAGGCCGCTTTCGCAGCGATGCGACGCGCAGCTAATGAAAAATCATTAATTTTGGCCGGGCGGACGACGGCAGCCGCGACCGGATTATTGCCAAAAGATGGGAAAACGCAAAAGGGAACAGCGACGCAGGGATTACGACATCCGGCAGGCACAGCACGAACAAGTTATCGAACGGATACCGCTGGAGCGCGGATGCAAACTTATCATGGTATATGTGGAGGGGTACGAAGACGTGGCCTTCTGGCGCAGCGTCTTCGACGACTACGAATCGGACGAATTCATGTTCGAAATTTCCGTACCGCTGCGCAACGACCTTGCCAAAGGGAAAAAAGGTGGTGCTCCATCTGGCCGAAGACCCGGAGGTCAGGGATACCCCTCTTCTGCATCGACAGCGACTTCGACTATCTTTTCGCCGACCAGACGCCCGTATCACGGGAGATAAACCGTACCCCGCACATCTTCCATACCTACGCATACGCCACGGAGAATTACCTGTGCTACGCCCCATCGCTGCACAACATCTGCGTGAAGGCCACCAAAAACGATACGAACATCTTCGATTTCGAAAAGTTCTTCGCCGACTATTCGCGCACGATATACCCGCTTTTCCTGTGGTACGCCTACTCGGCGCAGATAGCCACACCGAACATCTTCCCCCTGATAGAGTTCAAGAGCAGCGTCAAACTGAACTACCTCGAAGTGGAAGGGAACGGGACGGAGACGCTCGCATGGCTGGAACGACAGGTACAGCGCAGGCTGCGGAGCCTCCGCGGACAGCATCCCGACATCGAACGGCAGTTCCCCGCCTTCATCGAGATGCTCGGCAAACGGGGCGTCACGCCGGAGAATACCTACCTCTTCATGCAGGGACACACCCTCATGGACAACGTCGTCATGCCTGTCCTGGAAGCCGTATGCGACAAACTGCGCTACATGTCCATCTCCCGCATCAACGGGTCGGACCGCAGGGGGGTATCGCTCGTGAACGAGCAGAGCAACTACAACAACGCCCTTCAGGACGTGCGCAGTGCGCTATCCTTCAACGAGAACTACAAGGAGTGTTTCCTGTACAAAAAACTGAAGCACGATATAGAGAGATACCTCGACGCCCTGCGCCGGGCCCAGCCGGACTACAACTGCCGGAAAGGCTGACGCAGACTGCAAAGAAGCCCCGGCTGTCACTTACTGTATTTCGACGCCCATTCGAGTATCTCTTCGCTGCGGACATGAACGCCGTATTTGCGTGCCTTTATCAGAATACGGTGTGCCAGAAGCGCTTTCTTCTCCTCCGGCGCATAGCGGAAATAGGCCTCGGCCGCACGTACATGGGGTGCATCGGGCATCGGAAATTCGCGCGTTTCGGGAATCCCGAAATCCGTGGAACGCATTTTCCGCCGGTCGCTCGCCAGCAACCTGTCGGACGTATGTTTATCATATACCATAATCTCGTAATTTTATTTCATTCTACATGTGCCCCGCCGCAAGCGCGGGGAAGAAAGACAAGGGGCGCCCGGCCTGACGGAACATCTCCGCAAACCCTTCAGGCGCCCCGCATCGATTGCGAATCCTCCGTCACAGGCGGCCCCTTTCGGGAACCCGCCATGCAAACGGTATCCTATTTTCTACCCAGTTTATCATCGATTCCGTGACGGGTGCGGTCGTAAGCCTCGTCCACCTTATTGCCAATCCGGTGCCCCTGCTCCTGCATACGGTCCTTTATCTGATGAATACCTTCGTCGGCACGGTTCTTCCACTGCTGACCTTTCTCCTGCATGCGGTTCTCCACATGCTGACTTCTCTCCTGCGACATGCCCTGCGTGGCGTGTCTTGTCGGCCAGCTCGTCGGCCGTCTTCTCGACCTTGTTCTGAAGGTCGTTCTTCATCTTGTTTTCCATAATCAAGCATTTTTTAAGTTATACAAAAATTCCGTCGCCGCACACGAGGGACGGATTGCACGAATGCGAAGGGTTCACTCCCCGTTTCCTGCGAGTGAAAAGCCCTACTATCAACAGCAGGACTATCGCTCCGAAAACGGAGGTGAGCAGGCTGCCCAGCATGTTCGTGCTGGCGATGCCCATCAGTCTGAAAAGCCATCCGCCCAATACCCCGCCCACCATACCGATGACGAGATTGAGCAACATGCCCGAACCGCTGCCCTTCACAATCAGGCTGGCGACGTAACCCGCCGCAAGCCCGATAAGGATGTACCATAACCAATACATGGCAAAAAGTTTTAGTGATTCAAAATAATATATCCGTTGGGGGGCCCTGCCGCAATCGTGTGCGGTGCCACGGTTAAGACAAACGCAATAGTTGTGCCAAGACCGGAAGCGCACCGGACGGTGCATTCCATGCAAACGATACGCAAGCCGCCGCGGTCGGACAATATCCGCAAGCGGAACGGTCGGTCGGAGAGGAAACCGGCCCCACATTCCCTAAGGGCCGAACGTCAGCAGTATCGTTCCGCTCCGGAAACGGACTTCGCGAGTGCATGCCTTTCCCGCACACGAGCCCCCGTCGCACCGAATACCCGTCTATATCCGACTCAACCGCACCTGCGCCCGCAACTGTGCCATTGTCCGACAACCGTTGCCGTTTTTACCGAATATTTTCCTATATTTGTTTCAACCGAATCGCACCTGCGACCACGGACCGGGCTGCCGCCCGACGACCGCTTTCGGTTTTCATCGAATATATTTCGTATATTTGTTTATCGAGCCACGGAAAGACGGTCTCCGTTCCAAACCGGAAACGCACGCGATATCCGTTTCAAAGGCCCGAACCGACCTATGAACGCCGTAAAAAAAGCATACAGGATAAACGTGGCGCTGAGCCTGTCCAACGTGAATGCGGACTTCCTGCAACTCATCCTCTGCATGATGGTGAGCCATTACATCATCGCCAACCCCTGTACGGAGCCGCCCTGTTCCTTTTCGCCAATATCTGGACGCTCTATTTCGAGGGCAACCTGCGCCGGCTCTCGTCGGGGCCGGCGCCTCGGAAAACCAACCTCGTCATGTGGATACTGCTGTCAGCATCGGTATTCGCCGGGCTCGCACTGGTCTTTCTCTACCCCATCGTCATGCAGGCTCCGGGCACGAATTTCGTCTCGTTCTTCGTTCTCCTCATCGCGGCCCGCAGCGTACTGACATGGAAGGTGAACGACGCGCTGAGCAAACCGGGGCTGGCCCGCAGGATATACAAAGGCCTTTTCCAGATACTCTTCTTCGTGCCGTGCCTCGCTTTCGCATGGATAATCGACGACGAACCGGTCATGTGGATGACGCTCGTAGGGTATGCCCTGACCGGATTCCTGCTCTCCTACCAGAGCAGCACCATGGCGTCGCTCTCCAAATACATAGCGAATACCCGCCGCGACAAGCTGCACGACATATTCTCCTACCGCGTATTTTCCAACATGTCCCTCTACGCCCAGATAGCCCTGAGCCTGGGGGTACTCATGTATATCTGTTACGTCAGCTTCAGCACGCCGGCATTCTCGTCCGACACCTACGTCTACATGGGTGTGTGGATAGTCGCCGTATTGCTCTTTTCGGAACTGTTCACCAAACTCGTCAACAGACGGGGATGGATACTGAGTCTCAACATCTTCATCGTGGGAGCGGCCATGTGGATAACCGGCTCCCCTGATGATGTTCGACTTCAAGGGGTTATGGGGCTCGACCTTCTGGGCGGGCCTGTGGGGTTTCGGCCTGGCATGTATCACCTCGGTACTGAACCGCTACAACGGAGACTTCAAGATGGTCGCCCGCATAGCCGGCCGCAAGGTAAGCGACCGCGACCTGCACTTCCGGTCGATGATAACGCAAATCATCTCGGTCATCTTCTCCAATGCCATCATGCTCTGCGTGGTCACGGTCTGGGTCTTCGTCATTCCCGCTTCGCACACGCCGGAGCTGCCGTGGGT
>VOFF01000865.1_pt1 | contig 12001 bp, 14 predicted proteins | sample 5384061 | NCBI WGS metagenome assembly VOFF01 (sample SAMN12384725, study PRJNA508395) | human gut metagenome | isolation source: healthy gut E | host: Homo sapiens
TATTTGGAGAGCCCCTCTTCCGCCATTTTGACGGCGCCTGACAGATCATCTTTTTTCCAGAAGAAGGCTTCCCATGGCATACATGGCTGCCGGCTGGCGGGATGCATCCCTGGCTTTTACCCAGCCGTTGAGTTTTTCCAGAGCCTGGGGATTGGTTCGAAAGATGTCTTCCTCCAGCAGAATGTTGAAGGCGTCCATCAGCAAGGCGGATTCCGCTTTGCCGCCAATGAACGCCAACAGGCGTTCCTCCGCCGTTCCGGCGGTGTGCGGAGCTTCCTCCTCCTGAGGCTGGGACCGCGTTTCCTCTTCCGCCTGTTCCGGATTGCTTTTTTCCCGGGCTATTTCCGCCTTGGCGAGAGCCAGGCGGCCCAGATCACGAATTTTTTCCGGATAGGATTTGTTGTCCATAACGGCGGAGAAGGTTTTGATGGCCTGGTCCAGATTTCCCTGTTTGCCGGCCAGCTTGCCTTCTATGAGCTCGGCGTATGAACGTATGAGCCGGTTGCTGTCCGTCCCGTCTTCCGTTTCCGTTTTGAGTTGTTCAAGAATAGCGGCGGCGTTCTGGTAACATTTCTGATTCACCAGTACATCCGTCAGAAGAAGGCGCGCGGGGTGGGAAACGGCGGGGGATTCCGCCTGCCCCAGCCTGCTGAGGGTTTCCAGTAAAAGCTGCCGGTCCTGAAGCTGGCGCGCAAGCTGGGCTTTCAATTGAAACCCGTAGAGGGAAAGCGGATCCGTTTCCGGGATAGCGGTAAGTTTTTCCAGGGCTTTGGTAAAGGAGCCTTTATTGAAGAGGCCTACCGCCGTCCAGTAGGATTTCATGGGAGAGTCCGGCAGCTGCTCCCAGGCATTCAGTCCTTCTTCCGTTTTTTTGGCGCGGATCAGGGCTTCTGCCAGAAAAGGGCGGATTATGGCTTTTTGTGATTCCGCAAGGTTTTGGGAAGACAGGCATTCCTGGAAGTGTTTGCTGGCTTCCAGGGGAAGGCGGTTTTCCAAGGCTTTCAGTCCCTGCTGGTATTTTTTGTTTTTTAGGAGGTCCTGCCTGTCCTGCGGAAAGGTGTCTCCCGCAGAGGGGGCGGTAGCTGCAGGGGAAGCGCCGCCCAGGGAAAGCAGGACAGCCGCGCAGGATGTGAGAACGGCATGGGGAAAGCCGGATGTAGCGTTTGCCGGCGGCGGTAAGCTTAGGGTCCTTGCTGGAGCCGGAAACGCGATTGCAGGTCCTGTACAGTTGGGAGAAAGGATGCGGAACGGCCCGGATGACGACGGGTTCCGTGCACGGTTGGCTGGAAGGAGTCACGGAAACGGGAACCCCTTCTCCCGTGAAACTGATTTCCCAGGATTTGGGGTCGGAGGGCCCCGGCTTCAGCAGGAAGGGGTAGCGTTTGACAAGGCTGGGCGGTTCGCCGGAAGAGGGAGACCGCACGACGTATTGGACCGGCAGGGGAGGAGATATGGCGAGAGAGGGAAAAATTCCGCCCCGTCCTTGCATTGCAGGAGGACGGGTGCCGGGTCAAAACCGGCCAGATTGAGACCGTTATAGGAACCGTGGCGGTTGGGAGTGCCCAGTTTCAGACTGGAATACCAGTTTTCATCATCTTGTAGCTTGAGGCAGAGTTCCAGATGCACATGAGCACGCGTTTTGTTCAAACCCACCCCGGAGTATCCCAGCTTTCCAATAACGTTTCCGGTTCCTACCCGGTCGCCTTTCCTGCAGGAGACGGAGGCCAGATGGGCATACAGGCTGTAAAGCGGGCCGTCCTTCAGCTGGTGCTCAATGACCACATAGCGGCCGTAATTGCTATGGGTGGGGTTGGCGGAGGCATGGACTACCGTGCCTCCGGCTACGGGGTGCACGTCGTCCAGCGGCGTGCCGGAAGCATCCCTCCTGAGAGGTTTAATGTCGATACCCTCATGAAATTTGACGGATACGGGGCCTGCCTGGGTTCTGACGAGGGTCCGGGTAAAGCCGTAGGCTCCAGCTTCCCACGGCTGGGATTTCTTCCCTTCAAAATTGCGGTCTACATACATGTAAAAGTCCTGCGGGCGGTTGTCCAGCAGGGCTGTATTTTCCGTGGGGAAGCGCACTACAATATCCGCCGTCAGGAATGGCATGCCCCAAAGGAACAGGAGAATGCCGGTCAGGAGAGGAAAGGATTTGCCGTGCATGCTGATACGAGGGGTGCTGGCTCAGATCCGCCCCGGCGGGTGCTGATCACGGTACGGTCTTTGTGTTCTTCAGGGTCTTTGGCCTCCTTCTTTTCCTGAGCAGGGTCCTTGCTGGGAAGAAGAGGCTTGGTAACGGCGGCCAGTTTGTTGATGGGTTCTTCTCTCTTGGGATCCGCCGGGGGAATAAAACCCCGCCATGGCGGCAAGATCCGCCGGGGAGAACCCTCCCATGACTGCCAGTTTTCCTGAGGTGACAGGTTTGCTGTAAAGGCGCAGGGGCTGCATGGCATGGCCGTTGACGATGGGCAGTATTTGCCTGCCCAGGTTGGAGGCGGTTATTCCTTCCACCCGGCTGCCCAGGCCTTTCCGGACGTTGACGACGATGCCGTAGGTGTTGTCCGGCGCAGGGAAGGAATAATAGTCAATGTCCTTATGGGAAATTAAAGGGGCCTTGCTATAGTAATGGGCGTCCCTTTCAAAGGCGAATTTTTTGCTGTCCGTCGCCCCCGTCTCCATATGAAAGCTGATGGGATATTTATCCGGACCGCAGGAGCAGAGCATGAGGGAACCGAAGAGGAACAGGAGCATTTTCATATGCATCCATGATAGAAGATTTAGTTCTCCGGGGGCAAACCAATAAACAGGCATGGAGCGATTTTTTGCCGTCCTTACGGCAGAAGGGAGAGTGTTTTTTGAATAATCCTGTCCACCGGCATGAGTTTTCCCGCGCCTTCCGCTCCGCAGGCCAGAATTCCGGATTCACTGGGGCCGAGGATGTAATGATCCTTCCTTTGCTTCAGAACGGCCGCGTTTTGCTGCGTGGCCGCATGTTCCCACATGTGGACGTTCATAGCCGGGCAAATAAGCACTGGAGATTGGCAAGCCAGGTAGAGGGAACTGAGCACGTCCGGAGCGAAGCCATGGGCGAAATTGGCCATGGTGTTTGCCGTGGCTGGGGCTATAAGCAGAAGATCCGCCCGTTGGGCCAGTTGGATGTGTGGGGGGAACCCAGTCCGTCTTTTCATCCTCAAAGGAGGAAAAGACAGGGTTGCGGGAAATCGTGTGCAGGGTGAGGGGGGGTGACGAATTCAAGGGCCTTGGCTGTGCAGACGCAGTGCACTTCATGACCGTATTTGACCAGGGCGGAAGCGATATCCGCCGCCTTGTATGCGGCAATGGAGCCGGTGACGCCCAGAATGATGCAGGCCATGAATGGGAAAAGGTCAGGCTTTGGAGGCGTTTTTGCCTTCGTCGATAAGTTTCAGAAGTGCTTGGACTGGCTCAGGATTTCATCTTCCCCGGCAGTCGGGGAAATATTGGTGCGGAACAGGAAATCGTTCAGGCTGTTGGCGTGCAGAACGCGGTGGACGATCACTTTGCCTTCGATGACTTCAAAGTAAATGCGGTAATCTTTGGCGACGTAGCGATAAAGAATTTTACCATCCTTTTCCATCTTGCCGAAACGGGCGTCATCCAGGGTCTGGAGGGTGGATTCTGAGACTTGGAAGTCTCCGAGCAGATCCAACTGTTCCAAGGTGGGGATGCTGGATACTTCCGCAGCGCTGATTTTATTGAAGACGATTTGAAGCACGCCCTTTTTTAAGTGCGCCGGCGGGCGAGTTCAAGCCTGAAAGAAGGTTCTGGGCGATTTTGAGCGGGAGCCGGCCGAAGCCCTGGCATTTACTTGGAGCCCGGATTTGGATTAACGGGGATCCTGCGTGGGGAGGATTCCCTTGCTTGTTACCACCTGGGTGCCGCGGATGACTTCGATAGACAGAGGTTTGTCTCCTGTTAGGTAATAAGTGGCGTCCAGCATGTCTCCGTAGTTGCGAATGGGCGTGTCGTTGATGTTGATGAGGATGTCCCCGGTCTGAATTCCTCCCCGTGCAAGAGGACCTCCGTTGATAAGGCCCTCAATGACGGGGGTTGAGGAGTTGATGTCCAGCAGGCAACCCAGGCGCACTCTTTTGGCTTCCGGATGAGTTGCCAGGAAGGAGATGGCACGGGCGGGCAGCAGGTGGCAGGTTCCTTTGCGGGAAACGCCCAGAACAATGCCGACCAGACGGTTTTCAGAGTCGTAGCATGGTTGGCCGATGGGGGGGACTGCCAGCTTGGGGAACTGGGCGCGGATGAGCCGCAGGGGGAAACTGGTGTCCCCGATGGAATGTTCCATGCCCACGTAAATTCCCTGCGTGGTCTCATTTTTGCTGCTGGCAAAGGACAGTTTGTCGCCGCGTTTAAGAAGAGAGGCCAGCATGTCTTTACCGATTTGCGCCGCCATGGTCGCATACGGCGCTCCTTCCGCCTGGGGGAGGATGGCTTCTACCTTAAAAGGGACAGGCACGGCCGTTGCCTGGCAAATCAGGCCTGCAACGGCTATGCCCGTCAATATCGGAGCCAGGTCCATCATGGATTGTTACATCTCAATGAGAACGCGGGATACCGGTTTTTTATCGGCATGGGAATCAGGTTTCAGCTGGTTGTCTTTGGCCGATGTTTCATATGAAGAGTCTCCCGTGGTGAATTCAGGTTTTTCCGTGGGAGCAACTTCGGTTGAGGTTCGTTCAATAGTTTCCTTACTTACGGGAACGGCTTTTTCCGTCAGGAGTATTTCTTCCTTATCCTTGGTGGAGGATACGTAAGATTCAGAAGGTTCATCCATGTTTCCGGATGCGATAATAACGCCTACCGCAGCTAATGTCACGATGGACATGGAAGCATAGACCCACTGCCAACCACGAAAGTTCTGCAGATAATTGTCCAGGCGTTCGAGCAGCAATTTCCAAGCAGAGTGGGCAGCCTGATCGGTTTCCTTTCTGAGATGAAAATTGCGGAGGAAATCTTCCTCGAAGGTGTCATGGTAACAGGCTTCCTTGCGGAAAGATGCCAGCATGGCCACCAGAGTTTCCTCTTTATGATCTGTGGATTGTTTATCCATCGTCGTTGATGTTAAGTATAATAGAAGTTAGAATGTGTCAGTCCCGAATTTGGAACTATGCGTTTGACATGGCGGCGGGAATTGACGTTCAATATTTTTTTCCCCTGATTAACTTAGATATTCCGCCAGCAGCCCCTGGAGTTCCTTGTGGGCATAGTGCAGACGTGATCTGAGCGTTCCTTCAGAGATACCGAGAAGGGCGGATATTTCCGTATGGTTGAGCCCTTTTACGTCATGAAGAACAACGACTTCCCTGTGTTTAGTGGAAAGTTTCTTCAATGCTTCGTTGATTTTGAGCTGCAATTCATTTAAATGGGTACGGCGTTCCGGGTCCGCCCCGTCCGTTTCATCCGCCATGTTCATGTCCTTTTCCGTATGGTCGCCGTACTCGTCGTCGTCCAGACTGTAGGTCATTCTGCGGTTGCGTTTTTTCAGGAAGTTTCTGGCGTGGTTGACGGCAATGGAGTGCAGCCATGTGTAAAAGGCGCTTTGTCCATTAAAGTAGCGCAAGGCCCGGTAGGCTTTGGAGAACGCTTCCTGGGCGATGTCATAGGCATCGTCGTAGTTGTCCGTCATCTGGTACAGGGTAGCATGGAGTTTGCGGCTGTGGCGAATGACAAGTTCGTCAAAAGCCCGCGAATCTCCTTCCCGTGCCCTGGCGACCAGTTCGGTGTCTTCCAAGGTCGTGTATGAAATGGGTGCCGACATGTTGTCGGCAGAATACCCAAAAAAAGGGAGCCGCTACAAGGGCAAATCGTATGCACGGCCCCCTTTACCCTCAAACCAGCGCATGTATGCCACATTAACTGTGGTGTATCCGCCCGGAGTTGGGTAATCTCCGGTGAAATACCAGTCGCCGCAGGGGCCTTCTATGGATTCATGGAGGTTTTCGATGGTCTGGAAAATGACTTCCACGGGGCACGGAGCGTCATGCGGAGTGACCAGGCGGGTGATTTCCCGGGAGATTTCAGCCTCAGTCAACCCTTCGTAAATAGCCTTCACGCAATTGCGCCGTTCTTCCTTGGGCTTGGCCAGTTCTTCCCTGCATGCCTTGTATACTTCTTCCAGCAGACGGGCCTGTCCGTGCTGCTTGATCAGGGAGACGGCCGCCTGGAAGGCAATGAAGTTGCCCAGCTCGGACATGTCAATGCCGTAGCAGTCCGGGTACCGGATTTGCGGGGCAGTAGATGCAATGACTATTTTCCGGGGATTGGTGCGGCCCAGGATGCGGAGGATGGACCTTCTCAGCGTAGTGCCGCGGACAACGGAGTCGTCAATGGCGACGAGTCGCCGTAAGTGAGGTCATATACGTGGGGAAACCAGCTGCGCACGGCTTTTTTCCTGCGTGATGAACGTGCGCATTTTGATATCCTTGTGGGCGATTTTTTCACCGCGCGGCCAGCGTTTCAGGATAGCGCTGTCCAGCATGTTTTCATCCAGGGTGCCGTTTCTCAGGGCCTCCAGGAGCTGGGCATGCACGCGCTTGCGGCGGTAGACGCGCAAGCCTTCCAGCAGGCCGTAGTAGGCGGTTTCCGCCGTGTTGGGAATGTAGGTGATAGCGGATTTGTCAAAACGGTCTTCAAGAGAATCCACGATTTGGGGGGTCAACGCCGCGCCGAGCGCTTTGCGTTCCCGGTAAACGATAGGATCGTTCCCGCGGGAGAAGTAAATTTTTTCAAAGGAGCAGGGAGCCGGTTTCAGAGGGGTGGTAAATTCCGTAATGGCATGTGTCCCGTCTGCTTTGATGGAGAGCATATTGGCCGGCGGAAGTTCTTGAACCTGTTCGCTTTCCACTTCAAAGACGGTCATCAGGGGAACGCGTTCGGAAGCCACGGCAATGAATTCATCCGTAATCAGGTAGTGGCATGGGCGGATGCCGTGCGGATCCCGCAGGCAGAAGTAGTCCCCGTTGCCGATGGCTCCCATGATGGCATATCCGCCGTCCCATTGCTTGGCGGAGTTATGGATGATTTCCTGAATGTTAAGCCGGGAGGAAATGGCATGGGGAATTTCCGGGCCGGGCATGCCGCTGTCCCGCAAGGCGCGGTAGAGGTCCGTATGGGCTTCATCCAGGTGATACCCTATTTCTTCAAGGACAGTCTGCGTGTCCGTTCCGAAGACGGGGTGCTGGCCGCGTTCAATCATTCGCTGGTTCAATTCCGGCGTATTGGTCATGTTGAAGTTGCCCAGAACCATCAGGGTGCGGGTCGGCCAGTTGGTGCGGCGCAGGTAGGGGTGGCAGGAACCTTCGTCAAAGAGGCCGGAGGTGCCGTAGCGGAGATGCCCCATCAGGATTTCCCCGCCGTAGTCGAAGTTGTTTTTGATGTCTGCCGCATCCTTCAGGTTGACCAGGCCGCGGCGAACTTTTTTATTGAGCTTCTTGATTTGCCCGTTGAAGATGCTCGTAAGGGCGTCTTTGCTGGCGTCCCGGGTGCGGAACAGATAAGGCTGCCCCAGGGGCATGTTCAGCTTGACGCAGCCTATGCCCGCGCCGTCCTGTCCGCGGTTGTACTGCTTTTCCATCAGGATGAGCAGTTTGTTGAACGCCCAGAGGGTGGAGCCGTATTTATCCTGAAAATAAGAGAGAGGCTTAAGCAGACGAATGGCGGCTACGCCGCACTCGTGTTTAAGAAAATCGCTCATGGGATGATGATGAAAAGATTGTCCTGTAAGTGTGGCGTATCCGTTGCAAGGAGATGGTGTTTTTATTCGCCCTGTACTTTGACATGAATGCCGCGGCCTTCTCTCAGCGTGCCGATGACCGTGCCGCCCGGACCTGCCTTCAATGCGGCTTCCGCATCTTCAGGTCTCACGATAGCTACCCAGCCAATGCCCATGTTAAAGGTGTTGAAGCGGTCCTGCGGATCCACATGCTTCAGGATTTTCTGGGCGGCGGTGTTGTCCCCAATAGGGAATGGAGAGGTCTGCGCCGTAGTCGCCCAGGAAGCGTTCCAGGTTTTCCGGGAGGCCTCCCCCCGTGATATGGGCGTATGCCTTCGGGGTGACATTGAAGCGGCGCATATCTGCCACCACGTCATGGTACAAGCGGGTGGGCTGAAGAAGGGAACGGAGTTCCTCTTCATCAACTACATCCGGATTTTCTTCCAGAATGCGGCGGATGAGGCTCCAGCCGTTGGCATGGAAGCTGTCGGATTTGTAGCCGATGAATACGTCTCCGGGCCGGACGGTTTTCGGATCAATCAGTTTGCTTTTTTCACAACAGCCGATGCAGAAGCCGGAGAGTTCCACGATGGATTCCGGCACCACACCGGGCATTTCCGCCGTTTCCCCTCCGGCCAGGATGCAGTTGCAGGATTCCAGGTAGTCGCACATGCCGGCCACCAGGCGGGTGATGCGGGAGCGTTCCCGTTCCAGATTGGAGATGCCCAGATAATCCAGGAAAAGGAGCGGGTCGCCGCCCGTGGTAAGAATGTCGTTGACGTTCATGGCCACCAGGTCTTTGCCGGCGGTTTCCACCATGTCCAGTTCAAAGAGAATTTCCGTCTTGGTGCCTACGCCGACGCACCCGGTGACGATGACCGGTTCCCTTATAGGAACTCAAATCATAGGCAGCGGCGAAAAGGCCAAAGGCCTGGTGAAGGGATCTCTGTTTTTGCGTTCTTTTAACGTGAGAGCTGATGTCGGATACAAAAGCGGCTGCTTCTTTGGTATCGACCCCCGATTGCTTGTAGGTTAGTTTGCCGGACATTGAACGGATGAACTGGGTGTACCAGCATCCTAGAGGAAGGCTCCCCCTCCGCGGCGAGTGAAAAAAAAGAAGTATTTTTTGCCATAGACCGCGCGGGAGGAGCTGTTTTCATTCCACTTCTATCTTGCAGTCGCGCCGGAGCCACCAGGCATCCAGGGGAGAATTTGCCCGGTCCCGTATAGAAGATGGTCAGATAGATCAGCAGGTAGATGGCCGCAAGTTCCTGCGCTCCCCAGCCGGAAAGCCCAAGGACAAGAAAGAGCGCTACACACATGTTAATAATCAGGATAAGGGCGGCCAGACGGGTGAGGAATCCCAGCAAGAGGAGGACGGAACATCCGAATCTCCGCGCCTACGCACAGCAGCAGGGACACAAAATTGCCGATTCCCAGAGGATCCTGGAACGCCGCCCAGTTTCCGCTGATAAGCATGCCCAGTTTGGGAATGCCATGCACAAGCATCATGACTGCTACGCCCAGGCGCAGCAACAGAACGCCGAAGTCCATACTGGTGTTGGTGGCCAGGGGGCCAAGCAGGCGGCATGCGGATGATTTGCTTTTATTCTGTTCCATGCACTGTAGACCGTTTTAAATGAGTTTCCGGGATAGCGGGGAAACTGCCTGTGACGCAGTCATGCCGCCTGCCGCGGGTGTGTGCGGGCGGAATAGCGTGTGCCGGGCTTATGGGAACATGCAGGAGTTCCGCATGTTCCCATAAGCGGTTCTGGAAGTTTTTAATATTTTTTCGCAGGAATGAGGCGGAAAGCTGCGGGGGATTGGGAGGACTTGATTTGCAGGGGCTTGGTCGGGTCTTTTTGAGTTTCCGGGCCAATGGCGATGATAAGCCTGTCCTTGGGATGAATGACGGTGGAGTTTTCAAAGATGAGCGTATTGGTTCCGTCCGTCAGTTTCCATCCATCAAAAGGATGCCGGAGTTGCCTGGGTTGTTGATAATCACGTTGCCGGTGCCCGGTTCCAATCTGGGGGCGGGCTGCTTAAGCCTGAGGCTTTTTGCCAGCTTGGCAAAGGTGATTTCCGCAATGCGCCGTGCGCCCTGTTCCGTAGGGTGCAACCCGTCAACGTACCATTCCGGATGGTCGGAGAGCGGGTGCAGCGCGTCAAAAGACTGACTTTGTACTTGCGCGCTACGGCGGCGATCAGTTTTTCCGCTTCCGGGCGGTTGGCGGATGAGCCGTTGTCCGAGCCTGCATATTTACGTACGTCCGGATAGCAGTTGCCGGGAAATGCCTTTTTGTTGAGCGGGCCGCGGTAGTCCGGCCCCAGCAGCCCCCAGGCAAAGAACCGTGTTTTGGGATTGGCGTTTTTCCACGCATGAAGCAGAGCGTCATAGCCTTTGGAGAACAGTTCGGGGTTCCACCAGCGGCCCGTGTCGTTGATGCCAAGGTTGCAGATATAAATATCCGCCTTGAATTCCAGGGCTTGCTTGTGTTCCCTGGTGCTGCCGTACCAGCGTCCTGCCTGGCCCGGGTAGTCGCCTGCCGTTTTTCGGGATTGCCGAAGCCTCTGACGTCAAAGTCCGGCCCCATGAGTGTGGCGAGCACTTGCGGATACCGGGTTTCTCCGGGTTTAAGGCCGGTGCCGAAGGTGATACTGTCCCCCCACACAGGCTACTTTGGCGGGAGCAGCTTGTGCCGCAATGCCCAGTGAGAGTGTGGCTGTCAGAGAAGCGAGGATAAGATGAAGGTTCATGGAGTGATGGTGTGGTAAAAGTTATTTTTTCAGAACAGGTTCGTCCGTCCGGAAGGGACGGGCGGGGGAGCTGGTTGCCGTTGACCAGGTTGGGGGTCACGAAACGGTTTCCAGCAATACCGGGCTTCACAGGGGATCTTTTTACCGTAAACCTTGTTCAGGGCAGTATTTCCTGCACGTTCCCCCACAGGGCGCTTGAATGGAGGATGAGCGTCGGAATTGGTGGAGCCAAGATCAATGGTGTTGACGCTGTAAACTTTTTGGAACGGTTTTGGCCACGGCGTCTTGCATTTCACGGAATTCCGGCCATCCGGCACGGATTTTTGACGGGTCGTTGATGCGGGGAGCTGGATCATGACGAAAGGCATTTCCGGGTTACGGAAAGCTTTTTCTCCAGGAGGAGATCATGGTTTTCAGCAGCATGCTGTTTTGGGCATTGTCAATGATCTCCGCATCGGATTCGCCCTGATACCAGATGACGCCCGTGATGGGGAGGGCCGTTGTCCATGCGATGCCGGATTCGTAAAGGAACGCCGGCTTGTAGGGATGGTCCGGAGAGCCCTGGTTCAGACGCGGAGAGATGTTTTTCCTGGCCCGTCCCTCACCCAGTCGGAGATTATGTCTTCTTTGGCCGTCGTGGTCTGGTTCAGGCGGAACAGCATGTTGGATTGGCCGGAAGCCAGCCACACTTCTCCCACGAGCACATCTTCCAATTTGGCGGAGTCCCCGTTTTGCACGGCCGCCAGCGTCTGGCCTGTGGCGCAGGGAGGCATGGGGGGCAGCGTGACGCTCCATTTCCCCTTGGAGTCGGTTTTTGTTTTTCAGGGCAGTGTTTCCAAAAGTGACGGTTATTTCCCTGTTGGGGGCGGCCGTACCGGAAACGGGAATGTTTTTCCCGTGGGGAAGTACCATATGGGAACCGAAGACCCGGTCGAACCGGGGCGTGTCCGCCCACGCCGCATGAAGGGCGATGGCGGCAGCCAGGATGCATGAAGTATGGAGGCGCATGGTTTGGGGGTTATTTGAGAAGGAGTTCGTCCCGCGAGAGGCCGGTCAGCCTGCCGAGCCGTTTAATCAGGCGGGTCATGATGAAGACAAGGGCTGCCAGGATGGGGATTCCGATGATCAGGAAGCCCCACCAGGTGATGCTGCCGATGGCGGCGTTGTAGGCCACTTGCTGTTCCGCTTCCGGCTGTTGTATGACGGAAGACATGAAAGAGAGGCTCAGGAAGAAATTGCCGATGGAGGAGGCAACCAGCGTGCCCGCCAGAATCCAGGACGAGTTTGCCAGCAGTTTCTGATAAGCCCGTTCCTCGCCGTTGGCGGCCACCGTTTGTTCTATCCTGCGCACGTCGAATAACTCCGGCGTGTAGATAAACATGTTGAGAAGGGGCGTGCCGGCGGACCGGGAGACGACGACCGCCGCCGCCAGGATAGGGGATCAGGGCTTCTTTTCCGGCGAACAGCCAGGGTGTGGCG
>VOFF01000961.1_pt1 | contig 12001 bp, 11 predicted proteins | sample 5384061 | NCBI WGS metagenome assembly VOFF01 (sample SAMN12384725, study PRJNA508395) | human gut metagenome | isolation source: healthy gut E | host: Homo sapiens
GCTGAAGCGGCTGAAAAAGAGTTCGTGAACGCTCCCGGTGCGACGGTAAGAACGACTACGGCGGCCCTTTTCGGAGGCCGCCGTAGTCGTTTTTCCGTCCGCAGGCGGATCACTCGGTGATCTTCTTGCGGGGATGCACCATGTTCTCGGGGAGCAGGACCTTGTGCAGCTCCTCCTCGCTCATGAGGCGGTGTTCGAGCACCAGGTCGTAGATGCCCTTGCCGGTTTGCAGGGCCTCCTTGGCCAGCATCGTCGAGGTCTCGTAGCCCAAGTAGGGATTGAGCGCCGTGACGAGTCCGATGCTGTTGTAGACCATCCGGCGGCAGACTTCGGGGTTGGCCGTGATGCCGACGACGCACTTCTCGCGCAGCGTGTTCATGGCATTGACCAGCATCTCGATGTTCTCGAAGAGCGAGTGGACGATGATCGGCTCCATGACGTTGAGCTCGAGCTGTCCGGCCTCGGAGGCGAGCGTGATCGTCAGGTCGTTGCCGATGACGCGGAAGGCGACCTGATTGACCACCTCGGGAATCACGGGATTGACCTTTCCGGGCATGATCGACGAGCCGGGCTGGCGCGGCGGGAGGTTGATCTCGTTCAGGCCGCAGCGCGGACCCGACGAGAGCAGACGCAGGTCGTTGCATATCTTCGAGAGCTTCACGGCCAGCCGCTTGAGCGCCGAGGAGTTCATGATGAAGGCGCCCGTGTCGCTCGTGGCCTCGATCATGTTCGTCGCCTTGCTCAGCGGCAGTCCCGTGATTTCGCGCAGGTGCTTCGTGCAGAGCTCCGCATAGTCGGGATCGGCATTGATGCCCGTGCCGATGGCCGTAGCGCCCATGTTGATCTCGTAGAAGAGCCGCAGGTTGGTTTGCAGGCGGTCGATCTCCTCGGTGAGCGTCGCGGCGTAGGCTTCGAACTCCTGGCCGAGGGTCATCGGCACGGCGTCCTGCAGTTGCGTGCGGCCCATCTTGATGATGTGGGCGAACTCCTCGCCCTTGGCGTGGAACGCCGCGATCAGTTCGCGCAGCGAGGCCACCGCCCCGTCGATGCTGCGCGCCAGCGCGATCCGCACGGCCGTCGGGTAGGCGTCGTTGGTCGATTGCGAGAGGTTCACGTGGTTGTTCGGATGGCAGTAGGCGTATTCGCCCTTTTCGTGGCCGAGCAGTTCGAGCGCCCGGTTGGCGATCACCTCGTTGGCGTTCATGTTGGTCGAGGTGCCGGCGCCTCCCTGCACCATGTCCACGACGAACTGTTCGTTGAGGCGCCCTTCGCGCAACTCTTCGCAGGCGCGGGTGATGGCGTCGGCGATGGCGGGATCCAGCAGCCCCAGATCGCGGTTCGCGGCCGCCGCCCCCTGCTTCACGTCGGCCAGGGCGCGGATCAGTTGCGGGAAGAAGTTGAGCCGCACGCGGCTGATGTGGAAATTTTCCACGGCCCGCATGGTCTGCACGCCGAAATAGTACTCCACGGGAATGTCCATCTCGCCGAGCAGGTCGTGCTCGCGGCGGGTTTTGCCCGAAAGTTCGATGTCCGTAAAATCCATAGTGTGTATTTTTTGTTCGTATTACAAATATAGCATTTTTACGGCAGGTTGTCGAAAAAATCTTGCTACCTTTGTATTCCGCCGTCCGGAAAAGGTCTCCGGCGGCGTTTGCAAACACCTGTAATACCATGATTCTCGATTCTCTGAAAAACAGCGCGCTGTATCATTCGCTCAACTCGCGGCTCGAACGGGCCTTCTCGCTCATCGCCTCGACCGACTGGACCGGCATGGAGCCGGGCGTCCACGAACTCGACGGACGGATATTTTCGTCAATGTGATGGACGTGGACCTCAAGCGCAGGCCCGATGCCAAACTGGAGGTGCACGACGCCTATATCGACATTCAGGTCCTCGTCGCGGGTACGGAGGAGTCGTTCGGCTGGAGCGAGCGCAAGGACCTTCGGCAGCCGCTGGGGACGTTCGATACGCAGAAGGACATCCAGTTCTTCGACGACGAGCCGCAGACCTACTATACGCTGCGTCCCGGCCAGTTCACGATGCTGCTGCCCGAGGACGGCCATGCGCCGATGGTGGGCGAGGGCATATCCGCAAGATCATCGTCAAGGTCCGCCGGTAGGCAGGTTCCCTTCCGGACCGGAAAACGGCTCAGGCTTCGGTTTTTCCGAAGCCTGGGCCGTTTTTCGTCGCCCCGTATCGCTGTGCCGCGGGGTTGTTTCCGCCTTTTCGGCTGCCGTACCGGATTTTGCCGGACCCGCCTGCACGGACCGGAACGTTCCGGACTTCCCCTCCCCGTCATTTGCCGATCCCGCGGTAGCGGAATCCTGCGGCGAGGGCCTCCTGCTTGTCGAAGATGTTGCGGCCGTCCACGATTCCGTCGCCGCGCATCGTCGCGCGGAGCCGCGGCCAGTCGGGCATCCGGAACTCCTTCCACTCGGTGACGAGCAGGATGGCGTCGGCCCCGTCGGCCGCGTCGTACATGTTCCGGGCATAGCGCACGGGCCGGTCCTTCAGCAGGCGGCGGCACTCCTCCGTCGCCACCGGGTCGTAGGCCGCCACTTCGGCCCCGGCCTCCAGCAGTTGTCCGATCGCCGTCAGCGCCGGCGCCTTGCGCATGTCGTCCGTCTCGGGCTTGAACGCGAGGCCCCATACGGCGATGCGCCGTCCCCGCAGGTCGTCGCCCAGCAATTCGCGGAGCTTGCGGACGAGCACCCCTTTCTGCGCCTCGTTCACCCGTTCCACCGCCTCGACGACCTGCATCGTGTAGCCGTGTTCGCGGGCCGTGCAGGCGAGTGCCTGCACGTCCTTCGGGAAGCACGAGCCGCCGTATCCGCAGCCGGGGTAGAGGAATTTGTTGCCGATGCGGGCGTCGGAGCCGATGCCCTTGCGGACCATCTCGACGTCGGCCCCCACGCGGTCGCAGAGGTTGGCGATGTCGTTCATGAACGAGATGCGCGTCGCCAGCATGGCGTTGGCGGCGTATTTGGTCATTTCGGCCGAGGCGATGTCCATGAACAGCACGCGGAAGTTGTTTATCAGGAACGGACGGTAGAGCCGCGCCATCAGCCGCCGGGCGCGTTCGCTCTCGACGCCCACCACCACGCGGTCGGGCGACATGAAATCCTTGACGGCCGCACCCTCCTTGAGGAATTCGGGGTTCGACGCCACGTCGAACGGCACCTCCGCGCCGCGTGCCGCCAGCTCCTCGGCGACGATCCGCCGGATGCGTTCCGCCGTGCCGACGGGCACCGTGCTCTTGGTCACGAGCAGCGTGTAGCGGCCGATGTGGCGGCCGAAGGTGCGGGCCACCTCGAACACCTGCGAGAGGTCGGCCGAACCGTCCTCCCGGGGCGGCGTGCCGACGGCCGAGAAGACCACCTCCACCTCGCCGAGACACGCCGCGAGGTCGGTGGTGAAGTGGAGCCGCCCGGCGTCGAAATTGCGCCGCACGATCTCCTCCAGCCCCGGTTCGTAAATCGGAATCCGGCCCTCGTTCAGCGCCGCGATCTTTCTCCGGTCGGTATCCACGCACGTGATGTCGAGGCCCATCTCCGCGAAGCAGGCCCCCGACACGAGCCCGACGTAGCCCGTTCCGACAATGGCGATCCTCATCATGGCGCGTCCGTTATTTGCGCAGCACCCGTTCGGCGACGGCGACGGCGAGCGAGCGGCACGGGTCGATCATCGCGGGCGAGTAGCCCTGCTTCATCTCCACGGGACCGCACACCGGCTCCCACTTCATGCGCTCGGAGAACTCCTTCATCCGGCGCACGGCGGCCGCGGCCCACGTGAAGGAGCCGAAGAAGGCGAAGTTGCGCTGCGGGATGCAGCGCGCCTCGAGGCGGCGCAGCAGTTGCTCGACGGGCGGGGAAAAGCTCGGCGTTGTAGGTCGGGCTGCCGACGACGAGCGTATCGTAACGGAAGATGTCGCGCAGCACGACCGACGGATCGGCGTAGGAGAGGTTGTGGACCCGGATCCGCCGCACGCCCGCCTCGGCCAGCTCCCGGGGCGATGCGTTCGGCCATCTGCTCCGTATTGCCGTACATCGAACCATAGGCGATGACCGCGCCCGGTTCGCCTTCGTAGCGGCTCAGACGGTCGTACAGATCTACCACGCGGGGAATCTCGCGCTGCCAGACGGGGCCGTGCGTCGGGCAGATGGTCCGGATCGGAAGTCCGCCGACCTTTTGCAGCGCCTTCTGCACGGGGACGCCGTATTTGCCCACTATGCAGGCGTAGTAGCGGCGCATCTCGTCCCAGTAGCGTTCCGGTTCGACCTGCGAATCGGTGATGCCGCCGTCGAGGGCGCCGAACGTGCCGAACGCGTCGCCCGAGAAAACGACCCCCTCGTCGGCATACCACGTCACCATCGTCTCCGGCCAGTGGACCATCGGGATCAGGTGGAACGAGAGCACCTTGCCGCCCAGATCGAGCGTCGAACCCTCCCCGACCTCGACCGTCCCCGTGCCGATGCCGTAGTAGCCCTCGATCATCTGCAACGTCTTGGCGTTGCCGACGATCCGCAGGTCGGGGTAGCGCAGCCGCAGGGCCGCGATCGACGAGGAGTGGTCGGGTTCCATGTGGTTCACCACGAGGTAGTCGATCTTCCGTTCGCCGATCACTTCGCGGATGTTCTCGAACAGGCGGCTGCCGAAAGCCTCCTCCACGGTGTCGATGAGGGCGATCTTCTCGCCGATGACCAGATAGGAGTTGTACGAAACCCCCGAAGGAAGCGACCAAAAAGCCCTTCGAAGCGGGTGGTGGTGCGGTCGTTTACGCCGACGTAATGGATGCCGGGCAGAATTTCCGTGATAGCCATATCTCGTTGTCTTTTTTGGTTTCTGCGGCGAATTTACGAAAAAAAACGCCAGCGTGCAACCGGGGCGGCTTCCGTCCCGAAAACACGAGCCGGCCCGCAAAGGGCCGGCTCCGTAAGAGTGCGAATATCCGTTGTCAGTTCGCGTCGGGAACGAAGACGTCCGGATCGTATCCGAGAAGTCCCGCACTGACCACATAGAAGTTCGAGAGAGAGACGCGATTCTTGTTCTGACCTTCCGTGCAGAAGAGGTTGTCGAAGCCCTGTCCCATGACGTAGCTGTCGTCTTTCTGGTAATAGCCTGCATCTATGACGGATATGGCTCCGTACGGATTGACTGAAAGACCTGTATCTTGCTGGGCGACACGGCAATAGTGGTATATGTTGCCGGATTCGTCCTCGGTCTGGTTCGTACCGTAAAAGGAGAACTTGAGGTGCAGGCCGCTTCCGTACATGTCCTTGAAACGGAAAAAAGCGTGTCGTCGGAGTCGCAGGATTGCAGTTCGACGTGGTTGGGGCCCAGGCCCATCTGACCCAGCGTTCCGTAGGTCATCGTACCTCCGGTGATTGTAGTCCAGGTCAGCCCCTGGAAAGTGGTCGAACCGACGGCTTTCTTGCCGTTTCCTGCGAGGCCGACCACCGTAATCGTGTAATTGCCGAGCAATCCGGTCAGCGTGACTTCCGGATCGGCATCGTCTTCGCTTTCGATCTTCGTGCCGTTCTCCACGACATAGTCGGCATACGCGTTTTCCCCGTTTTCGGCGACATACTCCTGCTTGGCCGTTGTGAGTTCGCTCAGATAGTAAATATCCTTGACCTTGCTGTTCGGGGCGATGCGTATTTTCACGTCTTCGTCGGCATTGTATCCGCTCCCGGGAGTGTACGAATAGATCGTGACTGCCGGCGCGCTGTCGTGCCCGGGGTCGGTTCCCTCGTCGTCCGAGCAGGCGGCCAGGGCGATCGCGCTCACGACTGCCAGCGCCGCATAGAGATATTTTTTCAGTATCATAAAAATTCGAATCTTTAATCGGTTCCACAAATTACCATACTTTCTCCGGAGAGTCCTCGGTGGGCTGGATCGGAGTCGGGTTGTTCGTGCAGGCCTGGTTGAAGTTCACCTCGGTTCCCACGATGCAGAGGTTCATCCAGTCGGGCACGCCGTCCGTGTTCCAGCGATAGCCTTTCGGGTGGTTCGTGCCGGCGTAGCTGCGCGTGATGCCCTTTTCGAAGCGCTTGATGTCGAACGTCGCAAAGCCTTCGCCCCAGAGCTCGACGCGGCGCTGCCACCAGACGTTGTCGCGGAACGATTGCAGGTCGTTGTACGTGTACTGCGGGTCGCGCGTCTTGGCGAAGGCCTCGAGCAGCGTCTTGCCGCGTCCCTCGTCCTGCATGCCGGCCGCTTCGGCCTCGATGAGCTTCATCTCCTCGACGCGCATCAGGGGAACCGCTACGACGAATCCGACGAACTGCGCGTTGCTGTGGCCCGCGTCGCCTCCGCCCAGGCGGAATTTGAGCGACAGGCCGCCGAAGGCGCCCGAGGCCGAAGCCTGTGCGGTGGAGGTGATCGTCTCCGGGTAGGACGAGACGTCGGAAAGGTAGTCGGCGACGATCTTGTTCAGCTCCTCGACCGTCTGCGCTTCGGCTACGAGCTCGTCCAGCTCGGGGTCGATGAAGCACTTGCGGCGCCAGTCGGTCTGCGGAATGGTCTCCAGCAGGTGCGCGTCGATACGCTTCACCGTGCCGGCTCCGTGCGCATAGCCGTTGGAGGTGGTGATTTCGATCATCATCTGCGAACCCCAGCTCGAGTCGCCGTCGTTCAGCGTGATGTTGGGATCCTCGGCGTCGTACTTCGTCATGAACATCCACGAATTGTTGGGCGTGTTGAAGCCCTTGTCGTGGTCGAGGTACTCCGCTTCGGTCATCATCGTATAGCCTTCCTGGGCCTTTTTTGCATACTCCTCGGCTTCGGGCCACTTCTCCATCGTCAGGTAGGCGCGGGCCTTCAGGCCGTAAACCACGCTCAGGTCGGGCGTCGTCTGGTCCGTGCGCTTGTAGTCGGCCAGATAGCTCTCGGCCTTGTCGAGGTCCTTGAGAATGAGCTCTCCTCCCATATCTCCTTGTTCGTGGCGCGCGGGTTGTTCGTGGCTTCCGCGTTGGTCGTTTTTTCCGTGACGATGGGCACGGTCGGGGCGTCTTCATGACCCTTGTAGGTCTGGGGTGCGTACATGCGGGCCAGGTCCATGTAGTAGAAGGCGCGCATGGCATGGGCGATGCCCGCTCCCACGATATGCTCCTCGTCGGGCTTTTCGCCGGCGAGCGAGATCACCACGTTGCAGTTCTTGATCCATCCGTAGTAGATCGTCCAGGGAACCTGGCAGATGGCGTAGTCGGGACCCAGGCCCACACCGCAGGTGTACCACGTCGTGAACTGTTCGTATCCCGTGTCTTCGAGCGCGATGTCCTGTCCCATGACGTCGCGCTGGAGCAGGAACGACGGATAGCCGAAATCGTATGCATTCATATTGGCGTTTCCGGCGTAGAGGAACTCGCCCGCGAGGGTCGAGGTGCAGGCCGTGACGAAGTTGTTGAAGGCGTTCGGCGCATCGCCCGCCTGATCCACGGTGACGGTCCCCTGCTGCGGGAAGGTCTCCTCCAGGCAGCCGGTGGACAGGAGGGATGTGCCGATAAGCAACGCTGCTGCAAATTTTATGGTCTTTTTCATAGATAATCCCTCCTTATTGAATTAGAACGTGAGTTGAACGCCGCCCGAAATGGTCCGGATCGGGGAGTAGGGAGATACGCCCGTGGAGGCGGTTCCCTCGAAGCTGTAACGCGGGTCGAGGCCCTTGCGTGCCGACCAGAACCAGAGGTTCTCGCCTGCGGCGTAGATGCGCACCTTCACCTTGTCGCGGAATACCCGCTCGGGAATCGTGTAACCCAGCGAGAACGACTGGAAGTTGAGGTAGCTGGCATCGGTCAGGAAGCGGTCCGATTTGGCGCCGCCGTACTGGTCGCCCTGCTGCCAGCGGGGCATGTCGCTGTCGGTGTTGTTCGGACTCCACGACTTTTTCCAGTCCTTGTGGATGGCCGTACCGCCTGCCGCGCCCGTTTCGGGGTGATCAGCCCCTGCATAGCCTGCGTCGAAGACCTTGCCGCCGATCTGGTAGTCGAACGTGAGCGACAGGTCGAAGTCGCCGACGCGCAGGTTCGTGCCGAAACCGCCGAAGACCTTGGGAAGCACGCTGCCGTGTTCGTATTCGGTGGCGTCGTTGAAGTCGTAGGTCGTCGTGCGGCCCACCACCTTGCCGTCCTCGATGACGTCCTTGTAGAACATGGCCTGGCCGTACTCGTCGGTTTCCCGCATAGACGGGCAGGTATGCGTTGTAAGAGCGGACCGCCCACCTCGTACCAGTAGGGGCACGAACTGCGTGGGAGCCTCCTGGAATCGATCTTGCCCGAAGCGGTCTTGGTGAGTTTGCTGGCGGGCAGGCTCAGGATCTTGGTCGAGTTGTGCGCCAGGTTGGCCGAAATGCTCCAGTCCACCGTCTTGGTCTGGATGAGCGTGCCGGTCAGGTTGATTTCGATACCCGAGTTGCAGATGTCGCCCAGGTTGCCGTACATGCCTCGCGTGCCGACCGATTCTGGCAGCGACAGCCAGAAGAGCAGGTCGGTCGTCTTCTTGCGGTAAACGTCGATGCCTCCCGACAGGCGTCCGCGCCAGAAGCTGAACTCTACGCCGACGTTGAGGTTCGTCGTGGTCTCCCACGTGATGTCTGGGTTGCCCTGGATGGCGAACGATGCGCTCATCGACTTCTCGTCCATCTTGCTCAGCGAATAGAGGTCGGTGTAGTAGTAGTCGCCGATCAGGTCGTTGCCCTGCTGGCCGATCGAGGCCTTCAGTTTCAGCATGTCGATCCATTTGGCGTTCGCGAGGAAGTTCTCTTTCGAGAGGATCCATGCCGCGCCGACCGACCAGAAGTTACCCCACTGGTGGCCCGGTGCGAAACGCGAGGAGCCGTCGCGGCGGTAGGAGAACGAACCGTAGTACTTGCCGTTGTAGTCGTACTGGGCGCTGAGGAAATAGCCCTCCACGTTGTAGTGCGTGGTGTAGCTCGACGCGTCGGCGAGCGTGGCGGCTGCCGAAAGCTCCTGGATGTCGGGCGAGAACATGCCGTTCTTCGAGGCCGCGAGGTTACGCGTCTTCACGTTGTAGTATTCGTGGCCGGCCAGTACGTTGATGTTGTGCAGGCCGAACGAATCGTAGTAGGTGATCGTTTGGATGTTGTTCGTGCGCAGCGACGACTGTACGGTTTTCTCGATGCTGCCGTTCGTGCCGGCGCTCGTGCCGTAGTACATGTTCCGGAAGTTGGAGATGTAGGTCTCGCCCCACGTAGCCGTGCTCGTGACGTTCACCTTCAGGAAGTCGGTGATGTCGAAGTCGGCCGTGAAGGTTCCGTTGAGCCTGGTTGCCGATGGAGGTGTAGTTGTTGTACCGCGCCTCGCCGAGCGGGTTGCCCTGCGGCGAGAAGGGGCGCGTCACGCCGTAGCCGGTCTCGGCCACGCCGTAGTCGTAGGCCTTGTTGCCGTACTGGTCGCGCTTGATGCCGATTTTGCCGTCGGCGCCGATCGTGCGCACGTAGATCGGGTAGATCGGGGCGATGCGCGAGGTGTAATAGAAGAGGTTGTTGGTGTAGGTGCTCGTACCCAGACCGACGTCCAGATCCTGCGACGAGTGGATGTAACCCACGTTGGCTCCCAGTTTGAGCCACTTCTTGGCCTGGTAGTCCGCCTTGATGCGTGCCGAGATACGCTCGTAGCCCGAATTGTCCACGATGCCGTCCTCGTTCAGATAGCCCACGCTCGTATAGTAGGTGGCCTTGTCCGTACCGCCGTTCACGCTCACGTTGTACTCCTGGCGCAGGCTGTTCTTGTAGGCCGCCTCGGTCCAGTCGTCGGGCTGCATCCAATAGTCCGTGCCGTTGAACGACACCTTGCGGCCCAGCGTGGCGTTGGGGTTGAGCTTGCCGTCCAGCCCGATCAGGTTCTCGCCGTCGGGACGCGTGTAAACGTCGTAGGCGAGTGCCTTGAGCATGTCCGTATTGGCCTGTGCGTTGGCAGTCGTGGCGTTCATGCCCTGCCCGTAGAAGTAGCGGTTGTAGTACTGTGCGTACACCGCCTCGTAGTATTCGCCCGGGTCGGTGATGACGTCGTAATCCTGCACGGCGCGCGAGTTCACGCCCCACTTCATGTCCACGTTGATCACCGCGTCGCGGGCCTGCGAACGCTTCGTCGTCACGATGATTACGCCCGATGCGCCGCGGGCTCCGTACAGGGCGGCCGAAGCGGCGTCCTTGAGCACGGTGACCGATTCGATGTCGGACTGCGGAATGTTCGACAGGCTGGCGCTGTAGGGCGCGCCGTCCACGATGATGAGCGGGTCCGTGTCGGCGTACATCGAGCTGATGCCGCGGATGTTGATCGAGCCCGAATCGGAGCCGGGCGTGCCCGAGCCGCCGCGCATCTGCAGACCGGCCACGGAACCCACCAGCGCGTTCATCACGTTGGTCGTCTGACGCTTCTGGAGGTCTTCGGACTTGATGACCGAAGCCGATCCGGTGAATGCCTCTTTCTTGGTCGTACCGAACGCTACGACGAGCACGTCGTCGATAGCCGTGATATCCTCCTTGAGCTGAATATTGACCGTCGTCTTACCGGCAATGGGCACTTTCTGCGACTCGTAGCCGATGAACGAGACGTTCAGGTAACCGTCGCTCCGGGCTTGCAGGCTGAATTGGCCTGCGGCGTTGGTCGTCGTACCCGTCGTGGTTCCGTCCACCACGACCGTAGCACCGACGATCGGGTTGCCGTCAGCATTGGTAACTGTACCGGAAACCTGCTGCTTCTGGGCCATCGCAAGGAGCATTCCCCCAGTACAGCAATTAACGATAGTACAAGTTTTCTTACCATAAGCGTTAATTTTAATAATGTTTTTAAAATAAAAAGTTCACCTGCAAAGATCGGAAAAAGGGTGGTACATGCAAGTAAATTATTAAAGAATTTCCCGTAAATAACATTATTTATAGATATAAGCGACAGCCGATTACGATTTTCGGCGTACCCCCCCGAGCGATTACGAATTGTAATGGGACATTCGGGCGTTTTCCGGGTGCAGGCATGCGACGATGCGTCCGGAAAGCCTTTCCGGAGGCTCTCCGACAGCCCCGGAACGTTCCGGAGACCCGGTATTCCCATATATATAGGTGGTCAGAGACGATAGCAGGCGTCGAGCTGCCGGGAGAGCCGCTCCATGTCCCCCTTCGAGCCTTGGCGTGGGTGACGGCGGCGTAAATCTGCGTGGTGCGGATGTTCCGCTGGCCCAGCAGCTTGCTGATGGTCTCGATGGCGACACCCTGCGACAGCGTGATCGTCGTGGCGAACGTGTGGCGCGCGACATGGAAGGTGATCGGGCGCACGATTCCCGCCTCGGGGAGCAGCCGGCGCAGGCAGGCGTTGCACCAGCCGTTGCTCGGCAGGGCGAAAATCGGTTCGTCGGCCGCGTCCGTCAGGTACCTGGACAGGATGGCGTTCGGAACGGCGAAAAGCCTGACATATACTTCCGAACCGGTCTTGCGGCGTGTCGTGCCGATCCAGAGCTGCCCCTGCGTATAGCGGATATTCGCGGGCTTTAATTGGCGGATGTCGATGTAGGAAAGGCCCGTGAAGCAACTGAACAGGAAGGCGTCGAGCACGAGCCGCTGCGTCCGGTCGGTCGGTGCCAGCAGCATGAGCCGGCGGATTTCCGTCTCGGTGAGGTAGTCGCGCGCCACGAATTCGCTGCGGAGCCTGTATCCGGCGAAGAGGTCCGCGGAGAGCAGGTCGCGGCTGCGGGCCAGCATCAGAATGTGTTTGAACGCGATCATATAGACCCACGCCGTGTTCTTCTTGTGCGGGGATTCCCGGGCGATGTACTGGTGGAATCCGGCGAGAAACCGTTTGTCGAGTTCGCGGAACGGAATGTCCGCGCGGCGGCAGCGCTCGCGGACGTAGGCGGCGAGCAGCCGGTAAACGCTCCGGTACTTGTAATAGGAGGATTTGCTGCGGCTGACGCCGACCATGCGGCCGAACTCCTCGTTGTGCTGCCGGAAAAATGCCAGCAGCGTCTCCTGCTGCCGGTCGTTCCCGAA
>VOFF01001063.1_pt1 | contig 12001 bp, 17 predicted proteins | sample 5384061 | NCBI WGS metagenome assembly VOFF01 (sample SAMN12384725, study PRJNA508395) | human gut metagenome | isolation source: healthy gut E | host: Homo sapiens
GCCGGCGCGGCGATGACGTTCGTCGCGTCGAGCCGGCCGCCGAGGCCGACCTCCAGCACCACGACATCGCACCCCCGCCGCCGGAACCACAGCATGGCCGCCGCCGTCACGAGCTCGAACTCCGTCGGCGGGTTGTCCATGGCGGCGATACGGCTGCAGCGCCTCACACACGGCGGCAAACTCCGCGTCGGGCACCGGCGCGCCGTTGACCTGCATGCGCTCAGCGAAGCGCTCGAGATACGGCGACGTGAACAGCCCCGTCATGTACCCTGCCGCGCGCAGGATCGATGCGAGCATCGCCGCCGTGCTGCCCTTGCCGTTCGTGCCCGCGATGTGCACGAATTGCAGTCCGTCCTGCGGGTCACCCAGGCGGTGCAGCAGCTCGCGCACGCGAGAGAGCCCCGGACGCGAGCCGCGCCACTCCACGCCATGGATCAGCTCCATGGCCTGCTCGATCGTCATATCGCTGCACCTCCCGCGTCAAATTTCATCAAGATGCTGCGATTATACCACGTTCCGCCCCGCGCGGCAACGGGGCACTTGCGTTTTCTCGCCGCATGGGGTAAACTGTTATTTTAGCGACTTCTTTGACGAACGGGGGCGAAGTATGGAAAACCTGATGATCTCGGCAAACGCCGTGCTGCCCATGCCTGGTCATGGCGCTCGGCTACGGCACGCGCCGCCTCGGCTGGATCCGCCGCGAGGAGATCTCCGCCATCAACAAGATCGCATTCCGTATTTTTCTGCCGTGTTTGCTTTATTATAATGTATATTGCTCCGACCTGTCCGGCTCGTTTGACCCGCTGCTGATGGCCTATGCCGTAGGCGGCGTGCTGCTGACATTCGGCCTCGCGCTCGGCTACACGCTGCTGACCGAAAAGCTGCCGGAGCGCCGCAGCGTGATGATCCAGGGCATGTTCCGCAGCAACTACGTCATCATGGGCATCCCCGTGGCGACGGCGCTGCTCGGCGCCGGTGAGCTCGGCACCGTCTCGATCCTGATTGCGGTCGTCGTGCCGCTGTTCAATATGCTGGCCGTCGTCGTGCTGGAGGTGTTCCGCGGGCAGAGGCCGAAGCCGCTGCACGTCCTTGGCCAGATTGTGAAAAACCCGCTCGTGATCGCGTCCGCGCTCGGCATCCTGACGCTGGCTGCCGGCATCCGCCTGCCGCACATCCTCGAGCAGACCATCCAGAACGTCAGCGCCATCGCATCGCCGCTGCAGCTGTTTCTGCTCGGCGCGTTCTTCCAATTCTCCGGCATCCGGCGCTACGTGCGCGAGCTCACGGCTGTCGTGGCGGCAAAGCTCATCGTGTTTCCGGCGCTGTTTCTCGGACTCGGTGCGCTGCTCGGCTTCCGGGACGCGGCGTTCGTGTCGCTGCTGGGTGTGTTCGCCTCGCCGACCGCCGTCAACTCCTTCACCATGGCGCAGCAGATGGGCGGCGACGCGGAGCTTGCGGGCGACATCGTCGTCGTGACCTCGGCCGTGAGCATGCTGACCATGTTCCTATGGGTGTTTCTGTTCAAATCTCTTGGCATGTTCTGAGCGCCGGGGGCTTCCCAAACCAGGCAAACCGGCGTATAATACTGTATTCAGATAACGAAACCACAAAGAGGGCAAAACCATGAATTTTCGAATGATCGGGCAGGTCGTCGGCCGCGTATTGTGCATCGAGGCCGCGCTGATGCTCCTGCCGATGATTGCAGCCTTGGCCTATGATGAATCTCCGGTCCCGTTTCTGATCACGATCGCCGTCACCGGCGGCATCGGGCTGGTCATGTGGCGCGTGCGCGCAAAATCCGGCGGCATGACCGCGCGCGACGGTTTTCTGATCGTCGGCCTGTCGTGGATCGCCATGTCGCTGTTCGGCGCCCTGCTGTTCGTGCTCACCGGTGACATTCCGAACTACATCGACGCCCTGTTCGAGACGATCTCGGGCCTGACCACAACCGGTGCCAGCGTCGTCACATCGCCGGAGAGCATGACGCGCGGCGGTATGTTCTGGCGGCTGTTCACACACTGGATCGGCGGCATGGGCATTCTCGTGTTCGTGCTGGCCGTGCTGCCCATGAGCGGCAACCGGTCGATGCACATCATGCGCGCCGAGGTCCCCGGCCCGACGGTCGGCAAGCTCGTGCCGCGCATCCGCAAGACCGCCTCCATCCTCTACCTGCTGTACATCGCGCTCACGCTCGTGGAGACGGTTCTGCTCATCGCCGGCGGCATGAGCTTTTATGACGCACTGCTGCATTCGTTCGCCACGGCCGGCACCGGCGGCCTGTCCACGCGCGCGCTGAGCATCGGCTACTACAACAGCGCCTATATCGACATCGTCGTGGGCGTGTTCATGATACTCTTCGGCGCCAACTTCAGCCTGTATTACCTCATTCTGCTCGGCAACGTCCGCACCGCCCTGCGCAACGAGGGAGCTGCACTGGTTCCTCGGCATCATCGCCTTCGCCGTCCTCACGATCGCATTCGACATCCGCAATCTCTATGGCGGCGTCGGCCACGCCCTGCGCTATTCCTTCTTCCAGGTCACATCCATCATCTCCACAACCGGCTTTGCGACTGCCGACTTCAACCTCTGGCCGGAGTATTCCAAATTCCTGCTCGTGCTGCTGATGTTTGTCGGCGGCTGCGCCGGCAGCACTGCCGGCGGTCTGAAAGTCTCGCGCGTGATGCTGCTGTTCAAGTCCTGCACGATCGAGGTCAAGAAAATGCTGCGCCCCCGCTGCATTGAAGAGGTCCGGCTCGATGGTAAACCGGTCGACAGTCAGACCGTCTACAACGCGCTGACGTACTTCACGTTCTATATCATCATCCTGCTCATTGCGGGGCTGATCGTGTCGCTCGACGGGCTGGACTTCACGACGAATTTCACCGCCGCACTCTCGTGCCTGTCCAACGTCGGGCCGGGACTCTCCCTTTTTGTCGGACCGACCGGAAGCTTTGCCATCTTCTCGCCGCTGAGCAAGATCGTGCTCATGATCTGCATGCTGCTCGGCCGTCTGGAGATCTTCCCGCTGCTGCTGCTGTTCGTGCCGTTCACGTGGCGCTGGAAATGAGCGCTGCCCGCAGTTCGGAATATGCATGATCTGCGGTCAATCCGCCTTGTTTGCGCACCGCCCCACAAGTCCTATGACTTGCGGGGCGGTTTTTCAGCACCTTCTCCGTGCCGAACAAATGATACAGCATTTCAACATTTGCGCAGGGGGGGGAGCCCGAGGGGCAATGCCCGCCTCGGTTCAGATTCCTCCTTGAGGAGAAGACTTGAAAAGCCCCCTCGGGCTCCCCTGCGGCTCTGTCACATAACTCCGCTGCCACTGACTCACTACAAAACAGCGACAACCCCGCAGGCCGAAGCCTACGGGGTTGCCTCCGCGTATCCGCGGTCCATTGCATCCGAGGCGGGCCTTGCCCCCTCGGGCTCCCCTGCGGCTCTGTCACATAACTCCGCTGCCACTGACTCACTACAAAATAGCGACAACCCCGCAGGCCGAAGCCTGCGGGTTGCCTCCGCGTATCCGCGGTCCATTCCATCCGAGGCGGGCCTTGCCCCTCGGGCTCCCTGCGGCTCTATCTCATCACCCAGTCGTCACGGATGCTCTACAGGCAGCGACAACCCCGCAGGCCGAAGCCTGCGGGGTTGCCTCTCTATGACGCCGCAAACGCGGCGGTCCATATTTTAATCGGGACGCTGGAGAGTTGCGCCTTGGTCAGATCACTCCGACAGCTCTGCCTTCTTCTCGGCAGACAGCTTCTTGATCTTCGGGATGCCCCAGATGAACGCCGGGAGCACAACAACGATCAATGCATAGTAGCCGTCATAGCCGTAGATCTTGGAGATGATGGTCGACAGGCCGAGCAGGGAAACTGCATAGCACAGGCCGATGACGATCAGGCCGACGATCACGCTGCGCGCAGCCTTGCTCTTGATGGCCTTCGGGAAGCAGTGACCCTCGAAGCGCTGGATCATGGAGTAGACCAGCGTGACGGACGTGGACACGAACGCGCAGAACAGCAGGATGGTGTACACGACGAACAGCCAGGTGTAGCCGCTGCCCATGAGGGTGACAACGCTCTGGTTGGGGAGCTTCATGACATCGCCGATATGGCGGGCTGCAATGCTGGCAACCGTATCAACACCGGTGCTCTTGATGGCGCAGAGGATCGGAAGCGGCGATCATGGCCGGGACGGACACGCACTGGAAAGCAGCGTACACGAACACGCCGCGCCAGACGCCCTCGAGGCCCTTCTGGGAGGTGACGTCAGCGATGGCCGGGATGGAAGCGTAGGCCGCGTTCTCAGTGGCCAGCTCCTGGGCAAGCCGCGTGGATCGGAGCGACAAAGCCCATGATGACCAGGATTGCGGTGACGATCAGGATCGCGGTGGAAAGAACGGTAGAAGCCTTGATGATCAGGTCAACGCCGAAGATCGACAGAAGGATCAGCAGGGCGATGATGACGAGGTTGCAGATGATATCGGGCAGGTCGATCAGGCTCTTGACGATGCCGCCGGCGCCGTCAACGCAGGAAGCGACCGCCGCGAGGATGATGATGATGTAGAAGACCTCAAAGACCTCCATCCACGGCTTCGGATACAGGGCGCGATAGGTGTCCTTGTAGTTGTCGAAACCGTTGAGCTTGGCAAACTTCATCATGATGTACATGACAACGGCCAGAATGCCCATGGCCAGCAGCGGGAAGATCGCCGCGGTCCAGCCATACTGGACGAAGTAGTTCACGACCTGGTTGCCGGTCGCGAAGCCGGCGCCCACGTGGGTGCCGAACCAGACAGACGCCACGGTAAAGGCGGCTGCCCAGCTGCTCTTGAGCTTTTTTGTTATCCATTTTTACCTCTCTCTTTTTGCTCTTTTTTGCTTTTCTCTCTTTTATTTCAATCCTGCCTCGTGCTCTCCTACCAACCGGGACAGGGCTCGAAATCCACACCCATGTGTTAATTTATGAACAAGTCGTTAACAACTCGGGATAGTAAATTTATAATTCTCTCACACGCAAAATTCAATAACAGCCTCTTCCAATCCCCAATTTTTTTCAGTCATTTTCTGAAAATTGTCGAGTTGCACAAAATCCTGCATGTATTTTTATGCACTCTGATTCTGGCGTTTTGTAATCTTTGCGTGATTTTAGCACTCTGACAGCGCAAAAGTCAACATATTTTTGCAAAAAGATAAAAAGTTTCAGACACAGGCCGCGAAGGCGGCGGAGAAGACCGCGTCAGCAGATAGGAAGCCCAGGATTTCGCGCGGGTAGGCGTTCAGCCAGTCTTCGACCTTCTGGATTTCTGGACGCTGACTTTGCTGAAGTCCGTCCCCTTCGGGAACCAGCGGCGGATCAGGCCGTTCGTGTTTTTCGTTGGTCCCGCGTTCCCAGGAAGAATAGGGGTGGCAGTAATAGACCTTCGTCCGCGGCCCCCCTTTCGGCGACAGCTTGTTCCATGCCGTCGACGTCGGCAAACTCGGAACCATTGTCGACGGTTATCGACTTGAAGGTGGCACGGAAGGCCGGCGATCCCATCTTCCGTTCCAGGCGGTCCAGGGCGCGAACTACGCTGGCGGCGGTGTGATCCTGGACCTTGATGATCAGTTCCTTCCTGGACAGTCGTTCAGACAGGACCAGAAGGGCCGGCTTCGTCTTCTTCTTTCCCAGGACGGAGTCCATTTCCCAATGACCGACGGTCGTCCTGGCGTTCACTTCCTCCGGCCGGTGTTCAATGCTGGTTCCGGCGGACGCTCTGGCGCCCTTCTTGTGGGTGCGGGTGTAGCCGCGCTTCTTCTTGCCGTGACGGGGAAGGTCGCGCATTTCAAGCGACAGGAAGACACCCTTCCGGATATAGGAATACAGGGTCGACTCACAGATCGACGTTTTGAACTTCAGGCCCTGGACCTGGATTTCACCCAGGACCGCCGCCGGCGAATATCCGTCGCCGGCGATCCGTCTGTTCAATATAGGCCGCCAGTTCGTGATCGTTGCCGATCTTTAACTGGGGGCCTTTATTCGTGCCGTTGTACTTCTTGACCGCTTCGGCGACGTCACAGCTATAACGGATTTCCTCCGTCAGGTCGGAATTAGTGTGGACATACTGGCCCCGCTTCAGTTCATAATAGACCGTCCGAAGGCTGACGCCCAGGGCGTCGGCGATGGCCTGTTTCGTCATGCCCTGGCGCATATACTTTTCGATGTTCAGGCGCTTCGCGTTCACGCGCTCTGCTTTGCGATCTGTGCTTCGATCGCTTCCTTGATAAAGGCGTTCACGCTCATTCCGGCCGCCGCCGCGGCCTGGGCGATGATCTCCCTGTTTCCCTTCGGGACCGTGATTTCGATTCTATCATACGCCTTCAGGTTATAGCGTTTGTTTGCGGCTGTCTGCGCCTTTGACATTGTGAATCACCTTCCTTCTGGTGCTTATTTATATACTACCGGTAGTATGTTGTCAAGCAGAAAAACCGCCCTCCGGTTCTGGTCCGGAAGGCCGGTCATTCTTCGTCTTCGATCAGGTTTTCAAAGGCAACGCCGAAGACCGCCGCGAAGGCGCGGACTTCGTAGTCCGTGACCAGGCGGTCGCCGGATTCGATCTTGCTGACGACGTCCTGTTCCATGATCACGCCCTGGGTCTGCATTTTTGCCGCAAGGGCCGCCTGGGACCATCGTCGCGCCGTTCGAAGGCACCGGACGCGGTTTCCACAGATATTCTTCCGGCCGTTGTAGTCGAACTTCTTCACGCCTGATCCTCCCGTTATGGTAATATCCCATATTCTAATTGACTTTAGCATAAGATTCCGATATTCTTATGGTAATATCCCATAACTTCGGGGTAAATATCAAAGGGAGGTTCTGGCATGGGTGCGAAGAACTGGGTCCTGGAGGGCGACTATAAACACAAAGCGGTCATCATGCAAGGCGGGAAGGCGGTTTTGAACGTCGGCCTGATGAAAAATCTGAAGCTGGACAGTTCCACGATCGACCAGATCGAAGTCGTGGACGAAGAATCCCAGAAAAGCATGGGTTCCGCCGTGGCGCGCGGTGCCGCTGGCGCTCTGCTTCTGGGTCCCCTGGGCGTCGTGGCGGCCGCCACCGCGAAGACGAAGGGGGTCCATGTGGTGGCGGTCCAGTTCAAGGACGGAAAGCGGTCCCTTCTGGAACTGGACGACACACGGTTCAAAGGCGATCAAACTCGCGATGTTCTGAAAAAGAAAAAACGCCCAGGGGTTCGTCCCCTGGGCGTCTTTCTATTTGAAATACTTCATGTAGCCACGCTTCTTCAGTTCCTGTTCGAAGCGGCGCTGAAGGCGCGCGTTCTGGGTGCGCTTCGTGGCGTTGACGGCCCGTTCCAGGGTGTAGTGACCAGGAATCAGGGGAATGGACGAACATTCCCCCGGGTCCTTCGGCTGGTAGACGAACGACTTCCCGTCCCAATGTCCAGGGACGAAGTGGCCGCGGAAGCCATATTCCAGGGGCTTCGCGTAGTTCAGGTTGTTGAAGACGTCGATCTTGTAGGCTGTTCCGGTTCGGATCGCCTTCGAACTGCTCTTGAAGTTCCGGCGATAGTCGCCGGTATTGATGATGTTTTCTTCTGTGCAAATCTTCCTTGCCTGGTCACGGGCGAAGCGGCCTTCGCCGACCGCCAGGTGGTCCATGATCTCCGGAAGGTCGGCCTGAAGGGCGACCAGGGCCTTTCCGAAGTTCGCCAGACCGTCCAGCTTCATTCCCATAGTCAGACCTTCTTCGTGTAGGACAGACTGATCCAGCCGGCGCCGGACTTCAGGCGGCCCCAGTTCCCCCTTCTGCTCGACGATGGTATAGACGCCGCGGTCCTTGATCTGGCCGGTGACAGCGTAGGACGTGCCAGGGCCTTTTCGGATATTCAGGACGGACGCCGTGATCCGCACCAGGTAGAGGGGGTGAAGGTGGCGCCGCTGGGCGTATGGCTGGGCTTCTTCTCCGGCTCCGCCGGCGCGGCCCGCGCCCAGGCGTTCGTTCACCTGGGCCGCGATCTGGGGGTGGAGGTTATACAGATAGTCACCAGGACAAGCCTTGTTCGCGAACCACCGGTGAACGGTCATGTTCTGCTTGTCCACCTGGCCGATCAGGGACTTATCGCCCTTCCACAGAAGGGCCTTGATCCCGTTCCGACGGCAAATATCCGCCAGAAGGTCGACCAGGGCCGCCAGGGCCTGATCCGTCACCTTGTAGGGGTGCGTCGTGTCGGACGCGACTTCGATCGTGACCGCGCGGTGGTCGTTGGAGCGGGACGAACTACACCAGGACCGGTCCTGTTCCTCCACGGACAGGCCGATCGAACCGTCCTTCCCGACGACGTAGTTCGCGGAACACTCGCGGCCGGTGGTGGCGAAGTAGTCACAGCCTTGCTTCGCCGTCCATTGTCCGACAATACAATGAATCGTGATGGTGTCGATCTTATGATTCCTGGGGCTGGTCCGGTTCGGGCTGATCCTGGAATACGTCACTAACGGGCTGTTGCTCATGCTCTTTTTCCTCCTTTGCGGGTACGGTGTCCGCCGGCGTGTTCAGGATCGCGACGAACTTTGTGAAGGCTTCCTTGATATACTTACAGGCGACCAGAAGGACCGCGCCGACGATGATCAAATCGGCGAACAGTTCCGCGTATTCGTCAGGAATCGTCCAGCCGACTTCCGTCGCGAAGATCGGAAGGGTGGTGATCGCGATACACAGAAGGGTCAGTCCGACGATGAACGTCAGCGCCTTCAGGCCGCCGGTCGCCAGTTTTTCGCGGCTGAAGGGTTCACAGTTGATCTTGATGTTGTACCACAGGGGAGAACACGACGTTCGCCAGGTAGGCACACAGGAAGATCGCCATAGCATAGCCGATCTTGATCAGGTTTCCGATGATGATTTCAAACATGGGTTCATTCCTCCTTGTCGACCAGGTCGCCGTATTGCCGGCGAAGTTTGATCCTGTTTTCAGTCTTTGCCTTGCTGTAATAAAAGCCGGTCGCCGTGGCGGCTTCCCCGAAAAGATGGCCGGTATCAGGTACGCCAGGGCTTCCGTGTTGCTGGTCCTCCACACCATGACACAGGTGAAGGCCGTCACGAAGATCGTGACGGCCCCCACGGTGCAGACGATGATTTTGGAGAACTCGCGGCGGGGTTTTACTGCGCCTTTTCAAGGTCTTCGATCCGGTGGTTCGCGACCTTGATCCGCTCTTCGATAAGGGCGGCCTGTTCTTCCAGCTTGAAGGTCCGTTCGATCACAGAATTATGCTTGTCGACCTTCTCTTCCAGCTTATCCAGGCGATAGGCAATCAGGGCGGAACTTTTTCCGGTTCGCCAGGTAGGCACCGGCCAACGTGCCGACCATAGAAAGGACGGCGATGATGATCCCTTCGGTCATGCCGTCACCTCCGTCCAACCGTAGACGCCAGGTTCCCAGACGTTCGACGCGACGTCGGACGTCCAGTGCTTCCCGTTATGGGACACCTTCGCGCCGGCGTCATAGGCGTCATGGGCGCCGACCGGCTGGGACCATTCCGGCCATTCCTCCGTCGGGTCGCCGATCTTCGACCACAGGGACGCGGCGGCCGCGGGGGTCCAGTCGGCTTGCGAAGTGTGGTCCTGGTTGCACCGGTACAGGTCGGAACCGTAGCGGCGGATATTGCCCTTTTTGTAGGCGATCGGGTAGGCCCAGGGGGGCGAACTGCTCGACGTTCTCCGTGGCGGTGACGTCGTCGATCTGGCCGCCCTCCGCCAGGACCACGAAGGCAATGGACGTCGCCGCCGCGATCTGGGTGACGGGGTTGTTCTTTTCCTGTTCCTGGGCTTCCTTCATGCTGACGGTTTCGCAGTCGTGCGAGTTGAAAGACATTTTGCTTCCCTCCTTTCGTTTAGGCGAAACGGATCGTCGCCTGGGTGATTTCGATTTCCTGGGTTCCCTTCGTGATGTAGAAGCGATAGCCCAGGCCATAGCCTTTCGCGGCGGTCGTATTCGTGAAGACGTGGACAAGTCTGTTCGCCTTGTCGGTGATGTCTACCCATACCGGCGAAGTGTCGAACGGGTTGTTCGTGACTTCCAGGTGAAGGGTGGCGTCTGCCGGAATCGTCGCCGGATAAATGGAAATAAAGACCTTCTGGACCAGGGCGTCCGTATTGAACGCGCGCGCCGCCGCGATACGGCTGACGGTGCGACTAAACGTGATCTTTCGCGTTGCGCTTCCGCCGGCGCTGTCGGTGGCCGTGATCGTCAGGACGTGGGTTCCGGAAAGAAGCGGAAGCCATACACTGGACAGGTCAACGGTATTCTGGGCGCCGCTGGTCGCGGTATAGGTGCGAAGCGTGATCGTCTGGGTTCCGTTGGTCAGTTTTTCCGTGACCGTGATCGTCTGGGTGGCCGCCTGAGCGTCTGTGACCGTGTACTGGTATGTAAACGGCGCTGTTTTCGCTCCCAGGTTTTGATCCGAACCGCTGATCACGGGCGGCGTGTTGTAAGAAATGGTTTTCGCCGATCCGGTACAGTAACCGGATTCAAGACCGTTCGCGTCGACTGCCTTCACGCGCGCCGTGTAAGTTGTGCCGGACGTCGGAACTGTGTCGGTGAAGGTCTTCGCCGTGGTGATCCCTAACTGGACATAGGCGCCGGAATCAATCTTCCTTTCCCAGACGTAGGAAATGGCGTCGCCTTCCGGATCGGTAGAACCGCCCGTCGAAAGGACCAGGCTGTTTCCGGCTTGCGGTGTGCCGTAGGAAATAGAAGAAGGATCAGACGGCGGCTGGTTCCACTGTAAGATATAGGCCCCGTCGGTGTCTGTTGAATCGGATACCAGGTTCCCAGATTCCAAATACAAAGCCGGCCGAACGCCGTTGTAGCCATAGTGCGCGTAGTTGCTGTGCAGACTGCCGTCCGAGATGACATGGCGCGCAGCGACCGCGTTGCTGGCGTACGGGGTTCTAAGCCACCACCACCAATAAGAAGACGCGTTCAGGCTGGAATTTGTATATTCCGAATTGCTGACGGCTTCGGCGGTCGGGTAGCACTGGCGCCGCGCGGCGCTGGAAAAGTAGGACCACAGGGTTCCTTCGGCCACGCTGTTTTCGTTGGACAGGCCGACTTCGGTATTCGACAGAAGGAAGACTTTTCGGGTGATGTCTTCATAACCGCCGCCGTCGGTGACGGTATTCTTCGCGACACGGATCACGGCGTCCAGGATAGCGTTCCGGAAGTCCGCTTCGAAGTTGGACAGGAATCCGGCTTCGGTGTCGTATTCGTTGTAGTTGCTCCACACGTTGGCGTTGCTCGGCGGTGCGTCGTAGCTGTGACGCGCGGAATACCAGGACGCGGCCTGGCTATTCAACCACTGGTCAATATTCGACTGGGAATAGCGGTTGTTTCCGTAGCTTCGGCGGTCACCGTTCGTGTTCGAAGGCTCCTTCGCGTCGAAGCATTTCAGGGTGATCATTTTCTCGGCTACCAGGCCCGTTCGGCCGTTGGCCGTGTCCTGGGTTCCCACGATCCACCTGATCACTTTCCCGTTGTATTTCGTGTTCGTCGACTTGACGACGCTTCCAACGGGCAAAGCGGATAGTAATTTTGCCATAGGTTAATCCCTCCAATTCATTCTTGAACAGGTTGAAGAACAGGTCGTCCGTTTTCCTGATCAAGTGGTAACTGTTGCCGTGTTCGGCGTGGCCGGTCCACGAAGAATAGGATTGAAGAATCGTTTCGAAGTCGATCCGGCCTTCGTCCAGAAGGTGACGGTATTTCTTCAATTTCCTTCGGATTCGGTTCTTGCTTTCACGGCGGACTTTTCTGACGACTTTTCCAGTGTCGGTCAGATAGGTCCTAAATCCCAGAAAGTCGATTCCCTGGGTTAAGGGGAAAATGGCCGTCTTTTGATTCAATTCCAGCCCTAAAGGGACCAGATACTTCTTGATTTCTTCCAGGCAATAACGAAGATAGTCCTTGTCGGGGTGAATCAAATAGAAGTCGTCCATGTAGCGGCCG
>VOFF01000143.1_pt1 | contig 12000 bp, 21 predicted proteins | sample 5384061 | NCBI WGS metagenome assembly VOFF01 (sample SAMN12384725, study PRJNA508395) | human gut metagenome | isolation source: healthy gut E | host: Homo sapiens
CAAAGATGGTAAAATATCCGTGTTAAGCTGGAATGCAGACACAACAATCTAAGGGGTTGCGGAGAACCTAAGCTCACTTAGTGTAGAAATTTGGTAAAGAAGGACCACGGTCCTCAAACAAAAGCTTAAGAAACAATCAACACAGATTGGTAGAAGCAAAGTGTGCATGATTAGTTCCGACAATTCCTAACAAAACAACAATAATTTCGAAAAGGAAAATAATAAATTGCGAACACGTTTGATCCGAATCGGATCTGTTAATTTGAATTTCAGAACCCTGCGGGGTTATGATATACCATTTAACAGCCATCCTGGCTCAGATGAACGCTGGCGGCGTGCCTTAACACATGCAAAGTCGAGCGAGAAGCCATTGACGGAGAAGAGCGGCGGACGGGTGAGTAAACGCGTAGGTAACCTGCCCCCTTACAGAGGGATAGCCATTGGAAACGATGATTAAAACGGGATAACGCATCCCCCATGGAGGGGATGCCAAAGAGCCCATCGGTAAGGGGATGGGCCTGCGTCTGATTAGCTTGTTGGCGGGGGTAACGGCCCACCAAGGCGACGATCAGTAGCCGACCTGAGAGGGTGATCGGCCACATTGGAACTGAGACACGGTCCAAACTCCTACGGGAGGCAGCAGTGGGGAAATATTGCACAATGGGCGAAAAGCCTGATGCAGCAACGCCGCGTGAAGGGATGAAGGCCTTCCGGGTCGTAAACCTCTGTCCTTGGGGAAGAAGAAAGTGACGGTACCCAGGAGGAAGCCCCGGCTAACTACGTGCCAGCAGCCGCGGTAATACGTAGGGGGCGAGCGTTATCCGGAATTATTGGGCGTAAAGAGTTCGTAGGCGGTTTTTTAAGCGCGGGGTGAAAGGGCAATGGCTTAACCATTGTTAGCCCTGCGAACTGGGGACTTGAGTGCAGGAGAGGAAAGCGGAAAATTCCTAGTGTAGCGGTGAAATGCGTGGTAGATATTAGGGAGGAACATTTTCAGTGGCGAAGGCGGCTTTCTGGACTGTTACCACACTGGGGCACAGCGCATTGTGGGAGCAAACAGGATTAGATACTGGTAGTCCACGCCGTAAACGATGAGCACTCAGGGCCGCAAGGTGTGCCGCAGTTAACGCACTCTAATGGGACTGCCGGGGACAACTCGGAGGAAGGTGGGGATGACGTCAAATCATCATGCCCCTTATGTTCTGGGCTACACGTGCTACAATGGCCGGTACAGCAAGAAGCAAAACCGCGAGGTGGAGCAAATCTCAAAAACCGGTCCCAGTTCGGACTGCAGGCTGAAACCCGCCTGCACGAAGCCGGAGTTGCTAGTAATCGTGGATCAGAATGCCACGGTGAATGCGTTCCCGGGTCTTGTACACACCGCCCGTCACACCATGGAAGTTGGGGGGTGCCCGAAGCCGGTCGAGGGAAATATGCTGTCTAAAGGCAAAACCAATGACTGGGGTGAAGTCGTAACAAGGTAGCCGTATCGGAAGGTGCGGCTGGATCACCTCCTTTCTAAGGAGACGAAGGTTTCTGCACTATGAGTTTTATACGGGGAATTAGCTCAGCTGGGAGAGCACCTGCCTTGCACGCAGGGGGTCAAGGGTTCGAAGCCCCTTATTCTCCACCACGAATCCTGCGGGATTTTGTAGACGTACCTTGAAAACTGAATAACGTATATCAAACAAACACAGAAATAACGAAATCGAGAAAAAATACAAACTAAGCAAGGTCTAAAAAGACAATGCGGAGGGTATGATCTATGATTTCAACCGAGAAAACCAGAAAAAGAACTAGAAAACCAATTCACAGGAGTTAGTTAACATAGTCAAAAAGCCCTGATTAAACGCTAATCAGGCAGTTCACTTGGTCAAGTGAAGAAGAGCATAAGGCGGATGCCTTGGCACAGGGAGCCGATGAAGGACGCGGCAAGCTGCGAAAAGCTGCGGTGAGGAGCAAATATCCGTTAACCCGCAGATGTCCGAATGGGGAAACCCGCTCAGGGGGTAATGCCTGGGCGCCGCACGGTGAATACATAGCCGTGCAGGGGAGGCAACCCGGGGAACTGAAACATCTAAGTACCCGGAGGAAGAGAAAGAAACATCGATTTCCCTGAGTAGCGGCGAGCGAAAGGGAAAAGGCCAAACCATGGATTCGTCCATGGGGTTGAGGACACTCATCGAAAGCATGGCGTTCATAGCCGAAGAAGCCTGGAAAGGCAGACCGCAGGGGGTAAAAGTCCCGTAGGCGAAATGAACAAGATGCAGAGTGGATCCAGAGTAGGACCGGACACGTGTAACCCGGTCTGAAGCCGGGGGGCCCACCCCCAAGCCTAAATACTACCCAGTGACCGATAGAGAACAGTACCGTGAGGGAAAGGTGAAAAAAAGAACCCCGGGAGGGGAGTGAAACAGAACCTGAAACCTTATGCTTACAAGCAGAGGGAGCGCAAGTGACCTCGTACTTTTTGTAGAACGGGCCAACGAGTTATGGTATGCAGCGAGGTTAAGTTGCTGGAGCAACGGAGCCGTAGGGAAACCGAGTCTGAAAAGGGCGGATTAGTTGCATGCAGTAGACCCGAAACCGGGTGATCTAGCCATGACCAGGTTGAAGTAACTGTAATAGGTTATGGAGGACCGAACCCATATCTGTTGAAAAAGGTTGGGATGACTTGTGGATAGCGGAGAAATTCCAATCGAATCAGGATATAGCTGGTTCTCCTCGAAATAGCTTTAGGGCTAGCCTCGCATGCTGATACCCGGAGGTAGAGCACTGAATGTTCTAGGGGCCTTCACCGGTTACCGAAAACTATCAAACTCCGAATGCCGGAATATCGAATGCGGGAGTCAGACTATGGGAGATAAGTTTCATAGTCGAAAGGGAAACAGCCCAGACCATCAGCTAAGGTCCCAAAATGTATGCTAAGTGGAAAAGGATGTGGAGATGTACAGACAACCAGGACGTTGGCTCAGAAGCAGCCATGCGTTTAAAGAAAGCGTAATAGCTCACTGGTCTAATGGCTCTGCGCCGAAGATAAACGGGGCTGAAACTTACTACCGAAGCTTTGGATACAGTAATGTATGGTAGAGGAGCATCGTATGCGGGCTGAAGCCGTGCCGGAAGGCATGCTGGACTGCATAGGAGAGAGAATGTTGGCATGAGTAGCGTAAGGCAGGTGGGAATCCTGCCCACCGAAAATCTAAGGTTTCCTGAGGAAGGTTCGTCCGCTCTGGGTAAGTCGGGACCTAAGGCGAGGCCGAAAGGCGTAGTCGATGGACAACAGGTAGAGATTCCTGTACCACCGAGGGCCGTCCGAGCGAAGCGGGGGACACAGAAGGACAGACTGAGCACGCCGTTGGTAGAGCGTGTCCAAGCGTCGAGGGAGTCAGAGCAGGCAAATCCGTTCTGGCAATCCTGAGGCGTGACGGGGTGGCGATAGAGCCGGAAGCAGTCGATTTCACGCTGTCAAGAAAAAGCCGCTAGCGAGGCCGGAGGTGCCCGTACCGCAAACCGACACAGGTAGATGAGGAGAGAATCCTAAGGTGAGCGAGAGAACTATTGTTAAGGAACTCGGCAAAATGACCCCGTAACTTCGGGAGAAGGGGTGCCTGCTTCGGCAGGCCGCAGTGAAAAAGGCCCAGGCAACTGTTTACCAAAAACACAGGTCTCTGCAAAAGCGAAAGCTGACGTATAGGGGCTGACGCCTGCCCGGTGCTGGAAGGTTAAGGGGAAGTGTCATCTTCGGAGAAGCACAGAACTTAAGCCCCAGTAAACGGCGGCCGTAACTATAACGGTCCTAAGGTAGCGAAATTCCTTGTCGGGTAAGTTCCGACCCGCACGAAAGGCGTAATGATCTGGGCACTGTCTCAACAATAGACTCGGTGAAATTGTAGTACCGGTAAAGATGCCGGTTACCCGCAGCAGGACGGAAAGACCCCGTGGAGCTTTACTGCAGCTTGATATTGAGCTTCGGCGTTGCATGTACAGGATAGGTGGGAGACTGGGAAGCGAGTACGCCAGTATTCGCAGAGTCACCGTTGGGATACCACCCTTGTAACGTTGAGGTTCTAACCACGTGCCGTGAACCGGCACTGGGACAGTGTCTGGCGGGTAGTTTGACTGGGGCGGTCGCCTCCTAAAGAGTAACGGAGGCATGCAAAGGTTCCCTCAGCCTGATCGGAAACCAGGCGCCGAGTGCAAACGCATAAGGGAGCTTGACTGCGAGACATACAGGTCGGGCAGGGACGAAAGTCGGGATTAGTGATCCGGCGGTACCGAGTGGAAGGGCCGTCGCTCAACGGATAAAAGCTACCCCGGGGATAACAGGCTGATACCCCCAAGAGTTCACATCGACGGGGGTGTTTGGCACCTCGATGTCGGCTCGTCTCATCCTGGGGCTGAAGTAGGTCCCAAGGGTTGGGCTGTTCGCCCATTAAAGAGGTACGCGAGCTGGGTTCAGAACGTCGTGAGACAGTTCGGTCCCTATCCGCTGTGGGCGTTGGAAATCTGAGTGGAGCTGTCCTTAGTACGAGAGGACCGGGATGGACATACCTCTGGTGCACCAGTTGTCTTGCCAAAGGCATGGCTGGGTAGCTAAGTATGGACGGGATAAGCGCTGAAAGCATCTAAGTGCGAAGCCCCCCACAAGAAGAGATTTCCTCCTTAAAGGTAAGACCCGTGGGAGACTACCACGTTGATAGGCCGGAGGTGGAAGCATGGCAACATGCGGAGCTGACCGATACTAATAGGTCGAAAACTTGACCAGTGGTTTCAAGTATAGTGTAGGTAGGATAGACGTTGTTCAGTATTGAGGGTATCCTCAGAAACAGAATATCTGCGGAGGGATCTGCATGGCATGGTGTGAGGCAGCCGATGACGGCGAGTGCATGTACTGACGGTACATAAACGAGGCGGAGGAAGGCGGCAGCGCAGCAGGGCGGGCAGATAACCGGCAGAGAGAAATCCGGTGACAACAGCGGGGAGGGCACACCTGTTCCCATCTCGAACACAGCAGTTAAGCTCCCCAGCGCTGATGACTTGGCGGGCAGCCGCCTGGGAAAGCAGGACGGCCGGGGCAGCCGCCGTGCGGAATGGCCGCAGCGGGAAAGCAGGACAGGGAGTGTTTTAGTATAAGCATGTAAATAATTTTGCCGGTTGGAGACATTTTAGTTAAAAAAATTACATGTATTATTTCTAAGTCTATAGTTGACAAAATTTGAAAAAAAACTTATATAGAGATATTTTAATCTATTAATAGAGCATTATAAATTATAGAGATAATTAATTGCATTCAATTTGCTTTGTTTCATTATGGATTGAGGTATGCTTTGACAGCGCGCGTATGTCAAACAAGAAGAGACTCTTTTAGAGTCTTTTTTGTTTCTATCTAAAAACAGCATTAGTTTGTTTTTTAAATATTATAAAATCAACATTGACAGCTGTGTCGAACAGTGGTATATTGATGTTAGATATATCGATTATTGATACAAATAATATGGATGCACTAACTAATCGGCTTAACATAGGCCAGGAGAAGATGAAATGGAAATCACATTTTGATAATCATCTAATTGCAAAAAAGAGGTGTTCAATATGAAGTACAAGTTTGAGCTTTGAATTACGACTTCTTTGCTTATGAAGAAGCAGAAAGGCATCTGAATGATATGAGTGAGAGAGGTTGGGATATTGTGGGGATCACATTAGAGTGGCTGCCCATCGGAGTTTATCAAAGAAGGCTGCAAAATAAAAAGAAACGTTACTCTATTGTTCCAGTAGAGGAGGACGATCACGATTTTTATGTGGCCTGTGAAGACGCCGGATGGCACAAGGTGAGAACAATCAGAGGCGGATTATGCATCTTTGAGGCACAAGGCGACTTTGCAAAGCCTCTTTTTTCAGACGAAATGACGAAATATCAAAATTTAATTGAAGTTATGGAAACTAATAATCCTGTCAGCAGCTTTATTCTGACATTGATTCTTCTGCTCTTTATCTTCTTTCAAGATTTTAAAACTGGCTGGGGAAGTCCTGGATATTATGTTTTAGCAGGAATATGTTTGATGGGCTTAGTTGCCAATGTTGTAGGAATCAAGGAGTATCTATTTCATAAAAAGGCGGCGGAATATGCGGAGGAAGGAATTATTTTAGAGAAGTCAAGTTTTTATCTGAAGTTCAATATTGTTTCATTTGGTGCCGCGGCAATAATCTGGATAGGGCTGCTGCTGTATTTGACTCATTACTATATTACTATTTATCCCAGCATTTTAGGAACCATACTTACGGCTGCAACACCGTTTGTATTTCTCTTCGGCAGTTTTATACGTGCAGCAAAACATTTTGACGTAACTGGCGTACTTCTGATGTATATCAGCATCGTTTCACCGGGATTTGTTTTTCTATTAGTTGATGGAGTGTGAGAATATGAAATATAAACTGGAACTATGGAAATTTGATATCTTTGACTATGAGGAGACAGCTGCTCACCTCAACGAGATGGCAGAACAGGGCTTTGCGTTAGTGAAAGCAGGCAGCTATTTAGCTTTGTATAAAAAAAAAGAAACCGGCTTGAATGATAAAAAGTATGCAGTGGAGCTTGTGCCCAAGGGAGAGGAAGGGGAATCTTTTTCTTTCTATATGTGTAGACGCAGGATGGAAACAGGTGGGGCGCTGTAATATGGAATCAGTCGTTTTCACTGCGCCAAAAGGGACCGTGCCTATCTATACCGATTCGCTGACCAAATATCAGAATACGGTAAATGTAGTTAATAAGAGTGGAAAGAGTACTTTGAATGCCATTTGGGATATCCTTCTTTTTTTGTATTGATGATATATGTTTTGTACAACACTGTGTTATATGAAGATTCGGGATTTGCGACAACTTTATCAATCTTAAGCATTTGTTTACTCAGTTTTCTTTCTGCGAGTATAACTTTGATTAACAACTTGTATCTTCATAGATGCAGAAGAGCAGCCAGTGACGGCAAAATATTGCGTAAAGCATCATGGATTCGGGCAGCGACGAGAATAGACCGTTATTACAAGATCGCGCTGATTACAATCATCTTTTTTGGGACATCATAACTTTAATGGAAAGCAATGCCGCTATATGGAAACCAGCAATAATAATTTGCTGTCCAATTCTTGCATTCATTGGATTTCTTGCTTCAACATTTCAAAGAGACGGTCAAAATTATGATAAGATTTTATTTGCAATCAGTGCTGTAATGTGGCTTTATGGGTATATACATCTTTGTAATTGGCGTTTCAAGAGGATGAGACCATGAGATATAAATTTAAACTAAGGAGGAAGGTTTATGGCACGGGAACAATTGAAGACACTTACAGAGCCGATGTATTATATATTATTATCGTTACTGAAAGAAAATCACGGTTATGGAATCATGCAGATGGTAGACGAACTGACCGAAGGCAGGGTTGTTATCGGAGCGGGCACTCTCTACTCTTTGCTGAGCCGTTTTGAGAGAGAAAATTATCACACAGGTGGCAGAGGAAAGCAGGCGGAAGATTTATAAGATAACAGAAAAGGGGAGCGATATTCTTCAGGACGAATATACCAGGCTCAACCATTTGGTAGAGGATGGCAAGAAGTTCTTTCAATTTGAGGGAGAACGAAAGGATCCGCCTGACGATAGCGGCGGTGAGAAAGCGGAAGACCTGTCCGAAGCGGTAGAAAAGGAAAAGGTCAGGACACAGGTAATTCACGACGAACCGAAGCCAAGACGCAATTTTGGAAACTTAGGGAAGAAGGGCATGATGCCAGTATAAAGGAGCGCACAATGAATTTAGGACAATATCTAAAAGATTTAGAGGAAATCGTCAATATAGACAGTGGCAGTGAAGACCTGACAGGCTGTCTGCAAATGGCTGCATACTTTGCAAACAGGTTTGAAGAAGCTGGATTTGATGTAAGAATTAGTCGGGAACCGGGCAAACATCCGCATGTGGAGGCTAGGTCGTTTACGAGAAAAAGCGACGAGATAGATATTTTGTTCATGGGGCATATGGACACAGTCTTTCCCAAAGGGACCGTTCAGCAACGGCCATTTTGTATAGAGAATGGAAAGGCTCGCGGTCCTGGAGCCGCTGATATGAAAAGCGGCGTTTTGCTGGCATTTTATTTGGCAAAAGAAATCAAAGAAAAAGCCCTTCCCTCAACCTTTGCATTGCTTTCAACAGCGACGAGGAAATTGGTTCAGCAGACTCAGTTGACTGGTTGAAGGAGCTGGGGACAAAAGCAAAATACTGCTTTAATTTCGAACCGGGAAGAGACACCGGCGCTTTTGTCAAGGAACGAAAAGGGGTATACGATTACCATGTGACTTTTCAGGGGAATCCCTGCCCATGCAGGCGTAGCACCAGAAAAAGGAGCCAGTGCAGTCATCGAAATGGCCAGGTGGGTATGGGCGCTGACCAATCTTGATGCCCCCTTCCAGGGAACTACTCTGAACCCAGGTATCGTTAAAGGCGGCAGCGCTTCAAACGTAGTGGCGGAACACGCAGAAATGCTCATCGACCTCAGGTATACGCAAGATAGCGAGCTGAAGCGGATTGAGCGCGTTTTTGACGAGATGGTGGCCTATCCACGCGTGACGGGTGTAAAGGTCTCCTGGGAACGGAAGAAGGCTTTCCGCCGATGATGCCGAGCAGCAGAACGGAAGGAATGATAGAACTGATGAAAGAGGCCGCGGCAGCACTGGGGCAAGTGCCGCCGACATTTGCCAGCACAGGGGAGGCTCAGACGCTAACAACTTGGGAGGGCTGCCTGTGTCTGTCATGGACGGCTGTGGTCCTGTGGGGAGGCGGTTATCACAGCAACAAGGAGTACCTGGTCCTCTCGTCGATTGAACAGCGTTTTCAGTTGATTTTGAAGACGATTACAGCTATTGCAGGTCGTTGAGATAAGCAGTCATAAAGTTGTAGAAGTCATTCTTTAATGGCGAAGATGATTTCTCGTTTTTTCGAGCGACGTAAATCTGGCGGGTACAATTGGGATGTGTGATATGAAGCAGCTTTACTTTGCTGCTGCGCTGTGTGCCCCAGGAATAGGCGGGCCAAAAGGCTACACCCATGCCGGCGCCGATTAAATCTCGTACGGTAGAGGGACTGTCGCTTTCGAAGACGATTTTTCGGTTCAAAGCCGCAGCTCATACACCAGCCTGTCGTCAAAATGGAAAAGGGCTTTGTTCTGTCATGACAGATAAAAGAAGCGTTGTGAACTTCTTCTAAGTTAATGTTGTCTCTTTCTGCAAAAGGAGAGTCGATGGGCACTGCTAAATAAATCTCTTCTTTGAGCACGGTGTGGGTGGTTTTCGTATTGCCATCCTGGATTACAGTAGAGACACGAATATCCCAATCTTTATTGTCGATTTTTGGGAAAGTTGGAAGTTTACTTCTGGGCACCGTTCCTTGTATAATATAACTATGTCAGTGATCATTTCGGAGGCGGAAAGGATGTTTAGCTTAATCGTTCTTTCCGCCATCTCAGCGGCATGGGTCAATTCTCCTGGTATTTCATCTAGGGTTTTCATTACTGGCTCTAATTTTTTTCGGCCAGGAGGATTCCTTCGTCACTGAGCCTGATATTTCGTCCAGACCTGACAAAAGAGACTGACGCCTAATTCCTTTTCCAGCCTTTTGATGGCTTGGCTCAATGCGGGCTGCGCAATATGAAGAAAGTCGGCAGCCTTTGTCATATGTTGATACTGTGCAGTTACGAGAAAGTATTTTAACTGTAATAGTTCCATTTCTAATCACCCCATTCATAATTTCCATGTTATCAGAATCATAAAATATATATATTATACATTAGCATAAAATAGTGATATTATAAAGTAAAAAATAAAATTAGATGTAGTGTAAACAGGAGGCAAGTGAAATGTCACAAATTTTCGAAACGTTAATGCTGATTTGTTTTGGCTGTTCTTGGCCGATTTCCGTCGTGAAATCCTACCGTGCGAGAACGGCAAAGGGTAAGAGTGTAGTCTTCACTTACGCGATTATCGTCGGATACATTTGCGGCATTATGAGCAAGATTACAGGAGGAAATATCAACTACGTATTAGCACTTTATGTCATCAACCTCATCATGGTATCTGTCGATATGGTTCTATACTTTAGAAATAGAAAGTTAGATCGGAAAGAAGAGTTAGAGAATGATGGAAAAGCAGCTAAAAAAGTACTTGCAGCTTAATAGCATGGCGCAGAAGGGAGAAACCGTCTTTTTGGTTCCACCTTTCTTGCAGCAATGAACTTCGGCGAATTCGCTCAAAGATTTAACTGCATCTATAAGATTTATAACCGCAGCTTTGCGCATCTGACTTTAGAAAAGGCGGCCGAGGTCTATCGCTCTTGTGTCAAAGATCTTGCACCGCGTAATCTTTTTCTCGGACTGGGGGAAGAGGACGGCGATTCCTTTAAAAGAGGAATATGCAGCTTTGATTGAAGAGGTGAAAGCTGACCAGGTCAAATGTAAGATCTATCTCTTATCGGTTTTAGGCGATTCAGAACGGGTGAAGGCGATCAACGGTCAGATAAAAGAGATTGCGGAACAGAATAGCGTTGAATACATCGATGTGATGTTTGAGTTGGTTGATCGAGAGGGGAACATCATCAAAGACTGCTTTGATGAAGACGGCGATCCGACCATCGACGCACAAATCGCTTTGTGGCGCAGAATTGTATATCCTATGCGCAGCGGTTACGAAGCCTACGGAGACGGGATCGGGCTGGTAAGTTCAATCAATATGATATCTTAAGATTAAACAAGTATTACAGAGCATACAGAGAAAAGTGTGCTCTGTTTTTTATTATGTAGTCAATATCGAAGAACGCACATTGCAAAGGATCGCCCCTTTGAGACGACATGTGGAGATAGGCATCTTTGATCACGTCATTTCCACGTTTTTTATGGCGTTTATGGCAACTCTTGTAAAATGGCCGAAGCAGCACAAAAAATATCGCGGCGCCAACTGGCTTGCATTTGGCATTTAGTCGTGGTACAATATCTTTGTTATTAACAACAGAAAACATATTTCATGTTCCAATTTCCATATTGGCTAAGAGGGAAGCAGGTGTAAGTCCTGCGCGGTTGCCGCCGCTGTATGGGAGGAGCGTTATCTATTATACCACTGGGATTTTAATGATGCCGGGAAGGAAGATGACGTTACGATACCCGAGCCAGAAGACCTGCTTGAAATAATTGATGCTGCCGACGGTTATCGGCGAATCGATATCATAAAGTTTTACAGGAATACGGACTGTAGCATTTTGTGCTGCAGTCTTTTTAATGCACAGGAAATTCGCTATGATAAATTCCTATGAACGAAAAAAAGCGGGGTGTGCAGAGGAGCATCCCCTCGCTATCCTAATTTGTTGGCATATTTATGATTTAAAGAGGAAAAGAATGAAAGACGAGAAATTAGACGAAAAAGACATTTTGCGGTTAAAAGAACTATTAATTTATAATGTGGCTGAAAACACGGATAAAAACTTCCAAAAAAGATAACCACAATTCTACGATCTGGAAGAACTATGCCGCATCTAATGCGAGGGGCCACAGTGTTTTTGAGAGTTTCACTGACGAGGAACTGCTAGACTACATACGCGCTGAAGCAAAGCGGCTCAATCATGCGCCAGCCCAAAAGGAACTATTTTGGGTCATGAGAGATTATATTAAGAGGCGATTTAAGAGGTGGCCCTATGCTATGAAGGCGGCTGGCCTGACGGCATCTGCAGGAAAGGGCGGCAAAAACGCTGGAGCAGATTGAAGAGGATAACAAACATTTAGAATTGTTACTGGCGAAGATCAGGGGAAAAGGCTTTGGAGCTGGGTAAGATACCGCATCCAAAAAGATATACCTGACGTTTGTGCAGAGATTAAAAAGTATTATAACGATTGGGGAAGAGTCATAGAAGCCGCGGACATAGATCCACATACCTTAAATGAAGAGGTCGTTTACAAAATAGAAGGTCTGGAAC
>VOFF01000214.1_pt1 | contig 12000 bp, 10 predicted proteins | sample 5384061 | NCBI WGS metagenome assembly VOFF01 (sample SAMN12384725, study PRJNA508395) | human gut metagenome | isolation source: healthy gut E | host: Homo sapiens
TAATGAGTCTTTATTTGCTAAATTATAGATGGTAATAAATTTACCCTTAATAAAATCAGATATGAATAATAAACTATCTTTAATACACAATTTAGAAGGATTCCCCAACAGATAGTGCATGTCCATTTGTTGCAGGGTAATGTTTTGACATAATGCATTTTTGATTTTTATATCTTCAAAGGTGTTTTTATTTTCTTGGGTGCATGCACCCAAGAAAATAACAAAAAACAAACTAAAAAAATAGTAACGCAAAGGATTTTTCATGTTATTGTAAAGACCTTCATATAAGTTCATTTAATACACAGATAAGGTCTTCTTTTTTAGGAGATCTATTGCAGCCAAGTATTGATATCCATTTTTGCAAATTTCTTCAGACAGAAATGAACCCGTATAAAAACCTGCTTGGGTATCAACGAAATACTCCGTATAGGATTTGCAGTCGTAAAATTGTTTTTGTAAATCACCGGCCCAATCAAAAGATGTATTTCTGTTAAACCTGTTTGATGATTTTGGTAAAGAGCCACTATTCGCTCATTGGTCGTTTCAACATCAATATAGTACATTGGCCGCGTCTCGGCTTTTTAGATTCAATCTGCGTAAGGGAGAGAGGTTTCGAACATGTTGAAATGCTCTTACGATCACTCCCGTCCACATAACAGATATTTATCTGATCGAAATAAACCGGCAACATAACCATACGAGTGAGATCAGGACTTATGGCAATCGGGCCACCTGTAAGATTGGGTTCCTTATTAGACTGAATACTAAGTTTAAAACGCTGAATTTCTAGCCGTTTCTGAAAATCATAAATCCCTCCTGAAACATAAGTTCCCCGGATGATTTGGTACAACGCAAGCGTATCATTTATTCGATCAAAAGCAAATAGTTGTCCTGGAGAGCCGACGTTACCTGGAATATCAAGCTCGGTCAATGAAAGGCGACTATCGATACAAACCTTATCCTCGGTTATACTTTTCGTCAAATTAAGCCTTGCGGATTCCTGTTTTTACTGCCGGAATAGAACCAAAATCCACTCCCTTCATCATTACAAGTCCTTTGTCCGGGTGTGAGATAGTTATATTCATTCGGTCCCCGTCCTACTCGAACCAAGTTAGTAAGAGGAGTCATCGTACGCCGATCATATACAGCAAAACGATGTTCAGGATGCAACATCGTATAGAAAACATAGAATGAATCTACAACAAAGCCATGCACCGCCCCGGCACATCACAAGGTATTATTTCACAAGGCAATGCTATACTTCGAGGACGCTCCACTCGGATGTATTTGCTATCAAAGATATTATCGGACCGACAAGAACTCGATAGTAAAACGACCAAAACGAATGTCTGCCTTCCCCTGGATCCAACGATTCATCCTGCGCCAAAGCCTCGATATTGGCATTCAGCAGATCGAAAGGATCCGGCCGGTAGTTGCCATACAGGCAGTCTCAGCCGCAGCAGTCAGCGAGAGACGGCTCCCGCAAAAATCAGGCTCTCTTTAATACATAAAAATTTCAGGTTAAAAAGATCATAGTTTTTCGAATTTCACAGTTGTCGTGAAATAATCCGTAAAATCCACTCTAAAGTTATATATTTTTCTATTTGAAAGCACAAATATTTCGACAAAAATTTTACATAAAATACATATCGTATATCAATATAATCAAAAGATGTCTAAAGTGCGGTAATCTCACATATATAATAAAATTATTTGCAATCATTTCTTGCGGAGCTCGCACAAAAAAACACCGGGGTGATCCGGTGTCTTTGCTTTTTCGATCCGAAACCGCTGGCTGCCGATGTCCGTCCGACAGTTTCGGCGGGAGGGGAGAGACAAGGGGACGCCTATTCGTCAGTCACGATTCCCTCCACGGCGAATGTCACGGGCTTGTCGGACGCACTGTGGCGCACGGCGATCTTCTTGAAGAAGGTTCCCGGCTGCTCGGCAGAGAAACGCACCGTAAAGAACACCTTCCCGCCGGGCTGTACGGGTTTGCGGTCGTATGTGACCTGCGTGCAGTCGCACGACGAGTAGGCCTCTACCACCACGATGGGCTTGTCCGAACCGTTCTTCGCTCCGATGCGCACTTCACGGCTTCCGCCGAGCGGAAGCTCGCCCAGATCGACCGTCACGTCGTCGAACAGCAGCACCTCGTCGGCATCCGTTTCGCGGCTCTCCATATCGACCGTCTCCTCCAGCGCGGCGAGGTTGGCCGTGGCCAAAGCCCGAGACCCGTCCGCTGCGCCACGACAGGAGACGAGCGGCAACAACAGCAGCAAAATCAATATCTGTCGATCATGGCCGTCGGTTTTCGGGAACATATTCCCCGTCGTGGGCGAGCATATTCTCAATGTCGATTTGAACAGGCTCCCACATCGCATCGCCATTGAGCGGATTGCCGATCAGTACGATCCGGTTGTTGCGATCCAACAAAAACGATTGAAACCGCGTGTCGGCTAAAATCGGATCGTTCCTTCGGATGAACTCATTCGTCCGGTCGATAAAAACCGGAAACGGAAACGCATGCTCTTTTAAAGACTTCACGACATTATCGTATTGTCCTCTGCCAGGAGCGAAAAGAAGGATGGGCGTAAACCGGCCGGTCGAATCCTGCGTAAACAGACTCTCTGTCATGGCAAGATGGTTGATTTGGCACGAGCTGCATCCCGTAGAATCATAATAGATGATTTGCTTGATCGCTCCAATATGCCCGTCGGTCAGCGTATCGACCGATCGTCCCTCGCAGTAAACCTCCAGATCGGCAGGGATGCAAATTTCAATTTGGCTTAAACGCTGCAATTCTTTACGAGCCCGCATGCGGGAGCATCCGACGAGCATAAGTAAGCAGCATGAAAATATGATATGACGCATCCTTTTTTCTTAGTTAGTTTTTTAATTTCAGACTTTTCCTAACTTTTGGAATGATAATGTCGAATTGCGAATATAAGCTGCCGACCATGGTTGTCTCGTAAATTTCGAGATTCGAACCGACAACTCTGGAAATATAACTGACTCGACTGTGTATATGGTTCTTTTTTTCCGATATTCTTGATTTTTGTCGATGAACAGCACAGTCTGCAATTTATTATCACAGACAAAGTGTTTCAATTCATCTAATAAACTGAGATTCTCACATTCGACGTAAAATATGAAATCGAATTCAGGATTTTCCTCAATCTGTTTTCGCAGAAGTGGTATGTCTATCATTCGAAAACAATGCATATTACTAAGCGTTACAATTTTGGGCCGACAATTTTTAAGGAAAGAAGAAACAGATAAATTCAGAGTCGAGTCGAGAGAAATAACCTGTTTGCACTCAGGTAATTTTACGTAATTTTGATTCGAACATCCAAATTCAAAAGCCCCCAAACATATCAAGCATATTATTCTTTTAAATGACATAGTACAATAAAAGAATTATCGGTATTATGATTAAATTCGGAACTAATTCCGGATAAACTTTCTTGAAGTCCAAGATAGGCTGTGCCTCAGAAAGTATAATCAATGCAGATTTCTGAGTCAAAGCTTTTGTCGTTGAATAAAACATAGACAAAGCACCCCTGTGTTCCGATCGCAGCCATTTCCACTTATCCCGATGACAAATACCCAAACTGCTGAATGCAGCATCGCTATCATCTGCCATCTGAAAATCAACAGACAGAACCATATAGTCATCATTAACAAAGAATCGATCCATTATCGCAATATCCGATTGCATCAATTTTGTCGCAGCGGCTACTGGATCGTTGTTTTCAAAGTATGATCGGGGCACATTATAACGCCCAAAATCAAAAGATATAAATGTATGAGCATTTCCGGTTGAGTCGATTTTAAAAATATCGCTACGTAAAGTTTCTCGAATAAGCAAATCTCCTTTATATGGAATAAAAACGGAACTTTCTTCGGTTAGGGGTATAATTTTCGATACAGGGAGATATTTTTCAATAATTTTACCTTTCATATCCATTTTTACAATTCGGGCCGGTATCTCTCCTGCATTCCCGACATAGCCCCAGTAACCATCTTGAACCTTCAATAAGTCTAACGGTGCATATTGAATAGGCTCCTTTTTACAAAGGTTCCGTTTATATCAAAATAATATAAAGCCTTATTATGGCAGGAGTAAACAGCAACTAAAGAATCAAGTAATTGAACATGATCTATACCAATGTATTCGTTTCCGCTTCTGCCAAAAGCCTTAATCGAGCTGATATATTGACCTTGAGCGTTGAATATATCAATGCGTTTACGACGGATCGCATCTATGATATAAAATCTATTATTATCATATATTACATTACTCTCGGTATCTATAATCACATCTTCAGGACCTTCTAATGGAATAATTTCCAAAGACGAGAATAGTTCATCCGGAGATGTTTGACAAGATTTGTCATTCGGATTATATTTTACAATATTATGAGACGTATCCTCTTTTTTTATTACACGCAACTGTAATCAACAATAGTGTAACAAATAATAAAATGTTTTTCATAAATATCATTGTACCAGTAAATAGCCCAAGCATACACTTGGGCTACTGCAAATTTAACAATCTACATAGCACGGGGCATTCAAACAACGAGTCGGAGAAACAGGTTTACAAGAACATGCCCATTCCATAGATCCTCCTGAACAATATCTGCTCATAGTAAGCCATTTAGAAGTGCTAGATTCCCCTGGATCCAATGATTCATCCTGCGCCAAAGCCTCGATATTGGCATTCAGCAGATCGAAAGGATCCGGCCGGTAGTTTGCCATATAGGCAGTCACAGCCGCGGCAGCCATCAATACGACGGCACCCGCAAAAATCAGTTTCTTTTTCATACATGAAAATTTTAGGTTAAAAAGGTTGTAGTTTTTCTCGAATTTTACTGTCGCTGTAAAGCAATCCGTAAAATTCGATCTAAAGTTATATATTTTCTGTTTGAAAATACAAATATTTCGACAAAAAATTCTTGCATGAAACACACTGCATGTATCAATGTAATTAAAAGACCTCTAAAATGCGGACAGATCCACATATATAATAAAAAAATATTTACAATCATCCTTTGTGGAAACTGCATAAAAAGACACCGGATTTTCCGGTATCTTTTGTTTTTCGGTCCGAAGCCGCCATACGATCCGGCGGTCTGAATCCGCTGTCTGGGAAGAAAGTCCGGCCGATGCGCGTGCGAAACGTCCCGTCGGTCCTGAAGTTACCGCGGACGGAGCCTTCGTACCGGGGGGCACGTCCCCTTCCCTCTTCGGGGCGACAGCCTCTTCCGGTATGGCTGGACTGCCGCCGTATCCTGAGACCCGCGCGGAGCCGAATAATTCCGCCGCAGGGGCCGAAAATCCGGAAATTCGTCGTATCTTTGTCCGAATCGTTCCGGCGAGCCGCACGGTGGTGGCGGATCCGCCCTGCGCGGAACCAGTGGGAGGAGCGTCCCGGGGCGGCGGAAAATACAAACTCACCAACCAGAAAAAGGTTCTCAACAACATCTACCTCTCCTTCTTTTACGGAGCCAAGATCGGCATTATCGGTCTGAACGGTTCGGGCAAGTCGACGCTGATGAAGATCATCGCCGGACTGGACAAGAACTTTCAGGGCGAGGTGGTCTTTTCACCCGGCTACACGGTGGGTTATCTGGAACAGGAACCGCAGCTGGACGATTCGAAGACCGTGCGTGAAGTGGTCGAGGAAGGGTGTGCCGCGACCGTGGCGCTGCTCAAAGAGTACGAGCAGATCAACCAGCAATTGTGCGAGCCGATGGACGACGACACGATGGCGCGGCTCATCGAACGGCAGGGCGAGTTGTACGAGCAGATCGACCATGCGAGCGGCTGGGAGTTGGACAGCGTGCTGGAACGTGCGATGGACGCCCTGCGTTGTCCCGATCCCGACCAGTCGGTGAAGGTGCTGTCGGGCGGCGAACGCCGTCGCGTGGCGTTGTGTCGGTTGCTGTTGCAGCAGCCCGACGTACTGTTGCTGGACGAACCGACCAACCACCTCGACGCCGAGTCGATCGATTGGCTGGAACAACATCTGCAACAGTATAAGGGTACGGTGATCGCCGTGACGCACGATCGTTATTTCCTCGACAACGTGGCCGGCTGGATTTTGGAACTGGATCGTGGCGAGGGTATTCCGTGGAAGGGCAACTATTCGGGTTGGCTCGAACAGAAATCCAAGCGGTTGGAGATGGAGGAGAAGCAGGCGTCGAAGCGCCGCAAGACACTCGAACGCGAGTTGGAGTGGGTGCGCATGTCGCCCGCGGGCCGTCACGCCAAGAGCAAGGCGCGTCTGTCGGCCTACGACAAGATGCTCAACGAGGACGCCAAGCAGCAGGAGGAGAAGCTCGAAATTTATATTCCCAACGGCCCGCGTCTGGGCGACGTGGTGATCGAGGCGCACGACGTGAAGAAGGCCTTCGGCGACCGCGTGCTGTACGAGAATCTCAACTTCACGCTGCCGCCCGCGGGCATCGTGGGCGTCATCGGTCCCAACGGTACGGGCAAGACTACCCTCTTCCGTATGATTATGGGGCTGGAGCAGCCCACGGCGGGAACCTTCACCGTGGGGCAGACCGTCAAATTGTCCTACGTCGACCAGCAGCACAAGTCGATCGATCCCGAAAAGACGGTCTACGAGGTGATCTCGCAGAACAGCGAGTGGATTCAGCTGGGCAACCGCCAGGTGCCGGCGCGAGCCTATGTGGCGCGCTTCAACTTTACGGGAGCCGATCAGGAGAAGAAGTGCGGCGTGCTGTCGGGCGGCGAGCGCAATCGCCTGCATCTGGCCCTCGCACTCAAGGAAGGCGGCAACGTGCTGCTGCTCGACGAGCCGACCAACGACATCGATGTCAACACGTTGCGTGCGTTGGAGGAGGGCTTGGAGAATTTCGCCGGCTGTGCCGTCGTCATCTCGCACGACCGTTGGTTTCTGGATCGTATCGCCACGCATATCCTCTCGTTCGAGGGTGACTCGAAGGTGGTCTTCTATCAGGGATCGTACAGCGAGTTCGAGGAGTGGAAGCGTGCGCAGGGCGGCGACACGACGCCCCACCGCGTGAAATACAAGAAATTGATGGAGTAATCCGTCGGCTGTGTCGTGCGTATTGCGAAAATATGCGTTGATGGCTATGGGGATGTTTGCATTTTTATCGTGCGCTCGGGAGAATCCCTGTATCGACGCTTTCTGCTGGGATGTGCAGACGGCTGGCATGGCGCAGGAGGAGTCCGATATAAAGGGCGAGACGGATCTCGATGGGTTCCTTGCCGAGATCGAACGTTTCCCGTGGTACGATCAGGCCGTTCTGGCCGAGCGGAACCCGACGCTGTCGCCAACGGTTTCCGTCACCGATTTGAAAACCGACCGCTCCGTGTTCATTTCGGTGGGGTTGGCCGGCAGCCGGAAGGTCAGCTATTGGGTAGGTTACATCTATCCCGTGCAGAAACGTTTTCTTGGAATCGACCGCCTCTTCCGCCGTGTGGAGATGTACGAAACGGAACGAATGGATCGGATTATTCCGATCGTGAAGGCTTTTTTCGGGCGCGACGATCAGGAGTTGCGTCGGCGGTTGGCGCCTCTGTCTCCGTATCTGCGGGTGAAAGAAAGCGGAGGCTGGTCGGCCTATATGGATAAAAACAACAGATAGTGAAACAAATAAAGTAATCATGCAGAAACCTTCGATTCCCAAGGGGACGCGCGACTTCTCGCCCGCCGAGATGATGCGCCGCAACTATATTTTCGACTCGATCCGGCAGGTGTTCCGCACCTTCGGTTTCGCGCCGCTCGAAACCCCCGCCATGGAAAACCTCTCCACGCTGCTGGGAAAATACGGCGACGAGGGCGACAAGCTGCTGTTCAAGATTCTCAATTCGGGCGACTATGCGGCGGGACTTGCACCCGACGAACTGCGGCAGGCGTCGAAAATCTGCGAAAAGGGGCTGCGTTACGACCTCACGGTGCCCTTCGCGCGCTACGTCGTGCAGCATCAGGGCGAGATCGTCCTGCCGTTCAAGCGGTATCAGATCCAGCCTGTCTGGCGTGCCGACCGGCCGCAGAAAGGCCGCTACCGCGAATTCTACCAGTGCGACGTCGATGTCGTAGGCTCGCGTTCGCTGCTGAACGAAGTGGAGTTGGTGGAGATCGTCGAGCGCGTTTTCCGCAAGTTGGGCATCGCCGTGACGCTCAGAATGAACAACCGCAAGATTCTCTACGGTATCGCCGAGACGATCGGCCATGCCGACAAGATGATCGACATCACGGTGGCGATCGACAAGCTGGAGAAGATCGGTATCGACAACGTGAAGGCCGAACTGCGCGAACGCGGTATCGACGATGCGGCGATCGACAGACTTCAACCGATACTCGAACTGAGAGGAGACAACCGTCGGAAACTCTCTGCGTTGCGCGATGTATTGAGCGGTTCCGAGACGGGGCTGAAAGGCGTCGAGGAGTTGGAGACGGTTTTCGGTTATGTCGAGCGGCTGGGTATCGCGCTCGCCGTCGAGTTGGATCTGTCGCTGGCGCGGGGTCTGAACTACTATACGGGGGCGATCTTCGAGGTCAAGGCCAACGATTATGCCATCGGCTCGATCTGCGGCGGCGGCCGCTACGACGACCTGACGGGTATTTTCGGTATGCCCGACACTTCGGGCGTGGGCATCTCGTTCGGTGCCGACCGCATCTACGACGTCATGGTCGGGCTGGAACTTTTCCCTGAGGAGGTGAACTTCTCGACGAAGGTGCTCTTCGTCAATCTGGGGGCCGACGAGGAGGCTGCGTCGCTCGGCCTGCTGCGGGCGTTGCGCGATGCCGGCGTCGCCGCCGAGATCTATCCCGAAAAGGGCAAGATGAAGAAGCAGATGGAGTATGCCAACCGCCGTTCGATCCCCTACGTGGCCATCGTCGGCAGCGACGAGTTGGCGCGGCAGACGGTGACGCTCAAAGATATGCGCACCGGCGAACAGCGGCAGGTGCCCTTCGCGGAGCTGGCCGCAAGTTTGCAATAGAACGACCGGATTGCAACGGAGTCGTGCGGCGGAGGCGTTCGGCCCGGCCTCGCGGCTCCGTTGCGTCGTATGAATCAAGGAGAGTTATGAAACGTCTGATTACGTTGATCGTCGGCGTGTTGTGCACGGCTCCGTGGAGCGTGCGCGCCCAGTTCGACGATGCGGCGGCCGCGCAGTTGCAGAAACTCGTGCAGGCCTATCGCTATGTGGATGCCGCCTACGTCGATTCGCTCGATACAGCGCCGCTGGTCGAGGAGGCGATCCGCGGGATGCTCACGCGGCTCGATCCCCATTCAGCCTATCTTTCGGAGGAGGAGATGAAGGGCGTCGACGAGAGCTTCGACGGCAGTTTCGGCGGTATCGGGATCGAATTCAATGTGTTGAACGACACGGTGGTGATCGTCAACACGATCGCCGGAGGCCCTTCGGCGCAGGTGGGACTGCTGCCGGGCGACCGGATCGTGTGGATCGACGGGCAGCGGGCCGTCGGGCTGAGCCGGGCCGAGGTGCCCAAACGATTGCGCGGCCCGTCGGGCACGCAGGTGAGGTTGGAGGTGTCGCGCCATGCCGTGAAGGAGCCGCTGGCGTTTACCGTGACGCGCGGCGATATTCCGCTCCATACGGTCGACGCGGCCTATAAGGTCGATGCGGAGACGGGGTATATCAAGGTGAACCGTTTCGGGCGGACGACGATGCAGGAGTTCGTCGAGGCGTTCAAGGGGATGAAGGGCGTGCGTTCGCTGATCCTCGATCTGCGGGGCAACGGCGGCGGCCTGCTCGATCAGGCGGTCGCTATGGCCAACTTCTTCCTGCCGCGCGGCAGCCGGATCGTTTCGACCGAGGGGCGCGCGGTGCCGCCCCGCGCCTATACGGCGCCGGTCGACGGCGCTTTTCTCCGCGGACCGGTCGTGGTGCTCATCGACGAGAACTCGGCTTCGGCCAGCGAGATCGTCGCCGGGGCGTTGCAGGACTGGGACCGGGCGGTGGTCGTCGGTCGTCCGAGCTTCGGCAAGGGGTTGGTGCAACGTCAGTTCCGGTTGGGCGACGGCTCGGCGATCCGCGTCACGGTGGCGCGTTACCACACCCCTTCGGGGCGGGTTATTCAGCGACCCTATGAGAAGGGACACCGCGAGGAGTATTATGCCGCGCACCGCGAGCGGCTGACCGGCGCGCAGGCGGACAGCGTAGCGGCCGAAACGCCGCAGTTCGAGACCCTGCGCATGCATCGGCCGGTCTATGGCGGAGGCGGCATCCGTCCCGACGTTCGGGTCGAAGCCGATACCGTCGGGCAGACCGGTTACTGGCTGGCGCTGATGCGTCATGGCGTAGTCAACGAACTGGTGCTGCGCTATCTGGACCGGGAACGGCCGCAGCTGACGGCCCGCTATCCCGATTTCGAACGGTTCGATGCCGGATTCGCCGTATCGCCCGCGATGATGTCCGAACTGGCGGAGATGGCTGCGGCGCAGGGAATCGAACCCGCAGGGGATGAGGCGGCGCAGTCGGACGGGCTCCTGAAATTGCAGATCAAGGCACTGGTCGCCGAGCGGCTTTTCCCGCGCGAAGGCTTCTATCGGGTGATGAATGCGGCCGACGGATCGATGTTCCGGCGCGCGGTCGAACTGCTCGGGGCATGGTCGGAACAGGGAAAACATATCCTTTCGAAAAGAAAATAAGCGAATTTCGGAAGATTCGTTTGGATATTCCGGATATTTTTATTATTTTCGTCTACCGTGCAATACATAACCGCCGGAATTCGATCGGCGCGCATCCGGCGGGCGCGGGTTACGACAGTTGAAACCTAAATAACACCTGGATCATGTTTTCTCGAACGGATATACCGCGGAAAGAGAGTGAAGAGGTCGGCGAACATATTCTGACGAAGGCCGTGAAGGCGGGTCGCCGAACCTATTTTTTCGATGTTCGTGCGACGCGGGGCAATGACTATTACCTGACGATTACCGAAAGTCGGAAGACGACCGTCGCCGATGGTTCGGTCGTTTTCGACCGGCATAAGATTTTTCTTTACAAGGAAGATTTCGCCCGTTTCGACAGAACGTTGCGGGAGGTGCTGGATTTTATCGCTGCGTGTCAAAGGGCGGACGAAGCCTCCGCAAGGCAGAAAACGGAAGTTCCCGTTTCGGAATGAAAAAATGTCGTATATAATACGACATTTTTTTGTGCGACGGGTTCGAACGACCGGTGCGTCGAGGTATGAACACGCTTATCCGCGATTTTACTTCGGAATCCGGTTTCCGGTTGATCGGCGGCATCGCCGGGCGATGCTGCCGTCCCGCACGGCGGACTCCATTCGGCCGGGACTCGCGTCGTTTCGCCGTCGTCGGAGAAGGGCGGAGCGGCCGGCGTGCGTCGTGAAGAGGGATAAACCTTAAAATTAAGGATAAATTAACTTCGAAGTCGGCCAGCAGGCGGCGTTATATTGCGGAATTCGATTATCTTTGCGCAAGGAAAACCCTCCGCATGCGCGTCGTTCAGGTTCGGTCGGATCGCTCCCGTGAGGTCTCCGGCCTGCGTGTTCCTGCGGACGAAACCATAATTTGCAAGCAGATCCAATGACGAATTATCTATTGTTGGCGCTCAAAGGTTGCGCTATGGGAATGGCCGACGTGATTCCCGGCGTTTCGGGCGGTACGATCGCCTTTATTTCGGGTATTTACACGGAACTGATCGAGTCGATCAAAAAACTGGGCGGCCCGTCGCTGCGGCTGTTGGCCGCACTGCGTCTGCGGGAGTTCTGGCGTGAGATCAACGGAAATTTCCTGGCGGCGGTTTTCGCCGGACTTCTTGTCGCGGTCTTTTCGCTGGCGCGGGCGATGACTTACCTGTTGGAGCACCACCCCATTGAAATCTGGGCCTTCTTTTTCGGACTGATCGTCGCCTCGGCGCTGTTGGTGGCGCGCGACGTTACGCGCTGGAATGCCGCATCGGTCGTTTCGCTGTTGTGCGGCATCGCGGTAGCGTGGTGGATTACGG
>VOFF01000267.1_pt1 | contig 12000 bp, 14 predicted proteins | sample 5384061 | NCBI WGS metagenome assembly VOFF01 (sample SAMN12384725, study PRJNA508395) | human gut metagenome | isolation source: healthy gut E | host: Homo sapiens
TGACGCTGTCGGGACAGATCACCGCGCACGAGGCGCAACCCGTGCAGGCGTCGGGATTCGCCATCCGGGCCACCGGATAGCCCTTGCTGTTCACCTCGGCCGACAATTCGAGCACCGCGCACGGACACGACGCCACGCAGACCCCGCACCCTTTGCACCGCTCCTTATCGACCACGATCGTTCCTTTGATTTTTGCCATATCGACGTTGTTTGTTTGTTCTTACAAATGTAAGAAAATTTCGACAAATACTCGATTGTTCGCAACAAAACTTTCGGGAAATCCGACGACCCGGAAGCGATCGTCCGGCGGTCCGGGCGTCCGAACGCGCTGCCGGCAAAAAATATCCGCACCCCGGCAGCGGCCGCTGCGGCGGAAAACCGCATCCATTCACGGCGGAAACCGCACTCCGGGCCTCGGCACACCCGTTACGCCGCCGGAACCGTACCCCGGACAAGAGCCCACATCCGGCAGACCGGAGCTCCCGGCAAAGCGCCGCACACGAATCCGCTCCGGGCAGGAAGGGCAGGGCGGCCGCGGCAGATTCCGCAACCGCGCCCCATAAAAAGCGGGGACCGCCCTCCGAGGCGATCCCCGCACATGCTGTCCGCAACGGGTTCCTCCGCAGGCGCGGTTCCTGCGGCCCGCAGTCCCGTCACTCGCCGAAGGGTGAATCACCACGCCCGAACGCAGCTTTGGGTTCGAACCACGTCGTCTTGGGCGGCATGATGTTGCCCGTATCGGCGATGTCGATCAGCTGCTTCATCGAAACGGGGTAGAGTGCGAAGGCGACCTTCATCTCGCCGCTGTCCACACGCCGCCGCAGCTCGCCCAGTCCGCGGATGCCGCCCACGAAGTCGATCCGTTTCGACGTCCGGAGGTCCCCGATGCCCAGAATCCGGTCCAGCACACGGTTAGACAGCACGGTCACGTCGAGCACGCCGATCGGATCGTCGTCATCGTAGGTCCCTCCCTGGCCGTCAGGCTGTACCAGCGGCCTCCGAGGTACATCGAGAAATTGTGCAGCGCCTGCGGACGGTACTCCTCCGCGCCCTTCTCCTCGACCGTGAAATCCTCTTTCAGCCGTTCGACGAACGCCTCGGGCGTCAGTCCGTTCAGGTCCTTCACCACGCGGTTGTAATCGATGATGCGCAGCTGGCTGGCCGGAAAGGTCACGGCCAGGAAATAGCAGTACTCCTCCTCGCCCGTATGATGCGGATTCTTCCCGCGGCACTCCGCGCCCACACGCGCCGCAGCCGCCGTACGGTGGTGGCCGTCAGCGACGTACAATGCCGGTATACCTTGAAAATCTCCGTAATGCGGTCGTTCACCTTCCGGTCGCGGATGACCCACAACCGGTGGCCGAAACCGTCCTCGGCCGTAAAGTCGTAGTCGGGCGCAGCACCCTTCACCACGCCCTCGACCAGCGCATCGATCTCGGCGTTGTCGGGATAGGCGAAGAAGACCGGTTCGATGTTGGCCCGCTGACAGCGCACGTGCTTCATGCGATCCTCCTCCTTGTCGGGACGTGTCCGTCCGTCCATGGTCTGCGCATAGACGTAATAGTGTTCTTCCTCGTCCTGTTGCAGCCAGCCCCGTTCGCGCCACAGACGGAAATTCTCGACCGCACGGTCGTAGACCTCCTCGGCATGTTCATCGGCGATCGGATCGAAATCGATCTCGGGTTTGATGATGTGCAGCAGCGAACGTTCGCTCGCTTCGGCTTTGGCCTCCGCCGAGTCGAGCACGTCGTAAGGCCGCGAAGCGACCTCGGCGGCATGTTCCTTCGGCGGGCGGATTCCCCGGAAAGGTTTGATTCTTACCATAGCGTACAAGATTAAAAGACGGGGCGAAAGACGACCCGCAGGCCGCGTTCCGCCCCGTCGTGAATCGAATTACCTGTTGACCTGGAAACGGGTGTCGCCCGTCTTGAAGAAATCGACGATCTGCCGCGCCGCAGCCAGTCCGGCGTTGATATTGGCCTCGGCCGTCTCGGCACCCATCTTCTTGGCCGTGGCGAAGAAGCGCTTGCCGAACTTCCCGGCCATCTCGGCCTGCGCATCGGGGGCGATGTCGGTGATGTATTTCAGATCCTCCCGCTCGGTCATCGCACGCACCACGCCGGCTTCGTCGATCACCTCCTTGCGGGCCGTATTGACCAGCGTCGCGCCCTTGGGCATCGACATCAGCAGCTCGTACCCGATCGAACCGCGCGTCTGGGCTGTCGCCGGAATATGCAGCGACAGAAAGTCGGCCGCCTCGTAAAGCTCCCCGACCGAAGCGACGCGCTTCACGCCGTCGGCCTCGAACAATGCGTCGTCCGTCACGAACGGATCGTAGGCGATGACGTTCATTCCCATCGCCTTGCCCTTGCGGCCGACGAGCTTGCCGACGTTGCCGTAGGCATGGATGCCCAGCGTCTTGCCCTGAATCTCCGATCCCGTGCCGGGCGTAAAACCGTTGCGCGCCATGAAAATCATCATCGCAAGGGCCAGTTCGGCCACCGCATTGGAGTTCTGCCCGGGGTGTTCATCACCACGATCCCGCGGGCCGAAGCGGCTTCCAGGTCGACGTTGTCGTAACCGGCGCCGGCACGCACCACGATTTTGAGATTCTTCGCGGCGGCGATCACTTCGGCCGTCACCTTGTCGCTGCGAACGATCAGGGCGTCGACATCGGCCACGGCGGAGAGCAGCTCCGCCCGATCGGCGTATTTTTCCAGCAGGGCCAATTCGTACCCCGCCTCTTCCACAATGCCGCGAATGCCCTCCACCGCCTTTTTAGCGAACGGCTTCTCGGTTGCAACCAATACTTTCATATCTTTGAGTAATGACGTGAAATAAATTCGTTTCTCTTTTTTCGCCTCGTATGCGTAGGGAACGATCGTCGGACACATGGCCTATTTGCCGTGTTTGCGGGCGAACTCCTGCATGCAGGCCACCAGCGCCTCGACGCTCTCCTTCGGAAGGGCGTTGTAGCACGAAGCGCGGAAACCGCCCACCAGACGGTGTCCCTTGATGCCCACCATGCCCTGCGACTTGGCGAACTCCAAGAACTCGGGCGCCAGCTCCTCGTAGCCCTCGGCCATGACGAAGCAGATGTTCATCAGCGAACGGTCCTCCTCGGTCGCCGTACCCACGAAGAGGGGGGTTGCGGTCGATCTCGTCGTAGAGCAGCGCCGCCTTCTCCTGGTTGCGGCGGTAGATTTCGGGCACGCCGCCGATCGATTTGAGCCAGTTGAGCGTCTCGGTCAGCGCGTAGATGGCGAACACGGGCGGCGTGTTGAACATCGAGTTGTTGGTCACGTGCGTGCGGTAGTCGACCATCGTGGGCAGATCGCGCTGAATCCGGTCGAGCATATCCTCGCGGATAATGGCGAACGTGACGCCCGCCGGAGCGAGATTCTTCTGCGCGCCGCCGTAGATCATGGCGTACTTGCTCACGTCGCGCGGACGGCTCAGGATGTCGGAACTCATGTCGGCGATCACGGGCACCGGCGAATCGAGGTCGGCCGTGTACTCCGTACCGTAGATCGTGTTGTTGGTCGTGATGTGCAGGTAGTCCAGATCGGCGGGGATGTCGAAGCCTTTGGGGATGTAGGTGAAATTCCGGTCCTCGGACGAGGCGACGACTTCGGTCCGGCCGTAACGCTTGGCCTCCTTGATCGCCTTCTTCGCCCAGACGCCGGTATTGACGTATCCCGCCTTGGTATTGAGGAAATTGGCGGGCACCTCGAAGAAGTGGGTGCTGGCGCCGCCGCCGATGAAGATGATCTTGTAGTTATCGGGAATATCGAGCAATTCGCGCAGCAGCGAATCCGCCTGAGCCATCACCTCGTCGAACTCCTTCGAGCGGTGTGAAATCGAGAGAATCGACAACCCCGTCCCGTTGAAATCGAGGATCGCCCGGGCCGTCTTCTCATAAACGACTTCAGGCAGGATCGAAGGTCCTGCGTTAAAATTGTGCTTTTTCATAGTCTGATGATTTAGATAACTGTTACTCCGATAACACAAAGGTAAGCAAAAAATGAGAATCCGCAACCACGACGGCCCAAATATTTTCAGATAATTCGCCGGCAGCCATTTTTCGAACGGAATCCTTCCCCGTTTCGCATTTGTTTACTATTTTTGCAAAAATTTACCTCGACCAATGATCAGATCCATGACCGGTTTCGGCAAGGCCGAAAGGCTCGCCCCGAATAAGAAATTCAGCGTCGAAATCCGCTCGCTCAACTCCAAACAGCTCGACCTGAGCATCAAAATGCCCTCGGCATACCGTTCGCTCGAACCCGAAATCCGCACGCTGGCGACAAAGGCGTTGCAGCGCGGCAAGGTCGAAATTTTCGTCACGGCCGAGAGTACGGCCGTCGAGACTTCGGCCCATATAAATAAGGAGCAGTTCCGCGCCTACGTCCGCCAGTTGAGCGATGCGCTCACCTATGCAGGTATGGAGGCCTCGTTCGACGCCATGATGCAGTCGGTGCTGCGAATGCCCGACGTGGTTTCGACACCCAATGAAACGATATCCGAAGAGGAGCACGCCGCGCTGCTGGCGGCGGCGGGGGAGGCCGTCGCCCGGCTCGACGACTTCCGCTTGCAGGAGGGCGCCACGCTGATCGCCGACCTGCTGCGGCGCGTGGACAAGATCGAAGGCTACAAGGAGGAGGTAGTCCCTTACGAAAAGGCGCGCACCGAGACGATCAAGGCCCGCATCCGCGAGAATCTGGCGCAGCTCGACGTCGAGGTCGATTCGAACCGGCTGGAACAGGAGATGATCTTCTACCTCGAAAAGCTCGACATCACCGAGGAGAAGGTACGCTTGCAAAACCACTGCCGCTATTTCCGCAAAGTGGCTGCCGACGAGGAGACGCCCGGGCGCAAACTCGGTTTCATCGCTCAGGAGATGGGGCGCGAAATCAATACGATGGGCTCGAAGGCCAACGAGAGCAACATCCAGATTCTCGTGGTAAAGATGAAGGACGAGCTCGAAAAAATCAAAGAGCAGGTACTCAATATTTTATAACGGTCAACCCGAAGCAGAGCTTAATATCCGGTCTCATGGGAAAACTCATCATCTTTTCGGCTCCGAGCGGTTCGGGCAAGACGACCATCGTGCGCGAGTTGCTCCGACGGATTCCCCAGCTGGAATTCTCGATCTCGGCCACTTCGCGCGCACCGCGCGGTACGGAGCGCGACGGCGTGGACTACTATTTCCTCTCGCCCGACGAATTCCGCCGGGCGGTCGACGAAGAGCGTTTCGTCGAATGGGAGGAGGTCTATGCCGGCACCTGCTACGGCACGCTGCGCAGCGAACTCGACCGCATCTGGGGGAAAGGGCATACCATTCTGTTCGACGTCGACGTGCTGGGAGGGATCAACCTCAAACGCATCTTCGGCGCCGACGCCTGCTCCGTCTTCATCATGCCGCCGTCGATCGAGGAACTGGAACGCCGGCTCGAACTCCGCGGCACCGATGCTCCCGAAGTGATCGCCAAACGGGTCGCCAAAGCGGAGTTCGAACTGACCAAGGCGCCCGAATTCGACCACGTCGTCGTCAACGACGTGCTGGACACGGCCGTGGCGGAGGTCGAACGCATCGTGCGCGACTTTCTCAGCTAAACCGATCGAGTCGTGAAACACGTCGTTCTCTATTTCGGTTCGTTCAATCCCGTCCATCGGGGGCATATCGCACTGGCCGAGTGGGTAGCCGAGCATGTCGGCTGCGACGAGGTGGTGCTGGTCGTCTCGCCGAAGAACCCGCTCAAAGCGGACGATTCGCTCGCACCCGAGCTGAACCGTTTCGAAATGGCCGAACTGGCCTGCGCCCGCTCGCGTTTCCCCGAACGGATCAAACCCTCGGTCATCGAATTCCTGCTCGAAAAACCCTCCTACACGATCGACACGCTGCGGTACCTCTCGCGGAACTACGGCGGACAAATGCGTTTTTCGGTACTGCTGGGCGCCGACCTCGTCCCGCAGCTCGAACGCTGGCGAGACTACCGCGAGATCCTCGACGGCTATCCGTTGCTGGTCTACCCGCGCAGGGGCTTCGAGACGACGCAATACCTCGACCGGATCACCCTTCTGAACGAAGCGCCGCTGTGCGACTTCTCCTCGACCGAGGTGCGCCGCGCATTGGAGCAGGGCGACGACGCATCGGCGATGCTCACGCCCGAAGTGCTGGCCTACATCCGCGAGAAACGGCTCTGGGACCCCGTCCGCTACGCCGAACGGCTCACCGAACGCATCGGCGAGGAGCCGTGCAACGCCGCACTGCTCGTCGAACGCGGACGGTGGTACTACCGCCGCCAGGAGTGGGGCAAGGCGCTCAACGATTTCAACCGCGCGCTCGGAATCGATCCCGCACGCGACGAAGCGCGCCAATACGCCGAACAGATCGAGGAAATCCTCGCCTTCCGTTACAAAGACATCTACAACCCGTAACTTACGATATGAACAGATTGAAGATAGCGTTTCTGGCCGGAGGTGACTCTTCGGAACGGGAAATCGCATTGCAGAGCGCAGCCCAGATCGAAGCGGCGCTCGACCCCGGAAAATACGACGTGACGGTGATCGACGTCCGCGGCCGCGACTGGCACTACACGGCCCCCGACGGACGCCGGTGGCAGCTCGACCGCAACGACTTCTCGCTCACGGTCGACGGATGCCGCCGCGAATTCGACTACGCCCTGATTCTCATCCACGGCACGCCGGGCGAGGACGGCAAGTTGCAGGGCTACCTCGACATCATGGGCATTCCCTATTCGTCGTGCTCAATGACCTCGTCGGTCATCACCTTCGACAAGATTTCGACCAAGCGCGCCGTCGCCGTCACGGGCGTAGGGCTGGCGCGCGAACGGTTCATCCGCCGCGGCGACGCCGTCGATCCCGACGCACTCGCGGCCGAACTGGGACTGCCGCTCTTCGTCAAGCCCAACGCCTCGGGCAGCAGCTTCGGCGTGACGCGCGTCGAACGAGCCGGCGAAATTCCCGCCGCCGTCGAACGCGCCTTCGCCGAGAGCGACGAAGTGCTCGTCGAGGAGTGCATCCGCGGCCGCGAAATGGGCTGCGGCGTACTGATCGCCGGCGGCAGGGAATACCTGCTCCCGATCACGGAGATCCGGCCGAAAAAGGAGTTCTTCGATTTCCAGGCCAAATACGAGGCGGGCTATTCGGACGAGATCACGCCGGCTGAGATCGCACCGCAGACCGCGGCCGAACTCCACCGTCTCGCGCTGGCGGCCTACAAGGCCTGCCGCTGCCGGGGCATCGTGCGCGTGGATTTCATCGTCACGCCCGAAGGCCGTCCCTACCTGATCGAGATCAACACCATTCCCGGCATGAGCGCCGGCAGCATCGTACCCAAGCAGGTGCGCGCCGCCGGCATGACGCTGGGCGAACTCTACGACCTCATCATCGCCGACACGTGCGGCCGCAAGCCATGATCGAAATCGACGACAAGATCGTAAGCCTCGACCTGCTGCGCGAGTGCTTCGCCTGCGATCTGAGCCGCTGCAAGGGCATCTGCTGCGTCGAAGGCAACGCCGGCGCACCGCTCGAAATCGAGGAGGTCGCAACGCTCGAAGCCCAGTACGAGACCTACAAGCCCTACATGCCCCCCGAGGGCATCGCCGCCGTCGAGCGGCAGGGCTTCATGGTCGTGGACGACGAGGGCGACTACACCACGCCGCTGGTCGGCGACGCCGAGTGCGCCTACTCCTACACCGAAAACGGCGTGACGCTCTGCGCCGTCGAACGGGCCTTCCGCGAAGGACGGTGCTCGTTCCGCAAGCCGATCTCGTGCCACCTCTATCCGATCCGCGTCGTGCGCTTCTCGAACGGTACGCTGGGCCTCAACTATCACCGCTGGGAGGTTTGCCGGCCCGCGGTGGAGTGCGGCCGCCGGCTGGGCATCCCCGTCTACAAGGCCCTTCGGGAGCCGATCGTGCGGCGTTTCGGCGAAGAGTTCTACCGGGCGCTCGAAGCGGCCGAAGAGTTCCTGCACGAACAGGAGCGATGACCTTAATTTTGATTCAGCGAAACTAAAACACACACTCGATGAAATTGCGTTATCTTTTCACCGCCCTTCTTTTCACCGGCGCGGCCGCGCCCCTGCAAGCCCAGAGCATCGACCACATGCGCAAACTCCTGCAAGAGATCCAGCAGGAGATCGACTGCCTCGAAAAGGAGCAGGCCGAGACGCTCAAACCGCAGAAAGAGCCGCAGCCGGTCGAATCGACCGAATACGTCGACGGGGTGATCGCCGTCGACACGCTCCCTTCGGGCAACGACGCAGTGATGATCGTCCTGTTCAACGACAACACATGGAAATACCTCCGCAACCGCGACTACGTCAAGGACAGCGAAATCTACACCCGCTGCTGGGACACGACCAAACTCTTTCCCTACCGCGACGTGGTGAAGCTCGCCGACCTGCCGCGTTCGGTGGACATCGAGCTGGTCGACTCGCTCAAATGCTACCACTATCCCTACAAGGCCGCCATCCGTTCGAAGTTCGGTATGCGCCGCCGGCGCAAGCATCAGGGCGTAGATCTGCCGCTGAAAACGGCGCGACACGATCTACGCCACCTTCTGCGGCCGCGTGCGCATCTCGCAAACCGTCCGGGGATACGGCAACCTGATCGTCATCCGCCACGACAACGGACTGGAAACTTTCTACGGCCACCTCGCCGAACGGCTCGTCGAGCCGAACCAGTGGGTCGAGGCGGGGGAGGTCATCGGACTGGGCGGTTCGACGGGCCGTTCGACCGGACCGCATCTCCACTTCGAGACCCGCTACTACGGACAGTCGTTCGACCCCGAACGACTGATCGACTTCAAGCGCGGCATCCTCAACCGGGAGGTTTTCCTGCTCAAACGGTCGTTCCTGAGCATCTACTCCAACGCCGGGCAGGATTTCGATGACGAGGAGGCCAACGAGAAGCAGGACAAACAAGAGGCCGCCGAACGGGCCGCCATGCGCTACCACAAGATCCGCTCGGGCGACACGCTGGGCCATCTGGCCGTGAAATACGGAACCACGGTGAAGCGGATCTGCGCGCTGAACGGCATCAAGCCCACGACCACGCTGCGCATCGGCCGCACACTGCGCGTGCGGTGATCCCCCGGCCGCCGGGGCATACGGAAAGAGGCCGTCCGGCGAATTCGGATCTTACGGAATCATCCCCGTCAGAGTGTCTCTGACGGGGATGATTCCGTTTGCGGAGACTCACAGGACAGCCTCTTCTTTTTTCCCGACGCACGCCTCAGCGTTTTCCTTCGATCGCATCTACGGCGTCGATCACCGCGCCGCGGAATCCGCGGCGCTCCAGCTCGGCCACGCCGCGGATCGTCGTGCCGCCCGGCGAGCAGACGGCGTCCTTCATCGCCCCGGGATGCGTACCGGAAGCCAGTTGCAGTTTTCCCGTACCGACGATCATCTGGCTCGCCATGCGGTAGGCGTCGGCACGCGGAATGCCGTGCATGACGGCCGCATCGGCAAGCGCCTCAACGAACATCGCCGCGAAGGCCGGACCGCAGCCGCAGACCGTCCCGGCGACGCCCAGCAGCGGGGTATCGACCTGTAGCACCAGTCCGACGTGCGACAACAGCCGCTCGACGGACCGCCACGCCTCCTCCGAAAGCGAATGCCGCCTTTCGCAGACGACGATCCCTTCGCCGACGGCGACCGGCGTATTGGGCACGGTCGAGAGGTGCTGCGTGCCGGGCGCCAGCATCCGCTCGTAGTCCTCGAACGTCACGCCGGCGGCCACCGACACCACGATTTTGTGCCGCAGCGCCTCCCTCAGGGGGCCGACGACCGGTCTGACCTGCCCGGGCTTCACGGCCACGATCACCATGTCGGCGAACCGGACCGTCTCCGTGGCATCGCGGAAGGCCCGGAATCCGTCCGGCTCCGTATTGCGGCGCAGTTTGTCGTAATCGCGGGCGCAGGCCCCGATCTGTTCCGGGCGCACCGCCTGTGTCCCGGCAAGGCCGCGGGCGAGCGCCTGCGCCATGTTTCCGAATCCGATAAATCCGATCTGCATGAGAACCGCCTTTTTGCTGAATGACCTGTGTATCTACTTCTCCGAATAGTCCCGCTCGCCGAAGATGAGCGACCCCACGCGCACCATCGTCGCGCCGCATTCGACGGCCAGCGGATAGTCGTGCGACATCCCCATCGAAAGGGTGTCGAAGCGCGCGCCGAAATAGGGGCGCAGCAGTTCGAAGCAGCGTCTCAGTTCGCCGAAATCCCGGCGGATCACCGCCTCATCGTCCGTATTGGTGGCGATGCCCATCACCCCGCGCACGCAGAGGTCCGGCATCCGCGCGAAGGGTGCGGTCCGCACGTAGTCCATCAGCTCGCCGATATTCCATCCCGTCTTGGTCTCCTCCTCGGCGACATGGATTTCGAGCAGGATGTCGATCGTCCGGCCGCACTTCGCGGCCTCCTTCTGAATCGCCTCGGCCAGCCGTGCGCTGTCCACCGAATGAATCAGTCGGACGAACGGCGCGATATACTTGACCTTGTTGGTCTGCAAATGGCCGATCATGTGCCACTCGATGTCTTTCGGCAGCGCCTCGTACTTCTCCCGCAGCTCCTGCGGCCGGCTCTCGCCGAAGATGCGTTGTCCCGCTTCGTAGGCTTCGCGGATCAGCTCCGCAGGATGGGTTTTCGACACGGCCACGAGCGTCACCCGCTCGGGAAGCGACCGTCTCACACACGCGATTTGACTTGCAACAGACATAATTCCGATTTTAACCGGGTAAAATTACGCAAATTTCGTACAACGGGGAAACGCACGCCGGAAAAATCGCACCCGCTACCGCGCCAAGACGATCTCCGAACAGGGCAGTTCACCGCCGGGCAACCGCCTCCACGTCCCCGTCGGCAGGTCGCAGACCCATATCGCACCCCGGCCCTCCGGACCGGCGAGCGCCCACAGCTCCTGCGTCGCACCGTTCTCCGACAGCAGCGCCACCGCCCTGCGCACCGGCTCCTCCAGCCGGGCGAACGGTTCCCCCAGCCGCATCGTCCGCACGTCGAACGGGTGCAGCTCGCTGCCTCCGGCATCCGAGACGACGTATCCGCCGACCAGGCGAAACGTCTCCGAATCCGACCCGCGCTCCAGCATCGCAAAGGGAATCAGCGCCCCGGCACGGACGGGACCGCCCACCGCGACGCCTCCTCCGTAGGCCGCCAGCACGACGGGAGCGAAGGTTCCGTCGCCGAGGTCGGCCGCAAGCAGCAGCCGGGGACCGCCCGCCGAGGTGAAGACGAACGGCGCCCCGGTCAGCATCGGGTTCCAGCCCCTCGGGAAGCCGCCAGCAGTAGGGTATCCCGGCGGAGGAGCGCGTAAGCCCCGCCTGCCTCAGGCAGAGCCGGCCGCCGTCCGTCGTCAGCACGGCGACCGACGAGGGGGAGCAGCCCGGCTGTCACGCAACCCCGAAGCTCCGGGGCGGACCAGTAACGCATCGTCAGATCGTAGCGGCAGCCGACCCGCTCCCCGGACTCCTCCGAGATGCAGAACAGCCGGTTCGATCCCGGCTCATTGACCGCACACCGGATCCTGCCGCCCGTCCGCCGGGCGATCTCCTCCGTCGATCCGCTCCGCATGTCGATCCGCACGAGCGACGCATGGCCCGCACCGGAACCGACGACACCGTAGAGCGAATACTCCTGCGGAGGACGCCCGTCCGACACCGCGATCCGGCCGAGCGACTGACGGTCGCCCCGGCGGAAGAGCAGCACCTCGACCGTCGAGGCGGGGTAGCCGCCCGGAGCCAGGAACGTAAGGCTCCGCCCGGTGCGCGCCGTGACGACGCCCCGTACGCCGAGAGCCGAGCCCTCCTCCAGCGCCTCGCCCTCGAGGGGCCAGCGGATTTCGAACATGATTTCGTCGTCGGATTCGAATCCCGACGCCGCGACGGTCACTTCGTCGCCGGGCGAAAAAGGCCCCGCCGGGAGCGAGACGTCCCGGACGAACGCTTCGGACCGCC
>VOFF01000555.1_pt1 | contig 12000 bp, 14 predicted proteins | sample 5384061 | NCBI WGS metagenome assembly VOFF01 (sample SAMN12384725, study PRJNA508395) | human gut metagenome | isolation source: healthy gut E | host: Homo sapiens
CCTCGGCGTGACGGGGATGAGAAGTGAGATTACGACAGACCTGACTTCCATTGTGGCGACCATTCGTGAAAACACCCGGATTCCGTGTGCGGTCGGCTTTGGAATCTCCCGCCTCAACAGGCAGCCGCGATGGCAGAATATGCGGATGGAGTGATCGTAGGATCTGCGATCGTAAATATAATGGAAAAGTATGGGAAGGATGCGCCGCAATATGTCGGCGATTATGTGAAAGAGATGAAAAAAGCGCTGTCTGTATATTGATATAGAGGGCAGAAAAACTGGAAAAATATGTTTTTCCTAAGATATACTATGTCATAGTAACAGCATTTTAAAGTAGGATTAAGGTGATACGTTTATTTTTAAATAGAAATATAGTTCGCTGTGAGTAAAGGAAAAAGATAAGTGAAGCGGGCGGAAACAGGAGATATATATTATGCGGTTATTATTGGCAGAAGATGAAAGAGCGCTGTCAAAAGCGCTGACAGCGATTTTGGAAGAAATAATTACTCAGTGGATGCAGTTTATGACGGTCAGAGCGCATTGGACTATCTGGAAGCGGATAATTATGATGGGGTAGTCTTAGACATTATGATGCCTAAAGTGGATGGACTGACAGTGTTAAGGAAAGTTCGGGAAAGGGGGAATCTGATTCCGATTCTGTTGTTGACAGCCAAATCAGAAGTGGATGATAAAGTAGAGGGATTGGATGCCGGAGCAAATGATTATCTGGCAAAACCTTTTCATTCAAAAAGAACTGCTGGCAAGAATCCGGGCAATCACAAGAGCGCAGACGGCACAGGCAAATTCAAATTGAAGATGGGAAATGTCACGCTGGATCGGGCGGCATTTGAACTTTCTACAAGTAAGGGAAGTTTCCGCCTTGCCAATAAAGAATTTCAGATGTTGGAGCTTTTAATGTGCAATCCGCATCAATTAATTTCTTCTGAACGGTTTTTGGAAAAAATATGGGGATATGACAGCGAAGCGGAGATCAATGTGGTCTGGGTCTATATTTCTTATTTGAGGAAGAAGTTGTCTGCTCTCCACGCAGATATTCAGATCAAAGCGACGAGAAATGCAGGATATTCTCTGGAGGAGCGGTCATGATAAAAACTTCGTATTAAACTCATCGTAGCGTCCATGATATCTTTGTTTCTTGTACTTTTTATCATAGGAGGGATTGCAGGTGTTTTTAAACTACAGGAAGATCGCAGAAGATGCTGATCGAATTCTTGAAGTTTTGGAAAAAAAATGCAGGACATTTTCCGAAAATGATTCCGGGAAACGAAAAAGGGGACGAGACATGGGATCTCACCGGAGATCCCTTATGAATCCAGATATTTTTTCTGTTCTATTGGATGAAAAAGGAGAGGTTATTTTAACAGATACGTCAAAGATTGTATCCATAGACACAGAAAATGCAATAGAATACGCATCAGAAGTTTGGGCAAGAGGAAAAGAAAAAGCGATTTATGGATCATTATCGCTATTGGAAGACGTCTTATGGCGGGGAGATACGTGTTATTTTCTTAGATTGCAGGAGACAGCTGGATAATTTCCTGAACTTTTGTTTACTACAATGATCGTATCTTTCATAGGGCTATTATCGGTTTTGTTTTTGATGATTTATTTTTCCGGCGTATTGTCAAACCGTTTTCTGATAATTATGAAAAGCAGAAGCGGTTTATTACGGATGCGGGGCATGAATTAAGGACACCCTTTGACGATTATTGAAGCAGACACGGAGGTTTTGGAAATGGACTTCGATGAGAATGAATGGCTGCAGGATATTCGGGAACAGACAAAAAGACTTGCGGATCTTTACAGGTTCTTTAGTTATGCTTTCCCGTATGGAAGAAGGGCAGAATGGAAATTTGAAAGTAGAGTTTCCTTTATCTGATATGGTGGAAGAGGTATGTCATACTTTTCAGGCGCCGGCGAAGATACAGGGAATCTGTATGAAAACTGCGATTACACCTATGATTTCTATAAAAGGCGATGAAAAAGCAATCCGAAGTCTGATAACGATTTTGCTTGATAATGCCGTCAAATATACGAATGAAAGGGGGAGGATTGACGTTACTCTCGGGAAAAAAGAAAAACCGTATTTATCTGTCTGTATTTAATACGACAGAATATATTTCAAAAGAACAGACTTCTCGTTTATTTGATCGTTTTTATCGGACAGATATTTCCAGAAATTCCCAGACAGGAGGATACGGACTTGGACTTTCTATAGCAGCGGCGACAGCAGATTCTCACAAGGGAAAGATCATGGCAGAAACAGAAGATGAAAAATCGCTGCGTATTACAGTGACTTTTCATCGGGGCAATGATGAATAAACAGTACATGAGAAGCGTCAAAAGAGATCTCTTTTAAATGTACTGATAATATCGAAATAAAGACCATTTAAAAAGGCAGTAAATCTCAGGTTAATAACCTAGGGTTTACTGCCTTTTTAAGATGATTTTGTCTTAAAGTACAATTAAGGTACAGCGTGTACATAATTCAAATATAAGGAATTCCAAGAAGGTTGAGAAAAAAATACCTCAGTGTAGAATAAGATTACTGACTTTGCACGGTTAGTAACAATCTTATTGAACAGAGAGGTATCTAAAATGAAGTATAACACACAGAACGCAAAAATTAAATCTATTACGGAAAAAACATTGATAGTTGGAATTGATGTAGGAAGTGAAACACACTATGCAAGAGCCTTCGATTGGCGTAATTACGAGTATTCAAAGAAACCGTTGGAATTCAGTAATACAGAAGCTGGATTTATGACTTTAAAAGCATGGATGGCGGATTTTGCAGAAAAATACGGTAAAAACGTTGTGATTCCGGGAATGGAACCAACAGGACATTATTGGTTCAATCTAGGAGCATACCTGCAGGACAACGGCATGAAACCGGTTCATGTAAATCCACATCATGTAAAGAAATCAAAAGAGCTGGATGATAATAATCCAAACAAAAATGACCGTAAGGATCCCAAAACGATTGCGGCACTGGTAAATGAAGGGAGATTTTTTCGTATCCATATATACCAACAGGTGTTTATGCAGAGATCCGAAGCTTTCAAATCTGAGGTTACAAACCCAGGAAGAAATTACAAGGATCAAGAACCGTATCGCAAGATGGTTTAGCATCTATTTTCCGGAAATCAAAGACGTTTATAGAAATCCGGATTCTGTGAGTGGTCTTATGATATTAAAAGAGGCACCTTTGCCACAAGATATCGTAAAATTGGGAGTTGATGGAGTTAACCAGATCTGGCGGGATGCTAAGTTAAGAGCAGCTGGTCTAAAGAGGGCAAAGACCCTGGTAACGGCTGCAGAGCACAGTATTGGAAGCCAGGAAGCACCTGATAGTGCAAGAATTGAATTGAAGAATCTACTGAACGATTATGAAATCTACAAAAATAGAGAGGAAGACCTGATGAGCCTGACAGAGGAAAAGTTGTCAGAGATTCCTCATATAGATAAGTTGTTGGAAATCAAAGGAGTTGGATTGAAAACAGTGAGTGGATTTGTTGCCGAAGTAGGAGACATCACACGTTTTGATAATCCAAAGCAACTGCAAAAACTAGCTGGATATGCCATTGTAGAGTGTAGTTCAGGAAAACACAAAGGTGAAAGTCATATCAGTTATAGAGGAAGAAAACGCCTTAGATATGTACTGTATGAAGCAGCCATATCATTGATTGCGAGGAATACAGAATTTAAGGAAGTACACCGGTATTATCGAACTAGAAAAGAAAAATCCGCTAAAGAAGATGCAGTCAGTCATAGCAGTTGCGTGTAAAGTCTTAAGAATCTTTTATACGATTTTGACTAAAGGTGTGACTTATGACGGTGCAAAGATGATGCAAGATATCAAGAGACCACAGATGCTTGCAGCATAGAGTGCAGGAAGTAACCAACCCGAAAAGGTACAAAAAGCAGAATGTAATGGGGAACGTCCACTGAAAAGTGCTGTTACAGGAAGCAAGTCAGTAATAATAGGAACAAAGAATGAGCTTGGCAGGAATATTTTCCATAGGGCAAGACCCTGACAAGGAGCTAAGCTGACACCCGGATTATGGATAGGCAGAACGAAGGAAGTTAGGACTCACGAAGTGATGATCCTGGTAGACACGGAGGTGCGTTGCCATAGATGGAAGGGAATACACAAGGCCATTTAAAACGAATAAAAAAGACGTTTTATTTCGTATACCCTAAACTAGCTATTTTCGTACCAGATACAGAGAAACATCCATGATTCTTGTTCATTCATCTGAGATAGAAACTTTAAAAACCTTTATTTTAAAGGAAAAAAAGACTTGATTTATTAGGGAGGAATTTATTTTCTGAATCGGAACAAATTATCGTTGTACAAAGCCGGACAGCAATGAGTTGACAGAAGTACATCAGTTTGACAATGTGCAAGATGTTTATGTGGCAAATGACAGACTGTATATATTGGACCGCAGTTCTAATATTACGATCTATAATTTGCTTACGCAAAGCAGGAAGAGAAGAAACTTCAGTATGGAGATCACGCAAGTTCGATCGGCGCAGATTCAAAGGGAAGGATTTATCTTGCCGAATCGAATGGCAATGGTGACGATTATGATCTGTATCTTTTATCGCCGGAAGGAACGCTTTTATCGCAGGCTTTATCCGAGGAGGCAGTGTACGGTTTTTGCGGCTTCGATGAAAGTAACGGGAACTATTATGTAGATACTTATAATAACTGGCGGTACTGGGGGGGTATGACCATGATATGCATGCCCTTCGCGCCGGAAATGTAACCGGAGATCAGCTCACCTTTCATAATAAAAAATTGATGATGTATATTTGTCAGTCATATTTCTATGAACGTGAAGAACAGGCCGGTATGCTCGGGGATAAATATATATGCGTAGACAGTACATTTAATTCAAGACTAAAGGTTTGGGATTCTGATGTGTATAAATCAGAAGAACCGGAAGATACGGAAGTTTTCTTCTTACCGCGCAATAATGAAGAAGGAGGAGCGTTTGATCCGAATGCGAGCGTCGGAACACGAACGATCTACCGCGAGGAGACGGATTCTATTGTTACATTTAAAGACAATTCATACATAGCGGAATATGACATCAAAGCGGAGAAGAGATTTATTCTGCAAAAACAGATTATCCGGTATTCTGTCTGATGGAATACGAAGGCGGGGTTGCAGCGGTTGAAAAATCCGGCGATAATTATTATTATGAATTTTTCCCATGGAAGAAAGCGACCAGCCTGGAAGTGGAAGGAAGCAGCCATACGGTAAATATAGGCGATACATTGCAGCTTACACCTGTGACAAACGGAACAATGGAAGAAGTCTACAGTTGGAAGAGCAGCGATCCGAAAATCGCGAGCATCAACCGGGCGGGACAGGTATTCGGCTGGAGCAAAGGAGAGGCAGTGATCACAGTCAGTACAACAAGCGGTCTGTCGGCGCAGTGTACGGTGACGGTGACGGGAGAACCTTCTGTTCAAGACCCGGATAAAAAACAGCGACGGTTACAGATGGTTATGCTTCTAATAATCATTCTTTGAATGATTATGCAATATGGAGTAAGACAGTTAATTCTTATTTGATTCCGAATGCAGACGGAACATTTACGAGAGTGGAGCATTGCGGCGGAAAAATGATCGTTGAAAACTATTCTGCGGCAGGCAAGAAGACCGGAAGTAAAACGGTTGCAATGGAGCTGAGTCTGTTTGGCGGATTTTTACAGTGGAAGCGATCATAATTATTTCGTGTTCGGACAGGCTAATCCAAATGACAGCGATGAAGAAGAAGTAATGCGAATCGTAAAATATTCCAAAGATTTTTTCAGAGAATAGGGGCGGTTTCCGTATACGGAGCGAATACGAATATTCCGTTTGAGGCAGGTTCGCTGCGGATGACAGAGACAGCCGGAAAGCTTTATATTCATACATGTCATGAGATGTATACTGACAGCGACGGATTGAATCATCAGGCGAATATGACGTTTGTGATCAATGAAAATGACATGAGTGTAGAACAGTCTTACTATGATGTGCTGAATCTTGCACAGGCAGGATATGTAAGTCATTCTTTTAATCAGTTTATTCAGACGGACGGAGAGAATATTTACAGAGTAGATCACGGTGATTATGCACCGAGAGGAATCGCTCTTATTAAGTCACAGGTTGGCGGATCGATCACTAAAGTCGATTATGCGATTCCGGTTGGTTTAGGCAAGGTGACCGGAGGGCATTACAATTCTACGGGAGCCTCTGTCGGCGGGTTTGAAATATCGTCTGAAAACTGTATTATCGCAGGAAATGCAGTAGATTTCGAGAGCGAAAGTGCCAATACTTCAGACCAGAGAAATATTTTTATCAGCATTACCGATAAACAATTAACTCAAGCGAAAACGGTATGGCTGACAAATTACGATAAGCAGCAGGGTATAAACGTACAGACACCTCAGCTTGTGAAGATCGGAGAGGATCAATTCCTTGTAATGTGGCAGGAAGGCAGTAAATCCGAGGGGAATCTGACGACGAAGATCGTAACGATCGATTCGAAGGAAATAAAACTTCTAATATAAGGTCAAAATCGATGCCGCTTTCCGATTGTCAGCCCGTCGTAGGACCGGACGGGGTTGTAAGATGGTATGTGACAGACGGCAAGGCTCCGACGATTTATGCGGTCAATCCGTTTGAGCAAAGCCAGTCATATATAAAGGGCGACGTAAATGAAGACGGGAAAGTTGAGATCAGTGATCTGCGCCTGATCCTGCGCAGCGTATGTAAAAAGTAGAGTTGACAGAACAGCAGAAACTTGCTGCGGATGTGACGGAAGACGGGAAAGTCGAGATCGGTGATCTGAGGAAAGTGTTAAGATATATTTGCCATAAGATTCCTGAGTTATAACAAGAAAAAGGCGTTGATTCGTTTTTACGGATCAGCGCCTTTTTAAGCAGAAAAAAAAGTTGTGAAAACAGAACTGCTTACAACCGGAACATTAATGATGCAATATTAAAATAAATCAATATAGAAAATGTATCGACAAGCGTTGTGATCAGCGGAGAAGCCATAATAGCCGGATCAAGGTGCACCTTGCTTGCAACAAGAGGAAGAATACATCCGATCAGTTTCGAGATGATGACAGTTGCGATCAGCGAAAGCGCAATGACTAAAGCAAGATTCGGATTATGATACTGGATCAGGATACGAACGCCGTTTGTAAGAGCGAGTACAGCTCCTACAATTATGGAGATACGGAATTCTTTAAAAATAACTTTAAAAATATCTTTAAAATGTATTTCCGAAAGAGCAAGTCCCCCGAATGACCAGTGTTGAGCTTTGCGAACCACAGTTTCCGCCTGTATCCATCAACATAGGGATAAAGGATACAAGAAGCGGGATCGCAGCAAATGCGTCTTCATATTTTGTGATGATCGTACCTGTGATAATGGAAGTAAGCATAAGGATGAGAAGCCATGGGATCCTGTTTTTGCGTGGGCGAAAGTGGATGTATTAAAAATAAGTTTTTTCGCTTGGATTAATGGCGGCCATCTTAGTGATATCTTCTGTTGCTTCTTCAACCATAACGTCCATAGCGTCGTCAAATGTGACGATTCCGACCATAAGTCCGTCTTTATCAAGTACCGGAAGCGCAAGCAGGTCGTATTTTCTGAATAATTGAGCCACTTCTTCTTTATCGGTATAAGTTCTTACGGAAATGATCTCTGTTTCCATCAGTTCACTGATCAGAATGCCATCGTCGGTCGTCATGAGATCTTTTGCGCTGACGATGCCGATCAGCTTCCTTTATCTGTGACGTAGCAGGTATAGATCGTTTCTTTGTGAATACCGGTTTCCTTTGATGTGAGCCATAGACTGTGCGACAGTCATAGACTGACGGATATCGACATATTCGGTTGTCATGATGCTTCCTGCGCTGTCTTCCGGATAATTAAGAAGTTGGTTGATCAGCGTTCTGTCAGACGGCGAAACCGTATCAAGAATACGATTTTACGAGGTTTGCCGGAAGCTCTTCGAGAAGATCGACAGTATCATCCATGTACCAAAAAGGTCATCAAGGAGTTCCTTTAGTTCTTTTCGGAAAACATGTCTACAAGGTAGGTCTGCATGGAAGTTTCCATATTGGCAAATACTTCCGCTGCCTTATCTTTCGGAATCAGCCGAAATGCAAGAGCAAGCTCTTTTATCGTCAAGTTCTGACAGTAATGAGGCTATGTCCACTTCGTTCATCACATCCAGGATACTTCTGACAGCCTTGAACTGACGCTGGCCGAGAAGCTGTACAAAAAAATGTCTTTGTTCATGATAAATACCTCTCTTTATGTAATTTTTTTTTTCGATCAGACTGTGTATATGACAACTGACACCGGAGTCCATAACCTCACCACCTTTCAATATGGAACGCACAGGGCGCTTCCAAAAAAAAAAAACCGTCATTTTTAAAGTGACGGAATCATAACAATATTTTTACTGCTTTATTTTAGTTTACAGGGAAAAAGTGTCAAGAAAAACATATGTAAAAAAATGGATGAAAAATTAAGAAAAATCTGTTATAATCAATAAAGCATATGGCAATAACTAATAGAAAAGAGGATTTATTATGGAGTACAAGATCACAGGCTGCAAGCCGGAGAAATTATTTCATTTTTTTTGAAGATATCAGCGCAATCCCGAGAGGATCGGGAATGAGAAGGGTCTTAGCGACTATCTTGTGAAATTCGCAAAAGACAGAAACCTCTGGGTTTACCAGGATGAAAGTAATAATGTGATCATAAAAAAAGAAGGAAGCGAGGGGGGCAAAAGACAAAGCTCCTGTTATGCTTCAGGGACATATCGATATGGTATGCGATAAACTTGCCGGAGTCGAGCATGATTTTGAAAAAGACGGGCTTGATCTCATTGTAAAAGACGGCGTTCTTTACGCAAACGGAACGACTCTCGGAGCAGACAACGGAGTAGCGGTTGCCCTTATGATGACAGTTCTTGACGATAAAGAATTAGAGCACCCTCCTGTAGAGTGTGTGTTTACGACGTCGGAGGAAATCGGACTAAACGGCGCTCAGGCGCTTGATAAGTCTCAGATCACAGCGCGTACGATGATCAACATGGATTCAGAAGAAGAAGGAGTCGCAACAGTTAGCTGTGCCGGCGGACTTCGTGTTCAGCTTACAAGAAAGATAGAAAGAGTGCAGGCAGAAGGAACATTAGTTCAAATAAAAGCAGAAGGCCTTCTCGGCGGACATTCGGGAACGGATATTGATAAAGAGCGTCAGAATGCGAATCTTCTGATGGCTCGTATGGCAGATCATCTTCTGAAAAAAATACAAAAGGACTTCTTGTGAACTTTGCAGGCGGAACAAAAGATAATGCAATTACAAGAGAGTGTGAGATGTCTCTTATCTATGCAGATTCGGCAGAAGCACAAAAAAGCAGAGAAACTTGCATGTGATCTCGCAGAAGTATTTGCAGATGAAATCACATCTTTTGAGCCGGATTTCTCCTGCGAGATCGCAGTGACGGAAGGCCAGAGCGCAATGGCGGTTCAGGAAGAAGATGCAAAGGCATTCGTAAGTCTGATGCGTCTTGCTCCAAAACGGGAATTTACAGACGAAACATCAAGATGAACGGGTTTGTCGTTGTATCGTCTAATATGGGAGTAGTCAGAACAGAAGAAGATTATATTATGGTTGCGGTTTCTCCCAGATCGTCTGTTGCAAGCCTTCAGGAAGATACAAAATCGCGTTTCGCACCTCTTGCAGAGACGTTTGGATTTGAGATTGAGTACAGCGGAGAATATCCGGGCTGGAGTTATGCGGAAGAATCTAAGATCCGCGATCTGTTTGTAGAAAGCTACCGCGATCTGTTCGGAAGTGAACTTCGTTTGGAGGCGATTCATGCAGGACTTGAATGCGGACTTTTTTTTTCAGAAGCAATTCCGGGACTGGATGCGATCGCAGTAGGTCCGACACTGAATAATGTACACACTCCGGATGAGAATGCTCCGCTTGATTCGCTTGAGCGTTTCTATGAGCTTCTTAAAGATGTTCTTTCAAGATTGGCCAGAGCATAAGAAGAACAGGGAGATTTGATTAAAAAAATAAGTGTTCTGTAAAAGAATGGGCGGGATCTTGAAGATGCCGCTTTTTCTTTGCGACCGGGAGTTTGTTTCAGATCAGCGCTGGAGAGTAGATATGAATGAGTTTTATGAAGAATTAAAAAAGGTACTGGATCTTTCTGACGGGGATGTTTGGACGGAGACTGTTTTTGTGCGGCAAAGATGCCGGAAAGAAGCGGATTCTTTCCGGGATTTTTGCTCAAGACGAAGAACAAAATGAAAGACCGGACGAAAAGAAAAAAGGAAAACAGAGAAAAAAGCGGATGTGAAGGCAAGAGCAGAATCTTCCGTGAACGAATCGGAAGAATTCCCGTCTTGTAATTTGCGGCGGAGGACACGTTTCGGCTGCGGCTACGAAACTCGGGAAGATGCTTGGGTTTGAGGTGACTGTTCTTGAGGATCGTCCGAAATTCGCAGATCATGTAAGAAAAGCCGGAGCAGATAATGTCATTTGCGCTCCTTTTAAGGAAGGACGTGCAAAGATCGGCGGTGACTCGGATACATGGTTTGTCATAGTGACGCGCGGTCACAGATACGATGCGGAATGTCTGGAAATAATCGTGGAAAAGCAAAATGCATATATCGGGATGATGGGCAGTAAACGGCGGGTTGCAATCGTAAAAGATCAGCTTGAGAAAAAAAGGTATCGACAGAGAAGATTTAGAGCGGGTACACACGCCGATAGGATTGAAGATCAAGGCAGAGACTCCGGAGGAGATCGCCGTTTCGATCATGGCGGAAATAATCGAAGTAAAAAACAGCAGAGAAAAAAGCGGGCGGATATTCAAAAGAGTTGTCGGAGAAGCTTTTTGAAAAGAAAAAAATGATACAAAAGAAAGTTTTAAGGAACCATCATTGAAAAAGTGCTTGCGACTATCGTTTCCCGAAAAGGATCTGCGCCTAGAAGCGTAGGAACGAAGATGCTGATAATGGAAGACGGAAGCATAACGGGTACGATAGGCGGAGGATGTAGAAAGTGAAGTCATGCAAAAAGCCCTGCTTATGATGCGAAAAAGGCGAACCTGTATTTCAACTTTGTAAAGTCGATATGACGGCAGACGACGCAGAAGAGGAAGGAATGGTATGCGGAGGCGTCGTAGAAGTGATGCTTGAGATGATATAACCGAAAAGGAAAGGAGGCAGTGAAATGAAAAGAAAATCGGTTTTTATTTTAAAAGGAAATATTTATACAGCAAAAAATCAGAAAGAATTTTCGATTTGTGAAAATGGATATGTAGTCTGCAAAGACGGAATCGTGGAGGGCGTCTATAAGACGCTTCCGTTTAAATTCGGAGGAAATCCGATACGGGATTACAAAGACGCGCTGATTATTCCGGGATTTACAGATCTTCATGTTCATGCGCCTCAGTATTCGTACCGCGGTCTGGGAATGGATATGGAATTGTTAGAATGGCTCGAAACGAATACGTTTCCGGAGGAATCGAAGTTTTGTGATTTAGACTATGCAGAAAAGTCATACCGGATTTTCGTGAAAAATATGCAAAAAAGAGTGCAACTACAAGGGCGTGTGTATTTGCGACTCTTCACAGGCCGGCGACTGTTTTGCTTATGGATATGCTTGAACAAAGCGGGCTGAGTACTTTTGTCGGGAAAGTGAATATGGATCGGAATGCGCCGGATTATTTAGTTGAAGAAACGAAAAAAGTCGACAGAAGAAACTTTTAAAGTGGATTGAGGAGACAATTCAGAAAAACTACAGTCGTACATATCCGATCCTTACGCCGAGATTTATTCCGACGTGTACCGATGAGGTTATGAAAGAACTAAAAAACTTCAGAAACGTTATGAGCTTCCGCTTCAGTCACATTTGTCGGAAAACTTCGGGGAGATCG
>VOFF01000720.1_pt1 | contig 12000 bp, 17 predicted proteins | sample 5384061 | NCBI WGS metagenome assembly VOFF01 (sample SAMN12384725, study PRJNA508395) | human gut metagenome | isolation source: healthy gut E | host: Homo sapiens
ATCGGACACCTTGAACTGGCCGCCCTTCACAACTCTTTATCATCCGCGTGTCAGCTGCCTTGGCAGTCGTGTTGGTAATAGCGCGCACCACCGGCTGATCAGAACACTGCATTCTTCACCGCGGAACGATGCGGTGATTCTCCACGTATGCGCTGGTCACCACGTGCGAAAGCCGGAGGGCTGTTTTCTTTTGGAAATCATTCACGCCTCCACAACCTGAACATCACTTACCCGTAAAGGTAAACATACCGTGATCCGCGGCGGTGTACTTATCGTCGTGGGCGAATCGAACCACTTTAGCATTGCAAGATAGAACTGGTAATTTGTTGTAACAGACTCTCTTCGGCAGCTGGAAACGCACATAGTCACCGCACGCGCTGGAACTTTGCACATCGCCGCTCCAGTTATTGCTGTCCGTGCTTTCTTCTTATATTTCAGCCAATAGTCGTTCCACTGCACGTTCGACTTCTTGAAGTACACGGAAACCATCGGCTCCGTCACCTTGATCTCAGGGGTGGCCTTCTCGGCTTTATGCTGCTCGGTGGCGGTGATGGTCACATAGCCCGAGGTCACCCAGGTCAGCGGTCACCCTGACAATGGTGCCGAGTCGTAGGAGTTACGGAAACCTCATCCGTATTGCCGAAGTCAGTTGCACCGTATTTGCCTTCAGGCGCCACGGTAGCCGTCAACGTATGGTCTTGCCCTGTTTTCAAGCTGATTTCCTGACCCCTTCGGTGTATTTGTCAATGCTGACCGAGGCCACCACGGTTACGCCGGTTACCATAACCGGGAACGTCACAATCTTGTCGCCGGCCGTGAACACGATGTTCGTAGTGCCGTTGCTATACGGCTGCAACTGCGTGCCATCGCTGGCAATGCCTGCAACGGCAGGGCTTTCGGACTTCCACTGCACCTTCGTGGCGAGCTCCTTGCCATCCTTATCCACGGCAACATAAGAAATGCTTACCGAATTGGAATTCGTGAAGCTCCACGAACTAACTTCAGTTTCATTGATCTTGACCACGATGTTTGCGATTTCGCTGTCGGAATCATCATCCGTAATAGTCCACGACTGGTCGGGATCGCCCTTCTTGGTCAATTCCAAGTGGAACCCGCGAGCAACGTGTTCTGGTCTTCTGCGTCAACCTTCGACCATGCGATGGAAGTACCGGCACTCACGTTGACAATGGCGCCATTATTGCAGCTGCTTGGCGGTGTCATCCCGGTGATTTCAGCGCCAGTAGCGCTGTACACCTTGTCGATGGTTGAAACGGTATCCGTACTGTCGTGCGTGACGATGCGATAGATGTTCGTGTTCAACGCATACTGGCTGCTGCCGGTACCGCTTTCTTCAGGTAGTATGTGGCCTTCTTTGCGAGACTGCCCAAAGTGACGCTACCGTTATCCGTTGTACATTTCAAAATCGCCAGTAGTCCACACACGACCATTAGTGGAGACATGCGACTGGAAATTGCCCTTGGCACCAAAATCATTGCCCGTTACCATAACGGAACCCATCCATGCGGCAGACGGATCATCAGTTACATTGACGCCATACCAGTCTTCCTTGTCGCCATGCTTCTGATCCTTGTACCAGCCGGTGTTGATGCGCCCCGACCCAAGAATCGTAAAGGGCATTGGTGTTATAGAAGTTCCAGCCATCAGCTGGCTTGCGCGCTTGACGTACTCCTGCCCATGCGCGTGTTGTTGTAGTGGTTTGTGCCTGTCGAATTCATCATGACGCCGTCGGAGATATCAACGTCGTTCCACTTGAACTGCCAGCCATTACGGAACTTCCCATCTGCCGTACCGTTGATGTTGATGGCGACCGAAGCATTGTCGGAGATGTTCTTTGAAGTTGAACACCACGCCGGCATCACCAATGCTATTCAGCTTTGATGCGTCTAAATTGAACACCTGCAACTCGTCTTTGCCATCGCCGGTCAGCGTGATTTCCGTCTGACGGGAGTTGTTCTCAATATCGAACCGGTAAACGTTGTTTTGCGTAAGTTAGTAACTGTATGAATAACGTTTGCCTGTGTAATTATCCTCATTGCCCTTCGTAACAGTGTTGCTGGAGGAAATCTTCGCGAGCTTGCCAGACAGCGTAGTCACATAATTCTTATATTCGAGGAATATGTGTAATCCGAACCCGTCGAGGGGTTCTTCACTCCGGAAATAACGGTGTTGCTCTGATTCCAGTTGACTTTGCCGTTGCCGCCCCATGTCGTACACGGAATACTGTTCACCGTTCTTCCAAGTGTTGCGGCTTTGCACTGTGGTCTGATTACCAGCAATGTTCGCGTTAAAGTTATGGTCATTCGTCTCGCCGGTAGCGCCATTCCCCGCTCCGGTTCCAAGCCAGCTGGATCCCTTTGATTAGCGTCATCCGTCCAGCCCTGAGCACCACCCGAACCAATTCAACTCGGAATTGGTGCTACGCCAACCGAAATTAGTCGAACTGTCCTTCGGACGGAACTGCGAACCAAAACCGACGATGCCCCAACGAAAACCCACGCGAACGATTGAATGAGCCATCCTTTATTCCAGATGTTCCAAGCCTGCTTCATTGATGAAGCAAAAGCTTCTCCGGTTCACAGCGGTCAAGCCTTCGGCCTCAACAGCGTAAGAACCCTCAGGCGCATTGTTGTTATTGGCAGAAGTAATGCCTGACTTCTTGCCACCTACATACATGTCACCGCCAACGAAAGTAGCGATACCTCTTCATCGTTACCGCTGCCGGAGGTCCGATCGCCTAACGGTTCTGTGGTGTGCAGATTGCCGTCATTGCGACTTCGTCAGCTTTGGCATTGTAGGTGTGAGGAGGGAAGTTACTGCCATGGTGGCCATCATGGCTACCGCCATGGCGGCGGCGGTCAGGCCGCAAAGTGTTCACCCTTCTGACTCCGGCAACACAGCCGGAAACCTGTTTTTCCCCTTTTTCTCTGACCTACGGTTTACTATGATAACCTTTGCAGTTATGAAAAACAAAATGAAACAGAAAGAACCCACCCCCTCCCCCGATACGTTTTTTTTTTTTTCTGTCCCCTCACGGGGTTAACGCTTTAAAGCCTGATATTCAACGGTTTGTCAACGATTGCAAAATCAAAAAACACATGCTGATCATTGAATGAAATTCATCATTCATCAGCCCCCGATTGGCGTGTCATGAAACACATCACTGCAAATTGTTTCATTTTTTCCTGAAAACGTATGCCACACACCGTGACTACAGTGGGGTATCCCTATCAATCCACCCCAGGCTGTCAATCAGCCTGGCATTGACGGGCTGGGTGGAAGGTAATGAGACCTCGGCTCTCAGCGGCCAGTGCCGTATTACCACGGAATCGGTGCCGCAGTAATGAGCTGGGCGCGCACAACTACGCGCTGTTCTCAAGCGGCTTTGCCTTCGATAAGCTTCCATGGCCTTTTGTGGCGGCCGCGCGACCCATCGCATACGGATCCTGGCGCATGGTGGTCAGGTTCACAGTGTCGGCGGTACGGCGAATCGTCGAAGACACCAGCGGAATCGCCATCATATCCATCTGGCAGCAGATCGCGTCCGGGAACTCGTCCAACGCAAGCAGCGCGGTCAACGCCGAGTCGGCGAAGGTCTTGCCACGCGGCACAGAGACGACGCGCCACTTGAAGTCATGGGGAGGCCCCCATCGTCTTGCAGGCGCGGATGAAGCCCTGTCCTCGCGCATCGATGGAGGAATTAATGGAATCGACCGCATCGGAGCACACGTACACGATATTCTTGTGCCCCAGATTGATCAGATGCTGGGCGGCGGTGAACATGCCGTCCTCATCGTCGATGGAGATGGTGGCGTCGAAGCCGTTTTGCGTCGGCGTATTGATGCCAATAATCGGTACGTGGATGCGCTTGGGCTGCTGGATTTCCTTCGGCTCCACGCCGAACGACGTTACGAATACGGCGTCCACGTTGCGGCGGACGGGCAGATCGTGAAGAATTCCTTGCGATTCTCGGCCGTGTCGACATGTTGGAACAGCGATACGTCATACCCGGCATTATGCATGACGGATTCGATTCCAGCGAACACTTCCGTATTGAACCAGCTAGTGATCTCTTCATTCATCAGCATCGCCACACGGTACGATTGGCCGGATTTCAGCGACGTGGCGGAACGGGAGATGTTGAAATCAAAGCTTGTCCGCCGTTTCCAGCACCTTGCGGCGCGTACGTTCGGACACCAGTTCCGGCCGCGTGAACGCGCGCGACACCGTGGAAATCGACACACCCGCGGCCTTGGCCACCTCGCGAATGCCTGCTCTATCCATCTCTCAACCCCTTTGCGGTTTCTGCATCATAATCACAAACGTTCCCAGCCTTGGAAACACTCGCTTGAGCGGCGATGCTCTCTCAATCTGTTTCCATCATACTGCGAACGTTGTCAAAAATCACGCCAGTGTTGCACAAATCGCACAAATTATCAAAATAACCGGGTAAACCGCGTAAAAAGCCCATTTCGTCCACTGATGCTTATAGCCCAGCTTGCCGTTGTAGTAGTGCACGAACGCCACGCCCACGCCCGGCGCGATCATCATCACGGCGCCGAACAGGCCGGCCGTGAACATCATCGAATTCTCATACTGGCGCATCAGAGCGAAAATCAGCACGAAGCCAAGCGTCACCGAACCGATGCTCATCATGTGCTGGCGTAGGCCGATACGCAGCAGCAGGTCCCACAGCAGACCAATCACCACCAGTCCGACCGACAACAGCACCTTCATGACCTTCTGATAGCGCGACGCCACCCAATCGAGCGCGGCAAGCACAACAAACGCAACGAACAGGCCGAAAACGGGATTCTGCGAGCCCAGGTCGAAAGCCTTATGCGATGTGGCGAGGTCGTACGGCACCTCGCACACCACGGCGAGAATGAACAGCTGCAGGCCGTACGCGACCCGGCTGTGCGTTTCACGGAAACCCTGCACCAGCAGCCACGCGTAGATCGGAATGGCGAACCAGGACACCACTTCGCTCAGGACCATCGCCGTCAGCGACGTCATATTGTTGGTATCGGAGCCGAAGAACAGCGGCACGATGGTGGTGCTGCCGGCGGACAAGGCCAACGCCACCGCGCCGATGACCTTAAGTTGGAACACCGTCAGTCCGCGACGCTTTTTCCTGTTGCGGCGAGCGCCGCCGAATCCGATTTGGTCGGTCGAATCGGTTCGAGCTCCCTGCTCGGCATAGCCTTCCATATGTCCTCCTATTGCGATTTTTTCTCCGCGCGTCGCACGTGGCACGTGCACCTTTTACGCACGCCTTACGCACGTATGCCTTTTTACGACTTGCGACTTTTCCTTTGCGACTTTCCCGCACGCCACAGCGGCTTCCCGCACGTCCCATGCGATTTAAGCTCAGCGCCCACCGCGCGCGCCTTATGCGTCCAACACAATTTCAGCAGCCCGTCGTAGTCGGCTCCGGTAAACGAACATACCGCATGTGCCGAAACGTCCGGGTCGTCCGCCGGTGAAATTTCCGTGCGGAAGTATGCCGCGTCGAGGCCGGCGGAATTGGCGCCGATGATGTCGTTGCGCTCGTCGTTGCCGACCATGAGCGCGTGCTTGGCGGTCACGAATTCACGGTCGAGCGCCAGCATACAGGTCGCGTGCGGGCTTGCGGATTTTCTCTTCACTGGAGATGATCACGTCGTCCAGTACGCTGGCAAGGCCGGTCTCTTCCAGTTCGGGGCGTGTGTAGCAGGCTTGCGCGTTGCTCAGCAGCGCCACGACCATGCCGGCGTCCTGCAGTTGTTCGATCATGTCGAGCGCGCCGGGGTACAGCCGGAACAGGCTGGTGCTGCCTTTGGCGGAACGCCCGTACGGCTTTCAGCGCGGCCTGCGGTAGCGCGAGTTTTTTTTTCCGCTTCCTCGCTGCGATTCATGAGCAGGGACCGGTAGACCGGCAGGATGTCGAATTCGTCCCACCGTTGCGAACGATTGCACGGTCGGCTTGGTGGACCATTTCGCGGGCTTCGAGCTTTTTCGAACTGGTCGCGCATCACGTCGACAGTTCGTACTGCGCGCCCAATTCGGTCACGCAATCGTACAGCGCCTGCCATGCGGCCTCGCTCTGCTCATCGGTACGAATGTCGATCAGCGTTCCGTACAGGTCGAAAAACACCACCTCGTACCGCGGATTGCGCGCTCCGATTCCCACTGTCGTATCCTTTCTGGTTTTCCTGCCCCATTGCCGTATCTGTTACGGCAACCGCAGCTTTGCGGTCGCCGTTTTGTAGCTTCCCTACTGAGAGTATTACTGCAACCGCCAGATTGCAAACGTATGCGGTGGAACAATCAAATAATCGCCATCACCTGCGCTCACATTGCCTTCCACCGGACTGACGGACGAGCCGAGACCACACCAGTATCTCCGTATTCCGCCAATCGGTTCCAAACCCGTTACGGCCACGTCAATAACGCCGACGTGTCTGCCTGGATTGGCGGCCATCAGATAATCGCCGACGCGGAACACGAGTTCGTCGCCTTCCGTATCGACGATATTGCGATTGCCGTCGAACCACTGTGGATCAGACTTGCGCAATGCAATCAACTTCGCGTAATACTCAATCAAATCGCGCTTCTGCCATGCACGGTTCCAATCGAGCCAGTTAAGCTCTTTGGCGGAATCGTAAGAATCAGAACTGCCGAATTTGGTACGTGCGAACTCCTCGCCGGACAGCATGAACGGGATGCCGGCGGAGGTAAGCGTGATACCCACAGCCAGCTTGTTGGCGTCCATCACGTCGGTCAGCGCGGCCGCAATCTGCGGACCGACACCGGCCAGCCCCTTCCGCCGAGAAATCGGCGTCGCCTATGACTTTTGGCACATCCACGGTATTTTCGTTAACGCCTTCGGCCACGGTGCTGCCCAACGAACCAGCCGCAAAGCTCGCGCTCAACTTGTCCCACAGCGTGAGGTCGTCGTGCGCGGACACGTATTGAATGACCTGACCTGCCACTCCCTTCCGAATGTTTGCCGCGACGCCACGCGTCCACGGCCTCACGCACAGCCGCTACGTTCTCGTGCATGCCACCGTTCACATAACCCGGGCGGTCCGAGAAGAACACATGGCCCTTGATGGTGTCTCGCGTGGTGTCGCAGAAGTGGCCGATGCGACTGTCAAGCTTCGACAGGCCTGACTTGTCAGCCAGCACGGTGTCGCTGGGCAGCGGCGCGGTGGCGCCCGCGGACCACGGTTCGCCGTACATGAGGATGTCGCGTCCACGGCCGGGAATCTCGTCCAGCGCGGGCGCACGGCGTTCATGGTGTCCACGTCAATCAGACCCATCAGGTCGAAACGGAAGCCGTCCATGTGGTATTCGCGCGCCCAGAACGTCACGGATTCCACGATGAACCGGCGGAACATCTTGCGTTCGGTGGCCATATCGCAGCCGCAGCCGGATCCGTTGGCCAGCGCGCCGTTGGGCTTACGGCGCAGGAAATAGTCCGGCACCGACCGCTCAAACCAATTATCGGGCGAGAACATGTGGTTGTAGACCACGTCCATGATCACTTTGATGCCGGCGTTGTGCAGCGCCTGCACCATCTGCTTCACTTCGCGGATGCGCACCGACCCGTGGAATACGAGCCTTCCGGCACGTTGTAATTGACCGGATCGTACCCCCAGTTGTAGCGATCGCAGGTCTCTTCGTCCACGGAACCGAAATCGTAAATCGGCATGAGCTGCACCGCGGTGACGCCAAGTTTCTTGAGATATGCGATGCCCGTGGGAAAGTCGGGATGCCCGTCCAGAGACGTACCGTCGTCGGTGAACGCCAGATACTTGCCCCGATGCGATTCGGGGAAACCGCCGGCGGGATCATTGCTGAAATCGCCCACATGGGTTTCCCCAGACCACCGTCTGCGCAAGCGGGCACGTCCGGCATATGGTCGCGGTACCAACCATCCGGATTGGTGCGGCTGAAGTCCACGACCATGCTGCGCCGGCCGTTCACACCGGCCCCGCGCGCCCACGGGTCGGCGATGCGGTCGACGGAACCGCAATCGCGTTCGATCAAAAAGTCGTAATACACGCCGTGCATGTTGTCGGCGAAATCGTACGTCCAGGAACCATCGGATTCCGGACGCATCGTGTACTGTCCAATCAGAGCGTCGCCGCTTTCCCCATGGAGCCACGCGAGAACAGTCTCAGGGTCACCTTTTGTGCGGAAGGAGCCCAGAGAGCGAACTGGGTGCCGGATTGAGCAACCACGGCACCCCAGAGGCCGTTCAAACAAAGCGGGAACGGTTCGGCGACGCTCGTGTTCGGCTGTGCAAAGTTGTCTACGAGCGTCATATCCTTTGCCTTTCTTTAGCCCTTCACGGAGCCCGACATGGACTCCTGATAGAAGCGCTGCATCACAATGAACAGGATGGCGATCGGAACGGAGATCACGACCGCGGCCGCGGCGAAGCGGGCAAACCAGTTCTGGATATATTCCTTCTGCAGCATGAGCCACAGGCCCAATGCCACGGTGTAGTTGGATTGCGTACGGCAGATCACCTTGGCCATGACAAAGTCGAGCCACGGGGTCAGGAAGCCGATGATGGCCTGGTAGACGATCATGGGCTTGCAGATCGGGATGATGATCTTATGGAACACCTGGAAACGGGTGCAACCGTCGAGCAGGGCGGCTTCGTCCAGCGAGGTCGGAATGGTGTCCATATAGCCCTTCATCACGTAGAAGCCAGCGCCGGAACCGGCGGAGTACACGAGAATCAACGCCACGGTAGTCATGGTGCCGCTTGACAGGCCCAAGGCCTTCAAGATGAAGTAGATGGCGGTGACGGCCATGATACCCGGGAACATGCCAAGAATCAGCACAACGTTCATGAAAGTCTTGCGCACACGGAAACGCATACGGCTCATGCAGTATGCCACAGAGAGCACGAAGATCAGAGAAATCGCACAGGTGAAGCAGGCGATGATGAACGTGGTGCCGAACATCTTCGGGAAGTCCAACACGTTGCGGTCGGTGAACAGCACCCTATAGTTGTCCAGAGTCCACTCCTTCGGGGAAGAAGGAGCTGGTGTACGGGGCGGTGTTCTTATTGAACGACTCCGCGAACACCCATACGATTGGGACGAGCCAGATGACGGCCAGAATGGCCAGGAACAAGTGGGCGAACACGTCGCCGGTGATACGGCGGATCTTCTGGTCGTGCAGAAGGCCGTGGCTTTCCACTTTGGTTGCGGAATGCTTGTTGCTCATCGGAATGCCTCCTCATTCTTATAGGAGCCGGAATTGCGGTAGGTGATCAGCGAAACGATGGCCAACACGACGAAGGTCATGATGCCGATCACGGCACCGAGATTGTAATCCTGCTTGTCCACGGTCAGCTTGTACAGCCAGGTAATAAGCAAATCAGTGGAGCCTGCGGAATCGCCCAATGGCGTAGGATCGCCGACGGACAGCAGGTAAATGACGTTGAAGTTGTTCACATTGCCCGTGAAGGTGGTAATCAGATACGGGGTGAGCACGAAGATAATGTACGGCATGGTGATCTTAGTAAAGATCTGCCACCAGTTGGCACCGTCGATCTTCGCCGCCTCATACTGATCGTCCGGAATGTTCTGCAGAATACCAGTGATCTGCATGATGGTGTACGGAATACCGACCCACAGGTTGATGACGATTACGGTGACACGGGCCCAAGTGGCGTCGGTGAAGAACGGCAGCGGGCCGTCAATCCAACCCCACGTCTGCAGCATGCGGTTCACCGCACCCTGCGGCTGGAGCATGGTGTGCATGACCAGCAGGGACACGAACTGCGGAACGGCGATGGACATGGAGAAGCAGGCACGCCAGAAACCCTTGAAATGGGTGGTCTTGCGGTTGATGATCATGGCCACGAACATGCCGAAGAAGAAGTTCAGGAAGGTGGCGAAGAAGGCCCAGACCAAGGTCCACACCAGCACGCGTCCGAACAGTGCGGCGTTAACGGTGCCGCCGCTGTTGGAGAAGACCTTGGCGAAGTTCTCAAAGCCGACCCAGTGGAACAGCACGAGGTGCTTGTGGTCATAGCTGGTGAATGCCATGGAAATCATGAAGATCAACGGAAGCACAGTGAACACGGCAATGCCCAGCGTGGGCAGGAACATCAGCAGGACGTGAGCCTTGGCATCGAGCAGCGCGCGGACATCGTCCATGAAGCTCGGAGCCTTGCCGTTCTCCTCGAGCAGCACCTGGGACTTGTATGCAGAGCGCACGGACATGACCCACAGGCCGATGAAGGCAGCGGTGATAACCAGAGTGGCGACACCGTACAACAGGATGACCACGGAACGGTCAGGTTCGGTGTAGACCCAGAAGCCGTCGACCAGCTTCTTGCCGCCTGCATTGGTGCCCAAGGTCGGCAACTTGGAAAGATAGTCCACACCATTGATTGCCATGAACACGAAGTATGCGATTTCCAGCGCCAGCATGGCAATGCCCTTGACATACTGCTTGCGCACGATATCGCCAAGACCAAACACCACTGCGGAAAGCTTAGTGAACAGGTCACCACGCCGGAACGCCGCCCCTTACCGTGTAAGGCGACGGAGAAACATAATCAGCACATGGCTTTGGCAGTGCCAACCACCTGCATTCTTCAGTTATTGGATTTTTAGAATTACTGATTTCACTCAGCGATCTTGCCACCGGCCTGCTTGACCCAATCCTGGTACTTGGCGGCAGCGTTGTCCTTGGTGATTTCCTTGTTGACCAGGGCCTTGCCGAAGGTTTCGGCCGGAGTCCACCAATCGTTCATGCCAGACAGACCGGACTGCAGGAGGGGCGGTGTTGGCCATGGTGTCGGCCTGGGCCTTGGCTGCGACGTCGTCGGTGGTCAGATCAGACAGGGACTTGTCGGTCGGCAGGATGGCGCGCATCTCGTAGTGCAGCTTCTGAGCTTCGGTGGAGCCGAGGTAAGCCGCGAACTGAGCGGCGGCCTTCGGGTTCTTGGCGTTCGGGTTGTTCTTCTGGCCGTTCACGGTGAAGGTCGGCAGAGAGGTGGCGGCGTAGTTGTCACCCAGGGCCTCCTTCACGTCCTTAGCGGACCAGGTACCGGAGAACAGCACGTCGGCGGAGCCATCCTTGATGGCTGCGAGGCCCGGAAGCGCCATCGTCGTTGGAGAAGTTCGGGTTGGCGACCACATCAACCAGATAAGAGGTGATATCGGCGCCGTCCTTCCGGGAAGACCATGCCTGCGTCAGCATCATTGCCCTTCTCGCCGAACAGGCTCAGGCCATCATAGAAGCCGTTGATGTACCAAGAATTCTGCAGGGAGAACGCGACCTTGGCCTTGGAAAGGATGGTATCGAAGTCCTTGGCCTCATCCTCGGTGATCTTGGACTTGTTGTAGTACATGAACCACGTGTTGTCGGTGTACGGCACGCCATAGAGCTTGCCATCGGTGCCGGTGACGGAGTTGACTTCGAGGTCGCCGTTCTGTTCCTTCACCTGCTTCTCAGCGTCGGTGCCCAGCTGGCCAATGGCCTTGGCGTCCATTAGAACACCCAACTGATCGGAAGCGAACATATAGACATCGGCCGCCGCGGACGGATCAGTGCTGACCTGCTTGGAAGCATCGCCTTCGGAGACCACGTCATTCTTCCACGTGATATTGTATTCCGGATGCGCCTTGGCGAAGTTCTCTTCGACCTTGCCCAGCCAGTTGGTGTCCTTGGCCTGGTCTTCCTGCGGGGGCCCCACGCTCAGCGTGACGGCCTCGGTGGAGCCGGAAGCGTTCTTATCGCCACCGTCGGAGGAGCCACCGCACGCAGCGAGCGGAACCAGCATAGAAACGGCAGCAGTAAGTCCGATTGCCTTCTTCCAATCGATCTTCATTGATCTTCCTTTCCTCACATAACCTTGTGTTCCTCAACATCTCCGGTTAAATGGTACGGACCCGTTCTTGGATGATTACCAACAACACTGGGGCCACCAAAAATGTATCAGTGATTGTTAGTGTAGCACGTTTC
>VOFF01000794.1_pt1 | contig 12000 bp, 22 predicted proteins | sample 5384061 | NCBI WGS metagenome assembly VOFF01 (sample SAMN12384725, study PRJNA508395) | human gut metagenome | isolation source: healthy gut E | host: Homo sapiens
CAACGAAGTGATGTAGCGAGTAAAATAACAATTTTAACAACAACGCTTCAATATGCGATACAGCCGGGTTATTTTGTGGCTGTTCCATAATTATTATCTTTACATTATTGTTATGCTCTTCACCCAGGCAATGGCGAACGTTATTACTGCAATAGCAGCATCTCGTTTATATCCGGATATGGAACCCAATGGAAATTTGCCTCGATAAAACGGTTAAAACAATAAATCAGAGAATCAAAGACTTATTTACCGCAAAACTCGGTGCAACAATTGTAAATTCTGCAGACACGATTGTCATTTCGGCTTTTTTAGGTTTGACTGTTCTTGCTATGTATCAAAATTATTATTTCATTATGTCCTCGGTTATGGGAATTTTAACAGTAGTTTTTAGTTCCTGTCTGGGGTAGGTAATAGTATGGTAACGGAAAGTGCAGATAAAAATTACAATGATTTTAGAATTCTTACATTTTGATAAATTGGATAGTTACAGTCTGCATGTGTTGCTTTGCAACAGTTTATCAACCATTTATCGAACTTTGGGTAGGGAAAGATTATATTTTTGATGAAATTGTTGTTGCACTTTTTTTGTATTTATTTTTATCTTGTGACGATGCAACAAGTAAATGGAATGTATAAAGATGCTGCAGGTGTGTGGCATCAAGATAGATTTCGTCCATTGGTTGCAGCAATTGTTAATCTCATTTTTAATGTGATATTTGTTCAGTTTTGGGGAATTTATGCAATCTTGCTTTCGACTATTGTCAGTTATGTTTTTTTGTGTCAATACCATGGATGATCAGCAATGTTTTCAAGTATGTATTTCATAGAAGTTTAAGACAATTTGTAAAAGAAGTTGTGGTATATTTCTTTGTTGCATGTATTGTTACCTTTTTATGTTGGATTTCGTGTAGAGCAACAAGCGGGATGTTGTTGTGGGAGCAGATTATAATAAATTTAATCCTTTCGGTTATTTTATCCAACATAGTAATGTTCGTTATATATAAAGAAAATAAGTATTATAACCAGATGATTGAACTTGTTGATAAGATAACCAAATTTAAACTTACAAAAGTACTGAAGATGATAAAAAAATAACGAGGAGAATTTTCTGCGAAAGCGTATAGCAAAGGGGAAATAAAAATATGTATTCAAGTGAAAGAAATGTGCAAATGTTATTATCACTATTAAAGCGCACAAAATTAAAAAAATGGTATTAAGTCCAGGAAGTGCAAATGCATCTTTTTGTTGCAAGTGCACAATATGATGGTGAGTTTGAATTGTACTCCTCAGTTGATGAACGTTCTGCAGCATATATTGCTTGTGGGCTCGCAGAAGAATCTCAAGAACCTGTTGTGATTTGTTGTACTGGAGCTACTGCATCAAGAAACTATATGCCTGGATTGACGGAGGCATACTATAGAAAGCTACCTCTGATTGCGATAACAGCGACACGACCAATTGCCTGGCTTGGACAAAATCGTGATCAATTGATTGATAGAACTGTTATACCAAATGATATTGCAGTAAAAGTGTACATCTTCCAGTAATAGAGAATGAGCACGATGAATGGGAATGTAATTTGAAGATTAATGACGCGCTGCTAGAACTTCAAAGAAATGGAGGCGGACCAGTGCATATAAATTTGACTACATCCTATAGCCTTGATTTTTCTGTAAGTCAACTTCCAGAAGAACGTGTTATTCAAAGAGTTGTTTTGGGAAGTGAGTTGCCTAAATTATCCAATGGCAATATTGCAATATTTGTAGGGGCGCATTCGGCATGGAATGAAAGATTAAAAGCTACGGTCGAATCATTCTGTGAACAATATAATGCATTTGTTTTTTATGATCAAACAAGTAATTATACAGGAAAATATGGCATTCCTTGCGGTATATTTGATATTGCAGGATTTCTAATTTAAAGATAGATCTTCTGATTCATTTGGGAAATATATCAGCATCATGGCCTTCTGCCTATGGACATTATGGTGAAAAATCACCAGAACTCTTCCGACAAAAAAACATTATGCACAGGATTTGGGATTTCAGTATTTGTCGGCAATAGATAAGCAGAGCTTTCTTACAGCAATGAAAGAGTTTACTACAACAGAACATAAAAGAAAAACCAATGTTCTTTGAAGTGTTTATAGATGAACATGAGGATGTAAGTGCTCTTGACTTGATTCAGAATCTGTCTGATTTTTCAGAAAGCGATCAAAATGTTATTGAAAAAACAAAAAGATTGCAAAAAGTATTCTTGGACGAAATGGTGTGAAAATAATTCAAAAAGTTGTGCGAAAAAATGACTGAGGTAGATAAATGGGAGTAGGTTCAAAAATTCGAGAGTTAATAGACTATTATTATTCAAAAAAAGAATGAAAAGAATATAGTTCCAATTGATATTCCTAAAAATCAAAACAATTTATTGGAAAATAAAGGTCGCATTGATAGTTGGTGGAACTGGTGGAATCGGAGCGGCAATTGCTGAAGCATTTATTGAGGGAGGTGCAAAGGTTATTATTTCGGGGAACAAAAGAAGAAAAAGTAAAAAGAATGCTGTTGAAAAACTAGGAGATTGTGCAAGAGGTATACAAATAGATTTAAATAAAGTAGGCGGATTTGATAATAAAGTGTCGCAGGCTATTAGTTTGTTTCTGAAAATAGGATTGATATTCTTGTGAATTGCGCAGGAGTACATGGCAATCAAACGTTTGGTTCTGTTTCAGAAACAACATATGATTCAGTTATGAATACGAATCTTAAGGGTATGTTTTTTATGACGCAGGTAGTGAGTAATTACATGAAAGAGAAAGAATAAAGGACATATTCTTAATGTTAGTTCAGCTGCTGCTTTAAAACCTGGTTATACACCTTATGAAATATCAAAAAGCGGAGTTCGGTCATTTACACTGGGAGCGGCCGCTGAATTGATCCCGTATGGGATTATTGTAAATGCAATTGCACCTGGACCAGTTGCTACGGCAATGCTTGGACGTAAAAAGAGGGAGATACTTTATATACCGATTGCATTCCGGCAAAAAGGTTTGCAACACCTTCAGAAATTGGGCAACTGGCAGTAATAATGGTTAGTGATATGTGTAATTTGGTAATTGGAGATACATTTTATGTTAGTGGGGGATCTGGAACCATTAAATATTAATGCCCGTTGATAGTGATACATTCGTACTGAGAAAAAGCTCTCAATGCTTTGGGCTTTCCAAATGTTTTTTGTGATAACTTAAAAAGAACCACGGCATTTTCAATTCCATTGAGTTTCCCCTCATATCGGTATACATAGTATTTCCGATTTTTTTAATGTCACAAGGCGAAAATCAGAATGCGTGGCCGATAAAAAGCACAGCAAACTCACTGAGTTTCTGCCTGAATCAAGGAGATAAAGCATTCAGTTCGTTTTAAAGAACCGATAGTATGTAAGCCCTTTATTGCAAAGGCATTAATTATTTTTTCAGAAACGTACCAAACAGTCACAAAGAAAATAGGGCATTACCGGTGGAATGGGCAGTTCCTTTTCAATGTTTTGTACAATGTCAATCTTGGTCACTTTCATTAAAAAGCATTGGGGTCAGACCCCATAAAGCGGTTCAGATATAAAGAGAGCCCTGCCCTGGTCAAAGGAGCTGCCAAGAACAGTGCAGGATGAAGTGAAATAGAAAAAAGTGCCTCAAACAATGATGTAGGCATTATAGCAGAGATGTTGCTATTTTGCACTACGCCATTTTTTGAGGCGCTTACGCAATAATTATTGTGAAGCAAACATAAAGCCGTTTGCAACAGCAAGGCGTGCCTGGCTGTTTGCAGATACTCGAAAGGAGCATTTGCAAACGGAGTCTTATACACGCTGGTAGAAAGTGCCAGAGCCAATGATCTGGATGTGTATGAGTATCTGAAACACCTGCTCACAGAAATGCCCAATAATCATCATCTGGAAAATCCATCCGTCATTGACCCGACTTCTGCCATGGTCAAAGGAACTGCCAGAACAGTGTCGGATGAAGCGAAATCGAAAAAAGTGCCTCAAACAATGATGTAGGCATTATAGCAGTGTCTCTGCTATTTTGCACTACGCCATTTTTTGAGGCACTTACTACTGAACTTCCTGAATGTGGAAGAAACAAAGGAATAGACAGGGGAATGCACCACAGCCGTGACTGTGGTGCGAGTTTTAGGCGGAAAATTTCTTAAAGTTCACATATTTGCAGATTTATGATATACTAGGAACGGGAGTTCCCTATGCTGCTCGAATAATCACATCCCTTTTCGGAGTGAGCGGTAGGTAACAATTTTATGGTCAGATAAGAAGTGATAAACTATAACCTAAATAAATGTTTATCAAAATGAGAGGAGAAACGTGACATGAAGCAGATTTTGATTGACAATGCACTTGAATCATGGAATTCTGCAATTTTATACGCAAACGACATCATGAAGGGAATGGCTACTTTAAAGTACAGAAAGAACTTTGTGGCGTCACTCCACAATGCAACAGAGTTATTTATAAAACAACTTATGCTTGATATTGGAGATCATAGTGTGTGTAAAAAAATTTTCAGCACGAAAAGATCCAGATAGCGTGTTATTGACTAAGTATAAAGCTGCGACAGATTTAAATTTGTTCTTTTCGAGTTTGTCATCGGTGGATTTGGAAATATGTCATTCTGAAGATTATAATGTTATCATAAGAAAGACAGAAACTTTGTTCAATACATACTATGCAGAACATCCACAAGATCAAGCCGTTGTAAGTGATGCATTGAAAAGGTAGCATTGGGGTCAGACCCCATAAAGGATACACCATTTGTTGTCATTAATGCAGATGACTATTATGGCAAAGAAGGTTTCAAAAAGGTTCACGAATATCTGGTGAATGGCGGAACTTCTTGTATGGCTGGTTTTGTTCTGAAGAACACCCTTTCTGATAATGGTGGTGTGACCTGCGGAATCTGCAAAATGGATGAGGAAAACAATTTTACTGAGGTTGTGGAAACTCATAATATTATGAAAACTGCGGATGGTGCGGAAGCAGACGGAGTAAAGGTAGATACAGAGTCTTTGGTTTCCATGAATATGTGGGGATTGACACCAGATTTTGTGGAGACTCTGGAAAAGGGATTTGAGGAATTCTTTGAGAAGGAAGTGCCAGGGAATCCTATGAAGGCAGAGTTTCTGATTCCGTCTTTTATTGGGGAACTGCTGGAGCAGGGGAAGATCAGTGTGAAAGTTCTGAGAACCAATGATAGTTGGTATGGGATGACTTATAAGGAAGATGTTGAGGCTGTGAAGGACAGCTTTAAGAACATGTTTGAAAAGGAAATATATAAAACAGATTTATTTGCTGATCTGTAAAATGAAAAGTAGAACTGAATTTGTTTATATTGCATTATTGCGTCAGATAAGTTGAAGTGATATACTGATGATATAAATAGATAAGTTATAAAATAATATATGAAATCCCATCAGTTTTTATAAAAAAGAAAAATTATAAATAAGACAATTAAAATTTCCAAGAACCAATTATGTAGAAGAAAACTATTAGAATATATTTATGGAGGAATTGGTGCAGTGGATATAGTGGGATATGATATTTTGGAGGATGGAGGTCTCCGTTACGCGTGGAAGGACGCACGTTTTAAGAAGTGCATAGAAAGCGCTGCGTTCATAAACCGCTCAAGGGAAAATTGGAAGATATATGCGGTTATACGACTTCAGTAAGTTCAGGATGTATTTTGCGGACACAAGGGAATCAGTGTGCATTTTGCAGAACTGGAAATGTATTGCCTTTCGGTGGATTATTGACCTATAAAGGAAATTGCTAAGCAAAATATTTTTATGGTCTTATCAGATATATATTGTGAAGATCATCCTGAATTACATAATAAGAAAAGAGAATTTGCATATATGGGCCAGGGAGAACCTGGCTATTCTTACAGTCAGGTCCGCATGGCGATTGAGCTTACCAATACTGTAATGAGGGAATTGAACCGGCAAGTATACCGTCATATATTTGCAACGTGCGGAATTCCTGAAGCTGTGGACAACTATATGAGTGATGTCAGCACTATTTCACAGAAAGAGTGACGCTGCATTTATCTTTACATGTGGCGGGGGATAGGGATTTGATCATGCCGATTAACAAATTATATCCAATTGAGGAAACTGTGAAGAAAGTGAATCAGGTTGCCGAAGTATCGAGGAGAGAAGTCTTGTGTGGGAATTATGTTATTTAATAATTTCAGACCAAAGGGGAAAACATTTTCCTATACAAATTCTGTGGAAATGGTTAGGGAGATACTAAAGAAGCTTAATCCCGGAAAGTGCCGCCTTAGTTTTTTGCGAATATAATTCATCAGATGAGATTGGGGAGGCTGACGAATATCCCCAGGAACTGGTGGGAAAATTATTGGAAACTGTAAGAGAATATGGATTTGAGGCGAAACATTTTTCATCATATGGAAGAAAGAAAAAATGACAGCGTGTGGAATGCTTGGAAGTAAAGAACCGGAAAAACTGGCATCAAAGAAATGGCTGGAATTAAATGCATTAGCAGATGAATTGATAGCAAAAAATGTTTAAGGCAGGGGTACAGATGAAGAAATTTAGGTGGATCCATTTATCAGATATTCATTTTCAAACAAAGAATGTAAGTTTTAATACTCAAAAATTGAGGGAAAAATTACTGAATTTTTTTAGCAGGGTTAGATGGAAATTTTGATGCAATGATTATTACTGGCGATTTCAGATATGCGCCGGAAAAAGAAAATAATCCTCAGAAGGTAGTTGATTACATTAATTTATTGTGTGAGAAACTGAGATGGACGGATACTCTAAGGTTATTACAGTACCTGGAAACCATGATTTGGATCGTGGATCAGTGAGAACTGCTGTCATAAGAAGCGCGAAAGACAAGTATCAGCCTAATATGGGAACATTTGATCCGGAACTGTTGGGACAGCTTCTTGGCGGTTTTAATTTTTACAATAATATGCATGAGAAGCTGAGAGATGTATCGCAGTGGGATGGCAGTAATCCCCATGGAATTGCAGAATTTGACGAGTGTAATTTTTTACTTTTAAATACTGCAGTGACGGCGGGGCTTAGCAGTGAAGAAGAGCAGCATACATTGCTTTTTGGGAAGCTCTTATGTGGCTGAGAAATTGGATTACCTAAAAAAGAAAAACAAACCAGTTATTGCAATTGGACATCATGCATTAGAGTTATTAAGTACGGAAGAAAAGAGAGATTACAAATTTATTTGAGCAGGAAGGGGTTAGGCTTTATTTATGTGGACATTCACATTCTCGGGAGGCTGATTCCTTTAGTCAGAATGGGCGATATGTGAATATTGGATGTCTGCTCAGAAAAAGTAAAACCGAAGCGGTAAGAGCCGGCTTTGATATTGGGGAATTAGAGACGGATGGTACTGTGAAGCTAACAAGTTATAAATGGGATATCGATCAAAAAAACTGGTTTGCAGATCCACCTTATGACAGGGACTATAGATCTTTGTATGATTTTCAAAAATCAATGACAATAGTAAAGAGAAAAAGCATATTAAACTGGTTGAAAATCCATTTACAATTGTGGGATACACTTTATTAGGCTCTTTAGGCTGTGATGGGATTAAGTATTACTGGAAAAAGACGACAAGTATGTTGAGAGCATCGCTTTTAATAGACGTTTACGAAATCTGAAAATTAAGGAAGATGCAGATATTTCTGCGTATACGATTTCTACAAGCTTTGGATGTGTTTTGTCTGCCACAGAGCAGCAATGCCGCTTTTGTGAGACCGGCACTCTAAAATTTGGCGGTCATTTGCGGGCTGAGGATATTGCGCTTCAGTGTATTTTTATGGCGGAATATGACAGCAATTGTCCAAGCTATAAGCAGGTCCGGAATAATCCAAGAGAGTTTGCCTTTATGGGCCAGGGGAACCAGGATACTGTTATCCAGCCATTAAGCGGGCAATCATGTATACGGATTATGTAATGGATAAGTTTAGGGCAGAAGGTATCCAGGTATGTGATCTCTACTTGTGGGGTGACTGAATTTATTCAGGCGCTGACAGAAAGGATTTGAAGAATTCCGTTTTCAAAAATAAAATCACAATTCATTTATCGCTGCATGAAATTGATGAAAAAGAGAAATGAATTGATGCCGATCAATAATATTTATGATTATCGAGGAAGTAATTGCCTGTTGCAAGAAGCTATATCAGGTTACAAATGAAAAAATCGGGGTTGGTATATTGATGTTTGATAAATATCAGACAAAAGATGGAAAGTCTTATACGCTGACACCTAAAAAGACTGGAAGAAATCCTGTCAGTTTTGGATAATGATGTGTTTCGCATTGATCTGTGTTTTGTAAACAACACAGATGCAGGAAGGCAAAAACACGAATTAAGCAATGAAATGGCAGATGCGTTATTCAGGTTGTTCTGGATAAAGGTTTTGAGGGAAAAATTTTTACCTCTTTTTGGTGACATGCAAAAATCAAGGCTGCGGCATGCTGTCTTCCTCAATGGAGAATAAATCAGAAGTTGGATCGACTACAATTGAGCATTTTAATAAGGCGGTTCAACTGTTACAAGAGGTGAAAGAGTATTGTTATGAGCGATAGCATAATTTCCTCACTTATTGCCTCTGCAATCTGGGGTCTACTGGTAGTATTTTTTTCTCCCAAGATTATCAAGTTTTTTTAAAGAAAATGATAGTATCTTTAATGGATTCTGGTTCTTTGTTTGTTTTTAACTCTTACAATGATGAGGAATTTATAAAGGATTTCAAGCATGAAATGAAAAAGGCGAAACGTTTGGCAATCTGTACAAGCCGCGGCAGTTTTCTGATGGATCCGCCATATAGAGTATTTAAACAAGAAGACGATACCCATAAAGATCCTTTTACCAGATACCAGAAATGATAAATGGATAAAGAGACGTACGTCAGAAGTTTCTGCTTCTGGAGATGGATATACAGAGAGGGCATTTACAGGAGCGATTGATTCTAATATAGAATTTTTGCAAGCCTGCAGGGGCTCGATTAGTATTAGAGTATATGATTGCATTCATATTGGAAGGATAATACTTACGGATAAGGTGGCTTATTTCAGTCCCTATTTGGAGAATACATATGGGGAAGATGTTCCCTGTCTATAAGTATAAAGTGAACTCTACGAAATATAACTGGTTGAAAAGAATGTTGCAGGAAATGTGGATTGAAGGTAAAAACTGTGAATGATTTTTTACTATTTTACATCTGTCTGATTTACATATTAATGGTACTGGAAAAGGCTTGACTCCGTTACTGAAAAAATCTTCTGTCAGACATAAAGAGGAATTGAAACCTGTGGACAATGTAATTCTGGTCATTACAGACCAGCTAGTTATAGTCAATACCTAAAAGACAAAAAATAGATATTTTTTCTTTTATGTTTTGAAACCTAAAAATGGTTTTTTATATAGCTGCATCTTTTATGCAGCTGCTAAAGCAGGTCTTTTGATACTGCTTACAGTGTTCTTCTGGTGACCGAAGCTCAAATGCCTTTCATCACGAAGAACAGCAAATACGATGTTGCAGACTTTATGCATTACAGCACCGATTGCAACCATCTTAGGCTTTTGTCCAGACTTTTAATTCGTAATACTTACGGAGGTATGGATTGATGCCCTCTCCATTACGTTTTGTACGAATGGAGGCGAGTGCTACGGCAAAGATAGCACGGCGCGCGATTCTGGAGCCACGTTTGCTCATATGTAACTGAGTGCCAACGAATTTTTCCAGATTCATTTACTTCGAGGATCTAATCCGAAGTAAGCAAAAAGTTGTTTTGGATTACGGAATGCTGAGAAATCACCTATTTCGCACATGATTGTTACAGCAGTCAGAAAGCCAACACCTGGGATTGTATTTAAAAGTTTAATCTGCTGAATAAACTTCTCGTTTTTATTGAATGTAATCAGCTGCCTAATACGATTCAGTATGGAATCCAAAGCAGAATCAAGCTTTTCAACAAGGTCCAAAGTTAAAAAGATATTGAAGTAGATACTGTCTATTTGACATCCAAAAATGTCTTTGCAGCATTAGCTGCAGCACAGAGTTTCTCATATCTTTCAGAAGCTTTGGCAAGACCTTTTCGTGAAGCTTTTGATATTTTTTCAATCATGGTCTTCTTATGACCACGAAGTATCTTGTCTGGAGTACCGTACTGGCGAAGAATCATTGTTGAGGTCTTGCCGGTAACATCACAGAAAACGTCAAGATACTGAGGAAACACGGTATGCAGGTCTCCTTTAAGTTTATTGATATGAGCAGAACGCTCATCAGTTAAATCGTAATACTTACGGGTAAGGCTACGCAGTTCAAGAACCAGCTTTGCTGGGAACTGGGAACAGGAATATCTTTTGATAATCCTAGTTTGGCAATACCTTTAAGAATCGATTTTATCATTTTTTACTTTTCTGATATTTCCATTCTTAGTAGAATGTGTAATAATAGGATTGATTATGGACGCGTTAAAACCACAATCAACAAGATAGCAGAAGAGCGGAAATGATAAATCCCAGTGGATTCTAGAAAGGTGCGACTTTCTAAGGAATGTAGCTCTTCTGCTTTTTTTAATTTCAGAAACAGCTCGTTCCAAAGAATCCTTATTATTGTGAGTAATCTTAAAAGGTTTCAAGATCACTGTTTCGTCTGGCGCAAGAATTGTCATAAAGCTAAAAGCTGAACCGACATCAATGCCGACGGAAATATAGTTTTTGTTATGCATTATATGCTCCTTCCGATAGGGTTCCATAAAAACAATGAATACACTACCTGGCGCGTTATACGGGTATAGCTTAATTGCTCCCCAACCAGCCTAAAACATAAATTTTCATTGATGGAATGACAGTCTTAAGTTACGGGTATTACTGGACATAAGCCAGCCTCCCTAGGAGAAAATCGTCCTTTTCCCTATCCAATGGAAAATAATACCTTTATGTAACAGACATAGTCTAGGGAGTGAATAATTATACAAAAATGTATGTAACTTATACACGTATCTATGGTTGGAGTGATTATGGAGGAGAATCCTTACCAACCAGGATATAGATTAGAGAATATGATGTGGATGACCTTATTGGTCTATGACTACATCATACCAGGAGATATAATAGATAAAGCCAATTATGAGAAATGTAAAGAGAACGTTCTTGCCTTTTTTCGAACAGTTAAAGGATGTGTTGGCGGAAAAGCTGAAAGACGTATATATTGTACCCGGAAACCATGACAGGGTGCATAAACCTTTGATGAGTGTACAATAGAATATTATGATGAAGCCAGAAGTGAGGAATTTAAGAAGTCTTATTGGCAGTATATTATGGTTGGATATGGAGAATATATAAGTCTTATCAATAATATATATATGGAATATTAGGAGTTTTCACAGGGTTGATAACACCTACGGAGTAAGATGCACGGAAATTAATGGGAAAAAGATTTGTTTTTTATCATTAGATACGTCATGGAGTTCAAAACGGTGGAGAACAGGATATCGTGTGGCCTTAAAATTTGGCAGATTTCAAGCAGAAGATATTTTTACCAGCAATATAACAAGGCAGTTGAAGATAAAAAATGCAGATCTGGTGATCGCTCCTCGCGCATCATCCATTAGATTGGCTGGACTGGTAAGGAAAAAAGTATTGCACAGGGGAATTGCTGTCAGTAAATCGTCTTAGAGCGAACATTTATATAAGTGGACATGTCCATAACCGCGATGTGATCAATTGGCAAAATAACAGACATTCTAACGACAATCCTGGTATCTGAATTGTGGCCAGAAGCAGTGATCTGCATAGTGCGCCGCATGTTTATTCCTGCTATACATTTAATTTGGATCTGAATTTATTGATGTGTATGTAAGAAGCAGCAATGAGGCAAATTGTTTCAAACCCGATTTTCGAATTATACCCAGGGAAATTCAGGTGAAAACCGAAAGATTGTA
>VOFF01000818.1_pt1 | contig 12000 bp, 17 predicted proteins | sample 5384061 | NCBI WGS metagenome assembly VOFF01 (sample SAMN12384725, study PRJNA508395) | human gut metagenome | isolation source: healthy gut E | host: Homo sapiens
TCATTTCGTGCCGAACCTGACCCTGGGCGAGCCGATCGTCGGCCGCATCTGTCAGGTCACCGATCTGCCGGTCGACGTGCACCTCATGATCGAGGACCCGGACCGTTGGGCTCCCGAATACGCCAAGCTCGGCGCCGCCTCCATCTCCTTCCCATGGGTGCCACCCACGCCCCCGTGCGTCTGGCCCGACAGCTGCGCGAGATGGGCTGCAAGGCCTGCTTCGCCGTGCGTCCGGCCGAACCGGTCGAGCCGATCTTCGATATCCTCGACGAGTTCGACATGGTCCTCATCATGACCGTTGAGCCCGGCTTCGGCGGCCAGAAGTTCCTCGACAACCAGATGGCCAAAGGTCCGCCGCCTGCGCGATGAGATCACCCGCCGTGGCTTGAAGACCCGCATCCAAGTCGATGGCGGTGTGAGCCCCAAGACCGCGCACATCGTGGCCGAGGCCGGTGCCGACGTGCTCGTTGCCGGTTCCGCCGTGTACGGCGCCGAGAATCCCGCCCAAGCCATTGACGACATCCGCGCCAAGGCCGAGGCCGCGTTCAAGGCCTGAGCTCCAAGCCTGAACCGCAATCCACCTTTCATCCATAACCACAAGAAAAGAATCTGAATCACATGAAGACGTTTGAATCCCTGTTCGCCGAACTGTCCGAAAAGGCCCAGACCCGCCCCGAAGGCTCCCTGACCGTCGATGAGCTCGACAAGGGTACCCACTTCATCGGCAAGAAGATCATCGAAGAGGCCGGCGAGACCTGGATGGCCGCCGAATACGAGGGTGCGGACCGCACCGCCGAGGAAATGAGCCAGCTGCTCTACCACGTCCAGGTCATGATGATCAAGCACGGCCTGACGCTTGAGGACGTCTACAAGCACCTGTGAGAGGAACGCAAATGCTGAGAATCGCAGTGCCCAACAAGGGTATGCTATCCGAACCCGCGTGGAACATGCTGGCCGAGGCCGGCTACCGTCTGCGCACCAACCCTCGCCAGCTGGTCGTGCAAGATCCCGACAATGGCATCGAGCTGTTCTACCTGCGTCCGCTCGATATCGCCGTATACGTGGGCCGCGGCGCCATCGACGTCGGCATCACCGGCCAGGATCTGCTCAAGAACTCCGGTACCGCCGCGCTCGAGCACATGCCGCTCGGCTTTGGTACCTCGACCTTCCGTTTCGCCGCACCGAACGAATCCCCGATCACCACCCTGGAGGATGTTCAGGGCAAGCGCGTGGCCACCACATTCGATAAGCTCGTACACGACTATCTGGTCGAGCACGGCATCCAGGCCGAGACCATCCATCTGGACGGTGCGGTCGAATCCTCCGTGCAGCTGGGCGTGGCCGATCTCATCGCCGACGTGGTCTCCACCGGTACCACCCTGCGCAACGCCGGCCTGCGCGTGTTTGCCGAACCGCTCATGCACTCCGAAGCCTGCCTGATTCGTTCGCCGCGTCTGAACGAGCAGGACTCACGTCTGGCCGTGCTGACCCGCCGTCTGCAAGGCGTGCTCACTGCACATCAGTATGTGCTGATGGACTATGACATTCCGATCAGCAAGGTCGCCGCCGCCGTGGCCGTGACCCCGGCTTTGAAAGCCCGACGATCTCCCCGCTGCACGATAAACAGTGGAACGCCGTGCGAGTCATGGTTCCCAAGGCCAAGGTAAACCAGCTGATGGATGATTTGTACGAAGTCGGCGCACGCGGCATCATCGTTACCGCTCTGCAAGCCTCCCGCATGTAGACTGTTAGGCGATATGACCAACCAGAAAGTCAACGCCAGATACAGTCCGGAAGCACGTGACATCTATTTCACCGTGCCCAATTTGATCAGCGCGCTGCGAATCATCTCGATTCCTTTCATCAGCGTGCTGATCTCCAAGCACGAGATGATTGCGGCGCTAGCCCCGATCGCCATTTCCTCGGCTTCGGACGGACTTGACGGCATCATCGCGCGCAGATTCAACCAAGTGAGCAAGATCGGTCAGATTCTTGATCCGATCGCCGACCGACTGCTCATTTTCTGCTCGATTCTGGCTCTCAGCGTCGCCGGCATCATCCCATGGTGGATGCTGATTATCGTGGGACTGAGGATCTGTGGATGGCGATTCAGGTGCTATGGCTTGCCCAGTACGGTTATGCTCCGCTGCCCGTGCATTTCGTGGGCAAGGCCGGTACCGCGCTGCTGATGATTTCCATCGTCGGTCTGATTTTCGCCGATTTGGGCACCAGTACGTTTTTCCACTTGCTCTACATCGCCGCGCTGGCCGCCGGCATCTGGGGCATCGCCATGTATTGGCTCGCCGGATATATCTATACCAAGCAGGGCGTCGGATTGCTACGCAAGGAACTGGGGGAGAAGTATGGCGCTTGAGGCCACGGCCCCGGTCTCATTCCCCGTACCCAAGGAGAATGAGCCGGTACGACGCCGCGCCGTGTTCTCCCACTCAGTCCGAGGCGCGGAATCAATCATGCGCTTTCCCCGGATGACGCCGCCGCCATCCGCACCAGACGTCGCCGTAAAACCAACGACGATTCGCTTCAGCTCATCGATGATCTTGTCAATCGTCCGATGGATCCGATGTTCTCCGACTCACGACTGGTCCATGAGCATCGTTCGACCTTCTCCATCTGGTTTAATCGCATCGTCGTATTCATCATCTGCGTCGGCGTTGGCTTTGCCTGCAGCCTATTCGTGCAACAGTTGCAATCCGATCCGCGTAAGCAGGTACGGCAGACTTTGGCCACGCAATTGGAGAATCGCAACTCGCAAATAGACGAACTCACCACGGACGTCAATAATTTGCGCTCCCAAGTTGACGAACAGTCCAAGAAAATATCCGGCAGCGTGAAAAGCGATACGCTTATCCAAGACGAAATGGTCAATGGTGCCACGGTGGTCGAAGGCGAAGGAATCACCATGACGCTGGCCGATCCAATCGCGGCAAGCCAGTCGGATCAATCCTCCTCGACGAGAGTCGGCACCTCCACGAACATCCGAGTCATCACCGATCGGATGCTGCAGCAACTGGTCTCCCTGATGTTCCAAAACGGAGCCGAAGCCATTGCCATCAACGGTAATAGGCTCGGCGCGCAAACCTCGATACGCAAGGCCGGCGGGCATATTCTCATCGGCATGACCGCGATACAAAGCCCCTATACCATTGAAGCCATAGGCGATAAGAGCGCCTTGGCCGAAGCGATGGGGAAGAAGAAACTTGCAAGTCTTTACGATTCCTTCAAAGGAAGCCGGTATCTACCCGCAGGTGAGCAAATCAATTCGATTACACTTGAGGCAGCAGTCACTGGCGAAGTGAAGTACGCGGAAAGGAATGAATAATGGCAGCCGTTCTGGGACTAATCATCGGCGTCGTCATCGGCGTGTTCGTCAAGCCGGACATTCCGATCATCGTGCAGCCTTATCTGCCGATTATGGTGGTCGCTGCTCTTGACGCCCTGCTGGGTGCCGCGCGAGCCTATTTCGAGCGCAGCTTCTCCGACCGCGTGTTCGTGATCTCCTTCCTCGCCAACGTGGTGACGGCAACACTGCTCGTGTTCCTCGGCAACCAGCTCGGCGTCGGTTCGCAGCTGCAGACAGCCGTCATCGTCGTACTCGGCATCCGCATCTTCTCCAACGTGTCCGCGATCAGACGCTTCATCTTCCGAGGCTGACAAGGGTACTGACGTATGGCACGTAAAAAGCACAATCAGACAACATGCTGGAGAAAATGCGCGACCAGCATGCACAAGACAAGGTCAACGACCGGATGGAAACCGGGTCGTTTCCCACGGTGCGTAAAGCCCCGGAAGGATCTCAACCGTGCCAGCAACAAATCACGGTTACTATCCTCGATTCTCATCGCTCTGATGTCCGCGTTGTTGGGTTTCGCCTACATGAGCCAGATCAATAACACTAAATCCACGTACGAAACGATGGACGAGAGTGAACTGGTAAGGCTGCTGAACGAGTCGAATACGCAAATCTCCAATCTCGAGCAGCGTAAAACCCAGTTGAACAGCCAGCTCAACTCGCTGAAATCGGCGGCTAACGAGCAGGAGCAGGCGCGTAAGATCGCCAAGCAAAACGAGGAGACCAGCGGCGATCTCCGGTAGACTCCCGGCAAAGGGTCAAGGCGTGACCATCCGAATCGGACGAGGCTTGACGACTAAAGTGGACGCCTCAATCATGTTCAACCTTATCGAGGAACTTCGCAATGCCGGTGCCGAGGTAATCGCCATCAATAACGTGCGCGTCATCACCTCCACCTACATTCAGGACGCCGAGGAAGGTTTGATCGTGGATGGCACCACCATCAAGCCCACATACACGGTGAAGGCCATTGGCAATCCGCAGGAACTGTCCAACGCAGTCGATATCGCCGGCGGTGTGGGCGCTCAGCTCCAGGTGAAATACGGGTCCAACGTCAATGTACAGCCTTCTGACAGCATCATTATCGACGAAGTACGCGAAGCTACGCAAAACCAGTATGCAAAGACGGTAGAATAGGGGATTATGACCAACCCGATTCTAGCGCAGGCGAAACCACCATTATCGGCCTGCCCGCGATTAATGTACTGCCCATTACCACCACCGGCGATCGACCGCTGACTCAAGAGGATGCGGACACCATCACCAGATTGTCCGAGGGAACGGCATTGCTGATTTCCGCCAGGGGAGCGGTCTCAGGTTCTCGTTACTTGCTTGACGGGATGAAATCACCGACGGCCGTGATCCGCGAGCTGATATTCTGCTCGACGACTCCACCGTATCCCGTCAGCATGCCGTGTTCCGCAGGTTCAACGGTCAGTTCTTTGTGGTTGACGCAGGAAGTCTGAACGGCACCTACGTGAACCGTCAGCGTGTTGATCAGGCGACGCTGAAGAACGGCGACGAAATCATGATCGGTAAATTCCGCCTCGTGTTCTTCACGAAATCTGCCATTATTTCCCAATAGTCCACACCCAGCACGGGGTTAGACTGATTGCAGAAATTGCAATCATGTGATTACACCAGTGTGAGTCATATGCGAGACACGCATGAGTTAGGGAGTGCCATGGGACAGACCGGGCTGCATCTTCATGTTTCGCTTGAGGACCGTCAGAATCTGAACGCTGACGCGATTCAGGGGGAGTTGTTCTCCAACGTCGATACTGAGGAGATCAAGCGCGGCTACCGTGGCACTGTGGCCTCCAAGGTGGCCGGCATCACGTACCGACAGCTCGATTATTGGGCACGCAAGCAGATTGTTGAGCCGTCCATCACGCCGTCTCATGGCTACGGTTCACGACGACTATACTCGTTTAAGGATGTGGTGATTCTCGCTGTATCCAAGAAGTTGCTTGATGCCGGTGTGAATCTGCAGAACGTAACGGCGGCCATCGGATTCTTGACTCAACGCAGCACCGATCGGCTGGCCAATGTGACCATCATGTGCGATGGTCAAAACGTACATGAATGCACAACCAGCGAACAGATGCTCGAACTGTTGCAAAGCGGTAAGGCAGTGTTCGCCGTGTCGGTGGGTTCGTTGTGGCACCAGATTGAGACGGCCTTGGAACAGGAAGAATATGTTGATCTTGGAGGCCAAGCCGCTGACGATTGCCACGGGCCGTCCGATTGATGAACTGACTGCCATGAGGATGCGCAAGAAGCTCGAGGCACAGCGCTTGCAACGCGCAACCGCCTGATACATGTATGGTTGTTGGCGACTTGCCGGCTTTGGTCGGCAGGTCGCTTTGTTGTATGTGTTGCTTTTGTTGCCTGCCATCTTATGTTTTTATATGTTGCGGTGATTATTATGACTGATTGGAGGACCGGGTGAACGGGATTGTTGTCGGATTGTTGCCGGGCGTTCTGTGGATGGTCGCCGTCATCTTTGCTGTGTCCATCATCACTATAACGGTCAGCCGAGGTCATCTGTTCACGCCGAAACGCCGGCGACCGCCGGTCGATCCGGTCGACTGGTCGATGGTGAAAACGCATTTCATGTCGTTTGCGGCGGCGCTGATCCCGTTTCCCGTGTTGACGTTTACAGCGGATCTGATGGATGCTCGCATGCTCGCGTTCTACGACCACGCGCAATTGCCCGGAGCAATCATCATATTCGTGCTGGTGCTGCTGGAACTCATCGCCATGTATCTGCAGGCACGCAACGCCTCGGAAACCGAAATGGACAAGCGTTTGGGCGTTGCTTCTCACCGGAATAAGGATGATGTTGCGAAGTAGCCGATTCTCTGCGGCGAGGCTAATCCGCAGCTAGATACTACTGGTTCGGCTAAAATCACCACATACTATTAGCCGATAATGTACGTTATGTCAGATTAGTTATCCTTGACAAGGATTCGGTCGCCTGTATCAACTAGTCCACGCATACCAAGGCCGACAGCCAAAGGAGCACCGGAGCATACCAGGCCGACAGCCAAAGGAGCACCGGAGCGACCACCGCAATTGCAAGAATCGCCGTGCCTTTCAGCCAATCCTTGTCATCTCGTTTCCAGTGGAATGCTCGCCAAATGAACCATATCAGCATGGGAATCTCATACAGCGACAGCAATGGCAAAACCGATGAAAACCAGGTCGAAGCCCGCGGCGCAGGCTCCATCGCATCCCATCATGAAGAAGTCCTCGCCGTTGTGTTTCAGTGTGTTTGGAAATAACGGTTTACGGCTTCTTCGATCTGCTCGGGCTTCGATGATTTCGTAGGCACCGTGTTCTTCCATCTCACCGGCCGGAGCGTAGCCCCAGCGGCAGCCAATGGCGTCCAGATTGCAGGCGTGGGCGCCGTCGATGTCGGTGTAGCGGTCGCCGATCATCACGGCCTTGTCCCCCGCTGCAGCATCAAAACCGATTTTGTCGAAGCAGTACCGAATCACCTGATCCTTGTCCAAACGAGAGTTATCCCTGGATGCGCCATAGATGCCGTCCAACAGCTCGGTCAGATGGAAATGCTCACAGATCGGAACGCATTGGTACTCGGGCTTGCAGCTGGCCAACGCCAGATAATAGCCGTCGGCACGCAGCTTGAGCAGCTGTTCGCGGATACCGGGAAACACGACGTTCACCAAGCGGCCGGGAACTTTGTTGCCGGGCTCGTTCGGATCATCGAACACGGCGCGATCCGCATAGTAGCTGCGGTAGATGGTGACCGCCCGGTCAAGCTCATCCTCCGGCACATGGTTGCGTCGCAGCGATTCGATGATGGCCGGACCAATGAAACGATGCAGCTCGGCATCGTCGGGAACCGGGCGACCCAATTCCTCGAACGTCTTGACGACGGAGGCGATGATGCCGCCGTCGGACTTGGTAAGCGTGCCGTCGAGGTCCAACAGGACCACTTTCATCGGATGCTGTGCCATTGAGATTCCACTCCCCCTTGTTCATGTCGACTGCTTTGAATGGTCGTCAAACGAAATGCGACTTGTTCCAACAATGATTATGCCCAGTCGGGATGACTGGGCATCAAGTTCACGTGTTGTTCAGTAGGAGATCACTCGTAGTCAGGAATCCAACCGTCACGGTGCATTTGCAGGCGCTTTTCGAGTAGGGTGGCCAGTTCCTCTTCGCTACGGCGTTCCAGCAGCATGTCCCAGTGGGTGCGGGTGGGTTTGCTGATTTCGTCGCCCTCACGGTCGGCGTCGCCCTCACGGTGGGCCACGGAACCACAACGGCACTCCCACTCGTCCGGGATTTCGGCACCCTCGGCAAACGGCAGGATGGTGCGGTGGCCCTTCGGGCATACATACGCCACATCGTTTCGCGCGGCGAAATCGACGTTGTCGTCGGACTCCAGCGATTTCGCTCCGATGCTCATGCCCCTGAGGCTACGTTCTGCCATATCGGCATCCTCCTTGAAAGATCTTTTAACCCTACTAATTTACGCAACAGTTCGGACTTGGCCGCTATTCCAAGCTTCCGACGTCGGCTGACAAACTCCCGTCAAACAGCCCCGTCAGTCCACGCCGGAGTAGGCCACCACGCCACGATTGACCCGGTCGGCCGCTTCGTGGGCGAGGCCTGCCAGCCGCTCTCCCCCGTCGAACGGCAGCGGCTGGGCGACAGCAATCTGCTGCAGCACGTCAGCCAGTCGTTTGGCAGTGCACGAAGTCGCCGCCGGTCATGTCGGTGCCGTACAGGCACGATCCCAGCGAACCGCCATCCGCCCATTCATACATGATGTCGAGAATGCCGAAGTCCGGCCGCTGCATCTCGTCAGACCGTGATCCTCGCACAGGATATCGATGTCTTCACAGATGCCCTTGAGCTTGGACGAAGCGATTGCGATGGACCCGGAGATGCCGCCCGGGTAGTGCCTCGGTTCGCCGTCTCCCCGCGTCTGGCCTCGTATACCAGTGAAGAGAGCACAGCGGCCAGTCCGTTGGCGTCGAGCTTGTCGAACGTGCCGGCGAGCAGCGCCTCGCACAGTTCCAGGTCATGTTCACTGTAGATGCGGCGCAGCAGCGACCTTTTTCAGTCAACGTCATGTCAATGTGGCCGGCCGCATTGACATGACGTTCGAGGTAACCAAGCCCGGTGAGAATATCGCAGATGCAATCGAACTGACGGGCCACGGACCCGGTACGGGAGTCGTAGGGATCGGTGACGCGCTGCAGTTCGCGGGTCTCGCGGGCCCAGCGGTGGCCCCACTTGAGGTGTTGCTGGAGGTCCGGGCAGTTGCGGCATGGATGCTCGTGCTCCGCCTTGCGCAAATCGCGAATGCGCTGGTCAAGGTTCTGGAAGGCGCGTGAACGCTCCTGATCGGTCAGGAACACTTCGTGCTTCAGTTTGCGGCGGCCTTCCTTTTCGATGTCGCTCAGCTCCATACGCAGGGTCATGAACTGTTTGAAGTCGCCGTGTTCGCATGCGAACGCCTGTTCGTATCCGGCCAGCGCGTTCTTCAGTGTGTTGATCTGCGATTCCAGCTGCCAGGCCGATTCGTTGGCCTCCCACTGGGCAAACGACTGGTCAGGGTAACGCGCGCGGTCTCGTAGTCGCTGGAGTTGAGCAGGTCCACGGCCATGTTGAACGTGGGTCGGAAGCTCGAGTGCAGCGGGTAGACACGCTTGGATGACAGCGCGGCGGCCGTGGCGGGCACAAAACCGTGATGGTCGACCACGATGGCGTGGCCGATGGTGTCGATGCCGCGCCGACCGGCACGACCGGTGAGCTGCGTGAATTCGCCGGGCGTCAGGCCCACATGACCGGTACCGTCGAACTTCTCGAGTTTCTCTACCACCACGCAGCGGGCCGGCATATTGATGCCCAAGGCCAGTGTTTCCGTGGCGAACACCATTTTGACCAGACCTTCTTCGAACAATCGTTCGACTATCTGGCGGAACAGGGCAATCATGCCGGCATGATGCGAAGCGAAGCCTTCTTCCAACGCAAAGCGGAACTTGGAGAACTGCAGGGCTTTCAGGTCTTCCTGAGTGAGTTGCCCCTCCACCATCTCATCCACGATGCGGCGAATCTTGGTCACTTCCTCATCGGTGGTGAGCTCCAGTCCAGCGTTGATACACTGTTCCACGGCCTGGTCACAGCCGTTGCGCGAGAAGATGAAGTAGATGCCGGGCAACATTCCCAGGAAGTTAAGCTCGTCCACCACGGCCCAGCGGCGCGGGTGTGGCGTTCCGCTTTCGGGGCATGGCCCTTGGCGCCTTTGCCGCCGCGGCCTCTGCCGAAGCCCTTGCGCTTATCGGGGCGTTCCTCGCCGCGCCGGCGTGCGGCCTTGCGGTCCAACTGGTCGAGCCGGTTGATGAGTTCGGCGTTGAGCTTGGTGGTCTGCTCGCCGTTGCCGTCGCGGCGATAGAGATCCAGCACCTCAGGCTCGGGTGTGTTCGTCCGCCTGCACGATGACGTGCTGTTCCAAAGGCACGGGGCGGTGTTCGCTGATCACCAGTTTGGTGTCGCCTCGCACCGAGGCAATCCAGTTGGAGAAATCCTCCACGTTGGACACGGTGGCGGACAGGCCGACGATCTTGACCGTCTTGGGCAGGTGGATGATGACTTCCTCCCACACGGGCCCGCGGAACCGGTCGGCCAGATAGTGCACTTCGTCGAGAATCACGTAGCGCAGTGCGTTCAGCGTGGTGGAACGCTCGTAGAGCATGTTGCGCAGCACTTCGGTGGTCATGACCACGATGTCCGCCTCGGAGTTGATCGAGGTGTCGCCAGTGAGCAGGCCTACCTTGTCCGGGCCGTACACGTCGACCAGATCATGGTATTTCTGATTGCTCAGCGCCTTGATCGGTGTGGTATAGAAGGCTTTGACGTTGCGTTCCTGAGCGAGATAAATGGCAAAATCCGCCACGACGGTTTTGCCGGCACCGGTTGGGGCCGCGACCAGTACGTTGCTGCCGGCTTCGAGCGCGTCATTGGCTTCGGTCTGGAAGTCGTCCAGTTCGAAGGGCAGGGATTCGGCGAATCGCGCTGCTGCGGACGCCCGATGGCGTTGGACTTTTTGGAATGATGCGTACCGCTGCGAAGGGCTCAGCGTCTGGGAATCGGCATTGCCCTTATGGTGTTGGTGACGTGCCATTGCTGCTTTCCGTTAGTTGTTGAATCGCTTCCAGCGGGCCCATGCCTGGGCGTGGCGTTCGCGCTTGGCGGCCTTGCTGCGAATCACGTCCGCATGGGCCTCGGCATAACGATTCTGTGCCACGCTGAGCGGCTGAGTGAACAGAGGCGGCTCGCTGGTGTCGGCAGAGGTGCCAGACTCCCCATCGCGGCCACGCGTTCACCGAGCTGGCCGCCGATGTCGGACATGTCTTTCAAGGCACGGATTCCATGAAGGGCTGCATAGATGAGTCCGGCAACAATCATGGCCAGCATGAACAGGGCCAGAATCAGCCATATCCACCAAGGCATGAAAGGCTCCTTACTTGTTCTCGCTGATGCTCAGTTCGCGTTCGGCGCGTGCCACGATCATGGTCCGCAACGTTTCCGGGGCGACCGCCGTGATATGACGCGCGTGTGCGATGCAGAAGGCCACGAACCAGGAGTCGGAGGAAACGGTCAGATGCACCTTTTCACCGGCACCGCATTGTTCGACGGTAGCGCCCGGCAATGTCTTGATGAATGCCAGATCGCGCTGATCGGTGATGAACACCGCGTCGGTACCGTTGTCGAAACTCCACTTGCGCAGTTCGCTCACCGGCATGTTCGGGATGTTGATCTGCTTGGTGGGCTTGACCAGTTCCGCCTTTTCGATACGGGCCAAGCGCAGCACCTGCCAGATGCGCGGCTTGCCGTTCGCCTTGTCGATGGTCTTGTCTTTGGAGACGTAGGCCTTCTTGTCCTTAGGGGCGGCGGAACCGACATCCGTGTAGACGGCGGCATAATACACGCCTTCGTCGATGAAAATCTTGGCGGGGGCCACCAGCTTGCGACGGGTACTACCGGTACCGTCGGAGTACTCCATGTCCAACAGCGAATCGGTGTTGATCGCGCGCTTGACGATGGAGAAGCTTCGGGGCTCCAGCTCATAGCCGGTCAGGCTCAGCCACGGGTCTGGCCCGGGCTGACATGGCGGCGCAAACGCTCATACAGGGATTCGGCCTGCCCACGCTGCTTGTCCGGCAGTAACGGCGAATGCGCCAAGTAGCTGACCGAGGCGGTGAGCATGCTGAGGTATTGCGGCGAAATGCCGGCAAGACGTTCAAGGCCCAACGAATTGGTGGCGGAAACAATACCCTCGGCATCCAGCAGCGGCCAGTCGATATCGAAGAACTGGCTGCCAGCCATCTCACCATCGTCGGAAACGGTGGTCAGGGTGTTGATGTCCTTATGAATGATGTTGACGAATTTCTTGAGCTCGTCGTCGTTCTTCGGTTTGCCGATAAAGCGCTCGGCCAGCTCGCTCATCGAGAATTCCTCACCCAGGTGAGCGGAGAGGAACAGCATCAGACGCAGGCGACGATCCACCTCGCTGCCCGTTTGGAAAGCGGGGCCGTTCTTCTTGTTCTGGGCCTTGATCGACTCGGGATCACCCGGCTCACGAACAT
>VOFF01000711.1_pt1 | contig 11898 bp, 16 predicted proteins | sample 5384061 | NCBI WGS metagenome assembly VOFF01 (sample SAMN12384725, study PRJNA508395) | human gut metagenome | isolation source: healthy gut E | host: Homo sapiens
GAGATCAGGAGATCCGCAATGTGATCCGTATCCTGTCCCGTAAGACCAAAAAACAACCCCTGCCTGATTATCGAAAAAAGACCCCGCGCTGGAGCGCCGGTTCCAACCGGTGCAGGTGGATGAGCCCACTGTGGAGGATACCATCTCCATCCTGCGCGGCCTGAAGGAACGGTACGAGGTGTTCCACGGCGTAAAGATCAACGATAGCGCCCTGATCGCCGCTGCCACCCTTTCCGACCGCTATATCACCGACCGCTTCCTGCCGGATAAGGCCATCGACCTTGTGGATGAAGCCTGCGCCATGATCAAGACCGAGATGGACAGCATGCCCAGCGAGATGGACGATCTGGCACACCGTATCACTCAGCTGCAGATCGAGCAGGTGAGCCTGAAAAAAGGAGACCGATGCTCTGAGCCAGAGCCGCTTGAAGGATCTGGAAAAGGAACTTGCCGAATTGCAGGATAAGTTCCGCAGCATGAAGGCAAAGTGGGAGAACGAGAAGAACGCCATTGGCAAGGTGCAGACTCTGCGCGAGCAGATCGAGAGCAGACCAATGCCGCCATCGAGAAAGCCCAGCGCGAGTACGACCTGAACAAGGCCGCCGAACTGAAATACGGCAAGCTGCCCCAGCTGCAAAAAGCAGCTGGCCGAAGAGGGAAAAGGTGGCTGCCGCCAAGAAGGAGGACAGCCTGCTGCGTGACCGCGTGACCGACGAGGAGATCGCCCGCATCGTGGCACGCTGGACCGGCATCCCGGTGGAGAAGCTGGTGGAAGGGGAGCGCGAGAAGCTGCTGCATCTGGACGGTGTGCTGCACAAGCGGGTCATCGGTCAGGACGAGGCTGTGACCAAGGTAAGCGAAGCCATTCTGCGCAGCCGTGCCGGTATTGCCAACCCCAACCGCCCCATCGGCAGCTTCCTCTTTCTCGGGCCCGACCGGCGTCGGCAAGACCGAGCTGGCCAAGGCGCTGGCAGAGGCGCTTTTCGATGATGAACGCAGCATGGTGCGGATCGATATGAGCGAATATATGGAGAAATTCAGCGTCAGCCGCCTGATCGGCGCGCCTCCGGGATATGTCGGTTATGAAGAGGGCGGCCAGCTGACCGAGGCTGTGCGCCGCAAACCTTACAGCGTGGTGCTGTTCGATGAGGTGGAAAAAGCTCACCCCGATGTGTTCAACATCCTGCTGCAGGTGCTGGACGATGGCCGCATCACGGATAGTCAGGGACGCACCGTGGACTTCAAGAACACGGTCATCATCCTGACCTCCAACCTTGGCAGCGATATCATCCTGAACGATCTGGAGCAGCGCCGTGCGCAGGGCTCCAACGAGTTGAGCGAGGATGCAAAGCACCAGATCGACCTGCTGCTCAAGAGCAAGTTCCGTCCCGAATTTTTGAACCGTCTGGATGAGATCGTCTACTACAAGAGCCTGACCAAGGACGAAATGCGCAAGATCGTGGATCTGCAGCTGCAGGATCTGCGTAACCGTATGGAGGAGGGCAAGCACCTCAAGCTGGAGGTCACCACCGCCGCCAAGGACTTCATCATTGATTCTGCCTACGACAGCGTCTATGGTGCACGTCCCATCAAGCGCTTCATCCAGAGCCGCGTGGAGACCCTGATCGCCAAGGCCATCATCAAGGGCAGCTATGCCGAGGGCGATACCCCTGACGGTGGATTATGACGGCAGCGCATTGGTTCTGCGTTAAAATTTACCGGTTTTGTACATGGAGTACAGGCCAAACGCTTGCACCCGTGTGCAGAATATGTTATTATAGAAAATAACATTGATGTGCTTTTCATCGTGGAAATGGCAACGATGGAAAGCACATTTTTGTATACGGAAAAGCCCGCTTGGCACGGTTGAAGCACAATGAAAATACAACGGGCAAATAAATCTAAATTTAAAACAGAAAGTTGAGTGTGATTCCCCTTTTTATGGACGATGGCAGTATGACGCTCTGGGTAGCGCTGGTAGTATTGGTGGTATTCTCCGCCTTTTTCTCCGCATCCGAGACCGCATTTTCTTCCCTGAATCAGATCCGCCTGAAAAGCCGCGCCGAGGACGGCGATACCTCTGCCGCCCGGGTACTGGCAATGGCTGAAAAATACGATAAGCTGCTCTCCACCATCCTCATCGGCAACAATATTGTAAACATTGCCGCAGCTTCTATCGGCACCATCATTTTCACCAAGATGCTGGGTGCAGAGCGGGGCGCTACGGTGTCCACTATGGTGCTGACCGTGGTGGTGCTGATTTTTGGCTAGGTGACCCCCAAGAGCCTTGCCAAGGAGATGCCGGAAACGGTGGCCACCGCAGTTGCGCCGGCGCTCAGCCTGCTGATGCTGGTGTTTACCCGCTGACCTGGCTGTTCAGCCAGTGGAAGCGCCTGCTGGGACATTTCATCCGCAGCACCGAGGAGGACACCATCACTGAGGGTGAGCTGATGACCATGGTCAGCGAGGCCGAAAACGACGGCGAACTGACCGACCGGGAAAGCGAGCTCATCCGCAGCGCCATTGAGTTCGACGATGTGGAGGTGGAGGAGATCCTCACGCCCCGCGTGGATGTGATCGCGGTGGAGGACGATCTCTCGCTGGATGAGGTGGCCGATACCTTTGCGGAATCGGGATATTCCCGTCTGCCGGTGTACCACGACACCATTGATAACATCATTGGTGTGGTACATGAAAAGGACTTCTACATGGCACGCCTGAAAAAAAAGGAGACCAAGCTGGAGGATCTGGTCAACACCCTTGGCGGCAGCGTAGGCAGAGACGGTCTCGCGGCCCAGCTCGCTCATCATGGAGCAGATGTTGATGATCTTGCCCTCGCGCTTTTCCATCATGTCCGGCAGAACGGCCTTGGAGCAGTTGAAGGCACCGCCTACATGGACATCGATGACCCGCATAAAGTCGGCGTGGCTCATCTCGATCATGGGCACGCGCTTCATCAGACCGGCGTTGTTTACCAGAATGTCCACCGGGCCGACCTCGACCTTGATCTTTGCCACCATGGCGTTGACGGCGTCCTCGTCGGAAACGTCTGCCACATAGCCGTGGGCGTCGATGCCGGCAGCCTTGTAGGCGGCCATGCCTTTTCTAAGCTGGTCTCAGAGGAGCAGTTGAAGCAGATGACGGCGCCGCACTTGGCCATGCCCTCTGCGATGGAAAAACCGATGCCGTGGGCACCGCCGGTGATCAGGGCTACCTTGCCCTGCAGGTTGAATGCAGACAGATCCATGAGGTTCTCCTTTTTCACAGTATCCAAGTTAATTTTTTAGCAAAACGCCCCGTGCCGGTTTCCCGGTACGGGGCGTTTGATTGGTGCTTTTTAGCGCAGGTCAGTGGTAGCGATGTTGTCCATGTCGTCAAACTCCATGTTCTCGCCGCCCATTGCCCAGATAAACGTATAGTTCGAGGTGCCTACGCCGCTGTGAATGCTCCAAGAAGGGCTGATGACAGCATCCTCGTTGTGCATCACGATGTGGCGGGTCTGGGTAGGCTCGCCGCACATATGGAACACCACCTGCCCCTCGGGCAGTTCAAAGTAGGTATAGATCTCCATGCGCCGCTCGTGGGTGTGGCTGGGCATCGTGTTCCAGTTGGAACCCGGCGCCAGCTCGGTCATACCCATGCTCAACTGGCAGGTCTTCAGCACATCCGGGTGGATGAACTGGTTGATGGTGCGCTTGTTGCAGGTGTCCACGCTGCCCAGCGGGCGGTGGTTTGCATCAGCCATCTTGATCAGACGGGTCTGGTAAGCGCAGTGTGCCGGAGCAGAGACCATGTAGAACTTGGCGGGATGCTCCGGGTCGGCGGAAGCAAAGGTGACCTCCTTGGTGCCCTGCGTAATGTACAGGCAGTCCTTATAGCCCAGCTCGTACTTTACGCCGTCGGCCACCACGATACCGGTGGAATCCTTGCCGATGTTGAACATGCCGATCTCGCGGCGCTCCAGAAAATAGTGGGTGCCGAAGTTGGCCCACACGTCGATGCCCTTGTCGATGGACACGGTCTCGTGCACCGGCATGCAGCCCAGGGTGACCATACGGTCCACATGGCTGTACACGGCCACCACTTCATCCGCCTTGTACAGGCCGGTGATCAGCATCTCGTCCCGCATTTCCTCGGTGGTATAGCGCTTGAAATCCTTCTGGTTGCAGGAATAACGGATATCCATGGCGGACTCCCTTCTGCTCTTAGCGCTGGATACGGCCGGAACCGTCGCCGCCGGCCAGCTTCTCGACCTCGGACACGGTCATCATGTTGTAGTCGCCCTCGATGGAGTGCTTCAGAGCGGAAGCTGCAACTGCGAACAACAGCCTCCTGAGTGCTCTTGCCGGACAGCAGGGCGTAGATCAGGCCGCCGCCGAAGCTGTCGCCGCCGCCCACACGGTCGATGATGTGCAGCTGGTACTGCTTGGAGAAGCAGTACTCGTTGGAAGCAACATCATACAGCATAGCGCTCCAGCCGTTGTCGAATGCGCTGTGGCTCTCACGCAGGGTGATAGCGACCTTCTCGAAGTGGAACTTGTCAGCCAGCTGCTTTGGCAACGCTCTTGTAGCCCTCAGCGTTCAGCTTGCCGCCGTAGATATCGGTAGCCTCGGCCTCGATGCCGAACACGTCCTTTGCGTCCTCCTCGTTGGAGATGCACACGTCAACGTACTGGCACAGCTCCGTCATGGCGGCACGGGCCTGCTCACGGGTCCAGAGCTTGCCACGATAGTTCAGGTCGCAGGAGATCTTTACGCCGTGGGCCTTGGCAGCCTTGCAGGCCTCGCGGCAGATCTCGACAACGTTCTCGCCCAGAGCCGGGGTGATGCCGGTGAAGTGGAACCAATCCACACCCTCAAAGATCTTATCCCAATCAAAGTCGGAGGGCTGAGCCAGCTGGATGGCGCTGTTGGCACGGTCGTAGATGCAGACGGAACCACGCTGAGAAGCGCCCTTCTCGTTGTAGTAGATGCCCACACGGTCACCACCGCGGGTGATCATGCTGGTATCAACGCCGTAGCGGCGCAGGCTGTTGACAGCGGCCTGACCGATGGCGTGTGCGGGGAGCTTGGTGACGAAGGCTGCGTCCAGACCGTAGTTGGCCAGAGAAACAGCAACGTTGGCCTCGCCGCCGCCGAAGCTGAACTCCAGGCTGTTAGCCTGAACGAAACGCTCGTAGTTGAAGGGCTGCAGACGGACCATCAGTTCGCCAAAAGTAACGACTTTCATTGGTTATTCTCCTTTATATCAGGTGTTTCATCATCCCGCCGCAGGGCATACCCGCTGCGGCGGGGCTTTTACGGTAAAAAGGGGGACAGGCGCTTATGCCTGCACCAGATGGTGCAAGGCAAAGCCGGCGATCTCGTCTGCCATGTAGCAGGCAACGGTCTTGCCGTTCTTCACGTTCTTGCTGTCCAGATCGAACTTCACGCCGCGCTGAGACAGGTGGTAGATGGCGCGGTCCACGTTGTTGCAGCCGATGGCGATGTGGCCATTGGTGCCGCGGCCGGGCTTCTTCATGATCTCGAACTCCTTGTTGCCGACAAAGATGCTGGAGTTGCCGGGAGCGACCTTCATGTTCAGCATAGCGCCGATCAGGGTTAGCCACCTTCATGGCCTCTTCCTCGTTGTCGGTGTTGATGCCGACATGCATGAGGCTGCAGGCCCAGCATGGTGTCAACAGCTTCCTTGCTCTGTGCGGTGATCTTGGCCCAATCGCCGGCCTTGATCACGTCGCTCTTGCACATCCAGGTGCCGCCCACGGCAAAGATCTGGTCATAGCCCAGGATAGTCGTTGACGTTCTTGACGTTGACGCCGCCGGTGCACATCCAGCGAGCGCCCTTCAGGGCAGCGCCGATGTTCTTCAGCATACCCACGCCGCCGTTTGCCTCAGCGGGGAAGAACTTCAGAGCCTCGCAGCCCATGTTCATGGCCTGCTGCATCTCGCCTGCGGAGCAGGTGCCGGGCATCATGATGCCGCCCTTGTCGATGACGTGCTTGCAGACCTCGGGGTCGAAGCCGGGAGCAACGATGAAGGAAGCACCGGCAGCCATAGCACGGTCAGCCTGCTCGCAGGTCAGAACGGTGCCAGCGCCCAGCAGCATCTCGGGCATCTCCTCGTGGATCTTGCGGATGCACTCTTCAGCACAGGCAGTGCGGAAGGTGACCTCGGCTGCGGGCAGACCGCCCTCGGCCAGAGCCTTGCACAGGGGCAGGGCCTCGTCCACGCTGTTGAAGGCGATAACAGGGATAATGCCGATCTGATAGACCTTTTCTACGATGGGATTCATAATGCATTTCTCCTTTTTATTTGACACTCAGGGCGTCGGGGCAGGGCCGGATGGGCACAATCCCCACCATACGTTCACAGTATTAGTATAAACGACCCGGCCGCTTTTGGTAATGCTCAACAAGCACAATGTTTTTGCATAAGAGCTTGTATACATTGCACACAAAAAAAATGCCCAACGGTCATAGTCCGAGCCGCTCAAACAGCTCTGCAACGCCGTCGTGGTCATTGTCGCAGGTGCTGACGATATCCCCCAGTGCCCGGATCTCGGGCAGAGCGTTGGCCATTACGGCGGCCACACCGGCCCGGGCCAGCATGGCGCGGTCGTTGTCGCTGTCGCCGATGGCAAGGGTGGCCTCCCGGGGGATGCCGAGCCAGTCGGCCAGAGCCAGCAGGGCGGTACCCTTGTCCACCCCTGCGGCGGTGACCTCTACATTGTCCGGGGCACCCTGTACGGCCTCGATGCCGGGAAACGCCCGGAAACGGACGAGAGCGGCCTGTGCAATTTCGATGCTGTCGAAGAACATACAGAATTTTTCCACTTCGTGGGCGTGGCGGCTCATCCATTCGTCCGATCCCGCACAACATGGGTACGGCCATCGTCCGGCTGTCTGGCCTCGGTGGAATGGCGCTGGATATGACGGTCCTGAAACAGGGCCATACCGGCACCGTCAAATAAGAGCGCCCGTCCGAAAAAAATGCTCAGTGGGCCATGATATTCCCGGTAGAGGGCAAATACTTCCCGGGCGGTTTCCGGGGGCAAACAATGACGCTCCAGCAGAACCGGTTCATGGGTCGAACGCTGGGTGGCATCGGAGTAACGGCTGTAAACGGCACTCAGCGGGTCTGTGCCCATATCCCAGACAGCGGCACCGTTGGAGGTGAGGCATACCGGATGCCGGGCAGCTGCGCCACCAACGGCGGCAGGCTGGCAAGGGGCCGCCCGGTGCAGGGCAGCACGATGACCCCGCGCCCGGCGGCATCGGCAATGGCCTGCCGGGTACGGGGGAGATCTGGCTCTGGGAATCGAGCAGGGTGCCGTCCAGATCAAGGGCGACAAGACGGATCGGGGTAGAAGGTGACATAGTTTCTCCTTTGATTTAAGAACCTCTCCGGCGGCAGCGTAAACATGGCTCCCCTGGCAGGGAGCTGCCGCAACAGGTGACAGGGGAGAGGCTGATACCCTTGTTTTATCCCATAAATAATATTTGCGCAAGTGCTGGTTCTGTGTTAAAATAATCGCTATGCGGCGAGTGATTTTATAGGAGAAAAGAATATGAAGGCAAAGACTCTGCGCACGCGGCTCAAGCCCCACCTGTGGTATCAGGCTTACTGGGTGGTCTACCTCATCTGGTTTTTCTGGCTGGATCTGACCATCACCGACCCGAAATACATCATCCGCAGCCCGCTGGACGACTTCATCCCCTTCAACGAGTGGTTCATTTTTCCGTATTGCAGCTGGTTCGTGCTGTTGGCGGCGGTCACGGCCCTGCTGTGGTGGTTCGATACCGCCAGCTATGATAAACTCTGCCTGATGATGTTTTCGGGTATGACGTTCTGCCTCATTATTTATATGGTACTGCCCAACGGCCTTGACATCCGTCCCACGCCAGAAGCCATTGGCCGGGAGAATTTTGCCATGACCCTGATGCAGCTCATCTGGAAAGCGGATGCCTCGGTCAATGTCTGCCCCTCGATCCACTGCCAGAGCACGGCCTGCATGGCCATTGCCTTTTCGGGCAGCACGCTGACAAAGCAGCGCCCCTGGCTCAAAGCAGCGGCCTGGGTGTGGGCAGCGCTCATCTGCGCTTCCACCGTGTTCACCAAGCAGCATTCCATCATTGACGTGGCCTGCGGTCTGGCGCTGGCGGCTGTGTGGGGCGTGATCCTTTACGGCCCGTGGAAAAAGCGGCAGGATTGACAAGAAAAAGTTCTCAATTTTGGCAGTTTCCCAATTGACGCGGACAAAGTGTGTGGAGTACAATAAAAATGAAACTGATATATTAGTAAAACACAAAGATAACAGGCGTGCAGAAGCACAAAAGGAGCGAAGACAGTATGGCAGTTCGGGCGCCCGCGAGGCAGCCTACGAAACCATCCGCAGCCGGATCATCACCATGGAGCTCAAGCCCGGCGACCCGCTGAACGACCGGGAGCTGGCCGAGGAGCTGGGCATCAGCCGCACCCCCATGCGGGAAGCGCTGATCATGCTCAACATTGCCCACATGGTGGACATCAAGCCGCAAAGCGGCACCCATGTGGCGCCCATGACCTGAAGCGGATGGAGATGGAGCAGTTTGCCCGCTTCACCCTGGAAAAAGAGCTTCTGAACCGCATCCGGGGCCGTCTGACCGCCGAGCAGGAGAGAGCCTACCGGCTGCTGATCGAGCAGTACCGTGTGCTGGAAAGCCACCCGGAGGCTGAAAACCGTGAGACCCGGATGCTGGATCTGGACAACGCCTTCCATCGCCGCGCCTTTGAGCTCTGCGGCATGGAGGGACACTTTGACCACATGCTTTCCACCTTTCAGCACATCGAGCGGCTGCGTAAGTTCAGCCTGCAGACGGATGAGAACAAATCGGTCTGTGGTGCCCACACCCGCATCCTGGAGGCTGTGCTCCACGGCACGGAGGAGGATGTGAGCCGGGCGCTGAGTGAACATCTGCACCGGTATAAGCTCAGTGTGGATCAGGCCCGTGCCGCCCACCCGGATTATTTTATCGGCAACGGTGATACATGGTAAAAATTTCTTTCGTCAAACTGCCCAATGCGTGTATTTTGCGGCCGGATGGGGGCAAAATCCCATGTGTGGCCGTTTCTTTGTGTAAAGTATACAAGAAAAAACATCAAAACTTGTCAAAACGTCAATTGCCAATTTGAAACTGATATATTAGAATATAAGCAAGAAGCGTGTGCCACGGCATCGCCGCGGCATTTAAGAAGCAAAGCAACAAACAAGGAGGAACCCACTATGCCTATGAAAATGGGTTGGCGTTGGTACGGTGAGGGCAACGATCCCATCACCCTCAACGACATCAAGCAGATTCCCGGCGTGACCAGCATCGTCTGGGCACTGCACAACAAGATGCCCGGCGAGATCTGGGAAATCGACGAGATCCAGAAGGTTGCAGACCAGATCCACGCCTACGGCTTTGATATGGATGTTGTCGAGTCCGTCAACGTGCACGACGATATCAAGATCGGTCTGCCCACCCGCGACCAGTATATCGAGAACTACAAGCAGTGCATCCGCAACCTGTCCAAGTTCGGCGTCAAGGTCATCTGCTACAACTTCATGCCCATCTTCGACTGGACCCGCACCGACCTGTTCCACCCGGTAGGCGATGGCTCCACCGCACTGTTCTACGAGAAGGACAAGATCAAGGGCGATTACAAGGCGATGGCCGACTACATCCTGGGCTTCACCGAGAAGTACAACATGACCTTCCCCGGCTGGGAGCCCGGAGCGCATGGCAAAGCTGGACGAGCTGTTCACGGCTTACGCCCCTGTCACCAAGGAGAAGCTTTGGGAAAACCTGAAGTACTTCCTGGAAGCACTGATGCCGACCTGCCATGAGTGCGGCATCAAAATGGCTATCCATCAGGACGATCCCCCTTGGGATATCTTCGGCCTGCCCCGCCTGCTGGTGGATGCTGAGAGCATCGACCGCTTCCTGAGCATGGTGGACGACGAGTACAACTGCCTGACCCTGTGCTCCGGCAGCCTGAACGCAAACCCCAACAACAATGTTGCTGAGATCGTGCGCAAGCACTGCGACCGCATTGCCTTTGGTCACATCCGCAACATCCACCACTTCCCCAATGGCGACTTCTCCGAGGCTGCTCACCGCGACTGCTGCGGCGAGACCGGCATCATCGAGGTGCTGCGTGCTTACCATGACTGCGGCTTTGAGGGCTACATCCGCCCCGACCACGGCCGTCAGCTGTGGGAGGAAGGCCCCGGCAACTGCCGCCCCGGTTACGGCAAGTATGACCGTGCTCTGGGCGTTCAGTACATGCTGGGTGTCTGGGATCTGCTGGATCGTCTGGATGAAGAGAAAAAAGAAGGGCTGAGTACTAATATGAAGCTGTCTGAGATCAAAAACGGCAATCTGTCCGCCGAGTGGGCAGAAAAGGGCTACGAGCTGCCCAAGTTTGACGTGGAGGCTATCAAGGCCAAGACCCACGCCGAGCCCACTTGGGTGCACTTCGGTGCAGGCAATATCTTCCGTGCCTTCCCCGCTGCCGTCCTGAACGACGCACTGAACAGCGGCAAGTATGACCGCGGTGTCATTGTTGCTGAGAGCTTTGACTACGAGATCATCGACAAGGCTTACCAGCCCTACGATAACCTGAGCCTGCTGGTCTGCCTGAAGTCCACCGGCGAGATCGAGAAGAAGGTCATCGCTTCCGTTACCGAGAGCCTGAAGGCTGACTACTCCTTCGGCGAGGATTGGGCACGTCTGGTCGAGATCTTCCAGAACCCCAGCCTGCAGATGATCTCCTTTACCATCACCGAGAAGGGCTACGGCGTTGCTCCCGCTGATCTGGAGCGCGGCCTGACCCCCGTGCTGGCCATGGGCAAGGTCACCGCTCTGCTGTACGAGCGCTTCAAGGCCGGCAAGCTGCCCCTGACCGTGCAGAGCATGGATAACTGCTCTCACAACGGCGATAAGGTCAAGAGCGCTGTCCACGCCTATGCTTCCAAGTGGGTCGAGCAGGGTCTGGTTCCCGCTGAGTTCCTGGCCTATGTGCAGGACGAGACCAAGATCACCTTCCCCTGGAGCATGATCGATAAGATCACCCCCGCCCGGACGCAAAGGTGCAGGAAATGCTGGCAAAGGACGGCTTTGAGGACAACTACACCATCGTGACCGAGAAGCACACCTTCACCGCTCCCTTCGTCAACGCCGAGGAGACCCAGTACCTGTGCATTGAGGATCACTACACCAACGGCCGTCCTCCGCTGGAGCTGGGCGGTGTGCTGTACTGCGACCGCGAGACCGTTGACAAGATCGAGAAGATGAAGGTGTGCACCTGCCTGAACCCCCTGCACACCGCAATGTCCATCTACGGCTGCATGCTGGGCTACACCCTCATCTCTGCCGAGATGGCAGACGAGGATCTGCGCGCCTTCATCCAGAAGATCGGCTACATCGAGGCAATGCCCGTGGTCGTTGATCCCGGTGTCCTGAACCCCTATGAGTTCATCGGCGCTGTCATCAACCGCCGCCTGCCCAACCCCTTTATGCCGGACGCCCCCCAGCGCATCGCCACCGACACCTCCCAGAAGCTGTCTATCCGCTTCGGCGAGACCATCAAGGCTTACGAGGAGCGCGGTCTGGACAAGTCCAACCTTGTGCTGATCCCGCTGGTGCTGGCAGGCTATGCCCGCTACCTGAAGGGCATCGACGACAACGGCCAGCCCTTTGAGATCTCTCCCGATCCGCTGCTGGCTGAGCTGCAGGCCATCGTCAACCCCTTGGAGGTCAAGGAAGGCGAGCAGGACTTCAGCTGCCTGAAGGCTCTGTACAGCCGTGCCGACGTGTTCGGCGTGGACCTGTACGCCATCGGTCTGGGCGAAAAGATCGAGGGCATGGTCAAGGA
>VOFF01000290.1_pt1 | contig 11367 bp, 24 predicted proteins | sample 5384061 | NCBI WGS metagenome assembly VOFF01 (sample SAMN12384725, study PRJNA508395) | human gut metagenome | isolation source: healthy gut E | host: Homo sapiens
ATAATCCGTAATAAACTCACAAAAAAATTTTCCTTGTTCCATTCTTTGTATGCTTTAAATCCTGTAATAGACATCAATCGCTTTCGTAAACCACTTGATTTTTTCTCTGCCCATAAGAAGGTTGGTGCGTACAAAATACCATCTTTTTTTTAATACTCTACGAATTTTCCTGCATTGCTTTTTCAGGCTCTGGCATAATGTGCAGTGCATTTGAAATTAGGATTAACCGTTCTAATTCGATAGCCATTTCCATTAATTTACCAACACCTGTCTGGTCATAGCAAATGGATCGTTCTCGAAGATCTTCATCATAAGAACTTACCAGCATCGTCACGGGAGAATCCGTATGTCATCTGTGTTAAGTCGTTTGTACCGAAGCAGAAGAAGTCTGCTTCTTAGCGATCTCATCAGCTGTAAGAGCAGCTCTTGGGATCTCGATCATTGTTCCAACTTCGTACTCAAGATCGCTGTTTGCTGCTGCAATCTCAGCGTCTGCTGTCTCTACTACGAATTTCTTAACATATTTAAGCTCTTTTCCATCGCCAACAAGTGGGATCATGATTTCCGGTTTGATTGTCCAGTCCGGATGAGCTTTCTTAACTTCGATTGCTGCGCGGATAACTGCTGTTGTCTGCATCTTAGCAATCTCCGGATATGTAACTGCCAGACGGCATCCACGGTGTCCCATCATTGGGTTGAACTCATGAAGGCTGTCGATGATTGTCTTGATCTGCTCAACAGTTTTACCCTGAGCGTCAGCAAGTTTCTTAATGTCTTCCTCTTCTGTAGGAACGAACTCATGAAGCGGTGGATCAAGGAAACGGATAGTAACCGGGTTACCTTCCAGTGCTTCATACAGTTTTTCGAAGTCTCCCTGCTGTTCTGGAAGAATCTTAGCAAGTGCTGCTTCTCTTTCTTCTTCTGGCTCAGAGCAGATCATTTCACGGAATGCATCGATTCTGTTGCCTTCGAAAGAACATATGCTCTGTACGGCAAAGTCCGATACCTTCTGCTCCAAGTTCGCGGGCTTTTACAGCATCGTGTGGTGTATCAGCATTTGTACGAACTTTCATAGTTCTGTATTTGTCAGCCCATCCCATAATTCTTCCGAATTCACCAGCGATTGTTGCATCAACTGTCGGGATGATACCATCATAGATATTACCTGTAGAACCATCCAGGGAAATGCAATCACCTTCGTGATATTCTTTTTCCTGCCAGTGTAAATTTCTTGTTTGCTTCGTCCATTGTGATGTCGCCGCATCCGGATACACAGCATGTACCCATACCACGAGCAACTACGGCTGCGTGAGATGTCATACCACCACGAACTGTCAGGATACCCTGTGCAGATTTCATACCTGTGATATCTTCCGGTGATGTTTCAAGACGAACAAGGATTACTTTTTCTCCTCTTGCAGCCCAAGCAACAGCGTCATCAGCTGTGAACACGATCTTACCGCAAGCAGCTCCTGGTGATGCTCCAAGTGCTTTAGCCAAGTGGTGTAGCCTCTTTCAGGGCTTTTGCATCGAACTGTGGGTGAAGCAGAGAGTCCAGGTTACGTGGGTCGATCATTGCAACAGCCTCTTCCTCTGTTCTCATTCCCTCGTCAACAAGGTCACAAGCGATTTTTAAAGCAGCCTGAGCTGTTCTCTTACCGTTACGTGTCTGCAGCATATACAGTTTACCATGCTCTACAGTAAACTCCATATCCTGCATGTCTCTGTAATGTTTCTCAAGAGTCTCGCAAACCTGTTTGAACTGTTCGAATGCTTCTGGGAACTTCTCTTCCATTTCGGAAATGTGCATAGGTGTACGAACACCGGCAACAACGTCTTCACCCTGAGCATTTGTCAGGAATTCACCAAACAGACCATTAGCTCCTGTAGCAGGGTCACGTGTGAAGGCAACACCTGTACCACAGTCATCACCCATGTTACCGAATGCCATACTCTGTACGTTTACAGCGGTACCCCAGCTATAAGGGATATCGTTGTCACGACGGTAAACATTTGCACGTGGGTTATCCCATGAACGGAATACGGCTTTTATTGCTTCCATTAACTGTTCCTTCGGATCAGTTGGGAAATCAGAACCAATCTTCTCTTTGTATTCAGCCTTGAACTGGTTAGCCAGCTCTTTTCAGGTCTTCTGCAGTAAGCTCAACGTCCTGCTTAACACCTCTCTTAGTCTTCATCTCATCGATGAGCTCCTCGAAGTATTTCTTACCAACTTCCATAACTACGTCAGAGTACATCTGAATGAATCTTCTGTAGCAGTCCCATGCCCAACGAGCATTTCCGGAAGCCTCTGCAAGAGTCTCTACAACTTCTTCGTTTAATCCAAGGTTGAGGATTGTATCCATCATACCCGGCATGGAAGCTCTTGCTCCGGAACGTACGGAAACAAGCAGAGGATTCTCTTTATCTCCGAATTTCTTTCCTGTGATTTCTTCCAATTTATCAATAGCGTCCATGATCTGACTCATAATTTCGTCGTTGATCTTTCTGCCGTCTTCATAATACTGTGTACAAGCCTCTGTTGTTACAGTGAAGCCCTGTGGTACCGGAAGACCTAAGTTTGTCATTTCAGCAAGGTTTGCACCTTTTCCACCGAGAAGGTTTCTCATGGTTGCGTTACCTTCTGTAAACATATAAACCCATTTTGCCATTTGTCATGACCTCCTAAAACTAAATTTTCTAAGTCGCACTTCATATTTTACTGTTTTTACCAGTTTTCGTCAAGACTTTCACCAATAAATCTGCCGATTTTTCCTGTGTTTTTCAGTCATTGTGCACAATTGTGCTTGTATACATCTGCCTTACTTGTTACTTCCCATGGTGCATGCATACTTAAGACTGCCACACCACTGTCGATAACTTCCATGCCATAATTTGCCATGATATAAGCAATTGTTCCACCTGCCCTCCAATGTCGACCTTTCCAAGTTCAGCGAACTGATACGATATATCTTCTGTATTCATCGCACGACGTATTTCTGCCAGATATTCTGCATTCGCATCATTAGAACCGCTCTTTCCTCTTGCTCCGGTAAATTTATTGAATACCAGCCCCTTTTCCAAAGAATGCCGCACTCCGTTTTTCAAAGGCTTCCGCATACATCGGATCATAAGCTGCGCTTACATCAGAAGAAAGCATTCTGGAATTCTGAAGCGCACGACGTACTTTTCAATTCTGATTCCCCTTCTGTAAGAGCTACCAGTTCTGCCACAACATTTTCAAAGAAAGGGGAATGCATACCGGTTGCACCAACACTTCCGATCTCTTCTTTGTCAACCAGGATGCAGCATGAGGTACGCACTGCTTCTTCGACATCCAGCATAGCGAATAATGAGGTAAACGCACATACCCTGTCATCCTGTCCGTAAGACAATATCATACTTCTGTCAATTCCACAATCTCTGGCCTTTCCTGCAGGTACGATTTCCAGTTCTGCCGACAGAAAATCTTCCTCTTCCATATCATAATAATCTGTCAGAATCCGCATGACATTGGCTTTTACTGCGTCTTTTTCATCCTCATCCAGTCCTTCTTCTTTCTCAAGCGGACGGCTTCCGATCAGAAGATCCAGTTTTTTTCTCCTTCGATCACTACACTTGCTTTCTTCTCCATCTGTTTTCCGGCCAGGTGAATCAGCAGATCTGTAACTACGAATACCGGATCATCCTCTTTTTCTCCGATATTTACTTTCTGGACAGTCCCGTCTGTCTTAACGATCACTCCATGAAGAGCAAAGAGGCAATGTCACCCACTGGTATTTCTTAATGCCGCCATAGTAATGCGTATCCAGGTAAGCAAGCTCTTCGTTTTCATATAAAGGATTTTTGTTTCACATCAATTCTTGGCGAATCAATATGCGCTCCCAGTATGTTCATACCATTTTCCAGTGGTTCTTTTTCCGATCCGAACATGGCAATACTTTTTTCCCATACATACTGCATAGACTTTATCTCCTGTTTTTAAACTTCCTTTGATATCATTCAGGTTACGATACCCCTGCTTTTCAATCTCTTTCACAGTCAGACGGATACATTCTCTCTCCGTCTTTCCTTCATCCAGGCATACTTTATATCTGTGTTGATCTGATCCAGTTCTTTTAACTGATCAGCTGTGTATATCTTCCATGCATTTCTTCTTTCCATTGTTTGTCTCTCCTTTCAAATTTACGCTGTGTTTAGTATAACAAAAAAGAAAATGGTACGCACCACTTTTCATAAATGTTGCATACCATTTTTTCTCATCTTTTATTTATTTTTATCCGGTTATTTATTTAATCCCATCTCTTCTCTTACTTCAATAAAACATTTTACGATGAAATCAATATCTTCTTTTGTATGGCTTGCACATACCTGTGTACGGATTCTTGCTTTTTCCCTTCGGTACAACCGGGTAAGAGAATGCTACAACATATACACCTTTTTTCCATCATACGTTTTGCGAATTCTGCTGCTGTCTTCTCATCATAGAGCATAACAGGTACGCATGGATGTGTTCCCGGAATAATATCAAATCCGTTATCTACCAGCTGTTTTCTGTAGTATGCAGTTACCTCTTCCAGGTGATCACGAAGTTCTGTACTCTCCTCCAGCATGTCAAACAGTTCCAGGCTGGCCCCTGCAATTGCCGGTGCCAGAGAGTTAGAGAACAGGTACGGACGGCTTCTCTGTCTTAACAGATCAATGATCTCTTTCCGTCCGGATGTATATCCGCCGGATGCTCCTCCAAGTGCTTTTCCCAATGTTCCGGTAATGATATCCACACGGCCTTCCACACCACAGTACTCTGCTGTTCCACGTCCGGTCTTTTCCTACAAATCCGACCGCATGGCTGTCATCAACCATAACCAGTGCGTTATATTTATCAGCCAGATCACATACCCCTTTTAAATTACAGATGATTCCATCCATAGAAAATACGCCATCTGTAGCGATCAGTTTGATTCTTGCTCCAGCTTCGTCGGCTTCTTTTAATTTTGCTTCCAGATCTTCCATATCGTTATTTTTATAGCGGAAACGTTTTGCTTTACAGAGACGTACTCCATCAATAATAGAAGCATGGTTCAACTCATCACTAATGACTGCATCTTCTGCTGTCAGAATTGTCTCGAATAATCCTCCGTTTGCATCAAAGCATGAAGAATAAAGGATCGTATCGTCTGTTCCCAGAAATCCGGAGATCTTTTTCTCCAGTTTCTTATGAATGTCCTGTGTTCCACATATAAAACGTACAGATGCTACTCCGTATCCTTTTTTCATCATATGTTCTCTTAGCTGCCTCGATCAGTCTCGGGTTATCCCCCCAGTCCAAGGTAGTTATTCGCACACATACAAAGAAGTTCTCTTCCGTCTTCCATCTTCACTCTTGCTCCCTGCGGGATACAAAAAGGTGCCTCTCCTTTGAAAAGCCCGGCTTCTTTGATGCCCTCTACTTCTTTGGTATAAATATCTAAAATATCATTTTTACGTGCCATTTTCTCAACCTCTCCATTTTTATTCTGCCTTTTTCCTACTTTGTTCCATGCACTCTTCTTAGTCATTTACATGTGCCCAGTCCAGAATGACTTTTTCCCGAATTACCGGAGATCATAGCATCAAATCCTTTCTGGAAATCTTTGATGTCAAAATGATGTGTGATGATATCTGAGATATCGAGTCCTGCCTGTAACATCGTAGACATCTTGTACCATGTATCCCATACTTTACGTCCATAGATTCCTTTCAGATGTAATCCGTTGAAAATTACTGTTTCAAGATCTACTTTGGCATCTGTTCTCTGTAATCCCTAACAGTGCAATGTGTCCGCCGTGCTTCATATTGTGGATCATATCATCCAATGCCACCTGTGATCCGGACATCTCAAGACCGACATCAAATCCTTCTGCCATTCCGATCTCTTTCATGACATCTTTCAGATTCTCTTCTTTTTAAGTTAACTGTTCTTGTTGCTCCCAGCTTCTTCGCAAGTTCCAGTCTGTATGGATTCATATCTGTTACCACAACATGTCTTGCACCCGAGAACTTCACGATTGCTGCTGCCATACATCCGATCGGGCCTGCTCCGGCGATCAGCACATCCTCCCCCAGTGCTTCAAAAGAAAGTGCTGTATGTGTTGCATTTCCAAATGGATCAAAGATTTGCATACATCTCTTCCGGAATGTTCGGATTACATGGCCATACGTTACTTGACGGAATCACAAAGATATTCCGCAAATGCTCCGTTACGGTTCACGCCGACACCTTTCGCATCCTTACAGTTCTCCTTTTTGTGTCGCTTCCAGACAGTTACGGCATTTTCCACATGTAATATGTCCTTCACCGGATACCAGATCACCGATCTTGAACCCCTGTACACCTTCCCTTTTTCTACGATCTCTCCAACATACTCATGACCTGCTGTAAGGCCGATCGGAATCGTATGCTGTGCCCAGTCATTCCACTGATAGATATGTACATCCGTTCCACAGATTGCTGTCTTGTGGATCTTGATCTTCACATCATTCGGTCCTACTTCCGGAATCGGAACACGCTTCATCCACAGTCCTTCCTCCGGTTTTTCCTTTACCAGTGCCCACATCAGACCATCATTATTTAATTGCATATTATATGACCTCCCAAAAACACCATCTCCCCAGATGGCAATCTCTTTATTAACAATGGTTATTATACCACTCTTACTGCATATGCACAACCTCTAAACGATATTTTTTTGTTTAATATGACAATTTTTCACATACTTTTTTCTTTTTCTTGTCATTTTGCACCAAAAATAATATTTACTTTCCTGCTCTTTTCCTGTATAATCATAATCATACTTGCGAAAAGCAAAAAACAAAAGAGGGGTGCGGGATTCAAAAAAAATCCTGCCAAAAAAAAACAATGAAAGATTTAATCAAAAATGGAACAGCATCAGCCTAATCAAACGGATCATCTGCGGATTGATCATTGGTCTGGTTCTTGGTCTTGTTGTTCCGCAGGCATCCGTAATCTCGATTCTCGGAACCATGTTCGTCGGAGCACTAAAAAGGAATCGCCCCGCTTCTGGTATTCTTCCTGGTTATGAGTGCACTCTGCCACATGAAGTCTGGTCAGAAGACCAATTTAAAATTTATTATCATTTTGTACATGGTTGGTAACCTTGTATCTGCCTTTTAGCCGTTATTGCCTGCCGGTTATTCCCAGTAACACTGACCTTTACAGACACTGCTTCTGCTACCGATATCACTCCGCCAAGCGGAATTGCGGAAGTGCTCACCAACCTTTTGAACAATCTCGTTAAGAATCCGGTTGATTCCATTGTCAATGCTAATTATATCGGTATTCTTTTTCTGGGCAGTTATTTTTGGAATTGCATTAAAACATGCGAACAAGGGAACAAAAGATGCACTGGAGAACATTTCCGATGCAACGGCGACCGCAGTTCAGTGGATCATCAACTGTGCTCCGTTCGGTATCATGGGACTGATCTTCTCTACGATTTCAGAACAGGGACTGGATGCATTACTTTTTCTTATGGAAAGTTAATCCTCGTTCTGGTTGGAAGTATGGCTGTTGTTATCTTCATTATCAATCCGGTCATTGTATTTATTTTCACAAAACAGAACCCATTTCCACTGGTATTTACCTGTCTGAAAGAAAGCTTTATCACAGCATTCTTCACCAGAAGTTCTGCTGCCAATATTTCGGTTAATATGGAACTTTGTAAGAAACTTGGCCTGGACGAAGATACCTACTCTATCTCCATTCCACTTGGAGCTACGATCAACATGGCAGGGGCTGCGATCACAATCTCTGTAATGGCTTTATCTACCGCTCATACACTGGATATCCATGTAGATTTTCTTACATCGATCATTCTCTGTGTACTTGCTGCATTAAGTGCCGCAGGTGCTTCCGGAGTTGCCGGCGGATCTCTTCTTCTTATCCCTATGGCCTGCAGCCTCTTCGGTGTACCGAATGATGTTGCCATGCAGGCTGTCGGTGTTGGATTTATCATCGGAGTTATCCAGGATTCCTGTGAGACAGGCCTCAATTCTTCATCCGATGTACTTTATACAGCCATTGCTGATATCCGTGAAAAAGAGACTTCGCGGTCAGAAATAATACATAGAAGCTGCCACTGGCAGCTTCTATTCCATATTAAAAAATACCGGGAGTGGAAGAATCTTTCTATTGATTCTTCCACCCCCGTATTTATTCTTATTTTTTCACTCAAACCATTGGATTTTGTTATCCTTTAATTGATATATCCTGCCTTTTTAAGCTCCTCTTCTGCCTTTGCAAGATTCGCATCAGACACACGGATAATCGGTCCTGTACAGCCCATTCCGCTCTCTGCATAGATGTTCTGCTTCCACAGTACTTTCACCGCATCTTCCAGATCCATAACTTCTATTCCGCAATCTGGGATGTCACGATCTCTTTTGGCGGAGCCTTTACTTCTATGGCTTCCGATGCCGGTTTCGACATCTGTTTTCTTTGCCGCCAGGATATCTTTTAAACCGGCTTTGTCTGCTGCTACAAATTCTTTTTTCTTTGCGATCTCAAATACTTTACTTTTTTACCAGCTCCGCCGCATAACGGATTGCGCCTGCGATCACTGGTGCTCCTGACGCCCTGGATACAATCATAACCAGCTGTTCATAACCTTCCCCGACACCAGGGCCATAACCATATCCGGATGCTTCAAAGCTGCCTCCTGTTGTGTAAGAAGATAACATCTTCACCATGATATTTCCGGTCAGCGAATCACATACCATAATGTCCGGTGTTCCCTGCAGTACATCATTTCCACGCATTACACACCCCCGTCAGCTCTTGCTGATTCAGCAAACGTAATGTCGTATCCATTTTTTTCTCAAGTTCTTTTTAATGCAATCTCCGTCTGGCGTGCGCCATCCACATTCAGAATTCCTACAGTCGGATGCTCTTTACCACACGCCTTTGCAGCTATGATTCCATAGATTGTATTTTTGATCATTCCTTCTATACGGTCTGAACTGGAAGTTCCGGTTGTATTGGCAATGAACATCTCTCTTCCCTTCGCCGGAGTCACAACACGTCCAACCGTCGATACACCAATCGGGAATGGGAAATGCATCGTTACCGCACTGTCTACTTCATGCGATGCAAGCATTTCTTCCATCTTCTTATGACCTTCTTCATCATCTGCTACCTTCACGGTAGTAACGCCATCTGCTTCCAGTGTTCCGATATAATATACGTCAATTCCATCTTTTGCTGCCATCTTTGCGGCTTCCATGGCATTTTCTTCTCCATGTTCGCTACCCATTCCGGTCAGTGCAATCCTCGGTTTCTTTCCAAAGTTTCCGGTCTCCAGACCTTCTGCCATCTGCAGAAATGTCTGCAATGATTTTTTCAATCTTATCTGCCATCCGCACACCCCTTTATTCAGCCATCAGGGTTGCTGCAAATTCTTTCATCGCCTTTGCGATCAGTCCCTTTACTTCTTCCTCAGATACACCGGCAGCTTCTTCCTGTACAGCTGCTGTATTGCCATGAATAACGAATGATACCCCATCGAAAAGGTTCGTCATACGTCCAAGGAACAGGCTTCCTTTTCCGATGATCATTGCATTCTTAATCTTTCCATCCAGAATGTCTTCTCTTGCAAATCCTACATATGGGACACCGGAAGGAATGTGACCCTGTGTCGGTGCCCATCCGGTCAGGCCATGTTCTTTTTGTAAAGTTTGCAAGTTCTTTTTCTGTCCAGCTCGCCTCTCTTAACAGCCAGTGCACCGATCATCTTATAATTGGCAAGCGGTACATCTCCTGCTCCTGCCGGTTTTGTGATATCCGGATTCTGCATCTCCGGTGAGAATTTATCGATATCCGTAATTTTCATTCCTGCACGGTCAAGCGGGTCTGCTACCAGGCTTCCGATTACATTCTGCGGTGCAGAACCGGTTCCCACACTGTGGCGTCAAGCATTCCGAGATCGATCTCCGGGTTCACTCCGTCATTCTCAGATACAACAACTGCAAATCCTCCCAGGCAGTCTTCCAGGATCGGAAGGCCTTTCTTTACATGATCTTTTCCGTTCATACCAAGTTTTTGCAGTACAGCCTCCTGCTGTAACGACAACCGTCTTATACGCGCCTGCTTTTACCAGTGCTGCTGCCTCGATCAGCGCATGTGTAGGTGCCGCACAGAACCCTCTCGCATCGGATCCGGTAGCATTTACAAGACCTGCAACTTCTGCCGCTGCCTTCGCAAAGTTACCGCCGCCTCTTTTTGGTTCATATCTCCACATGCTTCTTCCGCACAGTCGATTACATATTCAACATCCGATTTTTCAATTCCTGCATTTTTCACAGCATACAGAAGGGCAAGTACGCTGGATGCCTTTGCTCATAAGATTCTCATGCATAATATGAGAAGATAAATTCACATCAATATCATGTGCCGGTTTTACACATCCGACTAACTGATGTTCAAAATATAATGGTTCTGCATGATCTTCATTGATCAATGCTTCAATCTCTGAAAGCTCTACTCCTTCATGGATTTTTTCAATAATGTCATCAGAGATAATTGGATCTTGGGCAAATACATCTTTATATTTTGCTACAAATGCTTTATCCAGTCTCACTACTTCCAAACATATCGCATGCCTGTACCAGAAGCAGGAATTCTTCCTCCGGCATGATCTCACCATATTTTCCGTAACGTTTTGCTCCTTCTTTTTTCTTATCGTAATATGGAAATTCAACTGCAGCAAGTTCATCCGGATGTGCATTACCGATATAAGTCTGATTCGGCCAATAAGAAACGCCTCTTCTATATGACCGGAGGTGTTCCGGCACTGCTTTCAGATATTCGGAATCCGGATTTACAACTCTCTCTGTTGTCTGCGTTGTTCCGTTATATAAAACCATATCTGGTGTATGTACTAATACATAACTTGCCCCTTTAATTACACTGTTCATTGGTTATCCACCTGTTTTTCCACTGTATCTACAGAACCTCAAAAAAATGCATTGTAATTTTGAAAAAGGACAGTCCCTGTAGGAACACAACGGACTGTCCTTTTTTATTCGTATGAGAAACTTCGGACTATAACTGATCTCTGATAGCCTGCATCTCTGAAACGATATCATCAACATCTAATACCATTTCCATCATGCCTACCTGCTCATCATAAACCGCTTCGTCAAACTCTGCTTTCATCTCTGGTTCGCATACGTGATATACCGTGAGTCCAAGCTGGACCCCTGTCAATGGACCTGCGAAAGTAGGATCGCCTAAAGTTACAGTCTCAGCTGCAAGACCTGGGTAGCTCCTTCTCTCTGCTGCACCAAGAACTACTACTAAGCTCGTTCAGA
>VOFF01000581.1_pt1 | contig 11174 bp, 9 predicted proteins | sample 5384061 | NCBI WGS metagenome assembly VOFF01 (sample SAMN12384725, study PRJNA508395) | human gut metagenome | isolation source: healthy gut E | host: Homo sapiens
TCGAACGACCATGGAATATCGGAAAGATCAAACCCTCTTTTTTCCACATTTGTCTGAGCATAAATAAATAATCCTTTTTTTGTTATTATTTTATTCTATCTTTCCGATTCCTTCAAGTACTTTCTGCTCTATTTTCATTATCTCATAAATAAAACCATCAGCCACCTTTACCGCAAATGCTGCCACCCAGGCGATCATACACTGCCAGATCACCATGCCAACTGCCCATTTTCGTCCAAGTTCCCGGCGAATGGAAGCCAATACACGGCGTGTACAACAGACTAAATACCAGAAGTGAAGCTGCCGCTACCGGTGTCAATGCATCCTTTACTGCTCCTCCAAATAAAATTTCCAGAGTTGAGATCACGCTCTCCTTTGCCATAACGCCGCTGATCAATGAAGTACAGATCCTCCAGTCTCCCAGTCCAAGCGGTGCAAAAATTGGAACCAGGCAGTTTGAAATCATCGCAAGAATACTGTCTTTAGAATCCGCCACCAGATTAAAATGCAAATCAAATTTCTGTAAGAACCAGATACAGATCGTTGCTACAAAAATAACGGTAAACGCTCTCTGCAGGAAATCTTTTGCTTTATCCCACAAAAGCTGCATAACATTTTTCAGCCCCGGCAGACGATAATTTGGCAGCTCCATGACAAACGGAACCGCATCTCCACGGAACAGTGTTTTCCGATACAACAACGCAACCAGGATTCCAATCACAATTCCGGTCAGATACAAAGCACACATCACGAGTGCTCCATACTCCGGGAAAAATGCGCTGGTAAAAAATGCATAAATCGGCAGTTTTGCCGAACAGCTCATAAACGGAGTCAGCAAAATCGTCATCTTCCGGTCTCTCTCACTCGGCAGCGTGCGGGTCGACATCACCGCCGGAACTGTACATCCAAATCCGACCAGCATCGGCACAATGCTTCTTCCGGAAAGTCCGATTTTTTCGCAGAAGTTTATCCATAAAAAAATGCAACTCGCGCAATGTAACCACTGTCTTCCATCAATGACAGAAAGAAAAATAATGTTACGATAATTGGCAGGAAACTCAGTACACTTCCGACTCCGGCAAAAATACCGTCAATGATCAGTCCGTGAAGCACTTCATTGACTCCCGCTGCCGTCAGCGCACGGTCTGTCACATTAGACAGTGCGTCAATCCCCATGGCAAGCAGGTTCTGTAAAAAAGCGCCGATCACATGGAACGTAAGGAAGAACACCAACAGCATAATACCGATAAAACATGGAATTGCTGTATATTTTCCGGTCAGAATCCGATCAATTTTCTCACTGCGGATGCGCTCCCGGCTTGCCTTCGGCTTTACTACCGTTTTCTCGCACACCTTTTCGATGAAATTAAAACGCATATCCGCAATCGCCGCACTGCGATCGAGCCCACGCTCTTTTTCCATCTGTACAATCAGATGTTCAATTGCTTCGTGCTCATTCTCGTCCAGTTCCAATTTCTGCAGAATCAGATGATCCCCTTCAATGATCTTAGAAGCTGCAAAACGCAGAGGAATTCCCGCATGCTCTGCGTGATCCTCGATCAGATGGCTGACTGCATGAATACAGCGGTGCACGGCTCCACCAAACTCATTTTCACTACAGAAATCCTGTCGTCCCGGCCGCTCCTGATATTTTGCGATATGCAGTGCATGCCTTACCAGTTCATCCACTCCCCCATTTTTTGCAGCAGAAATCGGGACCACCGGCACACCCAGCATCGCTTCCATCCCGTTTACATCCACCGATCCTGAATTTCCGGTCATCTCGTCCATCATATTGAGTGCCACAACCATCGGGATATCCATTTCCAGCAGCTGCATCGTGATGATTCCGCTCGATATTGGTTGCATCTATAATATTGATATCCTCAGCACAAAATTTCTTGAAACAATCTCCTCACTGCTGTAAGGGGACATCGAATAGATTCCCGGCAGATCTGTCACCAGAGTGTCTGGGTATCCTTTGATCGGTCCATCCTTGCGGTCAACCGTAACCCCGGAAAGTTTCCGATATGCTGGTTTGAACCGGTCAGCTGGTTAAACAGCGTCGTCTTTCCACAATTCTGATTTCCCACCAGCGCATATGTAAGCCTCGTCTTTTCCGGCAAAGGGTTTCCATCCCCTTTTACATGATACTTTCCTTCTTCGCCCAATCCAGGATGAACCGACTGATTAATGTTTCTGGCTCCTTCATGCTTTCTGGTACGGGAAGAAATCTGCTCAATTGTAATCTGATCTGCATCTGCCAACCGAAGAGTCAGCTCATACCCATGGATCTGCAGTTCCATCGGGTCGCCCATTGGAGCAAACTTAATCACCGTCACTTCCGCTCCCGGAATCACTCCCATATCCAGGAAATGCTGGCGTATGACTGCACTTTTCCCGATTTCCAATTCTTTTAATGTCATATTGTCTTATCCTTTGCATTCTTTCTTTTTGTGTTATTGATAATTTTTCTTAATTATACACGTAAATTACTAAAAGAGAAAGTTTTTCAATAAGAAAATATGGAAAAGAACAAGTCTATAAAGTTAGTTTTTTGTACATGGAAATTGTTTCTTCATTCGTCTCCCCCGTAAATAAAATAATAGTCGATCTGATCCTCGCCCAGTGTACTGATGTAAGGCCCATAGGTTTTGATATTACAGAGCAAAACGGTTTCTTTAGCCGCTATCCCAAGCCCATACCCCTTCCTGGATAAAACAAGAGGCATCCGCATAGGCTTTCCTCCAAAAGAAATATACTTTGCCTTTGCACGCAGCACGAGCAGATCCGTAGAAAGAATTCCCTTTGCATTAATCTTTTCCGAAGAATCCCATTCAAAAAATTCCCAGGTCTGCTGATCCATAATCAGGCGCGGTTCCACGGAGCGTTCCTTTAACAGTACCGTCCCATCTGCTGTTTCAAATCGTATGGCACCTGTTTTTTATCAATCACAGCACTGACTTTTTCCGTGGAAACTTTTAATGCCGTCTTTGACTCTCTGACACTCCACGAAAAAACATCCGTTGCCTCCGGTTTCCAGTAGGTATCCTTGATTTCTGTCGTCACACCTTTGACGAAACTTACCCTTATCACCTCGGGTGTCATCGGTGTCAGCCGAAGAATTCCTGCCATACTTGCAATGTCTATATGCTTTTTCGTTTTTTGCCCATTTCACCGTATAATTCATGCGGGAATGTCCACGTACCGGTAGCAACCGGTTATCCGGCAGATCCCCAAATGCATAAGGAGACGGATTGATCTGCGCAATCTCCGGGGCCTTCGACACCTTTGAAACCGGATGGATGTCAGATTTCTCTTTCTCGGATACAGACTTCTCTGAAACCGGATGGATGACAGGTTTCTCTTTCTTGGGTACTGACTTCTCTGAAACCGGATGGATGTCAGGTTCCTCTTCCTTCGGTGCAGACACCTCGATCCGTTCCGGACCGATATAACTTCGCGCATTGCGTTCCTTATCCGCCTCCGTCCGTCGCTGCTGCTCTATTTCTTTTTGCGTAAAGGTTTTCTTTTCATATTCCTTTGCCTTGGTCAGTGTTTCTGCTGCAAACACTTTCTGCTTTTTCTCTTTTGAAACCGGATCTGTCAGAATTCTGCTCAGATTTCCGTGATACAACACCACAAGCTCATGCAGCGCGCGGGTTGCCGCAACATACAAAAGTTTCACATGTCCGTTATCTGCCGGATATTTTTTCTGCGTCGGATCATACAAAAGAACCGCATCAAACTCCAGTCCTTTCGTGTAGGCAACCGAAAGCACCATAACACCGTCTCCAAATTCCGTAGTCCCCGGGTTACAGTCCACAATCTCCATATAAGATTTCAACTGTTCCGCCAGCTCTGCTGCCTCTTTTTCCTCACGACAGATCACCGCAATCGTTTCATATCCATCTTGCTGCCACTTCCGGATCGTGTGTACCGTCTCTTCTAAAAGCGCTGTTGCATCCGGCTGTTTCTCCACCCGCACGGCTGCTCCATGCCGGATAATCGGTTCCACCGGATACATCGCAAAGTCCCCATGCCGCAGAATCTCGTTTGCAAATTTGGAAATTTCCACCGTATTCCGGTAACTTTTCCGCAACAGCCCAAACGCATCATACGTGCCGGTCAGCACCAGTTTCCGCAATTCCTCCCAGTCATTTAGCCCATACCGGAAATGTATGTTCTGGGAGGTATCCCCCATGATCGTGTATGTGCATCCCCGCAGACAATAGTGCAGACAGCAATATGCCATCATTCCAAAATCCTGTGCCTCATCGATGACCACATGACTGGCCTCCCGCACCGGATCAGTTTCCTTGATCCGCTTGTAAATATAGGCAAGCGCTGCAAGATCGTATACATCAAAAGAAGTTTCTGGTATATCTACTTCTTTCCCGGCAACTGCCTGCACCTGTAAGAATTCCCGGTAAAAATCGTAAATAGATGTCTTCCATTTTCCATCTCCAAAAAAAGAAGCATATTTCTTATCCAGTGCCTTTTTTACTTTTGCCGGATAGGATATTTGTTTTCCCAGAACTTCGTTTTCGTATTTGGAATATAAAACCTCGTTGAGCATAAGAATTTTGCTCTGCATGGAAAGATCGGGATGTTCCCGCAGATAAGTATTGATCAGCACATGCCCGACCAGAAGTGTCTTTGTGTTTTCCAGATAAACTTCCTCGTGTGAAATTTCCCTCTGTTCATAAGCTGCACAATATAATTCCAGATCATGAAACCACTCACGGTTTCCTTTCTGCGCATTCTTTTTCATCATCTTTTTCCAGGAGGTGAAAACGATATTTCCGTTCATCCCAATCCTCATACAACAGGCGGATGAACAGCTGTTCCATCGTCATCTGTCGGATGCCATACACATCCAGTTCCGGCAATACCCCCGTAATGTAATTCAAGAGTATCCGGTTGCTCCCTATAATATAGAAATCTTCCGGCCGGAAATCATCGCTGTAATTGTATAAAATATAGGAAATACGGTGCATGGCGACGGTGGTCTTTCCGGAACCCGCTACACCCTGTACAATGATATTGGTCTTTGGCGAACGCCGGATAATCAGATTCTGTTCTTTCTGAATCGTTGCAATGATCTCACCGAGCACCGCCTTTTTGTTTTTCGCCAGATACTTTGTCAGAAGTTCATCATTTGCCACCACATCGGAATCAAAAAAATCTTTCAGATGATCATTTTCAATCTCATACGTGCGTTTCCGTTTCAGGTCAATCGTAAAGGTTCCCTCCGAACTGACGGTATACTGACATGGCCCCAGACCACTCTCATAATATACCGATGCAATCGGTGCTCTCCAGTCCAATACGACCGGTTCCGAGTTATTTTTTGCAATTCCCACTCTTCCGATATAGTAAGACTCGTCCCCTTTTACATTCGGATCTTTGAAATCAATTCGTCCAAAATACGGTTTCCTGCGCGCTTTCTCATAACGCACCAGATCATACTCATTTTCCTTCAGACGCGCGGTTGCATTATTCCACAACGCCAGGCCTTCCTTATCCTGTCTTGCCTCATACACGTCCAGCAGGTCTTCCAGATCCTCGTTCACTTTCCGGATATCTGCTCTGGCGCGTTCAAGATTTTGCTGTGCAATCCCGATAATCTCCTGCAGTTTTTGTTCTTCGGCCTCCCGCGTCAGTCCCGGAAGCATGTTTTTCTGTTCCAAATGTATTACCCTCCTGTAATTTACAGAATGTTTGAAAGACACAGGTTTCGCAACCGGCGTGTCAGGGAAAACGTGCCTGCATCTTTTTTCTGTGCTCCCATAAGGATCGTGATATCCTGTTCCGGCAGATTTGCAAAATATGCGCCCAGCCAGCCATCCCAGCCATATTCTCCCTTTACACAGATTCCCTGCTGCAATTCAGGTGCCACACATCTCCGCATAAAATTTGCATAGGTATACCCTTCCAGTCCGATCCACTGCTGCATTGCCTGCTGCTGGTTTGCCGACATACTGCCAGCTTGTCCCAGGTGCAAATACCAGTGGACATGCCGCAATTTTTTCTGCCATTTCCTGTGTGCTCACCGGGTGATCACTTTCCAGACGCGCACACGCTTCCTCAAACACTTTTGTGACTGCACGTCCACCCATGGTCTGTTCCTCCGGATATACCAGCCCGGAAGTCATCGCCAAAAGATCATGCATCAGTATTGGTCTCTCCGGTGTATACAATTTTCCGTCTCGCTCCACTTTCTGGTGTGCAAATGCCGGAAGGATATCCGCTACCGGCTCGTACAGATCAAGCATTCCTCTTTCCATCAGAATCATTGCCGCCACTGCTGTAACCGGTTTTGTCATGGAATATAACCGGAAAATCGTATTCCGTTCGATTGGTTTTTTCCGCTTCCCGTCCGCCATTCCAGCCTGTGCATAGACCAGTTCTTCATTTCCTTTTGTTATGAGAAAATTAGCACCCATGACTTCGCCGGGGCGATGGAATGTAATATCAGATCTGTAGCCTGTTGCGTTTTTTTTAACATTTTTTCTCCCTGTTTCATCCGTTTTTCACTATTTATAAAATTTTACTCTTAATTCGTAGAATGTGCAATTTATTTTACTTTAAAATTAAAAAGAAACGGTCACCATACTTTCAACTTTAAAAATACAGTGACCGTTCTACTCGGTTTCGTTATTCAATTTTTTATTCCTTTCTTTTTGTAATTTAATTCTTCCAGCTCACAAATGTTTCCACCTGTTTAGAAAATTAGTGATATGTATGCTCTATATTGAATAATAATCTGAAGTATGCTCTCTCGCTTTTTATAGAATGAACTTCTTCCGCACATCCTACCCTCAAATTACCTTCCGTGGTATCTTTCCGCAGTCTTCATCTGTAAAATGTCTGTACATATCCATTGCCTTCCATCGTCTCTGTTATCCTCTACTAATAACTTTAAGAATTATTCTCATCCATTTGAAAAGGCTTTTCCCGCTGAAAACTATCAGACACTACCACACTTACCATGAAGTTTTGATTTTACTTATCGTCCCATTGGACTGTACCTCCTCTTCTCATTCAATTCCTGCTTACTCCAAGCTTCTCTTTATTTCCAATTGGCTTCCCAACCGCTTGGTTCGATTGGAAGTCTTGTGTAATTAGGTCTTGTTTGTTTTGTTGACTGTATATTACCATATGTGTTTTATATTGTCAACTATTTTGCGAAATATTTTTATTTTTTCTTTTTATTATTTATCTGTATTCAAATTGTGTGTATTTTATATTCAAATATGTATTTTTAACTGAAAGTTTAAAATGCAAAAAACACGGCAAAAATCCTGATAATACAGTCCCATCTTCTTTAAGGTTTCATCGATTCCCGCCATTGCCTGCTCATATGTCTTGTGCTCTGCTGCAACTTTTGACACAACAAATAAGTCTTCTCTCGGGATTCCACAGGTGCGGGACCCTTCCCCCGACACCACGCTCAGAGAGATATTGTCAAGTGTGTATGTAAGATTTTATGAAATTGCTTCTATTCTCATCTGAATAAACTAAACTGAAAAATCAAATCTTCCGCCGATTTTATTCTCCTCCGACTTGATGGAATCCCAGTCAACGTTTTTGATCTTATCCAAAAGTTCTTCTTTTGAATTTGCCTGAACCGTAGTTTTTCGTACTTCGATTTGCTTGGATTGTTCCTTTTTCTTTATCTCTTTCTTCTCAGCAGCTTTCTTTTTTCCTGAATTTTTTCAAGATATTCTTTCTGACTGGCTGATGATTTTTCTAACTCTGCATAGAATGTTGTAGTTCCGTCACTATTAAAAGAAATGCCAAATTCTGTAATTTTTGTATCAGCATCTGCATTGCCGTTAGTCTTACCGATGAAGTACCTAGCAATTCCACCATTTTTCCTGTCAGGTCATCTACATCTTTTCCATCAATTTTCAGATTATATTGCCGTTCTTCCTGCTCCTGTTTTTCGGCACGCTGTTTTTCCAGTCTTTCCTCTGTCTCTTTCTTTTCTGCTTTCCTTTTCTCGAGTCTTTCTTCAAGTTCTTTCCTTGCTTTTTCTGTTCTCGGATCAACTTCATCTTGAGTACACATTACAGAACTCATGCTATCATATCCATTTATAGTAATACTATAACTCAGTATCTTTGCTCCTCTTGCTGCCACATAAGCTCTTGACTGTTCTATTGTTTTTGGTATTAGCGATAAATTATACTCCAACCATTGTTTTGTCTTTTCATCTCCCATAGCCTTTGACAAAAGAGAACTGTTTATATTTACGGAATAATCCCTGCTTCGTAAACAATCGTATTTTTGTGTTAAATAGTTCTTATATTCATGAGCATTCTTATATGTCCTGCCCGTTTTGTTTCCAGCATTTTGTGTATTGCCATAACTATTCGTATATGACGCATATGTTCCTATTCCTGTAACTGCCATATTAACATATCTCATATTGTTTTAGCAAATAACCTCTGAGTCGTTTCCATAAAGTTCTTATCGCTACTCATAATATCCCAAATTACACTCTTTGCAATTCCTGCTGTGTATTTCGGTTCTTCACGCATTTCTAAAAATCTTTTTTGTGCTTTCTCCATCATGGATACCGCAGTATCTATATATTCTTTTTGTTCTGCTGTATTCTGCTTCATATTAGTTGTTTGAAAGAATTTAGAACCGTCATTTGTCTGCTGACATACAATATATCCCGCCAGATTTGCTAATCGCTTATTATATGCCCTGTCTAAACCTGCCAAATCTTCATCAAGTGTTAATGAATTTTCTCCTGTGAGGTCATAAGAAACCTGACGTTCTCCATTCTCATGTTCTTTCACAATATAATTGTAACGTGTTTCATAAGCATCCATCATAGACTTCATCACATCTTCTAGATTGTATTTTCCGTCTTTTAACGTCAGTCCACTATATTCTCTCATTGAAGTATAATGTTCCCATTCAACCTCATTTGTATCTTGTATTGTTAATTCATATCCTATCGGTTCCTCAACTTTTGGCTTTACTTCTCTTAATTTTTCCCGCAATGCCCGCCTTCCTTCATTCGATATTTCTACATTGTCTATCTGCTTATTTTTATAAGCAACATTGTCATCCATACCTCTGAAATCTTTATTTCCTTTTCCGGCATCCTGTTTGATTTCAGATTCAAGCACACTGGCACGTCCCTGTATCTGTGTTGCCATACTTCCCTGCACCTTTGCCTGTTTCATGGAAGAATCTGCGGAAATCATCGCCTGCATACTTGCCTGTGACAATCCGGTGTCTTTCTTTTTTTAGAAGTGTTACTTGTTCCAGCCACCATATCATCCATAGATGACGAATTTTTACTCTGCTGTTCCTTTCTCTGCTCGATCTGGTGCTGTCTTAACTGCTGATTGAGATTGTTAATCTCCTGCTGTATCTCCTGACGCTTTTTTCATCTTATCCTCTAATGACATTTCTTCATTCGATGATAAATCCTGTAACTTCTGCTGTGCATTTGCAATCTGATTCTGAATATTTTTACTTACAGAATCATTCCCTGTGTCATTCCCATTGTTCCTGTCTGCGTATTTGTCCCACTAAATCCATTGATCCTCATCGTATTGTCCTCCTTGAGCTTAAATTCTGAAATCCGTTTCCTTAAAATCTGTACAACATGATTTCTCTTTACTGATTCTTTCGGCATATCTTTCTTTACAATAAACAGCGATGTTGTGAACCGCCTTTTTTTTGTTGTGAAGCAAATAAAAAAACACCTCGAAGGTGCTTTTTTGTCCTTATTCTACCTGTAACATAATACTTAGAACCACTTCCTGATTCTCCTGCTCTAAAGATATATCTCCCATATACATCCTTGCAACCCTCCGGATATTATGCAGTCAATTCCATGCTCCTTCCCGGATTTCGTTGTTTCCGGCAGATCACTGTCCTTATAATTTAACTCTCCCTCATATCTGTTCTTTATGGTTATCATAAAAATACGTTTTTCCGAAAAGACGTAATACTGATATAAGGATTTTCACCACTAACATTCTCCATACAATTGTTAAGTGCATTGTTCAAAATCACGCTCAAATCAAATGCATTTAATTTCGTATCCTTCGGATAATGAAAATCTGATATAAAACGAATCTGCTTTTCCTTTTGCTTCTCTTAACTTTTTCCATCAGAATCACATCAATGACAGGACTCCCCGTTTTTATCTCAGGAGATATTTCATTCCACTCCTTTTTCAAATGCTCCATATATCAGAATTCTCGTTCCAGCATAAAGTCCATATTGCAGCCATTGTCTTCCTGCAATCGTATTCCCAAAAACCAAAGCTTTTGTGATAAAATCATCCAGTCTGTCTGCCATTGCAACCGCAAGCCAACGGATGGAAAAAAATGTCACTGCAAGAAATATTTTCTGATAAATGTTTCTTCTGTCCTGTACATACATCACAAGAAATGCAGCCATAACTCCCCAATCAATGCAGTTCCATTTTTCATTTTTTTCAAGTTTGAAACTCCTTTTTATGTTATGGACTGCCTTTGTCACAACCTCTTTCAATTTCTCATCGGAAAATGGCTTAACCAGATAATGAAATACTCCGACATCAAATGCCTGAAAAACATATTCCTCTCTTTGCTGTCACAAAATGAGTATCCATATTCTCATTGTCCTGACGAAGCTTTTGCACTACTCCATCCATCCATTCCCGGCATCTGAATATCCAGAAAAAAGAATATCCGGCTTACTGCCACTTGCAATCAGTTCATCGCCCGATAAATATTTCCCTATAACCGCATCCGGCAATAGCTTTTTATTTTTTCCTCAGTATCTGAACACTAGATACTTCATCATCTGAATAGCTATTTGCATATTGTCACTTCCTTGCTTTTTATATATTTATAGCTATTATATCGGATAAGTTCATGCAATATCTATCTGGAATGTTGTGAAATGACCTTTTTTGTTGTGAAAAGGTTCATCTGTTCCAAATTCACTAGATTGAAAAAATCAAACCTTCCACCGATTTTATTCTCCTCCGGTTTGATAGAATCCCCAGTCAATGTTTTTTGATCTTATCCAAAAAGTTCTTCTTTTGAATTTGCCTGAACCGTAGTTTTTCTTACTTCGGTTTGTTTTGACTGTTCGCTTTTTATTTGCCTCTTTCTTCTCAGCAGCTTTCTTTTCTTTCAAAGCCGAAC
>VOFF01001043.1_pt1 | contig 11134 bp, 8 predicted proteins | sample 5384061 | NCBI WGS metagenome assembly VOFF01 (sample SAMN12384725, study PRJNA508395) | human gut metagenome | isolation source: healthy gut E | host: Homo sapiens
ATTCAGCAGATATTCCCGGAACAATTCCAGCAATGTGGATTTTCCGCATCTGCGTATTCCTGATATTACTTTAATAATCTGCTGATTTTTAAATCTAAGAAGAAAGTTGAGATATTCGTCTCTTGGAATCATTTAAAACACCTCCCTTATATATTATAACCATTTTAACACCAAAATTGCATAAGGTCAAGAAGTTTTAGTAATTATAATCCTAAAACTTCTTTAATTTTAAAAGTTTTTGTACTATAATCCCAAAACTTTTTATTTTCCCTTTTTTGATACAAAAGTGTTATATATCGTAAATTAAATAATATTATGTAATTTTATTGATTTATGTATTAATTAAATTAGAATCTACACTTCTGTAAATAGAATTATAACTTCTGAAATAACAAAAAAATAGGTGTATAATATATTTAAATAACGTTCATGCAGATTATATTATGATTGGTAATAAAGTTAAATTTATAAATATGTGAAATTTAAAAGGTGCAATAATAATTTGAATATACAATACAGATAAAATCTGTCACTTTTAAAGTGAAGTAATATGACTATGTCTAATTTTAGAATTTAAATAAAATAGATTATTTACTTTGTATATGACACCATATAAAAAAAATTTTTATTATTACATAATAAGGTGTTTGAACCATTTTTTTTATTTGAGTATTCATAATAATGACATTGCAGGTTATGGAAAAATAAGAACATATGTATAACACACACTTTCAAGGAAAGTGTGGTCACACTCGCAAGAAAAAAGAAACGCTTCACCTGTGACCACACCTGAAAGGTGTGTGTAATAAAAAGTCACTTGTTTTAAATAACCTACAATGTCATTATTATGAATACTCAAATAAAAGAAAAAGTGCTTGCTCGCTTAGGTCGCCTAACGGCTCCAAAAGGGCGCTCGCACCCCGCTCACTTCACCATGAAGCATGGCTTCATGATGAAAAAAAAGCCCTGTAACTTCCCCGTTGACTTTGTGAACTGCCGTGAAAATAGATATTTAGAGTTTTAATTGATTTAATTATCAAAAAAGCGAAGGTTTAAATTTCTTTTAAACACAAAAAGCAGGGTTTTCAGTGAACATCGGAAGGGCGCATTTATGCGCCGCGTTAATGAGCAAACATCTGAACACGCAGTGTTCAATATACAAACTATATTAATTTATTATTTTAGGAGGATATAAAAAATGCGTAAAGAAGTAGGTTTTGAAAACAGAGACCGATTTGTTGAGTTAGGATTGATGATTTCAAATTTTGAGAAAAAGGCTAAAGTGGGGATATACCCAATATGAACTTGCAGAAAAGCCCATATTAGTCGGTCGCATCTAAGTTCTATTGAAGCCCCTAAATATAACCGCTTCCTTTTTCTAGAAGTATTTTTTAATATAGCAGACATTTTAGAAGTCAAACCCGGAGATTTGCTAAATCTTAATTTGCCTTCTTCCTATTTTTAATAAAGATGAAAAACATGAAAAGTCAGAAGATAAAGTAGAGGAAGTGGTAAAATGTATTTAAAAAGATTAAAAACTCTGCGTATAAAAGCAGGATTAAAACAAACAGAAATAGCAGAAATATTAGGAAGACAACAAACGGTGTATTCACGATATGAGAGAGGGTTTCAAACAATACCGTTAAAAACTTTCTAGTAAAACTTGCAGATTTCTATAATACATCAACCGATTACATATTAAATCGCACAAATAAAATAAATCCATATTCAAATGATAATATTTAATATAATATTAACAATATATTGAACACTACGTGTTCAGATGATAACTTATCTAACGCGCTTGCTAACATACATTACAACTAAGTAATTTATTATATTACAACTAAGTTAATTATTGGCGTTTATAGTTTATATGACATACACTTTTAAAACAAAAAAGTGTAGCCACAATTGACATTGAAGGTTTTAAGATAAAAAAGAGTTATTATGGTTCACACATACCGAGGTTCATAAAATATACCTTTTTCGTTAGCTTAATTAAAAAGAACTTGAAACATTTTTTTTACGGTAGTACACAAAGTCAACGGAAGGTTAAAGGACTTTTTTTGCGAGTTCGACCACACTTTCCTTGAATTGGTAAAGATAACAAGTTATTGATAATTTACGCAAAATAAGGGAAGAAAAAAATTTAACACAAGAAAATTTAAGTACAAAATTAGAATAACACAGAAGTCTATAAGTCTCTATGAAAACGGAGAAAATTTTACCTTCTATTGAAACCTTTATAAAATTGTGTGATATTTTAAATGTTTCAGCAGACTATCTGCTTGATAGAACAGATATACGTTATACAGCAAAAAGAAGTGACTAATTTGAGTTTATCATCTGAGGAACTCGAACTCATTGAATATTTTAGAAAATTATCCCCTATGAAAAAGTAAAAGCATTGGGATTAGTTATTGGTATGACAGAATAAATTGTAACAATTTATAAGATTTTCATATAATTTGGAAGTCTTATTTTATTATATATACAATTCCCGCAACTGCGCACCTCACGCGGCGGCACAGCCGCCCTCCCGAAGTTTGCCAAAGCAACAGTTTTTGATAGAGAAAATAAACAAGAACTCGAAATATCTATTTTCACGGTAGTTTACAAAGTCAACGGAAATAAACAGGGCTTTTTTTCATCATGAAGCATGGCTTCATGGTGAAATGAGCTGGGGCGAGCGCCCTTGGAGCCGTTAGGCGACCTAAGCGAGCAGTACTTTTCTTTGGTGAAGCGTTTCTTTTTTACGAAAAAAGAAATGGTTCAAACACCTTATTATGTAATAATAAATTTTTTTATATGGGGTCATATACAAAGTTAATTTTGATAAATATTTTTTATATATTGAACACTACGTGTTCAGATGATACTCACCTAACGCGGCGCATAAATGCAAGCCTACCGATGTTCACTGAAAACCGCTTTTTAGTGTAACAATTAAATGGTTCAAACACCTTATTATGTAATAATAAAAATTTTTATATTGGGTCATATACAAAGTATAAATATAAAATATAAAAGACGTTATCCCAAATCAAGGATAACGTCTTTTTCAGCCTTGCGCCGCATTAAAAATCACTTCACTTCTAAACTATCTATTAATTTCTTAATACGAACAGTATTCACTATACTTATGACGCACGCAATAAATATACCCAAAAGAGCTGCGGCGCCGGCCATAATTAAAATAGTAAACCTTTGCTCATCATATGGCGAATCGGTTGAAATCCCATAGAATATTCTGTATATGTATTTAAGCAACCCATATTTTTCTAAACCTATAACCAGCCCCAAAGAAGCTATAACGTAAACCGCCGCAGAGATAAAGAATTTTGACATCCTCTCTTTTGTCTATAAACAGCGCGGCTATGACTGAACAGCCTAACGGAAATAAAATTCCGAGACAAATATAAGCTTGCTTGAGTTATAGTTAAAATAAGTGGATATTAGCAGTGCATATAAAAAATATCACAGCCGATATACTGCCTAATAATCCTCTAAGTGCAGATTTGCCCATCTTTTTTTTTTTCTCCTGTATCTAGTTTAAATTGGATAATTCCTGCTTTTCATTGTAAGTCAGCTTCCAAAGTGTTCCGTTATTGTCTAAAGCGTACATAGTCTTTTTGGTCTCCGGCGTATATTCCAATAATTCCTGAAAGACTTGTGTATTCCTGAGCACAGAAATGCTCAAACTGGGAATCAAGCTTCGGACTGAGCTTTTGGACTGTCTCCCCCCCCACATATACAATTTGTCTCCGCATAAAGCGGCCGTCTGATATTCTCCGCATGATACTGTTTCGGCGGTTGTTATTATTCCGCCTTTATAATCCCTTTCGTCAATGTCCCAATAACAATAGCGCATTCTGCGCGGCTTGTCATACTTATAATATCCATCACTGGCAGTAATTGCCAAATTTTCCTCGTTGTTATCTAATATAATTGGTTTTTCATCTTTCCCCAGCTGACCCAAATATGTCGTTCCCCCATATATATGCTCTTGTCACTTCGTATTGCCGCAGACGAGTTAGGTCCCGCATAGACCGATTCTATGTCGTACAGAGTTTTAATATATCCCGGAGAGGTTAAATATTTGCTGGATTCACTGCCGCGTCCTAACTGTCCTTCGCCGTTCTCCCCCATGTATATACTGTGCCGTTTGTGCTGACTGCCGCCACATGGCCTGAACCGGCAGCTGCATCCTTAAATTTTGTCTCTGAAACGGAAACAGGAACTGTAGAATCCGTTGTAGTTCCGTTTCAAGCTGTCCTTTATCATTTCTGCCCCAAGTGTATAATGTTCCGTCACTGCTGAGCGCTATTCCGAAATATGTGCAGGAGCCTATTTTTATAATATCTTTCAGTCCGTCTATTAAACCGGGCGTATTATCAAGCATGGAATCATTTCTTCCAAGCTGTCCGTAGTCGTTTGATGTTCCCCATGAATAGACAGTTCCGTTTTGAAGCAGGGCATAACCAAAATTTCTGCCCAATTCTACGGCTGCAGCATTCTCAATTCCTGATATTTTAACAGGTGTTTCTCCATTACTGCTAACCCAAACGCTTCCGTCATCTTTTTATGAATGCAATATTCTCTCCGTAAACGGCAACCCGGTTTTGAGTTTGGATTTTATCAGAGATATTTGGCGCTCCGGTAGCGATTGGCGGCTCGGTTTGCGGTGCAGTGGTTTCTGTGGGTATAGTAGTGATTATGACTGAATAATTTTCTTCATCCCAGTTGACATCGCATGAAAAACTTTCTGATACTGCCCTTACAGGAACCATTGTTGTGTCAAAATTATCATTGTATTTCATCAGTCTCGGGCTGTGTCCAGGACAGTAGATACTCCGTTAACATACATAACAGAATTATGTTATAAACAATTTTACTGTGGTGCCGTTTGATGACGCTGTAATTGACTGCTCGTTTTCAGTGTTTCAAACAGCTTGCGCATTGGTATAAGGGTTCGTCCGTCTATAATCACAGGCTCGTGAACGCCGCTGAAGTCCAGAGCTGCGCCGTCAACAATAATATCTATTCCGGTCTCTATAACCTCACCATTTTTCGTTTATGTATGCTGTGTGATTTTGTGCCGCATAGCCGGACATAGTAATAAATATTGACATAGTTAAAAAAAAGACAGATTAATTTAGATATGCTTTTCATTTTAATTCCTCCTTATAAAATATTTAGTATTTCTATTGTTCTTATTTAGACTGATTTAACGTCATCTTAGTTCCGGTTTGATTAAAATAAATCTTTTACCGCAAATAAAACAATGGGATGTTGAGATTTTACCTATCCAACATCCATATTAAATTTATATTTGTTATTCGGACTTATCGTCTGATGAGGGCGAACTACTGCTGTCTGGTTCAGGAGAAGACTCGGCGGCCTGTTTTCGAGATAAGATTCCCATTCCTCACGGCTTTGAGGTCTAAATACATTATTTACCAATTCTTCTGTTTTTCTTTTCGCTGTGTACATAGTACCAAAGATTGTTTGTGTATTCATAGTCCCCGGGCAGCTGGTATGAAGTGATGTCGTCAAGATTGACGTTCATCAGAGCGTTAAGGTTTCTCATAATTTCTGTCATAGTCAGATTGGTTCTGACGTTGTTTTGGAAGACTGCATAAACATCATCAATTTTCGATAAATACTGTGCGTTAAGTTTTTGCTTTATAAGTTCTTTTAAGAACTGCTGCTGCCAATACATTCTGCCCTCGTCACCCATTACATACTCACCTGGAGCGGAACCGTCATTGTTATGGCGGAAACGGACGAAGTCATGGGCCAGCTGTCCTGTAAGGTGCTGCTGTCCGGCTTTAAGATGAATATGGAGCCCTTGCACAGGGTCGTCATAATCCATGTCATAAGGAACGTTGAATTCAACTCCGTCAACGGCTTCGATAACATCCATAAATCCGTCAAAGTCAACTGTTACAAAATAATGAACAGGCAGACCAGTTATACTTTTTACTTTGTTTATCAGTAGGTCTTCGTGACCTTCTGTTGTGCTGAGTTTTTGAAGGAAGAGCGTCGAGCTCAGCCTGTGAAAGCTTAGGGGTAGGTTCCGGTAGGCTCGCTGTTCTTTTCCGGTTTGGGTGAAGGGCTTTGCAGTAGGCGTGGTCGGAACTATACCCATAGTAGCGTTTATTTTTTGCGTAGTGCCGTTTATTGTAACCATTGTGTCACGGGGATTGATAATATGCTCACTCGGTTTTGAGTATCCGTCAAGAGAGGCAAGCATTATAGTATCGCTCCTGTAACCGCCGTCGTCTACGCCTATAAGCAGAACGTTTACCATACCCACATTTCCGTCAAGCGCGTCCAAAGATGAATAATTTCTAATTGTTCCGAGCGACAAGCCCGAAAAGGTTTTTGTGACGCCAAAACTCCCGCAGTAAGTGGATACGGACAAAGTTATTATAGTAATTATAATAGCAACAACTTTAAATCTTCTTGTCATTGAGATTCCCCTCGTAATGTTTGAGTTTTATATTTTTATGGTCAGAAAATATCTTATTCAAATATATTCAAGTATCAAATAAAAATTCGAGTTCATTATTCGACAAAAAATACTATGCTAATTATACCATATATTGTGGGCTTGTCAATAAAAAGCAATCTAATAGTTAACTAAATATTCATAAAAAGTATTTAGAGGGGAAGTATAACTATTCTGAATATATCTCCCCATGTAACCGGCTAGAACAGTTAGGCTGTCTTTGGTATATATATAGTAGTTCTCTTTTTCTAAGACAGTAAATCCGTTTGATGTCATAACTAACCGGTATTTTTCCTGAGCTCCTGTCTCCAGTCCGGTTTTTGGATAATTGTATATGGTTCCGTTTTCCAAAACCGAGATTGGATCAACACCAATACAAGCTCAAAATCAGGGACTGTTGTATAGGTTTGATAAAATACCGTTGCCGAATTATCTAAAGGCGCTGAAGTAATGTTTACTCTATTTTTATCGTTTTCCCATTCCACAATACAGCCCAATGATTCTGAAACTGCCCGGAGCGGCTACATATGTTGTATCATATATGAGAACAGGAGGATTATCAAGAGTTGTTGGTTCACCGTTTATATACATTATATTTAAGCCGATTGCCAATATAGCCGTGGTTTGACCTTTTACCGCACTTACGCTTTCGCGTCATCGTCCCATGTGACAGCCGCTCCGAGTTCCTCAAAAATTTTACGCATAGGAACCATTACCCTGTCGTTTTCCATATACGGATTTGCCTGAAAGGAGACGCGTTTGTTGTCAATATAGACGGAAATATTACTTGTTTCCGCGTATGACAATATGGGTATTGATAATGAAAATAGCAGCAATAAGGCGGTAATTAATGAGATAATCTTATGACTTGTATTTTTTATATTCATTTTTATTCTCCGGTTTAAAATATTATTTCACTGTCGCTTGGCATTCTCCAGTCACCTCTGGGGAGACAGCGATACGGTTCCAACTTTTGGGGCCGTCAGGCAGACATGAGCGTTTAAATTGGTTTTGATAAAAAGCCGCTTATAGAACACATCAAGCCACTTTTTTATTATATTGTCCGAATATGTTCCGTCAAAAGGCGGCTTTAGCCATTCTGTATATTTTGGATTTGGCAAAACCAAAGCGCAGAAAGTAGAATAGGAAAAAAAAGTCATGCAGTTCATAGGGGCCTACCAAACTTTCTGTCTGCTGTGATATATTGCCGTCCTCAGACGGAAGAAGCTCAGGAGCTTACCGGAGTTTCTAATATATCATACAAAGTGAATTTAAGTTTATGGTCGCTTATATCAGCAACATGCTTAACAAGATATTTAACCAATGTTTTTAGGTATAGAGGCGTTAACTCCATACATTGACATGTGGTCTCCGTTATAAGTTGCCCACCCTAATGCAAGCTCGCTGAGGTCTCCTGTGCCGACGACTATACCGCCGGTTTCGTTGGAATCATCCATCAAAACCTGTGTTCTCTCACGAGCCTGTGCATTTTCATATGTTGTATTATGGTTATTGATGTCTGCGCCCTATGTCTTTTTAAGTGCTGAGTGACAGATTCGTTTATTGGAATCTCCACAAGTTCAGCGCCGATATATTCAATCAACTTTTTGGCGTTGTTGTAAGTCCTGTCTGTAGTTCCAAAAGCATGGCATAGTTACGGCTTTTATTCCGCGAAGTGATATTCTGAGCATTTCAAAAGCTTTGGCGGCAACCAAAAGCGCTAAGGTGCTGTCAAGCCCCCGAAATTCCTATTGTAACAGTGTTGCAGCCGATATGCTGAAGTCTTTTTCTGAGACCTTCAGCCTGCATTGTGAAAATAAGTTAACAGCGTTCATTTAGGTCCGCAGTATTTTTTTGGGGAACAAACGGGTGAGGGGTCAAAACGCCGCTCAAGTTCAGCGTCGTTTACTGCTGTAGAAAAAAGTAAATTTTTTGATACTCATTGTCGAATTTCTCAGTATAGGTGGTCATTTTTCGCCTTTCCAGCATTATTCGGTTTATGTCTATATCTGAGTATATGATTCCATTATTAAACAGTGTAGATTCAGTAAGCAACGAACCGTTTTCGGCAATTAAATTATGTCCGGAAAAAGACCAAATCAGTTGTCGATTCTCCGTCTCCGGCGTCCGCGTATACATAGCCGCAAAGCGCTCTGGCGGATTGAGAAGTAACCAGTTTTCTCCTGTATTCAGCTTTTGAGATAACCTCGTCGCTGGCTGAGAGGTTTAAAATTATAGAAGCCCCGTTTTTCAGAAAGGTAACCTGAAGGCGGATTTGTTACCCACAAATCTTCACAGATTTCAACTCCTACTTTAAAATCTGAGGGATACTCCGCACAGAATATCAATTTAGGACCCGCAAAATAATCCTTACATCCAATTCTGACTGTCGTATTGCTATCTAAAGTATTAAAGTGCCGTGCTTCATAAAACTCTGAGTAATTAGGAAGATGACTTTTTGGTAACAAAACCGAGAATATCACCGTCTTTTTATTATAGCCGCGGCATTATAAAGTTTGCTTTCTATTGCTAGGGGAAGTCCTACGGCAATCAGTATATCTAGATTTACTGTAGCGTCAGCAATTTCAAAAACAGATTTTTAGAGCATTTTTTAATCAAAGCGTCCTGCATAAAATAAGTCGCCGCATGTGTATGCGGTAACACATAGTTCCGGGAAAGTTATCAGTTTTGCTCCGTGACTTGCGGCTTCTTTGACATTTTCAATAATTTGTTTAGCATTAAAGTTTGTATCTCCGACTTTTTATTCGCGGTGTGGCTGCGGCGACTTTTATAAATCCGTCTTTCATAGTTTTTACCAGGTACTTGAGGCCGTGGCTTCAGTACGCATCCTTTCTTTATAGTAATTCTCCATGCATAAACCCGTTTTTATATTCTGTGAGTTTTACTTTTAACGTCTCTCCAGCTATGTTGTGGGAAGGACAATTAAATAACACGTCCATGTGATTCGGGGTAGTTCCATGATATATACCAGCTTCTTTTTCCTGCTCTGCTAGTATGGAAACAATCTTTCCCTCATATTTTCTGTAAAAAAATTTTCTTTTCATATTCTCTGCCAGTTCAATCATTTTCCGGCTGCGGTCCTCTTTTATCTCGCCGCGTATTCTGTCAGGCAGTTTTTCAGCGGCAGTACCCTCTCTGATAGAATACTTAAAAAAAATGTGCATCTGCATAAACCCAATGGATTTGCAGAACTCATAAGATTCAAGAAACTCATCTTTGCGTTTCTCCCGAAAATCCTACCATTAAATCAGTGGTTATTGATGTGTCAGGAATATTTTCTCTCAAAAGTTCAACAGCTTTTTTGTATTCTTCTGATGTATAATGCCTGTTCATACGTTTGAGAGTTGCATTTGAACCGCTTTGAAGGGACAGATGAAACTGAGGGCAGAGTTTTGTTAGGTTCTTTGCACGGCTGACAAAATCCTGTGTGATAATTACAGGCTCAATAGAACCTAGACGTATTCTTTTCTATGCCTTTACATTATTAACAGATTCTATCACATCTATAAGTTTAAGTCCATTGTTTAAATCTTTGCCGTATGAGCCGATATGTATACCGGTCAATACCACTTTTTTATACCCATTTTCAGCCAGGGTCTCAACTTCGCTGACAATTTTTTTTCTATATTACAGGAACGCACCGGCCCCCTAGCATATGGAATAATGCAGTAAGTACAGAAGTTATTGCAGCCATCCTCTATCTTGATATTGGCGCGGACTCTGCTTTTGAGTATGAGTGACCGGAAGTTCTTCATATTCGTGTTCGGTTAGAATATTATCTACAATATCTGCCTTTTGCCTTGTTCTGCAGCCTTAACTAATTCAACGATTTTTGAGCGTCCTTTGTTGCCGATTATTATATCAGCGCCAAGTTCTCTGGGTTATGACCTCTTCGGGTGATGTTTTTTGTGAAAACACCCTGTCACAGCTATTAAGGCGTTCGGGTTTTGGCGTTTTGCTCTGCGCGTATCTGCTGTCTTGATTTTCTGGCGCCTCATGCCTGTAACTGTACAGGTATTTATAACATTTATTGATGATAAATGGTTTGTTCTTTTAATTTGTGTCATGCGGAGATTTCAGCTATTAACAGTGCTTGCCGTTATCTTAATAACTGGCGGCTTGACGACTTTGCGATATGTATGTTACGCTGGAGCCTTGCATTATGTGTTCCGGTGCTGTCGTTCAGTCAAGAATAAGACGCGTGTTTTTGGTGCCTATGATATCGAAAACGGTTATATGGCGTCGAATTTTTGTTCGGGTTTGAAATTGCCTGAATGTTATTGCGGTATAATGGAAGAAGAATGCAAATCAGCTTTGGTAAAGTTTTTGATAAGCTGAAGAAATAATATATATGTTTTAAAAGCTGATAAAATGATAGTTTGATAATAAAATTTAATTAGTGAAAATATAACGTTAGAAAAAACTTAAATTTAAGGGAGAAAAATACAAATGTCTAAAAATATGTATACCTTTTCAGCGAAGGCGACGCGTCAATGAGAAACATTCTCGGAGGCAAAGGTGCTAACTTGGCGGAAATGACAAGAATGGGATTTCCGGTTCCTCAGGGATTCACGGTTTCAACAGAGGCGTGTACAA
>VOFF01000356.1_pt1 | contig 11114 bp, 23 predicted proteins | sample 5384061 | NCBI WGS metagenome assembly VOFF01 (sample SAMN12384725, study PRJNA508395) | human gut metagenome | isolation source: healthy gut E | host: Homo sapiens
CATTGAAGCTTACATTCTTCAGCGCCCAGAATTCATTGTACTGATTTCTTAATGGTTTTAAAATATATAATCTTTAAGCTGTCAACCTTCACGGCTCAGTTGAACTCATGCTTACAAGTTATCGACTCCAATGGCTGTCTTGCTCATATTTTCTCCCTTAAAGTTCCTGTAAATGGTAAGTTTAGATGTGTTTGAAAAAATACCTTCTGCAGGGAATGATTTTTCAAACAGGTTCTAGATGTACAGAATAAAATTATCCTGTTTTTCTTGAAGCATAAGTCCGATGATGGTGATCACTACGGGAATGCAGCTGCATAAATTACATATGGTGCATACATAGGTTTCTCCGAATATTGCAGATCGGAAAATCTGAAATGGGTACATGGTACAGCGGATTGGAACTCAGATCCATGCCCAGCCACTTTCAGAAGATGGCACATGGATAATGATCAGCATCGTGGGCAACATAATCAGAGGTACTAATATCTCTTGAAAATAGTGCTAAAACATTCCACTTCCGTAGGAAAGGATCGAATGATGATCAAAAACCATGCTAGATAAATAGTTTGGTTTCTGCCACCCAGGATCACGCTTCTACAATGGTAAAAGCACAAACCAGGGAGATCAGAAAAAAAATAATTATAATTACAGTTGAAATTTGGATGAATGTTTTCATTTTGCTTTTCTTGATCGACAACTCCCATTGGATCGGATGGATTTCAGCGCAGCTTTGCTGCTGAGGAATAAAGCCGTACAGAAGACGTCCGGAAAAAATGTATACAGGAAATGTTTTGGTCCGTGTTTCCATACAGGGTTCCGAAGACAATGGTCAGTACCACCATGGAAAGCAGTGGTTCTAGCATGGACCACAAAATACCAAGGTAGGAACGACGATATTTCAGCTTGATTCCTTTTTTTTGACAAAATTTTCACTTAACAGGAACTGATACTGTCTGAGATTATCTAAATATTTCTTCATATTCACTCCATTATATTTTTGAAAAATTTGGCTTTCTGTTTTATCCAAAGCATTCGTATATAAACTTCTTTTTTGAAAAAGCCAAACTGTATTGTAACATACTCTTTCGCAGGTTGCAATATTGCGATTTGACCTGGAAACGCTCAATCAGTTACTGTGGTTACTGTTCCGTGACCAGTAAATCAATCATTCACAGAAATTCATGCATTCGCATCTATTTGCCATCTGGTTAGGCTGTGAATTTGTTCACAAAAAACACCTCGCGGAACATTACCAGTGCCAGGCTTTCATATTCCGGATAGCATTTCTCTGCTCCTTCTGGACCAGGCAGATTTTGAACCGCACTTCCACCTCACCGAAGGGAATCATTACTTTCCGCTTTCTCCGGGGGCAAAATCGTGCGCTCCATCCCTGGCCCTGCGGATACCAATACTGGTAGTTTCTGCAAAAATCAAAGCTTCCATTCCCGGGACATCTTCTTCCCCTTACAGATTACGGTAAGAAGCCATGCAGGATTTGTTTTTCTTCATATACAGGAGTGTAATGCACATCCCTTTTGCACCGGCCTCAAAAAGCTTCTCCATGACAAAGCCTAGTACTTCACCGCTGCAGTCATCGATGTTTGTTTTAGCTTGTAGATGTAATCTGCACAATCCGCGCTTTCCGTAACGCCGGTCTGAATTTTGGCAGCAGCTTCCCGATTGAAAATTTCAGCAGTTTCATTTGCCGCACTTTCATTTCCTGCCGGAATTCCCACCGCTTTTTCCGGTTTATGGGATTCTTCCGGGTGAATCAGCATTGCACGCAGGATTCCCGGGCACTCATACGTCCTCTTGCCGGCTCCGATACCTGTTTTTCTCAATTGCAAAGGTTTCCGGTAATTTGCAGGAAGTACGGACTGCTGCCACAATTGCCGCACCTGTAGGAGTTACCAGCCCTGTACCCGAATGATCTGCAGATTCAGACCACTGCTGTACAATATGGGTCACCGCTGGAACCGGAACTGGTAAAATGCCATGCCGGGCAGCGGACCGTACCCATTCCTTCGCATAATACAGGTACAATGACCTGTAATTCCCAAGATTGTCCAGGCAGACTGCCACGGACAAAAAATATCTACAATGGAATCCACAGCTCCAACTTCATTGAAAGTGCACCTTCCACCGGAACATTGTGGGCTTTTGCTTCTGCCTTTGCCAGAATCTGAAAAATTTTAAGGGCAATACCTCTGGCGCCGTCCGGTCATCTTTGTGTCAGCAAGTATCTGACGGATTTCGTTCATACCGCGATGTTTGTGATGACGATGGTGCTCGTGAGTATGTGCTGCTATTTCATCTCCATGATCATGTCCATGTCTTTTGCCACATTCTTTTCTGCTGCCTCATGGCTATGATTATTTCTTCTCATGCTGGTGATTATGTTCTTCTGCCCCATGCGTATGACTATGATCATGTCCATGCAGATACTCCATATCATGGTCATGTCCGTCTATCTCTGCATCCAGGATTACATCGAAATCACAGGCATCAATCCCGGATTTCGTCACCCTGCTTACTTTTATCTCAAATCCCTGCACCGGAATACTTTCAAGTACATCCTCCAGCACCTTCTGATCTGCTCCCAGATCCAGCAGTGCTGCCACTGTCATATCACCACTGATTCCGAATAACACTCCAGATATAATGATTTTTTCCCATAATTCTCCTCGTTACAAATTTATCAAATTGCTTTTCAATTTGTGTCTCTTACTTACCAAGCGCCAGCCGGTTCATCTGCGTTGCCAGATATCCGGCTCCATATCCATTGTCAATATTCACGGTGGCAATTCCATTGGCACAGGAATTGATCATGGTCAGAAGTGCTGATAATCCATGGAAATTCGCTCCATATCCTACAGACGTAGGCACCGCGATCACCGGTCGGCTTACAAGACCACCCATAACACTGGCAAGAGCACCCTCCCATGCCAGCCACAGCCACAACACAATTCGCGTCTGAATGATCTCCAGCCTGGAAAACAGCCTGTGCATTCCACTTACACCAACATCATAAATTCGTTCCACGTAAGTTTAAAAAATATTCTGCAGTCTGTGCTGCTTCCTCGGCCACTGGAATATCTGCAGTGCCTGCGGTACAGACAGACAGCCACCTTTCCCTCATGAATCTTATCTGGTTTCTCTATTTTTTCGGGATTCTGGAAACAGGGTCATACTGAACTTCGTGGAAACTTCTCCTTCACCAGCTCATACTGTGCCTGGGAAGCCCTTGTTCCAAGTACTTCTCCCTCTTCCATATATAAACGTTCTCAAATATTTTCAGCAAATGGGCATCTGCCTTATTGCTGCAGTAAATCACCTCTGCGAAACCAGTGCGGGCTTTTCTCCCCCGTATCCAGCTTGGCATAATCCATTTCCTTGTAAGCCATCCTGTCGAATCAGCTTCCCTGCTGCTTCCGGAGAAAGTCCTCCCATTTGCACCTGGGCAAAGGATTTCTCTAATGTCATGTACAAATCACTCCATTTCCTAAAACGTGTTTGAAAAAGGCATTCTGCAAAATGTGCGTCACAATTTGCGGGAATGTTTTTTTCAAACAGGCTCTAAAATGCAACACAATTATAACGTTTTCTTCTCTTTTTATTCAACAAAAAAAATCCTGCCTCATTTTGCTGAAGCAGGATTTCTATGCATCGCGAAGCGTGTTGCGTTCTGGTCACGGAGCGAACCGTAACGGATTTCTTCCAAAGCCGGCTGTTCTGAGCGTAATCAGCGCTCCCCAGGACGTCTGATTATGTTTTATTTCGCTTTGGCTGCCTTTTTATCTCCAAGGAAACCAATCGATGTAACACAGATCAGTTTATCGAAGATCATAAACATAGCTGGTAAGATAAACAGTACAACTACCATACTGATGATCGCACCACGGGCAAGCAATGTACAGATAGAACCGATCATCTCAACCTGTGAATAACAGGAAACACCGAAGGTTGCTGCGAAGAAGCTGAGACCACTGCTGATAATGGACGGCATGCTGGTCTTATGGGCAATGCTGATGGCTTCCATCTTATTCTTACCGTGCTGTCTCTCTCTCTGATAACGGGTAGTCATCAGGATCGCATAGTCAACGGTTGCACCCAGCTGGATGGCACCAATAACAATACTTGCAACGAACGGAAGGCTGATTCCCTGATAGTACGGAATGGCCATATTGACAAAAATCGCAAACTCAATAACCGCAACCAGAATGATCGGAAGGGAAATTGATTTAAAGATAATCATAATGATCAGGAAAATGGCACCGATGGAGATTACATTTACACGAACCAGATCGGCATCTGTGGTATCCTGAAGATCTTTCATAAGCGGTGCCTCACCGATTACCATTGCAGTATTATCGTATTTCTTTACTATTTTATCAATTTCTGCAAGCTGGGCATTTACCTCATCTGTAGCAGAACCATATTCAGAGCATACAAATGCAAGCTCATATTGATCCCCTTTGAAAATCTTCTTCAGATCATCCGGGATCACAGACTCCGGAACGGTAGGTCCGATCAGGGAATTCATACCCAGACTCCACTTCACACCCTCAACCTTATCAATATCATTTAACATCTGCTGTTTCTGCTTGGAGTCCATATTCTTATCCATCATAATCATATGGATATTGCCTACTGCGAAAGTTTTCTCCAGCTCATCATTGGCAATGTTGCAATCCAAAGTGGCTGGAAGGGATTCTGCAATATTATAGTAAATCTTTGTATGATTGTTTCCATAAATAGCCGGAAGCAGAAGCACCAGGAAAATCACAGTCCAAAGCTTATAATGCTTCGTAATAAATGCAGACGGTTTATCCATTCTGGCAAGAAGCAACTTATGCTGTGTCTTCTCAATAGGCTTGTCAAAAAACAGAACCAGTGCCGGAAGAATGGTTACACAGCAGATAACACCAATAATAACGCCCTTTGCCATAACAATACCAAGGTCACGTCCAAGAGCAAAGGTCATAACACAAAGTGCAACGAAGCCGGCTACTGTGGTAACAGAGCTTCCAGCCTACAGACTTAAAAGTATTTGCAATGGCATGCCCCATGGCACGGTCCTTTTCTCCAGGAAAACGCTTCTTATTTTCCTCATAGCTGTTCAGAAGGAAAATGGAATATTCCATGGTAACACCAAGCTGAAGTACTGCGGTAAGTGCCTGTGTAATATAAGAGGTCTCGCCCAGAATAATATTGCTTCCCAGGTTATAAAGGATAGCAAGTCCGATACTGAGCAGGAACAAAAACGGAACAACAAAGGATCCGCTTGTCAGCTCCAGAACGATCAGACTGAGTACTGCCGCGATCACAACGTAAATCGGCAGCTCCTGCATGGCAATGTTTCTTAATATCTGTAACAACTCCTGTCATGCCACTGAGGAAGCACTGCTCGTTGGCAATCTTACGTAGTTCTGTGATAGCTTCCATGGAAGTATCTGAAGATGTGGTATTATCGAACAGAACCAGCATCATGTTTGCATCGCCATTTATAAATACCTTTCTGTACTTCTCAGGAATCATCTCTACCGGAAGAGTGATATCCGCCACATCATCATACCAGAGAACATCCTTTACATGCTCTACTTCACTGAATTTCTCTTCCAGCTTCTGGACATCCTTCATATCCATATTCTCCACAATTACCATGGAAAAGGCGCCCATACCAAACTCATCCACCAGAATATCCCTGACCTTTTACTGTCTCAAGGGTATCCGGAAGGTAACTTAACAGATCATAATTTACTCTCGTCTCTGCGATTCCGATCACAGACGGGATTACCAGCAAAAGTCCGATCAAAAGCACCAGGACCTTATGCTTGGCTATCCATTTTCCTACTTTGACCATTGATGTCATCTCCTTAAATTCATTTCTTTCGTACTATAGTATAATCCAAAATGACCAATAGTCAATATTATTTTTAACAAAAAAATGAAAAATAGTCATTTTCTCAAAAACCGATCAAAACGCCAACAATTTTTTACCAAAAATGCCGCAATCCAGGCGATCACACACTGACCGATCACCACTCCTCTTGCCCATTTTTCCGCCCAGCTCACGTTTCACAGAAGCGATTGCGGCTACACAAGGCGTATATAAAAGGCAGAAGGTAAGAAGGCACACTGCTGCCAGCGGAGAAAGCACATCTACCAGTGCCGCTGTGCTTCCAAATAATATGGACAATGTGGAAACCACGCTTTCCTTTGCCATGAAACCTGTTACAAGGGCTGTGGAAAATCTCCAGTCCCCAAAGCCAAGAGGCCCAAATATCGGTGCAATAAATCCGGCAAGTACTGCAAGAATACTGTCTTTGGAATCTGTCACAATATTCAGATGCAGATCAAAGGTCTGTAAAAAACCAGATCACAATGGTTGCCACAAAAATAACAGTAAAGGCTCTCTGAAGAAAATCCTTTGCTTTTTTCCCAAAGAAGCTGGCCAACGTTTTTGCACCTGGAAGACGATAATTAGGAAGCTCCATTACAAAGGGAACCGCTTCTCCCTTAAACATGGTTTTTCCAAAAATCAGTGCCATCAGGATTCCCATAATAATTCCGCCGAAATAAAGTGCTATCATTACCAGTGCACCGTATTTTCCGGGAAAAAGGCAGCTGTAAAGAACGCGTAAATCGGAAGCTTTGCCGAACAGCTCATAAACGGAGTTAATAGGATCGTCATTTTCCGGTCACGCTCGGAAGGCAGGGTTCTGCTTGCCATAACGCCGGGAACTGTACAGCCAAAGCCTACAAGCATTGGGACAATGCTTCGTCCGGAAAGTCCGATCTTTCGAAGCAGCTTGTCCATAACAAATGCAACTCGTGCCATGTATCCACTGTCTTCCAGAAGTGACAGGAAGAAAAACAGGGTGACGATAATCGGCAGAAAGCTGAGCACACTTCCAACTCCATTGAAAATACCGTCAATTACAAAGTGAATGAAGCACATTATTTACGTTCCATGCAGTCATTGCCTGATCCACCACTGCAGTCAGCCAGGTAATCCCCATATCCAGAAGATCTGAAAGTCCCTTTCCGATCACGCCAAAGGTCAGCCAGAAAACCAGAGCCATAATACCTGCGAAGCATGGAATGGCTGTATATTTGCCTGTAAGTATTTTATCCATCTTCTGACTGCGCAGATGCTCCTTGCTTTCATGAGGCTTAATCACGGTCTCAGCGCAGACTTTTTCAATAAAGTCAAAGCGCATATGGGCAATCGCCGCGGACCGGTCAAGCCCACGCTCCGTCTCCATCTGCTTTACAATATGCTCCAGGGTTTCTTTTTCATTCTGATCCAGCCCAAGCCTTTCCAGGATCAGTTCATCCCCTTCCGCAAGCTTTATTGGCTGCAAAACGTACCGGGATATCTGCCTGCTGAGCATGATCCTCAATGAGATGCATAATTCCATGAAGACATCTGTGAACAGCACCGCCATCATCGTTTGCATCGCAGAAATCCAGACGCTTTTTTTTTTCCCTGATATTTTGCCACATGGATCGCATGGGCTACCAGTTCATCGATTCCCTCATTTTTCGCTGCTGAAATAGGTACTACAGGAATTCCAAGCGCCTCTTCCATCTGGTTCACACGTACAGAACCGCCATTCTGCCTTACCTCGTCCATCATATTCAATGCCAGGACCATAGGAACATCCAGTTCCATCAGCTGCATGGTAAGATATAGATTTCTTTCAATATTGGTTGCATCCACAATATTGATAATTCCTTTGGATGCTGTTCCAGAATAAAGCTTCTGGTTACGATTTCCTCGCTGGTATAGGGGGACATGGAATAAATTCCCGGCAGGTCTGTCACCAGAGTATTCTTTTTCCCACGGATAATACCATCCCTTGCGGTCTACAGTAACTCCAGGAAAGTTGCCTACATGCTGACTGGAGCCGGTTAACTGATTAAACAGGGTTGTTTTCCCGCAGTTCTGGTTTCCTGCCAGCGCAAAGGTAAGAAGCTCACTATCCGGAAGGGGATGTTCATCTGCTTTTTTCATGATATTTACCGCCCTCGCCCAGACCTGGATGAGGAATCGCCCTGACACGGCTGCCTCTGTTTCTGTTCTTTTTCATCCCTTACATTATCAATCTGAATCTGGGCAGCATCTGCAAGACGCAGGGTCAGCTCATAGCTATGTATCCTGACTTCAACAGGGTCACCCATAGGTGCATATTTTACCATGGTCACGTCCGCCATGGGAATGATTCCCATATCCAGGAAATGCTGCCGCAGGGCACCCTCTCCTCCTACTACTGTAACTGTGGCAGTTTTCCTGATGGGAAGGTCTTTTTAATGTCATATGTACTTGTCCCTCTTTTCCCATATGTAAGATTTTTGTTGCTGTTCAAAACTAAGCAGCAACCATTTTTTGATAAAAAATTCGTCTGCTAATGATAAATTTTATCATTAATGTTACAGGAGTTAGTTTATTCTAATATCATCAGGGATGTCAATATTATTGAGAAAAAATTATTGACAATTTTATCATTATCTGATAAAGTTACGAAACAAGGTTTCCCTGTGAGGGAGTAGCAAGCGTGTCCACAGACGCGTGGCAAGTCAACATACCGACCGTATGAATCTGTTTGTATAGATTGCTGTTCACTGAATGAACAGCAGATTTCAGAGCAGTGTTTCGATCTGGCTTGCATTAAATTGCGAGACTCATGTATAACGTTATGCTATACATGGAGTCTGTCCTTTTATAAGAATGCAGATGACCCCATATATAGCCTGTGGTTATATATCGGGTCTTTTTTCATGCTGTAAAAAGCTTCGCCGAGAGATCTGTTTCCACAGCAAATAAAAAAAATGGAAACCAGTAATAAAATACATTACGGAGGAACGTAAAAATGAACTACAGTTTTGTGTTTTTTCTGAACAGCGCCCTGCTTGGAGTCGGACTTGCAATGGATGCTTTTTTCTGTGTCCCTGGCAAACGGCTTCACGAGCCTAAGATGCGCATGAAAAAAAATGTGCGGCATTGCAGGCACATTCGGTGCTTTCCAGGCCATCATGCCAATGACCGGATGGTTATGTGTCCACACCATTGTAGAATACTTCAGGACATTTGAGAAATTTATTCCATGGATTGCGCTGATCCTTCTTTGCTATATCGGAGGCTCCATGCTGATCAATGGTATCCGGGGAACCGATGAGGGTGATGAAATTCCAGGAGTTGGTCCCAAAGCCCTTTTCATTCAGGGGCATTGCAACCTCCATTGACGCCCTGTCCGTAGGATTCACCATCTCAGAGTATGACTGGCTGATGGCTCTTGTCTGTTCCCCTGATCATTGCCATAGTCACATTCTTTATCTGCATGACCGGACTTTCCCTTGGAAAACGCTTCGGAACCAGGCTTTCCAACAAGGCGGATATTCTCGGCGGCGTCATTCTTATTGCAATTGGTCTGGAAATTTTTATGAGCAATATGTTTTAATTTTTTCAGCATATTTATCACTATTTAATAGGTACTGTTCCGCAAGGTGTTTTACTATACAAGCGTTAATTTTCACCTGTTTTCCAATCAAAAAAGCTTTCATCTCTCCCTTTACGGGATGGATGAAAGCTTTTTCTGCTTTTATTAGCGGGCAATAATATATGCGCAATAAACCAGATATACCACTACCATTATAATACCCTCTTTGCGCTCAATTTTTTTCCTGGTTCCTGCAAAAGATCCAGACCATAACCGAAAATACCATAAGAAGCACTATATCGATTATGTTTTTCCCGGATCAAAGCTACCGGACTGATAGCAGATGAGATTCCAAGGACCATCAGAATATTAAAAATATTGGATCCGACTGCATTTCCCACTGCCATATCAACTTCATTTTTTCTTGCTGCAACTACAGAGGTTACAAGCTCCGGAAGTGAAGTTCCGATAGACACAATGGTAAGCCCGACCAGAGTCTGGCTCATTCCAAGATCTATTGCAATCCTGCTTGCTGCATCAACTGTAAGGTCACCGCCAAAAGCAATTGCAGCTGCACCCACGATCAGAAAGAGAATACTTTTTGCCGTATGACAGCTCTTTCATATTGTCACATTCTTCAACGCCTTCTATTTCAACCTTCTGTCCTGCAGCACGCGCTTTCATTGCGCTTCGTACCATAGTGAAAATGTATCCGGCAAACACGATCAAGAAAAATAACTCCATCTGCATGACCCAGCGTCATTCCCGCCTTATCTCCCAGTCCTGAAATTCCCAGTACAAGCAGAAATAGTGCACAGCCTAAAGACAAGGGAATATCTCTTACCACAGTTGCTTTCTGGACCATAATTGGAGTCAGAATTGAACAGACACCAATTACAAACATCAGATTAAAAAATATTGGATCCTACTACATTGCTGACCGCAAGTTCATTATTCTGTACCAGAGAAGCAGTCACACTCACGGCTGTTTCTGGCAGTGAAGTTCCCATAGCCACAATCGTAAGACCAAGATGATGGGCGGAACCTTTAACTTCTTCGCAATGCTGGAACTTCCCTCCACAAAAAAAGTCAGCCCCTTTTACCAGAAAAGCAAATCCCACTGCCAGCAGCAGAATAACGGCTGCAATTGGCAGTCCATTAATAATATTTTGCATAATACTCTCCTTTTGTTATCCGCATATTTTTACCTTTACAGATTCTCCAGAGTGTGTTTGAAAAAAGGCTTTCTGCAAAATGTGTGTTACAAAACAGTATTTACTTCATAAGCCTGCTTCTTTGGAATTACATCTGCCCAAATGTAAAAAAGACCCATGTATGCCATAACATGCATACATGAGTCTCATTCTTTAAGATTTGCCAGGCCAGAATCAGATCCGATCAAAGCCGCGACTGTTGACAAACCACGTTTTCACGCAAACTACTCCCTCACAGAATCCATATGTGTAGTTAATATACCAAATTGCCGTTAAGAAGTCAACCTCTAATCTTCCTCTATATGTTCTATGAACCATTTATGATAATGTCCTAATATACCATAAAGGAAAATGTCCCAATGTAGTATAATGCTTCCATCAACAGATGGAGGTAACGATTATCAGAAAGGTAGAATTATCAATGGATGAACAAAAGAAGTATGAGGTGATCAAATCA
>VOFF01000405.1_pt1 | contig 11108 bp, 14 predicted proteins | sample 5384061 | NCBI WGS metagenome assembly VOFF01 (sample SAMN12384725, study PRJNA508395) | human gut metagenome | isolation source: healthy gut E | host: Homo sapiens
TTGCCGGGGAAGGCCACCGTGGCCCGCAGCAACTCCTGATACTCGTCCACACCCTTGATGAAGGCCGCCAGAAACAGCAGGAACTGGGCGTTCTGCCGGGGGGTGGACCGGGCTTGAACAGATTCTTGCCCGTGTCGGTGGCCAGAGACCAGTTGTTGTGCTTGCCGGAGCCGTTGACGCCCGCGAAGGGCTTCTCGTGGAGCAGGCACACCAGATCGTGGCGGTCGGCCACCTTCTTCAGAACCTCCATGGTCAACTGATTGTGGTCGCAGGCGCTGTTGGCGTCGGAGTACACCGGGGCGATCTCATGCTGGGCGGGAGCTACCTCATTGTGCTCCGTCTTGGCCAGCACGCCCACCTGCCACAGCTCCTGATCCAGCTCGTGCATGAAGGCCGCCACACGGGGCTTGATGGCGCCGTAGTAGTGGTCGTCCAGTTCCTGCCCCTTGGGAGGCTTGGCACCGAACAGAGTACGGCCGCAGAGAATCAGATCCTCCCGGCGGCGATACATGGATTTGTCAATGAGGAAGTATTCCTGTTCCGGCCCCACCTGAGCGGTAACGTGCTGCACCGTGGTGTTGCCGAACAGCCGCAGGATGCGAACGGCCTGTGTATCCAGCTGCTTCATGGAGCGCAGAAGGGGCGTCTTTTTATCCAGCGTCTCGCCGCCGTAGGAGCAGAAGATGGTGGGGATATACAGGGTCTGATCCTTGATGAAGGCATAGGACGTGGGATCCCACGCCGATAACCACGGGCCTCGAAGGTGGCCCGCAGACCGCCGGAGGGGAAGCTGGAGGCGTCCGCCTCACCCTGTCCCACTGCCCCAGCTCACTGAACCGGAATTTCCACGATCCATTTCTCCATCAATGCCTTCTGATGGTTGGATTTGGCCTTGATCTCGAAAGCGATGGTAGCAGTGTATCACCGCCAGCAGCGCACTGTCAACGTCAAAACCCACAAAATCGGCATTCCATTTCCGGCAGCCTTCCCGGCTCCTCCGCTCCGGGACAGCCGAAGGGTTCCGCCTGAAAAGCGTTCCGGCGCCCCTCCCGCCGCAGGCACGGCGGGCAGGGCGCCCGGACGGTATGAAACGGTCAGAGACTGATCTCCGGGACTTCCCGGCTGGCGCCGGAGAGCAGGGGCCTCACCTGGGCCAGGAAGGCGTCCACCTGCTCCGGACAGCGGCCGATGTACAGCTTCGGGTCCAGCACGGCCTCCATCTCCGCCTCCGTCATGCCGAAGGCAGGCTCCGCCGCGAGACGCGCGATCAGGTCGCAGGGCTCCCCCTCCTTCATCCGGGCGGTGGCGGCCATGGAGCAGGTGCGGATGATCTCGTGGAGCTCCTGCCGGTCCCCGCCCCGCTTGACGCCCTCCATCATCAGGTTCTCCGTAGCAATGAAGGGCAGGTACTCCCGGCAGGTCCGGTCCACGATCTTCTCGTTGACGTGGAGCCCGTCGGTGACGTTCTGACTGAGACGCAGGATGGCGTCTGCGCAGAGGAAGCCCTCCGGCATGGAGATGCGGCGGTTGGCGGAGTCGTCCAGGGTCCGCTCCAACCACTGGACGGAGGCGGTCATGGGGGCGTTCATGGCGTCAGCCATCAGGTAGCGGCTGAGAGAGCAGATCCGCTCGGACCGCATGGGGATTGCGCTTGTAGGCCATGGCGGAGGAGCCGATCTGGTTCTTCTCAAAGGGCTCCTCCACCTGCCGGTCGTGCTGGAGAAGGCGGATGTCGTTGGCCATGCGGTAGCAGCTCTGGGCAATGGCGGAGAGGCAGTTCAGGATGCGGCTGTCCGCCTTTCTGGGATAGGTCTGGCCGCAGACGGCATAACACTGCTCAAAACCGAATTCTGCGGCGATCTGCCGGTTCATCTCGTCAATCTTGGCGCCGTCTCCATCGAACAGGTCCATAAAGCTGGCCTCTGTGCCGGTGGTGCCCCGGCAGCCCAGAAACTTCATGTGGGCCAGGACGAAGTCCAGCTCCTCCAGGTCGGAGAGCAGGTCCTGCATCCAGAGGGTGGCCCGCTTGCCCACCGTCACCAGCTGGGCGGGCTGATAGTGGGTATAGCCCAGAGTAGGGGTGGCCTTGTATTGCTCTGCAAATTTACTGAGGTTCGCCACCACAGCCAGCAGCTCTCCCCGGAGATACCGCAGGCCCTCCCGGTAGATGATGAGATCCGCGTTGTCGGTGACATAGCAGCTGGTGGCCCCCAGGTGGATGATCCCCGCGGCGGAGGGGGCCGCCTTGCCGTAGGTGTAGACGTGGGCCATCACGTCGTGGCGGACCTCCTTCTCCCGCGCCGAAGCCGTCTCATAGTCGATGTCGGTGATGTGGGCCTCCAGCTCCGCCACCTGCTCCGCCGTGACGGGGAGGCCCAGGTTGCGCTCCGCCCGGGCCAGAGCCACCCACAGCCGCCGCCAGGTCTGGATGCGCTTGTCGGCGGAGAACAGGTGCAGCATGAAATCGGAGGCGTACCGGGACGCCAGGGGGGATTCGTAACGTTCTTTGGACATAAGAGGTCCACCTTTCTTTCGCTCAAAAGTTTAGGAGGCACCGGCATGGGTGCCTCCAGAGGGTACGATCTGTTTCGCCGGAGGCGAAGCATTTATGAAGCAGGGAGTGCGGTAAAAACTGTAAACAGCCAGAGACAAAAATCCAGGCTGAGCAGTGCCAACAGGAAACACTCGACACCCGCGGAACAATCCTTCGATGCTTTTGAAATGATCCGGTAAAGGAGAAACGGCCAGCAGAGGGCACCTGCCAACGCGATCCACCCGAATACGGCAAACAGCATCGGATTTCCTCCTCACCGAATGATGATGGAATCTCTTTCCGGTCCCACAGACACATAGGTGATATGGCAGCCGATCTCCCGCTCCACGTATTCCACATAGTTCCGGGCCGCCTCCGGCAGGTTCTCCCACTTCCGGACGCCGGAGATGTCGCACTTCCAGCCGGGCATGGCAGTCATCACGGGCTTGGCATCGGGCAGCAGGGAGGGGAAGGGGAACGCGTCGGTCTCCTGCCCGTTCAGCTCATATCGGGCGCAGATGGGGATCTCATCCATATAGCTGAGCACGTCCAGCTTGGTCAGGGCGATGTCTGTGGCACCCTGGCACTGCATGCCGTAGCGGGTGGCCACGATGTCGATGGGGCCCACGCGGCGGGGACGGCCGGTCTTGGCGCCGTACTCGCCGCCAGCCTCCCGGAGCTGCTCCGCCTCCTCGCCGAACCACTCGCAGGTGAAGGGGCCCTCTCCCACGCAGGAGGAGTATGCCTTCACCACACCGATGATCTTGTCCAGCTTGGCGGTGGGCAGGCCGGAGCCCACAGGGGCATACGCCGCAATGGGGTTGGAGGAGGTGGTGTATGGGGGTAGATGCCGTAGTCCAGATCTCGCAGGGAGCCCAGCTGGGCCTCAAACAGGATGTGCTTGCCCTCGGCCTGGGCCTGGCGCAGGAAGGCGCCGGTGTCGCAGATGAAGGGCTTGATCTTCTCGCCGAAATCGGCAACCCAGGCCTTCAGGTCGTCCATGGTATAGGGCTTGGCGCCGTAAACCCGGTCCAGCGTCAGGTTCTTCCACTCCAGAATGTCCGCCAGACGGTCCCAGAGCTTTTCCGGGATACAGCAGCTCGCCGGCCATGATGGTCTTTTTCTGGTACTTGTCGGAGTAGACGGGCGCGATGCCGCGCAGAGTGGAGCCGTACTTCTTGTCCTTCAGCCGGGCCTCCTCCAGGGAGTCCAGATCCCGGTGCCAGGGCAGCAGCAGGGAGGCCCGGTCGCTGATTTTCAGGTTCTCCGGCGTGATGGCCACGCCCTGGTCCATGACGTGCGGACATCTCAGTCCACAGGCTCTCGCAATCCAGTGCCACGCCGTTGCCCAGGATGTTCACCACGCCCTTGCGGAAGATGCCGGAGGGCAGCAGGTGCAGCGCGAACTTACCCTGCTCGTTGACCACGGTGTGGCCGGCGTTGCCGCCGCCCTGATAGCGGACCACCACGTCATAGTCCGCGGTGATCAGGTCCACCATGCGGCCCTTGCCCTCGTCTCCCCAGTTGATTCCCACGATGGCACAATTTGACATATCCAAAAACCTCCCGGTTTTGATTTACAGACACTCCGGTCAGGTCGACCTTTTCTCCAAAGATGCCCAACCTTAGTTATTATATCGGCTGATTTTCCATAAGTAAAGCCTGAACTTGTAATAATAAGCATTATTTTTTCTGATAAGGTCGACCTTTCAATTCTGGAAATGCCTCATCCCCGGGGAGCGGCGGGGATCCCCACATAGGCCACAGTCTCGTTGGGCTGAATCAGTTGCCCGCCGGAGGCGAAAGTGTCGAACAGCGCCTCCAGCGCCGCCCGAAAGGCTTCGTAATCCGCGTCTCCCTCCCGCAGGGCATAGGAGCTGGAAAAGCACCGCCGGAGGAATTGGTCCCGGTCCAGCGTCAGGGGATTGGGGAACCGCCGCTTTTCATACGCCCCGCCGAAAAAATCCCGGATGCGGGGGTCGTCCTCCCCCATCCCGCCGGTGAATCCGTGAAAGCTCGGACAGTGCTCCCGAAAGACCTGGGCCAAGGCCTGGTTCATCGGTGCAGACCCGCGGACGTTCCAGACGAGAACGGCCCGCCCGCCGGGACGCAGGATCCGGCGGCACTCCCGCGCAAAGGCAGGACCGTCGAACCAGTGGAAGGCCTGGGCCGCTGCGACCATGTCCACGGACCGGTCCGGCAGCCCGGTATCATGGTCCGTTCCATTTGAGGAGGAGAACCGGGGATCGCCGCCCAGAAGCGCCTCCGCCGCCCCCCGCATATCCGGATTCGGCTCCACGCCGCAGACGCGGAAGCCCGCTGCCAGCAGCTGGGCGGAGAGCTTGCCGGTGCCGGATCCGATGTCCGCCGCTGTATAGCGCTCCGGCGGCGCGTACAGCTCTCCCAGCCAGTCCAGGAATTCCTGGGCATAAGAAGGTCTGGCGGCCTGATAGTCCTGGTGCCGGCCATTGAAGCGGTCAAAGGTGTTGCGCATCTGGATCCCCTCCCTGCAAATTCTCCGCTGATTGTACCATGGGAGCTGGCCGCCTGCAAGATGCAGGGCGCAGCGGAAAAGCCTTGGTTCTCCACTTCCAAAACGGGACAGGGTGTGGTATACTATCACCGAATTTTGAACAACCAGAGAGAAAAAGGGGAAGATCGTATGCCGGCCATCGGTTTTGACAATCAGAAGTACCTCACCACCCAGTCCGAGCAGATCAAAAAGCGCATCGCCCAGTTCGGCGGCAAGCTGTACCTGGAATTCGGCGGCAAGCTGTTTGACGACTACCACGCCTCCCGGGTGCTGCCGGGATTCGAGCCGGACAGCAAGATCCGGATGCTCCAGCAGCTGCAGGACGACGTGGAGATCCTCATTGCCATTAACGCCGCAGACATCGAGAAGAACAAGGTCCGGGGGGACCTGGGCATCACCTACGACGACGACGTGCTGCGGCTGATCGACATCTTCCGGGGCATGGGCTTCTATGTGGGCGGCGTGGTGATGAGCCGGTACAGCGGCCAGGGGGCGGCGGACGCCTTTTTGAAGCGGTTGACCACCCTGGGCATCCGGTGCTACCGCCACTATCCCATCGCGGGCTACCCCTCTGATGTGCCCCACATCGTCAGCGACGAGGGCCTTGGAAAGAATGAGTATGTGGAGACCACGCACCCGCTGGTGGTGGTGACGGCGCCGGGCCCCGGCAGCGGCAAGATGGCCACCTGCCTCTCCCAGCTCTACCACGACTACAAGCGGGGCATCGCTGCGGGCTACGCCAAGTTCGAGACCTTCCCCATCTGGAACCTGCCCCTCAAGCATCCGGTGAATCTGGCCTACGAGGCGGCCACGGCGGATCTGAACGACGTGAACATGATCGACCCCTTCCATCTGGAGGCCTATGGCAAGACCGCCGTCAACTACAACCGGGATGTGGAGATCTTCCCGGTGCTGAGCGCCATCTTCAAGAAGATCCAGGGCACGTTCCCCCTACCAGTCCCCCACGGACATGGGCGTCAACATGGCCGGCAACTGTATCTGTGACGACGCGGTGTGCTGCGAGGCCAGCCGCAGGGAGATCCTGCGGCGCTACTACACCGCCTGCGTGGAGCGGCTGCGGGGCAAAGCCGGGGACGAGCCGGTGCGGAAGCTGGAGCTGGTGATGCAACAGGCGAGCGTCACACCGGACATCTGCCCGGCGGTGTCCGCTGCCCTGCTGAAGGCGGAGACCACCGGCGGCCCTGCCGGCGCCATGGTGCTGCCAGACGGCCGGGTGGTCACCGGCAAGACCTCCGACACCCTGGGGGCGGCCTCCGCCCTGCTGCTGAACGCGCTGAAGGCCGTGGGCGGCATCGGTGACCAGTTCGAGCTGATCTCCGCCCAGGTGCTGGAGCCGGTGTGCCGGCTGAAGACCCAGTACCTGGGCCACAAGAACCCCCGGCTCCACACGGATGAAGTGCTGATGGCGCTCACCATCTCCGCCCTGACCAACCCCCTGGCGGAGCTGGCCCAGCAGCAGTTGCCCAAACTCGGGGCTGCGATGCTCACTTTACCGTGATCCTCAGCGAAGTGGACGAAAACCTTCTGCGCCGCCTGGGCATCAACGTCAGCTGCGAGGCCCGGTACGAGACGAAGAAGCTGTATCACAAATGAAATGACCTGCGCTTTCGGATGAGGTGGAGCATGAAGAAACAGAGGATGCTGCCGGCGAAGAATCGCCGGGGCTCTGTGCAAGCAATAGGTGAGACGTTGCACAGAGCATAGCGGATGGACCAGTTTCACCGAAAACTCTCATAGAAACGGGTTCTCAAATTCTGCTCTCAATCAAAATTGAACTGACACTGTGCCGCGGCTCATCTGTAACATTTTTTGATGGAATAGAAAGGAATGTTGTCAGTATGCGAGATGACCGGCCACAGATCACAGCAGAGACCTTTCGGAATATGGAGGATATGTCCTTCTTTACGCACGCACGGATTTTTGACGATCTTCTGATTATTGCGCAGAAAGAGACAAACTGTTTCGTCCTGCGCTCTTCGGAGGGACTGATCGTGCTGGACGCGATCTGGCCCTGCCAGCAGGCGTTTGATGCGATCATTTCTGCGGTTCGGGAGACCGGATGGGACCCCGGCGCGATCCGAAAACTGGTGCTGACCCATGGACATGTGGATCACACCGGCTGCGGACGCTGGCTCCGGGAGGCGTTTCATGCAGAGACATATCTCTCACAACGGGATGACCGATTTTGGGCGGAAGAGCCCATCAAGCGAGACAGGCCGGAGACGTGGAAAGACTATGACATCGACGTCTATGTGGGAGAAGGGGATGTCATTGCTCTGGGAGACAAACGGCTCCTGGTCTATGAGACCCCCGGACACACACCGGGAGGATTGAGTTATATCTTCAATGTAACAGAGAATGGCGTATCCCATCAGGCGGCCCTTTGGGGAGGTTCCGCGCCTCCCATGAGCCGACACGGCACGATCCAATACCTGCGGTCTCTGGAACATTTTATGGAACAGGCGGAACGCCAGAACGTAGAAGTGGCGCTCAGCAATCATACGGCCTTGGACAATGGCCTTGAGCGGATCGCTTACGCGCGGAAGCGGATGCGCTATATGCCGAATATTTACCTGATCGGGCAGAAGGGATTCCGGGCCTATTGCCAGTTATTCAGGACATGGTGTTACGACTCTCTGGAGCAGCTGGATGATCGGTAAGGGCGGAACACCATACGCATAAGAAACACAACGCGATCTCTGGGGAAGCAGTCCCGTTTCCGGTGTGGAAAGCGGGACTGCTCTTCATCATAAACAGCGATTTATCAGGAAAGGAACAGGAGCATGCAGGATCTCATTCAACAACTGGCATCTGAGCTGGACAAAGACCCCCGCCATGTGGAAAACGTGGTCCGCCTTCTGGACGAGGGCAACACCATCCCCTTCATCGCCCGCTACCGCAAGGAGCTCCACGGCGCCATGGACGACACCGCCCTGCGGACACTGGAGGAGCGGCTCCAGTACCTGCGGAATCTGGAGGACCGCCGGGAGGCGGTGAAGCGGTCTATCGAGGAACAGGGCAAGCTGACGGAGGAACTCTCCGCCGCCATCGACGCCGCCCGGACGCTGGCGGAGGTGGAGGACCTCTACCGCCCCTACAAGCAGAAGCGGCGCACCCGGGCCACCATTGCCCGGGAAAAGGGCCTGGCGCCTTTGGCGGAGCTGCTGTTTGCCCAGGGGCCGGACTGCCCGGACCCGACGGCGGAGGCCGCCCGGTATGTGGATGCCGAAAAGGGCGTGGAGACGGTGGAGGACGCCCTCTCCGGCGCCTCCGACATCATCGCCGAGACCATCAGCGACGACGCCGCCCTCCGCAAGACCCTCCGCACCCTCCTGGACGGGAGGGAAAGCTCTGCTCCCAGGCGGCGGTGGAGGAGGACTCTGTCTACCGGCTGTACTACGACTTCTCCCAGGCCCCTCTCCCGGCTTCCAGGGTCACCAGATCCTGGCCGTCAACCGGGGGAGAAGGAGGGCTTTTCTGAAGGTCTCGCGTGGAGCTGGACCGGGACCGGGCCCTCCAGGCCGTCCGGCGGCATGTGATCGTCCCCGGCAGCGCCGCAATGGAATTTATCAAGTCCGCGGCGGAGGACGCATACGACCGCCTGATCTTCCCCGCCCTGGAGCGGGAGGCTCGCTCCGACCTGACCGGAGCGGGCGGACGAGGGGCCATCGGCCAGTTCGCCCTGAATCTGAAGCCCCTGCTCATGCAGCCTCCTGTCAAGGGCAAGGTCACCATGGTGGCGGTGGTGGACGGCACGGGCAAAGTGCTGGACACCGCCGTGGTATACCCCACCTACGGCGAGCGGCAGGAGAACGAGGCTATCGCCGCCCTGGCAAAGCCTGATCCGAAAGCACGGCGTGGAGCACATCGCCATCGGCAACGGCACAGCCAGCCGGGAGACGGAGCAGATGGCGGTGAAGCTGATCCGGCAGGTGAATGAGGCCGGCGCCCATGTCAGCTACATGATCGTCAGCGAGGCCGGGGCCAGCGTGTACTCCGCCAGCCCCCTGGCGGCGGAGGAGTTCCCCCAGTACGACGTGAATCTCCGGTCTGCCGTATCCATTGCCCGGCGCCTCCAGGACCCTCTGGCGGAGCTGGTGAAGATCGACCCCAAGGCCATCGGCGTGGGACAGTACCAGCACGACATGCCCCCCAAGCGGCTGGACGAGGCTTTGAACGGTGTGGTGGAGGACTGTGTGAACGCCGTGGGCGTGGACGTGAATACCGCCTCCCCCTCCCTGCTTCAGCGTGTGGCGGGGCTGAACGCGACCACGGCGAAAAAAATGTGGTGGCCTACCGGGAGGAAAACGGCCCCTTCACTTCCCGGAAGCAGCTCTTGAAGGTCCCCAAGCTGGGGCCCAAGGCCTTTGAGCAGTGTGCGGGCTTTTTGCGGGTGCCGGAGAGCAAGAGCGTTCTGGACAATACCGCCGTCCATCCGGAGAGCTACGCCGCGGCGGAGAAATTGCCCGGCCCTGTGCGGCTATACCCTGGACGGACGTGGATGGGAAGCTGGGGGACCTGAACGCCAGGTGTGGGGCCTACGGCGAGGACCGGGCGGCGGCGGACTGCGGCGTGGGCGTGCCCACCTGCCGGGACGTGGCGGCGGAGCTGATGAAGCCCGGCCGGGACCCCCGGGACGAGCTGCCCAAGCCCATCCTCCGCACCGACGTCATGGAGATGAAGGACCTGAAGCCGGGCATGGAGCTCACCGGCACCGTCCGCAACGTCATCGACTTCGGCGTGTTTGTGGATATCGGCGTCCACCAGGACGGCCTGGTCCACATCTCCCAGGTGGCGGACAAGTTTATCAAACACCCCCTCGGAGGTGGTGTCCGTGGGAGACGTGGTCAAAGTGGTGGTGCTGGAGGTGGACGAGAAGAAAAAGCGCATCGGCCTCAGCATGAAGCAGGTGCCCAAGGCGTGAGGAGGGAAACAGCCATGATCCTGACCATCGACCGGGTGAACGACCTGCTGGACGACATGGCAGACAGTTTCCCGGCGGCGTTGTTCGACGGCCTCAACGGCGGGATCAACCTGCTGGAGGAGGCCAAGCCGGACCCGGAGTTCCCAGAGGGGTGAGATGGATATCCTGGGGGGAGTACTGCGACGACCTGCTGGGCCAGTATATCAACCTGTACTACGGCTCCTTTGCCGCCCTTGCAGAGCAGGGGAGGACTGGGGCCAGGAAACATGGGAGGACGAGCTGTACACCACCCTGTCCCATGAGCTGACCCACCACATGGAGGGCCGGGGCGGCCTTCACGCCCTGGATGACCGGGACGCGGAAGAGCTGGAGGAATACCGCCGGGAGTACGGCGGAGAGATGTGATAGGGGGATTGCCTTTTCCTGCGGCGGCACGGGGCGGTTTTGATATCCGGAGGGAGATCAGCCCCTTGTCCTGCCGGATGATACGGCGCAGGGCTTCGATGGCGGAGAGGATGGGCTTCTGGATGCTGTCGGTGGGATAGACGTCGGCGCTGTTGCGCTTGGAGACGGACCCGTCGAAATTGGTGGCTGATACCAGGATGGAGGCGGTGCGGATCCCCAGGCTGGAGCCCACAGAGAAGAGGATGGACTCCTCCATGGAGGTGCAGACGGCACCGCCCCGGACATAGCTCTGCCAGCGGCGGATCAGATCATCGGACACCGGCTTCGTCTCCGGCTCCGCCTGCGTGTAAAAGGAGTCCTTGGTGATGCTGACGCCCACCGTGGTGTGAAAGCCCAGAGACACAGAGCTCTCCTCCAGAGCCTTCAGCAGCTGGTAGCTGGGGACGGCAGGGAACTCCATGGGCAGGTAGTGGAGGCTGGTGCCGTCCATGCGGACACTGCCGCTGACCACCACGATGTCCCCGCACTGGACGTCGGCGCAGGTGGAGGCGCAGGTGCCCACCCGGATGAAGGTATCCGCCCCGCACTTATGGAGCTCCTCCACGCAGATGGCGGTGGAGGGCCCCCCGATACCGGTGGAGGTAACGGTGACCCGCTCTCCATCCAGCGTGCCCTCCCAGGTGGTGAACTCC
>VOFF01000446.1_pt1 | contig 10990 bp, 18 predicted proteins | sample 5384061 | NCBI WGS metagenome assembly VOFF01 (sample SAMN12384725, study PRJNA508395) | human gut metagenome | isolation source: healthy gut E | host: Homo sapiens
AGTTTCTTATCGGAAAGCAGGAGAAGCAGCACGGCATACCTGTGGGCGGGCTGAGCATTACGGACGACGCGTTGCGCAAAATAATCCGTCGCTACACGAGAGAGTCGGGCGTGCGCACGCTGGAAAAGAGATAGCGAGGATTTGCCGCAAAACGGCTTTGCTAATCGTTGAAAAACAGGATGCAACAAAGGTTATCACGCCGGACAATCTTTCGGATTATCTCGGAGTGGAAAAGTTTAAGGAAGACGAGCTTGACACAGCCGACGAAGTAGGCTCCCGCAACGGGACTTGCGTGGACGGCGGTGGGAGGAACTACGCTTACCATAGACGTTACGCTTTTCGAGGGCAAAGGGCGATATTTTGCTCACGGGAATGATGGGCGACGTAATGAAGGAGTCTGCCCGCACCGCAATCAGTCTTGTCAAGAGCAGCTGCCGCGAATACGGAATCGACCCTTCGGTGTTTGCCAAAACGGATATTCACATTCATATACCCGAAGGCGCCATCCCCAAAGACGGTCCGAGCGCAGGCATAACCATGGCAACCGCAATCATGTCCGCCTTTACCCACCGCGCGGTGTCAAAAAGGTGGCTATGACGGGAGAAGTGACTCTGCGCGGAAAGGTCTTGCCTATCGGCGGTCTCAAAGAGAAAACGCTTGCGGCTTATCGCGTGGGGATAAGAAAAATTATCATACCAAAGGACAACGAAAAGGATTTGCAGGAAATACCTCAGGAAGTGCTTAAAAAACATCAATGTGGTTTTGTCCGACAACATAAACACGGTATTCAGAAATTCTCTTGTCTGATATTTTACGCGGGAAAACAAATGGAAATAAAAAAATCCGCCTTTGTGAGCAGCGCCGCCTCACCGGGTAACAGAATAAAAAGTCATCTTAAACAAATTGCCGTCGTCGGAAAATCCAACGTCGGCAAAAGCAGTTTTATCAACCTTTGACCAACGACGGAAAGCTTGCTCGCACCGGCAAGCTTCCGGGGCCACAAGACTGATAAATTATTTTTTAATCAACGAGGAATTTTTTCTGACCGACCTGCCGGGCTACGGCTTTGCCAGAGTAAGTCGGGAGGAAAAACAGAAATGGGCGCTTCTTATAGACGACTATCTGTTGAACGAAGAAATGCTTTGCCATGTGCTTTTTTCTCGTTGATATACGTCACGAGCCGACGGCTGACGACGCCGAAATGTATAATTTTTCTTGTCAGGCGCAATCTGCCCTTTACCGTTGTCGCTACAAAAAGCGACAAGCTTCCGAAAAAGTCAGATAAAAAACCGCATACGGCACCTTGCTGCGGTATTCAAGCTGGGCGAAGCCGATATTCTTCCGTTTCGGGACTTTTAAAAACGGGAAAAAGAAGCGGTACTCGACAAAATCGAACGTATAATTTACACCGAAACGCCGTAGACGCAACGCGGCGTTTTTCTATGCACTTTTTTTGACACCTTTGCACATACATTAGTAATAGCATTAGGAGGTTAATTTATGTTCAACGGCATAGACAACAATTCAAGAGGCAATATGCCTTGCGATAAAGTTTGTATACAGACCAAAAAAGTTTTCGATGCCTGCATAAAGCAGGCTACTCTTGAAAACGTGGTCATCACCTTAAACGACCTCAATCCCGCAAATCCCGCGCTGCCGCTTAAATTCGTGGGCGGACGCAGCATAGCGGTTGCAGGCGAGGTGACAAATCTTAGCGTGGAGCGTCTTGCGGACAGACCGAGATACGGCAGAGTGGAGTGCGACGTAGTCATACCCGTCGAAATTACTTACACCGACAACAACGGAGAAGAGGGCGTAGGATACGGCACGGTTACCATTCACGAGGACGTAATTCTGCTTCTTCCCGAAGCGTCCATAATGCCTTATCAGGTGGAGGCCACCGCGAGCGTGGTTATTCCCGACGGCGTATTTGAAAGCGGTGTCGAAGGAGATTACGTGTTCAACGTGACTACCTGCGTTTCCGTTATACTTAAAATAGTAATCAACGTCGAGCTCCATAGTTTCCCACATACGGCTACGCCGTCATACCGCCTTGTCAGGAATATTCGCAGGAGGTCTGCGCAGGCACCTGCCTTTGTTCCCCAATTCCAACACTTGATTCGATAAGCCCGGGCACACACACTTTGAACCTTATTTGACATAACATATTACACCGTAGGTGATAATATGATATATGAAAAATGCCGAGATGCGAGTTGAATTATAAAAGCTCCGACGAAAAATACTGCTCCGTGTGTATGAGAGAATTGGAGGGTGACACTTTCGACGAGGAGGAGGACGCCGAAAGGCTCTGCATATTCTGCGGTCTGCGTCCTGTGCTCAGAAACGATATGTGCGCGCGTTGTCTTAAAAAATACGGCGACGAATGGTAGCGGCGATTGCTTTTTCTCCGATTTTTTGTGTTAAAATCAAAGAGGAGAAAAATTTATTGAAAGTTTTTGCAATCAGCGATTTACATTTGTCCACTACGGTAAACAAACCTATGGATATCTTCGGACCTAATTGAGCAATCACTTCCTTGCAATCAAGGAGGATTGGGAAAAAAAAGGTATCCGACGAAGACGTAGTGCTTATGCCGGGTGATTTCAGCTGGGCAATCAAATCGGAGGACGCCGAAAGCGATTTCGCATTGTTCAAGGAGCTTAAAGGCAAAAAAGGTTATTCTCAGAGGAAACCACGATTTTTGGTGGAACACGATAAGTCAGGTAAGAGCAATTTTACCGGGAAAATTTTTTCGCCATACAGAACGACGCGTTAAAGTTCGGCAACCTGATTGTTTGCGGTTCGCGCGGGTGGGTTTTGCCCGAGCCTAACAGACCGCTTAATGAACGCGACAACAAAATTTATTTGCGTGAAATCGAGAGAATCAAGCTGTCGCTTGCCGCTATGGAGAAACTGCGGCAGGAGGGTGACCGTGTGATATGTATTATGCATTATCCGCCCTTCAACGGCAGGCGCGAGGAAAGCGAATTTGTCAGGCAGTTGATACTGCACGGCGTGGATACGGTCGTATACGGACATCTGCACGGCAAGGAAGTCAGAAGCGACTTGTTTGTCAGAAAATTCAACATGAATTTCTGGTTGACTTCCGCCGATTTGGTGGATTTCAAATTGACCGAAATAATTTGACGACATACGTTACAGACCCCTTTAAAAGGAGACCGAAATTCTACTCGGTCTCCTTTTTATTTGCCTAAAAGTGGACGCTCTTCCCAAATTCTAAAAAAAATTCCTATAAAGTGGTTAAAAGTAGTTGACTTTCCCTATTTTTCCCTATATAATTTGCTTGTAAGAAGGAGAGTTTCCGTGTTTTTAGGCGAAAGCAGACATCAGTTGGATGCGAAAAACAGGTTGAGAGTGCCTGCAAAATTCCGTTCCGAGCTTGGCGGCAAGTATGTTGTGACTGTCGGCAGCAACGAATGTCTGTGCGTTTACGCCTATGACAAGTTTGCCGATTACGTTGCAAAGCTTGAAAGCATACCCAGCTTTGACCTGCAAGCGCAGCGCTCAATCAGAAAAATCTCTTTGGCAAGCGAAGTGGAACCGGACGAGCAGGGCAGGTTTATTTTACCCGCAAATCTCAAGGATTTTGCCAAAATAGACAAAAACATAGTGATAAACGGCGCAGGCTCCAAAGTCGAAATTTGGAGCGAGGAGAAGTGGGATTCTTACAGCGCGATAGAAAATTTCGACCAGGAGTTGGCCGAAATCGGTACAAAAATATGGCGTTTGATGCTCAGTCCTATCACAAGCCTATACTTGCCGAAAAATGTATCGAGTTTCTGAACGTAAAAGGCAGGGCGGAATTTACGTCGATTGTACTGCGGGAGGAGGCGGACACAGCGCGCTTATCTTGGAAAAGCTGTCGGGAAAAGGCAAATTGCTTGCTTTCGACAAGGACGACGACGCGATACGGTTCTGCGCGAAGCGTTTCGAGGGCTGCGGCAGCGTGGAGCTGATAAAAAGCGATTTCAAAAACGCGGCTCGGTTCCTCGCGGAAAAAGGGCTGAAACCGGACGGGATTTTGATGGACTTGGGTATTTCAAGTCATCAGATAGACGAAAAATCAAGAGGATTTTCGTATATGAGCCGGGATTCCGCTTTGGATATGCGAATGGACAGAACCCAAAGTCTGACTGCGAAAGAAATACTGAACGAATACGACGAAAGAAAAATATTCGAGATTGTACGCGATTACGGAGAAGAAAAATTTGCGTCGAAAATAGCCAAAAATATCGTAGCTTTTCGTACCGTACAGCCAATTGAAACCACAGGACAGCTGAACGACATAATTGACGCGTCTATTCCTTTGTCCGTAAGAAAAAGGGCAGACACCCCGCAAAAAGGACTTATCAGGCATTGAGAATAGCCGTAAACGGAGAGCTTGACGGTCTTGGCGAGGCAATTAAGGAGCTTGCCCTGTCTTTGAGAGTAGGCGGACGAATGGTTGTTTTGAGTTTTCATTCGCTTGAAGACAGAATAGTAAAAGCAGACGTTCATAGAACTCGAAGCGAATTGTGTGTGCGACAAAAACGCGCCGATATGCGTCTGGAAAAGAAGAGAAATAAAAATACTGACAAAACCTGTTTCGCCCGACAAAAGCGAAATTGACGACAATCCGAGAGCCGCAAGCGCAAAAGCTTAGGGCTTGCGAAAGAGTGTGAAGGGGAATATTGTTCTCCGAGGAGGAATATAATGTTGACGACAAGCAGACGCGAGGTTACGGTCGATAATATCGAAAACGAAAGCAAAGGAAAAGCTGACGTTTAACGACAGTGCATTGGCGAGGGAAAAATACGATTTTTCCGGAGAGAGTTCCTTTGAAGAGCCCTCGTATTTTTCCAACACCGATATAGCTTCGAGGCTTTTCGGAGAGGAAACGGCTGCGTCACAGACGTCGGCAAGCGTAACGGAAGAGGATTTTTCCAATCCCGACCTTATGCCTTCCTTTGAAACGCTTAAACAAAACAAAGAAATCGATTTGAGCAAATATTTCAGCAGGGAATACAATACGGTTCCCCGCACGACAAGTACGAAAACCAACGCGAAGCTTTCCGCTAAAGAAAAAATAGTTATAGTTTCGTATATAGCTGTTGTGTTGGTTCTCGTACTTACCATATCGTTGACGGCGGTTGCTCTTAGCAATGTTATGGGAGAGGTCGCGGCGTTGCAGGCGGGAGTGGAATCTCAACTTCAAGAGCTCGAAGCTCTCAATTCTCAAATCGACAATATGTATACAGACGAAGAAATAAAGAACATCGCGGAAAGTCAGCTCGGTCTCGAAGAGGCCTCTGAAAGCAACACGATGTATTACGAACCGCTCCAGATGAGACCGTCCGCAGAATATGATGTGCCTTCCAATTGGTTCAACAACTTCTGCGAATGGTTGTCAAATATTTTCGGAGGCTGAAAAAAGGTGCGTAACACGTATTTCTCAACAAAAAAAAAAAAAGGCTGTTTGCAATGTTTGTTGCAATAGCCTTTATTTTTTTGTCATTTTTGCGTTTGGGCTATATACAAATAGTTTGGGGTAAAAAGCTTCAGACCAGAGCCTTGGAGCAATGGACGCGCGATTTGCCCGTAACGGCGGACAGAGGGGATATAACCGACACTAACGGTATTGTTTTTTGCGTCCAGCGGAACAAGCTACACCGTTTACGTCAGACCTAACAGCGTAAGCAATCATTCTCTTGTTGCGGAGCTGCTTTCGCAGGCATTGAAGCTGTCTTATCAGGACGTATACGACAAAGTCACGGCAAAAATTTCCGAAAATACAATCAAGCGGAAAAATAACCGTCGAGGAAGCCAATTTAATCCGAAGCTACAATCTCGAAGGCGTTTATCTTGCCGCCGACACCTCGCGTGAATACGTTTACGGCGATTTCCTGTCTCAGGTGCTAGGCTTTGTTTCTTCCGACAACACGGGACAAAGCGGTCTCGAAGCATATTACGACAAATATCTGAGAGGCGTGGACGGCGCCATTCTGACGCCGAGCGACCTTGTCGGAAAAGAGCTTGAAGGCGAAAGCGCGTATTATACGCCGCCCGTATCGGGACTCAACGTGGTGACTACGATAGATTTCAGGATTCAGCGCGTGGTGGAGAATGTTTTAGACCTTGTTATGCAGGGGCACTCTCCCAAAGGCGCGAGGTGCATTGTTGTCAATCCGCAGACGGGCGAGGTGTTGGCGATGTCCTCCAAGCCAAGCGTAGACCTAAACAATCTGCCGCGGGACAATATCGGCGAGCTTATGGCAAGCACGAAAAATATGCTGATAACGGACGTGTACGAGCCGGGGTCTACCTTCAAGGTGCTTACTGCGGCGGCGATGCTTGAGGAGTATGCGAGGGGAAATCCCAAAGCGCATTCGGCGTCTTACGTTTTTCCCAACAACGCAAATTTCCGTATCGTTGACGGCTCAGAGTCAGTGCTGGTGCTGGACAATCCTGGGCGACGCTTTGAACAACCCCCATATTCACAGACATAGGTTTGTCGTTGGGCGACGCTTTGAACAAGCAGCTTTGCCCCTTTTTATTACGGACGGTTTAGGGTTTGTTTTGGGCAAGGCCAGGTCTGCTTGTTCTGCGCCGTAACCAACGGAGATTTGGCGAGAATTTCTTTCGGGCAAACTATTGCGGTGACGCCTCTTCAGCTCGCTATGGCGACGTCAGCGGCTGTAAACGGCGGTCTTTTGATGCAGCCTTACCTTGTAAAGGAAATCAGGACTCAGGAAGGCGAGCTTGTAAAGAAATTTTATCCTACCGTAAGACAGAGGGCAATCAGCGAAAAAGTTAGCCGCGAGCTTGCGGGGCTGCTGGAAAACGTCGTGACAAACGGCAGCGGAAAACAGGCTTTATATAGAAGGCTTTAAGGTAGGGGGCAAAACAGGCACGGCTCAAAAATACGAAAACGGTCATATCGCCGTGGGTAAATACGTTTCCTCCTTCGTGGGATTTTTCCCCGCCGACAATCCGCAGTATCTGGCGCTAATGCTTGTTGACGAGCCTACCGGCGCGCATTACGGCTCCACCGTCGCAGCGCCTTACGCAAAGATGATTTTTCAGCAGATAATCAATTATAAAATTTAAAGCCCGCTTAACATAATGCGGCGTCGCAAAATAAAAATAATCCATACGAACAGTATGGATTTTTTTATACGGCGAGGTCTCTTAAAATGCAATTATCTGAGCTTTTGAGCGGAATCAATTATATCGACGTCAAAGGGAAATACGGATTTGAACATATCTTCCTTGTCATGCGATTCGCGTCGAGTAAAGGACGGCTTGTTTTTTGTCTGGAAGGCACTCAGACCGACGGGCATATATTCGCGCCAAAGCCGTCGCGGACGGAGCGGTAGCTTTGGTATGCGGCAGAGACGTGAATCTTGCCGACGACAGCGTGTGTCGTATAATTGTTTCCGACACGCGGGCAGTCATGTCGAAAATGGCGAAAACCTTTTTTCACAGCGCCTGCGATTTGCTTAATATTATCAGCGTGGTTGGCACAAACGGCAAAACCTCCACCACATATCTTATTGACGCCATATTAAAAGGAAACCGGCGAGAAAACCGCGGTTATCGGTTCAAACGGCGTATGGATAGGCGAGCGCAGAATAAAATCCGCTCTCACCACGCCCGACCCTATTGATTTGCACGAGTTGTTTTTACAAAATACATCTCAATAAAATCAGGTATGTGATTATGGAGGTGTCGGCTCACGCGATAGCCCTCAAAAAAATGGAAGGCGTGACAAAGCGACATAGCTGTTTTACCAACCTGAGCCAAGACCATCTCGACTTTTTTAAAAACATGCAGACCTATGCGGCTGTCAAAAGAGTTTTTTCGACAAAAAATACGTAAGGGGTGGGAGTAATCAACGCCGACGACGAGTTGGGAATGAAAATACTTAAAAAAACGCGGATTTGTCTATGATTTCTTACGGCTGCGAAAAATCCCGCGGACGTTTTCGCGAGCGACTTCGAGGGCAGCGAAAAGGGGATAAGCTATACGCTCGGTCTTTGCGGCGAAACCAAGCGCGTAAGCTTACTCTCAAAGGAAAATTCAATATGTACAATACGCTTGCCGCTTCCGCAGCGGCGCGTCTTTACGGAATAAAAGCCGACGTCATTGCACAAGGTATAAGCAAGGTAAAGTCCATTGACGGAAGAAACGAAACCTTTTTCATGAAAAGCGGCGCGCGCGTGGTGGTGGATTTCGCACATACTCCCGACGGTGTGGAAAATATTCTTTCTTATCTGTCGTCGACGGGAAAAAAAGGGCGGCCGCCTGATAGTTGTTTTCGGCTGCGGCGGCGGCAGGGACAAATTCAAGCGCCCTCTTATGGGCAAAGCGGTGGCAAAATATGCCGATTTGGCAATAGTAACGGACGACAATCCGAGAGATTTGAGGACAGTTTTTTCCATCTTCCGCGACATAGTTGCGGGACTGAAAGAAAATTACGAAATAATACAGAACCGCGAGGACGCTATTTTTCATGCGTTAAATCAGGCGGGAGCGGCGGACACCGTGGCTATTCTCGGCAAGGGCGCGGAAAAGATATCAGGAAATCAAAGGGAGAAAATATCCGTGAATCGCCATAATACTCGCCATGCTTACAGCCGCGCTGATTTTCGGAAAGGGGAAATTCGTATATATAACTCTTTTGCCGTTGCATTTGCTTACGGCGTTACCGGCTTTCTCGACGACTCGATAAAAATCCGCTACAAAAAGGAATCTGGGGCTCAGACCATATCAGAAAATTATCCTCCAGCTTTCCATTGCGCTGATTGTGGCGTTTGTGGTATATAAAAACGAACTGATAAGAGGGGACGTTTATATCCCTTTACAAAAAATACGGTGTCGCTGGGTTGGGGAGTCATTCCGCTCGTGGTTTTTATTTTTATCGCAACCACAAACAGCGTCAATCTTACCGACGGTTTGGACGGGCTTGCTGCGTCGACTACTTTTGGTTTATATGGCGGGAATTGCCGCAATAATTGCCATTGTGGCTGCCGACGCGGATAAAACGGTCTGTCGCTTTACGTAAAAAGAATATCAGGGGCTTTTGACGGTATGCTTTGCGACTGTCGGAAGTTTGGCGGGCTTTTGCTTTTCAACTGCTTTCCCGCAAAGATTTTTTTTATGGGAGACGTAGGCTCTCTCGCTCTCGGCGGTGTTGTGGCGTGCGTATCTATTCTCGGGAGACTCAGTCTGTATATACCGATATTGGGCGTTATGTTCGCTACAAGCGCCGTTTCCGACATAATTCAGGTTGTTCACTACAAGCGAACCAAGCGGAGAGTTTTTCTTATGGCGCCGTTTCATCATCATTTACAGAAAAAAGGTCTGAGTGAAACGAGAATCGGCTTTTTTGTATTCTACTATTACAGGAATAGTAGCTTTGATTTGCGTTTTGACGTTGATTTAGGGAGGAAAAATGAAAAAGGTTATAATTTACGGCTTGGGAGTTTCCGGTCAGGCAATGTATGAATTGCTCGGGGATGAATGCGAAATACTGTTGTATCGGGACGGAGAAGGCGTGCCCGAATGGGCGGAAGGAAAAAATTTCTTGGTAAAGGCGAAAGTATTCCCGACGACACAGACGCGCTGCTTTTTGTCTCCGTCCGTACCTTTGAACCGCCCGTTGGTCAAAGCCTGCAAAGAAAAAAAAAACATACCTGTCATGGGAGAGCTGGAACTAGGTTACATACGAAGCAAATGCCGTGTGGTTGCGGTAACGGGAACAAACGGAAAGACGACTACGGTAAAGTCTAATCAATCACATACTGCGCAGTGCGGGCAGGTCGTCTTACGCGCTGGGCAACATAGGCGTTCCGTTTTGTTCGATGTGTGAAAAACTCGGCGAGGAGGATATAGCCGTTCTCGAAGCGTCCAGCTTTCAGCTTGAAAGCTGCACTCGGTTTGCGCCGTACATAAGCGCCATTTTAAACATTACTCCCGACCATCTCGACAGGCACGGAGATTTTTTGAGCTATGCCGCCGCGAAAAAAAATATTTTTGCTTTTCAGAACGAGGGATTCTGTGTGCTGAACGCCGACGACCCCGTAATCCGCGCAATAGAATGGCGTGGCAAAGCGCAAAAGCTTTTTTTTCAGTACGGAAAGAAAACCTGAGGGATGTTATCTGGACAACGGGAAAATCATTCTTAAAAAAGGCGGTACGAAAGACACGGTATGCGACGCGTCTGCGTTAAAAATCAAGGGCGTTCATAATATTCAGAATGCCATGTGCGCGCTGATTGTTTGCCGCGAGCTGGGGCTTGACGTCGACGAGCTGAGAAGGGGGCTTTTGAGCTTTGAAGGAGTGGAACACAGACTCGAATCTGCGGGTAGCGTGAAAGGGGTGAAATTCGTTAACGATTCCAAGTCCACAAACGTAGATTCGACAATCAAAGCCGTAAACGCTTTTGGCGAGAAAATTTATTTGATTTTGGGCGGCAGGGATAAAAATCTGGATTTTTGCGAATTGTTTGCCAAGATGCCGCCGAGGGTAAAAAAAAAAATTGCACTTATCGGAGAGGCTGCCGAAACAATCGCTTCATTTGCGCAAAGAAAGGGTTTTAAAAAATATTGTTTCTGCGACGGGCTGGAAAAATGCGGTGAGAACTCTGTATGCCGAAGCTTCCGCGGGAGACGTGATTCTGCTTTCTCCCGCCTGCGCAAGCTTTGATTCTTACAGAAATTTTGCCGAGCGCGGCGAACATTTTAAAAAAAATAGTGGAAAAATTGAAAAATGAAACTTATTAACACGCGCGGAAAACCCGATTACATACTTTTGGGCGCAGTCATACTGCTAGCTCTCATAGGACTGCTGTTTATTTACAGCGCCAGCTATTACATGGCGGAAAGGGATTTTTTCCAACAAATTTTATTATTTCACCAAACAGGCGGTAGGCTTTGTCGTAGGCGTGGCAGCCATGCTTTTTGGCGTCAAGGCTCAATCTCGATTT
>VOFF01000180.1_pt1 | contig 10934 bp, 19 predicted proteins | sample 5384061 | NCBI WGS metagenome assembly VOFF01 (sample SAMN12384725, study PRJNA508395) | human gut metagenome | isolation source: healthy gut E | host: Homo sapiens
TGTCTGCTTTGATTTTTCGCCCAAGATACAATGCATTTACGTGAAAACGGTCAGCGATCGTTTTAAGATTAATGTCTTCCGCGTAGTGGGATTCCAGAAAACGCAGAATCATTTTACAGGAAGCACCGGTAGTAAATTCCCCCGTTATTTTGCTGGCACAAGAAAATGGTGTGAATAATGGCAAAAAAGTCTGATCGCGAATGGAACGATAGTCTGTGCAATCGGCCAGTGGATTGATCAGGTCATGAATATCGGTCTTGGAAGGAGCAGAGTCTGCTTTGGAATCAAGGTAATTTTCATATACTTTTGAAAGAGTCATGACAGCAAGCATCTGCAGTCCTTCCAGTGGAATAAAGCGGTTGTTGTACAGAACATCTGCAATGATTTCCTGAATCGAATCTTCGCTTTTATACAGACATTTTTCATTTAGATGAACCAGCTGATCGATTTCAATATGTGGGAGCATAAATGCATGGTTCTTTTCCAGATCTTCCGACTAGCGGATCTCATCCGCAGATTCACAGACAGTAGCCGTGTTGATCAAAAAGAAAAGCGGAACGATAGCTGCCAACAATCGTCAACAGTGGTTACCAGTTTTCCGACCGCGATGGAGATACGGAAGTCGGACGTGACGGACAGGTACTGGGAAAGCCTGGAAAGGCAGGGGATTTATCCGTTTTTCTGTCCATCGTAATTACAAAAGAGAAGATACAAAAAACGCACGGTGTAGTCCGTAATCGGAAAGATATCCGGATAACAGGATAAATGGTGAATCACAGAATTCAGAGGCGGTTTGCCCTGCAATTGTGCGGAATCCATGGTGGCAGCAGAAAACTTGATGACAGCAATCTGGTAATTACAGTTTTCAAGGGGAAGATCTACATAATCCTGACGTTCCTGCAGATCTTCCACAGAAATTTTTTCCGGTGATCAGTCGAAACAGCAGATTGTTTTTAAAAATCCGAATTCCTTCATCGACAAATATTTTATTTCGCTGTTCCGCCTCAATCTTCTTTTGTACCTGGCGAAGTGTGCGGGACATTTTCGATGATCAATTGGTTTTAACAAATAGTTTTCAATACCGATCTGTGCGGCACTTTTTACGTAAGCAAAGTCAGAAAAACCGCTCAGAACAATGAATTTGGTTTTTATGCCGTGATTTCTGCAGGCTGTCATAAAGTCTATCCCGGTCATAACGGGCATTTTGATATCCGTGATCACAAGATCGACAGGATGCGTCTGAATATATTCGAATGCAAGACTTCCGTTTGGGAAAAACCGCAGATATTTCCATATGAAAGTCCTCCCAGGAAAACATTTTCTGCAAACCGTTGCGGATTAATGGTTCATCGTCTATAAGAATTACATGTAGCATAACAATTCCTCCCTGCTAGTTCTGAGAAACTTTTACTGGAAATATAAATATGATTTCCGTGCCTTCCCCTGGGGTCGATAAAACCTCTAAATTGCTTTCGGGTCCATATAAAAGCTGTGCTCTCTGATAAATATTTTTTTAAACCGATACGTTCAATATGATCCAGCGATTTTTCGGTAAAAGACTGTCTTAGCGTATGGAGATCTTCCTTTGTGATCCCGAATCCATTATCTCGCACATGAAATACGGCGAAGGTGTCCTGAAGTTTTCCTGTGATGGTGATGACATTAGTCTCATGGGAACTGTCAAAACCATGAAGAATGAAGTTCTCGATCATGATGATCAGTGCGTGCTTTGGATAATCGTTTCCGACAATAGTCTGTTGTCAATGTCAAAGCTGTAGTGAAGAAGATTTTTGTACTGAATATCACACAACCGCAGATAATTTTTACAGTTCTCAATTTCCTGCCGTACGGAAACCATGCTGTTTCCCTTGATGGAATTTCTGAGAATCTTTGACAGAATGTAGATCATTTCCGTGGTTTCAGAATCCCCATGCAACAGTGCGTTCATACGGATGGTTTCCAGGGTGTTAAAAAAAAAAGAAAATGTGGATTAATCTGAGATTGCAGGAGATTTAACTGATACTTTTTGGGATTCAATCTCTGATTTATATACTTTATCAATATAACTGTTCAGATTCTCCAACATATCATTAAATGCGAATGAAATATCATCAAATTCATTTCTAGGTAACGGTTGTGTAGGGATTCTGGTATTCAGATTGCCCTGTTTTACTTCAGAATAGAAAGATAAATTTTGTTTAGCTGGTTTGTGCTTTTATTCAGAAAAAGATACACACAGATTAAAGTAATTACAGTAACCGTAAACGTAATCAAAAGAATCAGAAAAAATTGGGTAACGGATATCATTCCAGAGTGAGCCGCGAGAGATAAAACCGACAACATGGATAGAAGAATCTTCCGTTTTATCCGTGTTGATATAATATCGTTCTCCATGAAAGGCTATGGTTGTATCAGAACTTTTGGCAGGGGTTGCTGCAAGTTGTTCTTTCTCTGAGGGCTTCAGTTTGTTATCCGTTTCAAAAAAGGATGTTGTTATCATTATCGAAAACCAGAAAAGCCCCCTTTACACCGGGATAATTGGTGGAAAGATAATTCTGTAGCCCTTTTGCACTGTAATCCGCCTGAATAGCACCGATGTTCTGAAAAGTAATTGTATTTTTTTCAGACAGTAAAAGGAAACTGTATCCGGTGGAAGTGCAGAGCAGCTTATATACTTTGGACGGTATAACGCCCAGGCGCGTATAAGGATCCTGGTAAGTAGAAAGCATAGCGCTGAATTCGGCCTGATTTTCCGGAAAATCATATCGTCCGTTTTTGGTCACAGAATAGATACGGTTATCGTATGCAGAATAAATGGACATAGACGTTATCTGCTGGTTCAGAGAAAACGATTCACTCAGAAAACGATAGCAGTTTTTCGCGAATGATCGGAGCATCGCTATCCGGTGAGATAAAGAAAAGTCCTTCACGATAAGAGTAGTAATCAAGATAAGCGTTGTTGATACACTGCATGAAACTGTCTTCCTGTTCTTCAATCATATGGGTCAGTCCGGATACTGCGGACATATTATAGTTGATACTATAGGTATGGTTCTGACGCGAAAAATTATAGTAAGTAATAATTCCAATGATTGTGATGGCCAGTAAAATAAGAAAAAATATAAAACGGTAGATATTTGAAATAAAGTGCATCTTATATTGTCTGTCTGTTGATCTCATAAAGTCACTCCTGTAAACGATTCTAAAGAGTAAAAGGATGAAAGTGGTATATCTATATTATATTCAGTATTGATAATTACGTCAATCGTTTGAAATTATAAAAAAGATAGGATGAATTATAAAAATAATCGCATAAAACAATAAAATTTTTGTAATCTCATGTATGATTTTTGAAATGGCAGTAAAAAAAAGATAATATGTGATAATAAAAAGCAGAACAGGAAAACAAAACAGAGAAAGGGAGGGGTAATATGAGTAGTAAAAAGTACAACAGGGAGATACAAAAACACACACATGACTAGAGGACAAAAAACGTTGTTACTGATGACGGTTCCGTCAATTTTGTTTATTATTGTGTTTTCCTATTTGCCAATTTCGGGATGGATTTATTCTTTTTTGATTACCGGATCGGTTACAAATTATCGACCTGTGAATTTGTGGGACTGGATAATTTCCGATATGTATTCGGAGACCCATATATACTGAAGGTAATCGGAAATACGTTGATTATCAGTCTGGCAGGACTTCTCGGACTTCCGCTTGCAGGAATGATAGCTATTCTGTTGTCAGAAGTACGCGGAAGAATGTTCAAAAAACAGTGCAGACAGCCATTACGATTCCAAACTTTATCATGCTGGATCATTATTTATTCAATTATGTTTTCTCTGTTTTCCAATGATGTATTACTTACGACTGATCATTTTCTTTGCGGCAATCACTGGAATAGATTCCCAGTTGTATGATGCGGCAGCGGTAGATGGGGCTGGAAGATGGAAAAAAATGTTACATATCACAATACCTGGCATGCTTCCAACGCTGATTACGTTACTGATCATATCAATCGGAGCAATTTTAAATAACGGATTTGAACAATATTATGTCTTTGTCAATCCGATGATCCAGGAAAAAAATGGAAGTATTAGACTACTATGTTTACCGGATCGGGATGTTGAACAATGATATTCCGGCATCAACAGCGGTCAGTATGGTGAAAACTTTTATCAGTGTCGGGCTTGTATTTGGTGTCAATAAACTGTCGAAAAAAACACTCGGACAGTCCATCTTGTAACAGACAGAAAAGGAGGATGAGAAGATGAGAAACAAAAAAGAAGATACAGCCAAAGGAGGTTGTCTTTTCAGGTCTGTATGATTGTTCTTTTCTCCATCATAGTACTTAGTTGCATTTATCCGTTTTACTATATCTTTATTGCATCGATCAGCAGTCCGGATGCCGTGCAGAAAAGTACCATTACCTGGTATCCACTGGAACCTACATTGAAAAATTATAAGCAGATTTTTTGAACTGAATGGGATTCTCCGTGCATTTTTGTATCGGTTGCAAGGACGGTGGTCGGGACTGCGGTAACGTTGTATTTTACAAGTATTCTGGCATATACGTTAACAAAAAAAAGAACTGCCGTTCAGAAAATTCTTTTTATTCTATTGCAATTATTTCCATGTATATCAATGCAGGATTAATCCCGTGGTATCTGACAATGCGCAGTATCGGATTGAAAGATAATTTTCTGGTGTATATTTTGCCGACAGCCGTTTCGGCTTACAGTATGATTCTGATTAAAACCTATATGGAATCTATCGCAAGTGGAATTGAAGAATCGGCAATGATAGATGGAGCGGGATATTTTACAATTTTTTGTAAAATTATTATCCCGATCAGCAAGCCGGTTCTGGCAGCTATTGTTGTGTTTACAGCAGTAGGACAATGGAATTCCTGGACAGATAACTTATTGCTTGTAAATGATATAGATCTGAAAACGTTGCAGATGACTTTATTGGAGTATCTGAATCAGGCCACCAATATAGCGAATATGGCCAGGACAGGAGGTGCAGGAGCAGTTTCGGGTGCTGCGATCAGTCCATTTACGTTAAGAATGACGATTACGATGGTAGTCACAATACCAATTTTGGCAGTCTATCCATTTATGCAGAAATATTTTATCAATGGAATTATGATTGGAGCGGTAAAAGGGTAAGAAAAGAAAGAACAGGAGGAAATAATATGAAACGGAAAAACAGAAGAAAACGGATCGTGGCAACGGCAGGAGCAGCCATTCTTGCGTTACATATGATGGCGTGCGGAGGGACAGGAGAAGAAAGCAGCAGTTCGACAGGTGATTCCGGACAGAGCACGCAGGAAAATAATACAGATGCGCAGACAGATGGAGTGGAAGAGGTAACACTGGATATTTTTATCGACAGCGCAGGAGAAAATCCGATGACAGCGGGAATTCAGGGAGGATCCGGTTGCACAGTATATTAAAGAGCAGACGGGTGTTACGCTGAATGTGGTTTTATACAGCAATGAAAAAGGCACAGGCTATGGCGGCTAGTGGAGATTTGTATGATCTGAACCGTATGGATGCCAAGTATATCACACCGTTGATTCAGGCCGGCGCGTTGCAGAATCTGGATGATTATATGGAATATGCGCCAGATCTAACAGAGAATTTTTCCGGTATGCTTGAGTATAGTAAGGAGTATATGAGTGCAGGGAATGAGAAAGTTTTTATGCAATTTTTGCAAGAGGAAAATCAGAGCCTTCGGCGTGGCTACTTCAGATATGGAAACTTTATCCGATGGGACTGGTACAAAGAAGCAGGAAGTCCGGAGATTCAGTCACAGAATCCGGTAAGAAAACATATGGTATTTCCAGATTTAATGACTGGGGATTAAATCATGCTTTATCAGATCCGGTAATCTGGAAATATATGGGACAATATGGAATTAATGATGTAGCATCATTTAGTATACCCGATCTTGAATATATAGATCTGTATGATGAAAAATCATATGTACTGGATTACGTCGGAAATGTATTTTAAAGCCAACCAGATGGGACTCTTTGGATCCGGAAACATATACACAGAAAAATGAGAATTATACGCAGAAAATCAATGAAGGACAGATATTGTTCAGTTCTATGGAGTGGGATTGGGACACACTGAATGCAGAGTTGAACAAAACAGGAGAAGATAAAGTAGTAGATATTCCATGGGCAGACACAGAAGAATTTCCAGCATGGGTGTCCAGAGCATCAGAGTTTGGAATGTCAGCAAGAACGTATGTGGTTTCCTCAAAATGTGATGAGACAAAGATGAAAGGCATCATGCGCTTACTGAATTTTATTTTCTCAGAAGATGGTGCACGTACTATTATGAACGGGCCTAAAGGTGTTACCTGGGATTATGACGAAAATGGTGTTGCGGTGTTTACGGATGACTGTATTGAAAAAATGAAAGAGACCCCCGGATTATCTGTTGGAACAGGGAGCAAACCGCTATCTGTCCATGATTGGGCAGGATTACGATTCCTATGCGATCAGTGCAGCAAATGAAGGGCAGTACATTGATCTGAGATTAAATAATGATTATGTGAAGGAACATATGACAGATGCAGACAAGGATTATTGTGCGTATTATAATGCAGAGACTCCGATTGAGGTAAGTACAAACAGAAAAAAATCAGTCTACTATCTATGAAGGATATATTAACTTGATGCCGGCAGAGAATCCTACTGCCGTTCAGAGAAGCATGACAAAAATTGCAGATTACTTGCAGCAGGCAGTTCCGGATATGGTAATGTCTGATACACAGGATGCGTACGATCAAATACGAAGCGATTCAGAAACAGTTAAAAAGAACTTGGCTATGATGAAGTAACGGAGTATTTCAAAGACGCATGGGAAAATGCGAAAACAGAATATGCAAAACTGACAGCAAAATAATGGCGGGTAGGATACAGATGTTTGCCAAGGATACTGAGGTCTGATATAATAAAAATTACCGTTTACAGAGAATGTAAGCGGTAATTTTTTGTATAATTTATTCGGAACGAACTGTAATATATTTTTTGATTGCGACTTTTAGGTTTATCGGGAATAGTCATTTCTAATTGCCCGGATTCTAAAAGCGGATTGATATGCTTCAAAGTGAAGTTTCTTAAATCTTTGAAGCCGAAGCTCTTTCTTGGATTTTGGTGTTGTGCAAAAAGCCAAAATCTGTTTGGACATCGTTGATAGTTCAATATCTTGGTGGGTAACTTGGTGGGTATCACCCTCTAAGTTGTAGTTTACATTTTTCAAGATGACTCTGAAATCTGTCGCTGTTGAGGAAAATTCGGGCTTATATGCCTCTGTGTATCCAGGCAGCTTTTCGGTTTCACTGACGATTTTGCGCAGACCACTTCCACGGCGTTCCATGTACTTCATGCGGTGGAACAGTCAGCAATCACAGGGTTTCGTCGCATGGAACGAATACTGTAAATATCGTATTCTGAATTGAGCCGCCGCCAAACATACCGCCAGGAGATGTGATTTCCACCCGATCATCAAACATATCAATATGGATTTCGCTGCCAAGCACAATATAATCACGATGGATAAGAGCGTTAACAAGAGCCTCTGTTACAGCTCGTTCCGCATAATCCGGCTTGTCTACCCGATACTGAGCTTTTTTGACAAAACGGACTTTGGAATTATTGCGAATAAATTCACTGCCGCTGTTCAGTAAATAAATCAAATTTCCCTCGTATTCTTTATCGTCCAGCGCATCATCAAAGATAGAGCCTTTTTCCAAGCCATTCCACCGGGTACAGAACATACGGGAGTTATAAACCGTGTGCTGATCGGTCATGAGTTTTCCGGCATTGGTCAGGAGCCCATTTTTGTCAGTCAAACCAAAGGAAACATAATCGGATGGCTCGAAGCGGAGACCGGTTCGTTCCAGATAGGTTGCCTCCAAAAGTGTAAAGCTGTAATCCTTTTTGCCGCGTCTGTTGTTAGGGTATCAAAGGACTGATTGGTTCCCTTTAAGATCAATTCATTCACAATGTAATCCGGGGCAATTACGCTTTCATTTCCAACACGGATATATGCCTCCATCACGCCGTCTGCCTTGTAATAATATGGGGTGCTGCGGCCGGGAGAAACCTCCAGAGCTAATAGATTTTTACCATCTTCCTGTAATGGTTTTTAAGATAAACTGAGGTAATGGTGTGATACGTTCTTTAATTAAGCGGCTGATCGCCTCAGCATCCTTTTGAACATCGGACAAGCCAATAGGTTTCCGGTCATCAGAGATTCCGAAAAACAGAGTTCCGCCGATTCCATTAGAAAAGGAACTGACACTTTTTAACTAGCTTTTGGGTTTCTTTATTTCAAGTGCAACTTTGAAATCACATTCGGTTGCTTCAGCAATGAGCTGTTCTATCATAGAAACCTCCTTTGAGGTTGTAGAAAGTTCTTTTTATTATACCCGACGGAGAAAGTTATTGCAACGATAGAAACAAAGAGTTCAGGGAAAAACAAAAATATTTATGAGAGAAGAGGTAGGTGCTGTGCAAAGAAATTGAAAGACTGTGTTGGATAGGTTATATTATATATAGCAAAAAAGAAATGCCATGCTAGCGTTAAGTTTGCTAAGGAGAATAATATGGAATGGTTTGGAATTGTAGCATTGTTGCTGATGCTTTGTTATTCGGCGTATCCGGGAAAAGTAAAGCGTTTGGAAACGAAAGTAAAACGATTGGAGAAAAAGCAGAGAGGAGTGGCATATATGTCAAAGCTGATTAATGATCTCGTAGGAAAACAATGTATTATCAGATCAGAGTTCATTTTAGTTTTGCATGGAAAAACTGAATTATCCTGCAAGATAATAGATTCAGATGATGAATGGATAAAAATTTGTTATACAGAGAAAAAAGATAAACAGGTAGTTAAGCTGATGCGGATTGAAAATATTGATTCAATAGAAGAACAGTAAGTTCTATTTTAGAAATTCAGAGGAGTAAAGAGCATGGATTATAATTTACAAAAAATCAAAATGCAGAACAGACCTATCATTCTATTCGCCAGTCTATTGTATCGGCACAACATCGTTTAAGCACAGCAGTAAATTCTGCTATGGTAACAACTTTATTGGGAAATTGGAGAACAGATCTATAAAGCGTGTGGAGAAAATGACAGCGCAGCATACGGAAAGAAATTATTGGAATATCTTTCTGAGCAGCTGACCGCAGAGTTCGGAAAAGGTTTTGACAAATCAAATCTTCGTAAGATGAGGCAGTTCTACTGTACATTCCCAATTTGAGACACACTGTGTCTTGAATTGAGTTGGTCACATTATCGTGTATTGATGCGTATAAATGATGAGCAGGCAAGGAGATTTGATATGGCAGAATGTGCAAAAGCAGCATGGAGTGTTCGTCAACTGGAACGGCAGATCAATACGATGTATTAGCAGCGTATTTTAGCAAGCCAGGATAAGATAGCGGTTACAAATGAAATTCAAACAACAGAGCCAAAACCAGAATATGAGAAAATAGTGAAAGATCCTTATGTTATGGAATTTCTGCAGATTCAGCGACACACATGTATATGAAGGAGATTTGGAACAGGCATTGATTGACCACCTTCAGCATTTTCTTCTGGAACTGGGGCGAGGATTTTCTTTTGTAGCACGCCAGAAAAAGGTTTACATTGGATGGACAGGACTTTTTTATTAATCTGGTATTTTACAACTATATTTTTAAAATGTTTCGTTCTCATTGACTTGAAAATGGGTAAACTGACCCATCAGGATCTAGGACAAATGCAGATGTATGTGAATTACTATACTCGTGAAATGATGAATGAAGGAGATACGCAGCCTATTGGGATTGTACTTTGTGCAGATAAGGGAGATTCTATTGTAAAATATACGCTTCCTGAAGATAATATTTGCATCAAAATATTTTACTTATCTGCCGACAGAAGAAGAATTAAAACGTGAATTAAATTTGAAAGAATTTCACAAAAAAGAATAAAAACGAAATATAGTAAAGGAGATTTACAATGGAGTTTTGGATTTTTATGTTGATTATGGATTTGCTTCTTCCATTTACGATGATTGGTTTTGGAAGATATTTTATGAAAAAGGCTCCAAAGGAAATAAATTCAGTATTTGGATATCGGACTTCGATGTCTATGAAGAACAAAGACACATGGGAATTTGCTCATAAATATTGTGGTAAAGTTTGGTATGTCTGTGGAATGGTTATGTTGCCGATAACAGTAATATTCATGCTTTTAGTAATCGGAAAAAATGAAGATTGTGTTGGGAGTATAGGAGGAATTATCTGTGGTGTTCAACTTATTCCTTTAATTGGGTCTATTCTCCCAACAGAAATAGCATTAAAAAAGAATTTTGATAAGAATGGAACAAATAAAGTTTGCAGAATCAAGGAAATCGGGATTTAACGCTTGAAAAAAGGAGGAATAAACATGGCAAAGAAAAAAAGAAGAAAGATTTGAAGTTATATTTAGAGATGGAGGTGGGCTTAAGGATGAAAGGAGTTCGCCAAATTCTTGTAGATAAAGAGACGGGAGTTAATTACCTTTGTTGGAAGTCCGGATATGGAGCCAGTATTACACCTCTTCTGGATTCGGAAGGAAAAGTCATAGTCACAAAGTAAAATCGGGAGTTAAAGGACAAAGCTTATGAAAAGCAAAAAGATAATTATAGGAGTCACTATCGGAATAGTCGCAGCAATACTTTGGAGCATTGTTTTCATAAACTCATTAAATAGCATGGCCGGAATTGGAATATGTCTGGGTATATCTTTTGGCATATCTGGCAGTCTTATTTTTTCAAAAAAAAAGATAAAGATAAGTGATGATACAACTCCAAGTTTGTAGAATTCAAAAATTTAATATGAAATGTGAGATAGAGCGTATGGAAATTAACTATACGTTCTA
>VOFF01000485.1_pt1 | contig 10685 bp, 18 predicted proteins | sample 5384061 | NCBI WGS metagenome assembly VOFF01 (sample SAMN12384725, study PRJNA508395) | human gut metagenome | isolation source: healthy gut E | host: Homo sapiens
TATAATAACCGTTTATTGTAAGCGGTGCGAACACGTTTGTCATCATAATATTGTCTATTCTAATATCCTCAACGCTTCCGCCTCTCTTACGGCGCGTCTTAATTTTATACCTCTGTCGGTTCCGTTAAACACACAGTTTGAAATCGTAACATTTCTAACTCCGCCTGACATCTCGCTTCCGATAACAACTCCGCCGTGTCCGTTATTCATAGTACAATTGGTTATCGTTATATTTTTCGCATGGATGCTTCTTCTGCAAATAGTCGTCCTCGGTTCCTGATTTCAGAGTAACACAGTCGTCACCCACATCAACCTGACAGTTTGAAACATGAACATTAGAACAGCTCTCAGGGTTTATACCGTCCGTATTAGGAGAATCAGCCGGATTCTTTATTGAGATACCGTCAATCGTCACATTGCGGCAGCACATAGGATGAACTGTCCACATTGCAGAATTTATGATACTGATACCGGAAAGTCTTACATTTTCACACATAATTGGTTGGAAAGCCCTGGGTCTCTGTTCATTTTTAGATTTGACCACCAGTTATATCCTCTTCCATCCAATGTTCCGCGGCCTGTTACAGTTATATTTTTTGCATTTTGCGGCAACAAGTCCGGTATGCCCTTCTCTGTTATATCCTTCTAGGTCTTCTTTAGTTATCATTGGGTAGTCCCTCAGGATCAGCACTTCCCAAAATTGTAGCTCCGCCTTCAAGATAGAGCGTCATATTGTCTCCCAAGATTATCGAACCGGTAACATATTCTCCCGGCGGAAAATATATTGTTCCTCCGCCCAGCTTTTCAGTTCACCAATAACCTCAGCTATTTTTTTAGTGTTATTGGTTGTTCCATCCCCCACAACACCAAAGTTGGTAACATCAAGAACAGATGAAATAGTGTTCATTTGTAAACCTCCGTTTTTACTATATCCAAATTTTTATTTCTTTTTTTTATTATCTTACTTGCCGTTTAATACTCTTTTTAAAATACTATATCTAACAAAAATACTAATATATAATTGTTTTACTATCAATATATCTAATAAAAACATAAGCTTTCAAATTTAATATACTTCGTGTTTTAATCTAATCAGCCGGGTATTCCGCAAATTTCCCAACATATGACATCAACGTTTCCGCCTCGTCATGCGTCAGCTGCCTGCTCCAGTCCGCCCGTTCAGACACATCTATCAGATGTCCGTGAGAATCTGTATTATTATATTCCAAATATCTGGTATTTCTTCGCTTCTGTCCCTCTTCAAGCCTCCACGGAAGCCATCCAACCGGGGCGCAGTCAAAATTATAGGTACATTCTATAAATGCAGTATGAATTGATTCCGTCGTCCTGCGCTCTCCATGGGCGTCCCAAATATATACATTCACAATTTTCGTTTGCGCTTATATAACAATGATAAAAAACAAAACCTGCTTCTTTGTTTTCAGAAGTGTTTGCCGCCGTTATATAAGATTTTGAGCGAACACAATTTATATCACATTCCTCAAATAACGCTGCCGCGTCTCCAAAAATAAAATCAACGCTTCCCTCAATATAACAGTCATAAAAAACTGTCTTGTTTCGCTGCCATGAATATACATGGTATCCTGCCAGCCCAAAAAAAATTGCAATGATGAAAACTGATTTATCAGCACCGCAGCTTATTGTAAAGCGCCTGCGTCACAGCTCTGTCAGAATCAATTCTGTTATAGCTGTTCTCAAACGTTATGTTTTTCCGCCTTAAATCCAACCGCCGTTTCTTCAACAGTCACTGTCGCAGATAAAAATGTATTATATTCTAGACCATTTTCATCACAATTCCCGAAGCGGCGTCATAGGTCAATGTTACAAAGCCATCTCCAACCAAAGTTAGATTTTTTTTGCAATATTTATCTTTTTTTTTATATATTCCTGACGGAATAACAATAATATCCCTGTCATTTGCTGCTTCAACAGCACTTTTTACAGTTTTGTAGTCACGTCTTACATATATATTCATATTTTTTTACCCTAATACGCAAGACAACTGCCAAATATAGCATTCGGCAGTATCTTGCGTTTTATTAAATTTAGTGTTTTTAGTTAGATTTATTTATTACTTAAATCTAATTTATTATCTTACTGAGCTTTTTGCAAGTTCAGCATTTTCTTTCTCAATTTCAGCCTTTGTTCTCTCATAAACAGTTGTCTGAAGTTCAATAAACTCCTGCAGACCAACTTTGTTCATGTCAGAAATATACGCGTTCCACTGAGCATCATTGTTGGGATCAACATCGCCTGAGAAGAATCTCTGGAGATATTCATCTCTCTTAGCGTTAAGAGCTGTCTCAAGGTCACCGAACTTCTGCTCTTCATCCCTCAGTATATCTCATAGGAATCTGATCGAAGTAGTAATACTTATCCTGTGCCTGGAAAGCGTCCCAAAGAGCTTCAACTTTCTTACCGCGGATATTGTCAAACATTGTCTGCTGTTTTGCGAATTGTGAACCGAATCAACCGAATTCCTTAGATAAGGTCTTATCTGTCTTCTTATCTGTAGCCGGATTACTCTCGTCATACCAGCCTGGAAGCATCTGCGGCTCGCCGTTAACTATTTCATAATAACTTTCGCCTTCAACACCATATGTCATATACATCTGACCTTCTTCTCTGTAGCATACCAGTTAAACATCTTAAGAAGTGTGTTGTATCTGTCCATATCGTCTGAAATACCAGCGCTGAATGCAGGTCCCCAGTTTGAATACAGAGGGTCTTTCTTATAGATAGTACCCCTTTTCCGGGAAAGCTGTTATCATATTACCTGTCCACTGCCAATCAGATACTTTATCAGGATTTGTTCCCTTTGTCTTCTTATTAAAACTCGTCTATGTTATAAACATAGTTATAAGTTATAAAGCAGTTATCCTGTGCAAGTCTTGATGAGAAAGTATCCTTGTCTAGTGAAAGGATTTCCTTATCCATAAAGCCAGCGTCATTGAACTTCTTGATTGTCTTATACATTTCTCTTGCATTATCTGTTGTCAAAGCGTATGGAACATACTTCTTTAGTAACAGGGTCAACATATGAATGCTGAGTTAAGATAAGCTCAGGAATCCAGTAAGCCTGGAAGAAACCTGTGAGCGCGCTGCCCGGTGAGTTGTTCCCATACCATTACAAGAAATTATAATCTTATCAGGATATGCAGCTTTAATCTTTGCACAAACATCGTAAAGCTCATCAATTGTCTTCGGGAACTCAGTTATTCCCAACTGGTCAAATACATCTTTTCTGTAATCCCAGCACATCTGAGTTTTTTCCTGTCTCAGTGTAGGCAGATAATATAGTTCTCCGTCTGAACTCTTAGCGAGCGCCAAAACCTGCTTAAAGTCTTCTTCACTCCATAAGTTTTTCCAATCCTTCAAGATTGGATTATCACCTGTATAAGCTTCTTCAGGAATCGGGTCTAGGTATTTATTGGTAGCCCATTTCTTATACTGAGGCTCTTTACCGCCTGTTGTGAAATCTGCTTCGTTACCGGTTGAATATGAAATGTTTGTCTTTGTTTCCCAGTCACCTCTTGGGATTCTTTCATATTCAAGTTCAACGCCAAACATGTCTTTCATTCTCTTAGCAAAATCAGTATCCTGACCTTCAGCATACTCGGTTTGATCCTGAGTATACATATTCATACGATAAGTATAAATTTTTATTGCCTTCGCTGTCAACATACGAGCCTCTACCTGCCGAGCCGCAGGAAGCCAGCAAAGAAGAAGCCAGCACTACTGATGTAGCTAAAGCCACAACCTTCTTTTAATTTCATAAGTTTTATCCTCCTAAATATATTTAGTTTAATTATGCTTAACCCTTAACAGAACCAACCATAACACCCTTAACGAAATACTTCTGGATGAATGGGTATACACACAGCATAGGCACGATAGAGATAAACAGCGTTGCATACTTAAGTGAAACAGTACTTACTGTTACAGTGTTAAGTTCGCCGGCAGCCTGCGCTTCAGCAGCAAGCTGGTTCTCCATAACTATCTGTCTTATAATATACTGCAAAGGATACAGATTCTTAACTCTGTCGCTCAGATAAAGCATAGCGCTGAACCATGTATTCCACATATACACCATAGAACAAACCTACGGTTGCAAGTGCAGCCTTTGAAAGAGGCAAAATAATCTTAACAAAAATAGTAAGTTCGTTTGCTCCGTCTATAAATGCGGCTTCTTCAAGCTCAACCGGAACGCTTTCAAAGAACGAACGCATAACTATCAAGTTATAAGTTGAAATTGCAACAGGAAGAATCAACGCCCATCTTGTATCAAGCAGTCCAACCATCTGAACTATCAAGTATACAGGAATCATACCTGCTGTAAAGAACATTGTGAATACAATCAGCTTTTGTAATAAGACCGTGAAACGGAACTCTGTCCTTTGAACGCGACAACGGATATGCAAGCGTTGTTGTCAGCGCCAGGGAAATAACTGTATACAAAACTGTGTTGATTACTGCCTGCAGGAATGACATTGGAACCGTCTTACCTGTAATAATTTCTTTATACGCATCTAAGTTCGGCTCAACAGGCCACAAAACAACTTTACCTGCCTCAAAAGCGGCTTGGCTCGAAAGTGAAACCGAGAAAATGTAGATGATAGGATATAGAGTTACAATCATGAGCAAAATCAAAAATATGTAAATAACTACATCCAAAATAATTGATGATACTGTATTGTCTTTTACCATTTTTTAGTCCCCCCTCTTACCACAAACCTGTATCGGTGAGTTTTCTCGATAAGAAGTTAGCGAAACATACAAGTATAACGTTAATTATCGAGTTAAACAAACCAACTGCCGTAGAGAATGCTATCTCACCCCTCTTTAAGACCCTTTGTTGTAGATATATGTACTTAGTATCTGTGAATGTTTATATGTCGCAGGCTGCTGCAAAAAGCAAACTTTGTCAGCGCCGAGTGACATTATCTTACCAATCTGCATAACAAGCAGAATTACAATTGTAGGCTTTATAAGCTGAATAGATATGTGCCACATTTTTCTGAATTCTGCTGGCGCCGTCAATAGTAGCAGCTTCATAAAGCTCCTGGTCAACAGCTGAAAGAGCGGCTATGTAAATAATAGCACTCCAGCCTATACTCTGCCAAACATCTGAGCGATATAGACCGTTCTGAACCACTCTGTTCTCTGAAGGAATGGAATACCTTCTTTTTTACCAGATGCAGTTTAAGCAAAAACTGGTTGATAATACCTTCATTTGCAAGACTTCCCGCACCTACAGGAGTTTGCTGTGAAGACAAGAACAATGTGAGCATACCAGCAACTGCCGCAACTGATACAAAGTGAAGGCAGATATGATAACTGTTTGTACGATTTTCTTAAACTTAGCACCTCTGAGTTCGTTGATGAACAATGCTAAAAAATAGCCAGAGGGAACAGCCAAATGATATGTAAAAACACTCAATACGATGGTATTCCATACGTAGTTCCAAACATCAGGTATGGTGAAGAATCTAATAAATTCCGCAAAACCATAATTGTCTGCCCATGGACTTCCAAGAATACCTAATCTTGGCTGATAATCTTTTTAAATGCCGCTAACAAACCATAAAAAGGCCAATACTGGAAAATTGCATAAAATGCAACACCTGAATCATCAGCAACAGCAAGAACTTTCCTCTGGAAAAATTTGCTGCATTCATTTTGAACCAGCCGGCGATACCCTTTTTTTTCTTTCTTTGTGCTGCCGGCACTGGTATCAGACGCCGCAGCCGCGGCCGCAGCCGCTTTTTTTTTACTCAAAGCGTATTCCTCCCCTTCTCAATAGGATAATAGGCAATAAAGCCATTTCTATAATACTTATGGTATTATTATATAAGATTTGCACAAATAAATCAAGAAAAAATTCTACCATTTTTGCAAATTTCACAATAAAACTTTAGATATTATAAAAAAATTACAAAGTTTTTTGTGCTTTTTTACATAAATTTTATGCTGGAATTTAGTCTATTTTGACATCTATTTTGACATAAAATTATAAATTACAACAGCCGCTTCTGCTCTATTAGCATAATTGAGAGGGTTGAAACAATTATTTTGGTCACCCTGCATAATTCAAGAGCGTATAAAGCACTCACGTATGGTCTTGCCCAATCCGAAATCATATCAGCGTCGCTGAACTCCTCTGTCAAGTCTCCGTAAACTGCTGTTGCCCGTCCACGGCTCTGCATATCATAGCCGCCATTTCTTCACGCGTAACATTTCTGTCAGGTTCAAACGTCAGTTCTGTTGTACCGTTAATCAATCCATATCCATATGCTTTGTTTATATACTCGGAATACCATTCCGACTTATCAACATCAGCAAATGAATGTTCACCCTCAGTGATCACCGCATTTTGGATTTTTAGCTTCGTAAGCACCGACGAGCATTTTGAGAACTCTGCACGGGTAACATTAAGTTCAGGATTATAACATCCTGTTCCGTCTCCCTGATACTATACCCTGCTGAGTCAAATTTGCAATTGCGGGTTCAGCCCATTCAAATCCGGCTAAATCGCTGAATGCACCTTTGGAGATTCTAAAATCACTCAGTTTAAATTCAGACACCTTAAAGTCTTCTGCTGAAGCTCTGAACAGACCAAAGTAATAATTTTCACTTAAATCTGTCTCTTCTTCTCCGACTTTCAGCCACTCAGCTCCGTCCTGAGAATACTCTGCGGTAACTTTATTGCCCGTCTTGTTTATTCTGAGCCAAACAGGTGTATTTTTATATTTCTGCTGACCTATTTTTCATATACTTTGCCCTTTTCAGAGTTCTTTGTAAACAATTCTCCATTATAAATTTGGAAATAGAACGCATAGGAATTGTCGCCGGCACTCAGTCCGTCTCTCAGCAAAAATCCTACCTGGTCATACTCGCTGACGTCTTGGGCCTCAACTTTGAATGAAGCAGTAAAATCACCGTTCATACCTGTATAAGCATATGGGTACTCCTCGTTTGCAACATCCGCTACTCCGAATCCTGTTCCGTATATTTTTTACTGTGCCGTCTGAATTAAAATCAAAAGCACCTCTCATCTTGCTGTCTCCAACACTGACAGCGTCCCAGCCCGGCATAGCTGTAAGGTCAGATACGCCTATACTTACAGACGCGCTGTTTTTGGCTCCGTCCTTATCATAAGCAACGGCAGTAACTCCAGTGGCTGCCGGCTTCCAATCCGTCAATCTTAACATTAAACGGAGCTGAAGCGTCTTCCTGATACAACTTACCGTCCACATACAGTTCAGCTTTTTCTCTAAAGCTTCACTGTCGCCTGAGGTTACATTAGCTGTTATTTCATCTGTTGTATAATACTGGTTTTGTTCAGAGCTTTATTCCGTTACGGTTTGAGCTTATAGAAAGCTCAACGTCGGGAATAGAATTCTCGCCATAATTATCAAGAGTCAAGTCCTTATATTTGCCCCAAGCATATGTTGAGATTTCATTGGTTTCCTTATTGCCGTCCTGGAGCAACTCCGCCGTAATTTATACCTGAGAAGTTAACCATTGTCTGGCTGAGGAGGTTCCAGTCTATACCGTTCTCAGAATGATAAGCGGATACTGTGCTGCCCTCTTTAACCAGCTTTAAATATCTCGGCAATACTTCAAGCTTTAAAAATTCACGGTTATACTTTCCGTCTTGTCTGTATTTGAAAGCTATACCTGAGCTGCCCTTTTTCTATTTCGTAGTTAACCATAACGAAATCTGACTTTTCAGTCAACTCATCACGAATCATAAGTCCGCTGGCACAGTTGTTATTCAGCCTTGAAACCGAGGCAATCTGTGTAGAAAGAACTGCGTTTTCATCAACAGGCTGATACATATATGAGAATGAATCAGTAGTCGGATCGCCCAGCGCTATATTAAAATCATTTCCGGGACCGATAAGACCGCTGCTCTTAACTGTATAAACGCCGTCTCGGTATGAATAGCTTCCGTCCATTGTGGACTCGCCTATATCGGCAGTCAGCCACGGCGAAACTGAATCTGTATAATTAATATTTATAACCTTTATCTCAGAAGTTGTAGCTTCTCCGGCGCTGTCAACCGCTCTTGCCGACATATACGCTATCCCCTCTTCCGCATTGTTCAGAGTGAAAGTATATGGGCTGGATTCAGCTGTTCCAACCATCTCATCATTTTTATAGAATTCAACCTTAGAAATTGAACGGCCGTCAGCTGCTTTGGCTTCAGCTTTGAGTTCTATCGGCTCTCCGTAATTGTAACACGTATTGTTTTTAATATTTAAAGTAACTTCAGGATTCTGAGGCTCAGCCGCAGATTCAACTATACCGTTAAGATAATTTTCCAGGTTTGTATATCCGTTGTCTGCAATTATCTTTCCGTCAGCCGGATCAGATTTATTTAAACCGTTCTGATCCTCATAACTATCCGGCATTCCGTCTCCGTCAGAATCAAAGGTGCTTCCGCGCTGTTTAAAGTTGGCCATCCGCCGACTTCAGATTCATTATTAACCGCTCTTCCGGTACCGTTTTTGGTGTCATTAATAACTCTTGCATCATATGAATCACGTCTCGGAACAGTAGCGCCGGCGTCAACAAGTATTTTTTCGTATGCTTCCTGAGCAGTGTCTATATTATCCATAGGAATAAGCGTATCATAGACAGGTTCGTCAACATAGTTCGGAGCTTCTGCACCCTCGTTCAGAATAACGCCCTTTAGATTATCGTTTGTAACCTCACTGTTTCCTTCCAAAACGTTTCCGCTGAAATAGAACACTCCGGCCTTTGACGGATTCCAAATTCTGTTCTTTACATCCGCATTTGTAATAGGACCGGTTTTGTAATAGTTATTTATAACGTTTACTGTAGCTTCCTCGGCTCCGTAAGCATTATTAAATCCCCAGTTGTAAATAACGTTGTTTACCATATCGTTGTCATTTATCCCCTCAAAATCCGGGTGTGTGCTTGACAATGACGAGTATCTCGGCAAACGGCTGGTGTGTGTAGCAACAAGATTATGATGATATGTTACATTAGCTCCGCCCCATATTCCGCCGTAACCATGACGGCCTTTGGCATGAACAGCAAGCGCAAGGCTTTCGCTTATCATACACCACTGAACTGTGGTATTGGCTACGCCATACAAAGACATGGTTTCATCAGTTGACCAGCTGGTAGAGCAGTGATCCAGAATTATATCCTTTTGATACCTTGCAAACACAGCGTCGTTTTCTGCATGAGAAATATCGCCGGGTCTGAAACGCATATATCTTATGATAACGTTATCCGCCCGCAATAACAATATTGTAGTCTCCGACACAAATACCGTCTCCGGGAGCCGTCTGACCTGCTATAGTAATATTGGGCTGGTCCAGCTTTTAAAGCAGATTTCAAATGAATGGTTCCAGAAACATCAAATACTATTGTTCTGTTAGGTTTGCTTACCGCGTCTCTAAGCGAACCTTCGCCGTCATCGTTTAAATTTGTTACGCGGTACACTTCTCCGCCTCTTCCTCCGGTTGTATATTTTCCGCCGCCTTCTGCGCCCGGAAATGCCGGAAGATTAATTGCCTGAGCCTGCTCAGGTGTCATAAATGTTTCATTTTCCAAAGCTGCTTCTTCAGCAAATGCAGCCGGCATTATACTCACAACCATCATAACAGCCATAAGTAATGAAACAATATGTTTAATACTAAAGTTTCTTCTCATAATTGATTCCTCTCTTATATAAAGATACACTCCAAATTAATTTTCTTATGTTTATAAAATATCCGATACTCCGGGCATAAAAGCTCCGGGTTCTTACATATATAATTATACGATTTTATTCATAAATGTATGTCTCAAAACTCAATCCATACAAGTTTATTCCTGCGTCTCCATAAACATATATAGTTGTGGCTTCACCGGTATAGGGTATACTTTGCGCTCATTTGAGTAGTCAGAACAGTCTTGTTCTCACTTCCGTCATTGATAACAACGCTTCTTGTTCCGCTGCTTCCTGCCGGTTCTCCATAAACGACAATATCAGTAGTTCCGGCCGGAACTTCAAACGAAACACATTTGCTGGACTTGCTTCCGGGACCGCCTATTTTTATATCTCTTAGGGAAAGATATACCGTCAATTGTTTTTGATTTGCTCTCAAGAGTTCCGGTTGTAACTGAAAGACCTGCATATGTCTTTCCGCCCTCAAGAGATGTTAAACCGCTGAATTCTTCGCTTGAACCAAAGTTCAGAAATGAGAATCGAGCACTTTTTAACGTTTGATGACTGGCTGAGCTTTACGCTGACATTATCAATATAATATGAAGCAGTCATACCGGCTTCAGGCTCAAACAGAACTGCGTTTTGTTACATCGTATTTCTTTTTCTGTATTAATCTGAGCACGGAAATCAGAACTTTCAATACCGCTCATATCAGCGCACACATTTCCATCCTGGTCTTTTTGAGTACCATCTGTGCTGTATCACCGCCAAAATCCCATATCAGGAACCAAATCAACATGATACCATTTTTGAAGCACTGTATTCATACCCTGTGGACTGTCCTCGAAATAAACCAATCCATCGTCTGCGAATGAAAGTTTAAATGCCTTATCTCCCTGATTTTACTCTCAGGTATAAACATTCATTCCGGTCTTATCGCCGGACATCATCAAATCAGCTCGGCAGTGATTATATT
>VOFF01000359.1_pt1 | contig 10582 bp, 17 predicted proteins | sample 5384061 | NCBI WGS metagenome assembly VOFF01 (sample SAMN12384725, study PRJNA508395) | human gut metagenome | isolation source: healthy gut E | host: Homo sapiens
GAATTTCCTCCATATTCATGCCTCGTTTTAACATATTGTTTATCCTCATCTGCTCCCTATATCTGGGATCATCCATAGTAGGACGGCCAAAACCACCGGCAACATTTTCTAATTCTTCTTCAGATAATTCGTTTGTAATGTTCTGTTTGATTTCGCTCATAATAGTTCTCCTTTCCTGTAAGAATTGAATGCTTCCTATCTGTTTATAAACATCAGAAGAGAATTTGTCACATTATATGAAGAAAAAATTATTTTTATCTAGAGATCTTTGATGCAAAGCGTCAGAGACCAGATACAATAAACAAATGATAAAAATACAGCATCAGTCAGATGATATGATAAACAAATTGCATACTGGAGGATGGAAAAGTGGATAAACAGAGTATATTTAGAAGGGAAAGTCTTGATCGTGTTGAATCTCCGGAACAATTAGATGCATATATTAAGGTGTCTCATCCGAAGGTTTGGTTAATTATGGCGGCACTTCTGGTGGCAGTAATATCTGTGATTGTATGGAGCGTTGTAGGAAGTCTTCCACAGACGATGACAGTGAAAGGAGTTACTGTTGGGTAATGTGATTAACTGCTATGAATGTGTAGAAAATGCCAACACAAACCTGATAGGATGTAAGGCAAAATATTACACTGCCTGATGGAAGAAACATCAGTGGCAAAGTGGAAGCAGTGAGTCAGAATCCTTATTCACAGGAAGAAATTCGTGCTGAAATATCAGAAGACTGGTTTTGCGGATAATGTGCTTGATGGAAACTATTCTTATGAAGTTCGGGTTATAGCTGAAGAAGACATTACCCCAAATATGCTGGCAACAGTTATCATTACAACAGCCGAAATGAAACCAATTCAATTTATTTTGGATTAGGAGCGTGCTATGAAAAAAGAAAAAAAAGAATTACAGTTCCGGTTATTATGCAGATGGAAGCCCTGGAATGTGGTGCAGCAAGTCTTGCTATGATTCTTGCGTATCATGGCAAGTGGTTACCGCTTGAACAAGTTCGTAGTGATTGTGGAGTATCAAGAGATGGAAGCAAAGCTTCCAGTATTGCAAAAAGCTGGAAGAAGTTATGGGCTGGAGGTAAAAGCGCATCGATATGGGGTAGACGAAGTAAAAGAGAATGTTACTTATCCTGCAATTATTCATTGGAACTTTAATCATTTTGTTGTGTTATGCGGTTTTACCAAAAATGCAGCTGTAATTAATGATCCTGCACGTGGAACAATCAAGGTAACAATGGAAGAATTTGATCATTCTTTTACAGGAGTATGTATTGAGTTCACACCAGGAGAAAACTTTGAGAAGGGTGGAAAGCCGGAAAGTGTATTTAAGTTTTTGAAGGATAGACTGGCCAATACAACGGCTTCTGTGATTTTTGTAATGATTACGGCAGCCCTTGTTGCTTTTGTAGGCTTGGTTACTCCCGTGTTTGCCAGAATATTTACGGATCAGATTTTGCCCGGACATAATATGCATTGGCTTGAAATGCTTCTGGTGGCAATGCTTTTCACTGCTATATTCCGAATGATTGTTGGTTTTCTTAATGAGATATATCTTTACAGAATTAAAGGAAAGCTTGCTATTGTATCAAATGCCTCATTTATGTGGCATATGCTTCATCTGCCCATGGATTTTTTTTATGCACAACGAATGGTGGGAGACCTTGCTGGCAGACAAAAACTGAATGATCAGATTGCAGAGACTTTGATCGCAAAGTATGTTTTGGTAGAGACCAAGGCACCGGAAGGCTATGTAAGAAGCGAAAAAAGAGGAATCCGTAATCTTTGCGTATGAGGATGGAAACACCAAGGAGATTGAGATTACCAAAGAGCTTACCAATGAACGGATTCCAACAGGCGGCTATTCCAACAGTCCAAAGACTGAGGATGATACCAATATCTGGCTGCCGTTCTTCTTACTGCTCCTGTCAGTAGGAGGAATTGCTGGAATCATCTGGTATACCAAACGGAAAAATCACGATTGAGAAAAACTGGGCTGTCACTTCGGTGGCGGTCCTTTTTTCTTGCAGAAAAATAAGAAACGGAGGATGTTATGAAGCAGATTAAAGAGATTCTGATTGCATCGGTCAGTCTTTTTTGTTAGGATTTGGAATCTGCATGGCAGTCAGTACCTTTTTTATGTACCTGGAGGGCGAACAAGAATACGAGACCCTACGGGAATATGTAAAAAGAGGAAGAAAGAAAAGAAGATGAAAGTGAGGAGCAAGACCGGACACCGGCCAGTAAGGCGACCGTTGATTTTCAAGCCTTGAAGAAAAATTAATTCGGATATCATTGCCTGGATCCGGGTTCCAGATACAAAAATCGATTATCCGGTGGTACAAGGAAAAAGACAATGCCTACTATTTAAAGCACACGTTTCAAAAGACAGAGCATGCAGCTGGAAGCATTTTTTTCTGGATGTGGATAATGAAGCCGACTTTTCCAACCGGAAGAGCATCCTGTACGGACATAACATGAAAGATGGCAGTATGTTCCAAGGACTGCACCGCTTTCAAGAGGAATCATATTTAAAAAGAACATAATCAGTATATTTATATCTTCCAGATAATAGAGAACTGGTATATACGGTAACGAAATGTGGATATGTAAAAGCGGATAGTGATACTTTCTGGCTGGGAGAGCCAGTGGAAACGTCACAGCTTCTATTGTCTACCTGTGGTGCTGATTCGTCCAAAAGGCTGGTGGTATGGTGTGAACTGCCGCAGGAGGAAGAAGAAATGACGGAAGAAAACATAAAAGATATTGAAATATTGGATTTTGATTAGTGCGAAATGAATCAGATGTAATAGATGAATAATATTAATTCCTTTATGCGACGGAAAACAAATTTTTGCGTGATATATAGTAAGAAACAAAAATGAAATAATGCAGGAAGGGGGATAGCAACACTGAGTATTTAAAATGCCAAAAAGAAAAGGAGTTGGAAGGTTATGAATGGATTAAAAAAATGGATGGTAGTATTAATGACAGGTGTTACACTTATGGGAAATGTAATTGGAATGGGTACGACAGTTATAGCTTCTAAAAAATGAAACGCAGGAATCTTTATCCGGTGTGGATGTTTATATGCCAGAAAATGGTTCTTTTGGAAAGAGTAATTAGAGTTTATGAAGATGGTTCTTTTGTGACAGAGCCAATTAATGATATCAGAACGTACGCAACGAATACTCCTTGTGAACATCCAGCGAGATATTTGGAAGCACGCGGTAAAAAAAACAGATTTTCAGACTGTGGGAACAGCGGAATATGTTATAAAGAACGATTGATCATATCAAACAAATGTAAAAAATGTAATCGTATAGGAATAAAAAACGTACAGCCATGGTCTTATTGTAGCAAGCATTCTTATCCTGCATTAAAAAAGACCTGTAAAATATGTGGATACACGAAAAAATAGTAATTTGGGGGAATATCAAAATGAAACGAAAAAAAAATATGGATAAGTGTAATTGCCAGTATGCTGATTGGAACTGTTTCCGTAGCTGCCAGTTCTGGTATTGAGTTACATGAATTTTTCAATGAAAAAGGTGAAAAGTAATTTATCCATGGGAATCAATAGAAAATCCAGATCTGAATTATGACGGTCCTCAGGATCAAGTGTATGTTGGACAGATTATTCAGACGGAAGATGGACCGGAAAAAAGTAATTGCTGTTGATGAACAGGGAAGTTATGTAACAGAAGTACTGGAGCAATAAAAACGGGCAGGAAAAGAAAGCATGATATGTTTTCTTTTTCTGCTGACAAAAAAAATAATAAATTATTTCTATTTTTTATGCGACCAATTATAATAAAATACGTCATATAAAGTAGAAGGAGAAAATTAAAAAAATGGATGATGTACAGATCATAAATTTATATTTTGCAAAGAGATGAAAATGCCATTGCTGAAACAAAAAATAAGTATGAAAACATGTGTTATTCCGTTGCCCATAATATTTTATATAACCGGGAAGATTCTGAAGAATGCGTAAATGATACCTGGTTTTTACTTGGAACAGCATCCCACCCAAAAGACCATCCATTTTAGCTTCTTTTGTATCTAAAATAACAAGGAATACCGCAATTGATCGATACCGTAAGAAGAATGCGCAGAAGCGGACGGATTCTCATATGGAGGACATAGCTGGTGAAGTTGAAAAAAAAATAGGGAACATAATTGCCTCGGATATTGAAACGTATTTAAGAAAAAAAAAAGAAATCATAGATATTTTTGATGCTTTTTTAGGTACACTTTCAGAACGTGACCGGATATTTTTTTGTAAGGCGATACTGGTACATGGATTCTATCAAAAAGGATAGCGGATAGACACAACTGTGGGGAAAGCAGGATTAAGTCAATTTTAGCCCGTAGTAGAAAGAAACTTTATTATTTATTGACGGAGGCTGGGTATGCAGAATAATAAAGGCTGATTTTTTTAACAACATTTGCAGACATTAATGATAATTATATATACCAGGCTTCAAAACCATGGAAAGAAAATAAAATAAAAAACATTTAAGATGCCATTAAAAAGTAATTGCATGTGCAGTAATCGATGATTGTCGGATTGGGACTGACACATCAGAATGAAGTAAAAGCAGCCTGGGAGAAAATGACTTCTCTAATTGGACAGATTCTGGGAATCTCTGAAGATACTGGAGAATATATAAAACAGATTCAAAATAAAATCACAAAGAATGGAGTTAAGGTTTCTTTAGAAGAAGTAGCAGTGGATGATGAGAATTTATGGATAGCATATTCCATGACAGATGAAAAATGGAAATAATGACGTATCTATGAGCAGCATTGAAGCCAGTGTTGATGGAGTCAAATTAGAATTGGAAAGACAATATTCTAATTATAATAATACCGACTCCAAATCAAAAGATTATGTAGCAAGATTTTCTCTAAAGGCATCTTCAGCTAAACAAAATTTTGAAATTACAATCGGTAATTTTAATACAAAAGGGGACCAGCTTTACATAAAAGATAAATATAATTTTTCTTTTACTGCTGATCCAAAAATACTTGAAAGAGATACAAAGAAGTATTCATTGACCAATTTATACAATTGGACGAAAAGCAAACTGTAACTATTTCAAAAGCAAAATACAATCTCTTCAGCTGTACTCTTTATGGAACACTTCCAGATATGAATGAAAATACTGAACTATGGATTCGTGGAAAAGATGATGTGGGAAATGAAATTTCATTTAATCTCATTTCTTACCGAAATCCAGAACTGATATTTGAATTAGCAGAGCCTGGAAGTGCGAGGAATAAAAAAAAAAATTGACACTACAGTTATATCAGTACACAGAGAATGAAGAAAGTAATATTTTATATAAAAAAAGAAGATTATGGCGATTTTTATGCAGAGGAAATAGGAAAAGAATACAATGAAAATCAGTCACCAGAAGAATTAGCTGTTCCTGTAGGAAATGAATTTACAGTAGATTTACAAAATTGAATTAGAAAAATGAAAGCAACAAGAAGGGAGGAAATAAGTAATTACCTAATTTACATAAAAAAGAAAAGGAGATATTTACGATGAGAAAAGTAAAAAAAGAATTAAGAATGTATTGTGTGTATTGCTTGCAACAATTATATCTTTGGTTAGTATGACAACTGTTAAAGCAGATGGAGAAGTTGCTCCATATGAGGATATGGAAAATGCAACATTGCTTCAAAAAGAATGTTATGATCTGGATGAAGACACAATGATTGAAATTACAACTTATGAAAAAAGTATTCCTTCATTTGCAAGATCTTCATGGAAAACTAAAACTGGAACAAGAACATATAGAATTATAAATAAAAAATCTAATACTGTATTTGTACGTTATATTTTAAAGGGTACGTTTAAATACAATGGAAAAAGTGCACAGTGCACAGATGCAACTACCGAATGCAAAGTATTTGTTCCAAATGTATACAATGTAATTACAAATAGAGCTGAAAAAGCAGGTAATACTGTACTGGGATATTTTTATTGTACGCATGTGAAAACAGGAAAAGGAATGGGTGGCACTTGTTTCAATAAAATGTGCCGCTAATGGAACATTAACAATTAACTGACTTTTAAGTATGAATGAATATATAAAAAAGCTCTACTCATATACCGAGTGGAGTTTTTTTTCTATTATTGCGCTGTTGCAGAATTACGGCATTTTTCAATAAATAATATCTACAGATATATGGAAAATCATAGCTTTCGGTATATTGTGAACTGAGAGAGAAACAACGGAAGCGGCAACCTACTACGCAGACAGACAAGTGGTGTCTGTAAAAGAAGTTCCTCAAATAGGAGATCGAATCTATACAGATTTCCGTGAGTGCTGCGAGGACCAGAAAGTTTCATATCGCTGGGTATGCAATAAGATGCTGCAGGAAGGCGTTTCTGTCCAAGACGCTGTCAGATATTATAAAAGAAAACAAGAAAAGAAGCTGCAAAAGGCTCAAAAGCAAGTTCCTGTCAAAGGCAAAATGCTTGAACCACAGCCTGTTAATGTTCTGGGAAAGAAATATGAATCAAAAGAACGCTGTTATAAGGTTTGGGAATAACCAAAAAAGTCGGTTCAAAATCATATGAAGAAAACATCCTGTATGTTTGAAGAAGCTGTCGTATATTGCTATGAGAAAAAGTGGAAAAACAATTTGAATTTCGCAGAGAAATCTATAAAAGCTACAATGCCTGCTGCACTGCGTATAATCTTGCACAGGAATATGTTGCGATAAAAGCAAAGCGGGAAAAAAATCACAAGACAGGAAGCTATGGAAAAACTATTAGCACAACGAGAGTCTGAAAAAACCATATAAACAGAACACAATTTCGAAAGGAGAACAGTTATGTTGAAAAGTAGAGGCGGACGAGAAGAAAATGAGAAACTTCTTCTTTCAGTAAAAGAAACTTGCGGACTTACCGGATTGTCTGAAAGGACAGTGCGAACTTTAATGGCAGAAAAATGATTTTACCGTTCGGATTGGGCGAAGAACCCTTGTTCATAAGAAAAAATTTGAGAAATGGTTGGAAAAACAGGAGACTTGAATATGTTTTATATTATTTTAAACACTGGGATGCGTATTGGAGAACTGGCAGCTCTTATGTGGGAAGACATTGATTTTCATGCACACCGAATCCGCATTTACAAAACACTTAATAAAACTACGATATTTTATGATGATAGTAAGAGAAGAATAAGATGAATACAAATGAAACAAAAAATGAAAATACCGTGCAGAAACCGTGCAGTAACACTTCCAAAAGCGGCGCAAATGTAGATAAATCAAGGGGTTCTGGCAAAAGAATGAACATGTCACCGATACTTGACAGGTATTTTATATAATTGATGGAAAAGATTAAAACACTTGATTTTGCGGTGTTTCTTGATTACTCGGAGACTTTTGAGAGTGGCACAAAATAGTAGTAAATAGCATGGTATATTCTCAAAAACAGTGTAGTGTTCAGTGCAGTAAAACAACCTAGAAAAAAATTTTTTAACACCAGATCTTGAGTACAGTTTGGTTATAAGAACATGAGAAGTGGGCCGGATTTTACATTTATTTATGTAAAGTTCGGTCCTTTTGGACGCTAAAATAGAAAAAATATTATTGTTACAGTTGCAACTTTAGAGTATAATAACAATATAATCGAAGAACAGATTTGATATACTGTAGAAAGGGAGAATACCGTTGAACACAGAGATTAAAAATTCAATTCTTACGACAGATAAAGACGCACAATATGATGAAAGTGCGAAAAGGTTACTTGGTCAGAAAAGCATCCTGGACAAGCTATAACGATATTAAATGCGTTTATTCTATTTGGGTTTGTATGAATATGACTGAAAATAGTCTGAAACATATTCATCTAGTAAAAAAAGCATTGTGAATTTACATGCCTGGAAGGAAAACTTGATTTGATCAATATTGTAATGATTGGTCTATCGGAAGATATTCCTATTCATGAAGAAAAAGATGAGTTACATAAATTACTGGGAGCTCTGTTGTCTCAGATCTATCTGTAGATGAAAAACTGGATATTATAGAAAATGAATATAAGATTCCGATTGAAAAAGATTTCAGAGAGGATGTGAGTGCCATATGTAATTTGAGTCAGAAAATTAAAGAAGCTGGAATTGAAATTGGTAAACGAGAAATGATTATGAAAATGTGCGATAAAGGCTATACAATCGCTCAGATTGCTGATGTTGCAGGAATGGATGAAAAACAGATTGAAGATACTATAAAAATGCTGAATTGCTATCAGTATAAAAGATTAAACATGATCTAAGCAAACAAATTATATTTTACAGAGTAGGAGCCTGGCGGGATGTTACAGTGAGCATCTCGCCACTTTATTTATTTGACATGGTTTGGCGAAATATCAGAAAATTCTGCGAGTAGAAGAAAATTAGTTAGAATTTATTACAAAATAATAGTGGGGAGTGAATAAAGAACACATATGAAGTTTAACATTGTAAGTAGAAATTGTGTGATGACCAATTCAGAAATCGTTTATTTGACAAATGATAATTGGAATGATTATTTTGAATATCGAACTATGTACCAAATGTATTATAAAAATCAACATATTGGTGGAGTACGAATTGGTAGAATTGGACAAACAGAAGATCGCCCAGATATTCCAGACGAATTTGAAACATTACCTACAGATTATTTTTCACTTGGTGTAAGTTTGGAATATTATAAAAATCTTAAAAGAGAAGGAATTCCACGTGTAGAAATTCTAATAGCATTGCATGATATAGCGTATGATTTGAAGTTATTGGAGACTGTTCGCGAGGAACGCGTTACTCAGCGTTCTCTTATGAGAGACTTTTCATATTATGCAGTCAAAGAACAGTTTCATAGAATTGCGGATGGTGGCGCTGTCCCGACAGATTATGATTTTAAATACATTTTGCCTGATAAAGACATTACTACTGGCGAAAATTTAGAGCTAGATTTTTTATAGTCAATACCTAAAAGACAAAAAAATAGATATTTTTCTTTTTATGTTTTGAAACCTAAAAATGAGTAACTTTAATAAACGTAAATCCTTTGGATTTTCGTCAAGCTCCTATGGTTTTTATATAGCTGCATCTTTATGCAGCTGCTAAAGCAGGTCTTTGATACTGCTTACAGTGTTCTTCTGGTGACCGAAGCTCAAATGCCTTTTTCATCACGAAGAACAGCAAATACGATGTTGCAGACTTTTATGCATTACAGCACCGATTGCAACCATCTTAGGCTTTTTGTCCAGACTTTAATTCGTAATACTTACGGAGGTATGGATTGATGCCCTCTCCATTACGTTTTTGTACGAATGGAGGCGAGTGCTACGGCAAAGATAGCACGGCGCGCGATTCTGGAGCCTCGTTTGGTCATATGCATTTCAGTGCCAACGAACTTACCAGACTGATTTACTTCCGGATCAAGTCCGAAGTAAGCGAATAAAGCTGTTTTGGATTGCGGAATGCTGAAAAATCACCTATTTCGCACATGATTGTTACAGCAGTCAGAAAGCCAACACCTGGGATTGTATTTAAAAGTTTAATCTGCTGAATAAACTTCTCGTTTTTATTGAATGTAATCAGCTGCCTAATACGATTCAGTATGGAATCCAAAGCAGAATCAAGCTTTTCAACAAGGTCCAAAGTTAAAAAAGATATTGAAGTAGATACTGTCTATTTGACATCCAAATGTCTTTGCAGCATTAGCTGCAGCACAGAGTTTCTCATATCTTTCAGAAGCTTTGGCAAGACCTTTTCGTGAAGCTTTTGATATTTTTTCAATCATGGTCTTCTTATGACCACGAAGTATCTTGTCTGGAGGACCGTACTGGCGAAGAATCATTGTTGAGGTCTTGCCGGTAACATCACAGAAAACGTCAAGATACTGAGGAAACACGGTATGCAGGTCTCCTTTAAGTTTATTGATATGAGCAGAACGCTCATCAGTTAAATCGTAATACTTACGGGTAAGGCTACGCAGTTCAAGAACCAGCTTTTGCTGGGAACTGGGAAACAGGAATATCTTTTGATAATCCTAGTTTGGCAATACCTTTAGAATCGATTTTATCATTTTTTACTTTTCTGATATTTCCATTCTTAGTAGAATGTGTAATAATAGGATTGATTATGGACGCGTTAAAACCACAATCAACAAGATAGCAGAAGAGCGGGAAATGATAAATCCCAGTGGATTCTAGAAAGGTGCGACTTTCTAAGGAATACAGCTCTTCTGCTTTTTTAATTTCAGAAACAGCTCGTTCCAAAGAATCCTTATTATTGTGAGTAATCTTGAAAGGTTTCAAGATCACTGTTTCGTCTGGCGCAAGAATTGTCATAAAGCTAAAAGCTGAACCGACATCGATACCGACGGAAATATAGTTTTTGTTGTACATTGTAAGCTCCTTCCGATAGGGTTCCATAAAAACAATGAATACACTACCTGGCACGTGATACGGGTATAGCTTAATTGCTCCCAACCAGCCTAAAACATAAATTTTCATTGATGGAATGACTGTCTAAAGTTACGGGTATTGCTGGACATAAGCCAGC
>VOFF01000285.1_pt1 | contig 10496 bp, 14 predicted proteins | sample 5384061 | NCBI WGS metagenome assembly VOFF01 (sample SAMN12384725, study PRJNA508395) | human gut metagenome | isolation source: healthy gut E | host: Homo sapiens
CCAAACTTCGGTTTATGCCTTTATTTTCTTTGATGAGATTACTATATCCCAAAAAGATTAAAATAACATTAAAGAACGAAAACAAATTTACATTGTCCTGTCATGACTTCGATTTTCTTAAATGAAAAACAAACTCACTTCCTTCGCCTTCTTTACTGACAACTTCTACACTTCCTCCATGTGCCTCTGCGATCCATTTCACCATAGACAAACCGAGCCCGCAGTGACTTCCTCCTGTTCTGGATTTATCCGCACGATAAAACCGTTCCCATATATGAGGAATATCCCCTTTGAAATGCCGATGCCATGATCTTTTTACTTTTTCCGATAATATCCGAATCATTATGCACGGATAAACTCACTTCTATATCCCGTCCTTCCCCGTATCGCAGCGCATTAGACAGAAGATTTATCATCATTCTAATGTACAGCGTCTCATCAACTTCCGCCCATATTTCAGGTTCAATGTGACATATGATCTGACCGGCGTTTCCTTTTTTTTGATTCAGCAAGAAACTGTTGTTCACCGACGATCATTTCCGTCAGTTCACTTAAATTAACGTTTTCTTTCTCGATCTGCTGACGCCCCTGATCGGCTCTTGATAAAAACAGAAGCTGCGCGATCAGATCTGACATATTTTCCGCTTTCTGTTCGATCAGTTTCACCTGTGCTTTTTGCTTTGGCTTTAACGCTTCATCTTTTAAAAGCTGACCGCACTGAGCCATCATAACGCTTATCGGCGTTCTTAATTCATGCGAAACGTCCGAAGTGAACTGCTTTTTCTTTTTCTTTGATCTCGATATGATGGATCTTAAGGCCTTGGGGCGCTTTCGGCAGAAAACCATTAAGCAACGCACCCGATTGAAAATCCAACTGACAACCTATGTTGATCAGTATTCCCGGAGATTCAATACTTTTTCAAATCCGGTCTGCATCAGAATGCTGTCTATGCTCTTTTAAAAGAAGCACCTTCTCCAAAAAGAGATTGCTTCCATGCATATGACTCATCTGGCAAATCTGCTCAAAGTGAACTCGCACGGACATTTTACTAAAGAGCAGGCCAAAGAATTAAGAATTCTCGCACAGAAGTCTGTCGGTGCCAACGACAGCGCTATATCTATTCAGATAACTCAAACCATTCAACAAATCGAGTTACTGGATAGCCAATTAGAAAAGATTGAAGCTGAGATGACGGATATCATGAAATTTAACGATTCTGTCATCATGACCATTCCTGGTATCGGTTGTATCAATGGTGGAATGATCCTTGGTGAAATAGGCGATATTCACCGTTTCTCCAATCCAAACAAGCGCTCTCGTGTTTTACGATATGCTCTTGTAAATGCAGCTTGGAACGTTGTCAGGAACAACGCAACCTTCAAGGCTTATTATGATGCCAAGAGGGCTGAAGGCCGGTCTCACTACAATGCACTTGGGCACTGTGCCGGCAAGCTTGTCAGAGTCATCTGGAAGATGCTCACTGACGAAGTAGAATTTAACCTCGAGTAAGAGATCTGTATACCAAGATAATTTTCATTTGTTACCCTTTTTTTACCACCGATATGAAAAAGAAATTTTTTGCTAATTTATGGTTGCGTCATCAATTTTTTTTCCTCAAATACCGGATATACACATCTATAACATTTGAACTTCCCTGCCATAATTCCACAGATCTTCCACACTGTGGACCATATTTTGCAGTCAGTAATATAACCGGTGTAGAATCCATGTTTTTTTTCCTCCTCATTTCGGCTTTCAAAACGGATAATCCGTCTTTTTTTTCGGCATCATAATATCATAATAAGAATTACCGCATCGTATTTTACGGCAGTCAAATATTCCTCGGCTTCCTTCCCGTCAAAACATGAATCCACACTATAATACTCATCTTTCAGACGCGCTGTTATAATTTTGTTCAGGTCCTTTTCATCTTCCGCAAGCAAAATTCTCATTTTATCAACTCCCTACTACAATACTTCGACCTTTCATTTCTGTTTGTCTTATTATATGAAAATCATCGGATCAAATCAATTCCCTCTTTTCCCTTGACAGAAGGCATCGCGACTTATATTCTGAAAACATCAGAGAAGATATAAAAGGAGCCGATTTTATGAATTCAAAAACAACAAGTGAAAAGCTTATCCAATTTATTGAAAACAGCCCATCAGCTTTTCATACGGTAGAAACAATTAAATTTCTTCTTTTAAAAAATAATTTCTCGGAATTGTGTGAGAACAAACACTGGCACATAACTGCCGGAGGAAATTATTTTGTGACACGAAATAATTCATCACTGATCGCATTTTCCATTCCCGAAAATCCACTTGCAGGAATGCGTATTATCGCAAGCCACAGTGATTCACCGACTTTTAAAATCAAAGAAAATCCTGAAATGGAATGCGGTCATCACTATGTCAAACTAAATGTAGAACGCTATGGAGGAATGATTTACGCACCTTGGCTCGATCGTCCGCTTTCTATTGCCGGAAGAGTGATTATTAAAGATAAAGAAACAAATAAATTACAATCGAAATTAATAAACATCGACAGAGATCTTGTTTTAATTCCAAATCTCGCAATTCATATGAATAGAGATATTAACAGCGGATATCAATATAATCCACCAAAAAAGATCTGCTTCCTCTTTTACGGCAATCTTTCTGCAAAAGACACTTTTATGAAACAAATCGCCGATGCAGCCGAAGTGTCAGAACAGGACATTCTCGGACATGACCTCTTTCTTTACAACAGACAAAAAGCAAGCATATGGGGCGCTTCCAACGAATTTGTATCTGCTCCGCGGCTTGATGATCTGCAATGTGTGTTTGCCTCTGTTGAAGGATTTCTTGCAGGACAAAAACAAACTTATATGCCGATTCTCTCCGTTCTGGATAACGAAGAAGTTGGAAGTCAGACAAAACAGGGGGCTGCATCTACATTTTTATATGACACACTTACCCGCACTAACTCCTGTCTCGGACTTTCTGATGAAGACTACCTTATTCGGCTTGCAGACAGCTTTATGATTTCCGCAGACAATGCTCATGCGATCCATCCGAATCATCAAGCCTGCTCTGATCCGGTCAATCATCCGTATCTAAACGGTGGGATCGTCATTAAATTTAACGCAAATCAAAAATACTGCACAGACGGATTTTCTTCTGCGGTATTTCGTGATCTGTGCCGCACAGTCAATGTTCCTGTCCAAACATTTGTCAACCGTTCCGACATGGCAGGAGGATCAACTCTCGGAAATATATCTAACACCCAAGTTGCAGTCGACACAGTCGATATCGGGCTGCCTCAGCTTGCCATGCATTCTCCCTACGAGACGGCAGGAGTATACGATACCGACTATTTTATCAAAGCTGCAGACCGAATTTTTCAGTTGAGCAAAGAAAGAAATCAAAAAATATAAAAATATTCCAAAATAAAGAAGGAGGATACAAATGACTTTAAAAATAGGTATTATCGGAACAAACTTTATAAGTGATGATTTTTGCGATGCCGCTGCGCAGGTTGACGGGATAGAGCTGTACGCTGTATATTCCAGATCCGCTGACACAGGAAATCATTTTGCCGAAAGACATAATATTCCCACTGTATTCACTGACTATGAACAGTTTCTTGATTCACCGATCGACGCAGTATACGTGGCTTCTCCTAATTTTGCACACTGCTCTCAATCTATAAAAGCAATGGAAAAGAAAAAGCATGTACTCTGTGAAAAAGTAATGGCATCAAATGAACAAGAGGCTCTTTCCATGATCGAGTGTGCCAAAAAAAATCACGTTGTCCTTTTAGAAGCAATGCGTCCCGATTTTGATCCCGCATTTGATATGATCAAAAACGCGCTTCCCCGCATTGGAAAAATTCGAAGAGCATCTTTTGAATTTTGCCAGTATTCAAGCCGCTATGATCGTTTCAAAGACGGAATTATAGAAAATGCATTTAATCCTGCACTCGGAAACGCCGCTGTATCAGACATCGGAGTTTATTGTATTCATTCCCTTGTCCGCCTTTTCGGTACACCTAAAAACATTCATTCTATGTCTTCCTCATTGGAAAACAATTTTTGAATGCAGCGGCATTGTTCTGATGGAATATCCCGATATGATCGCAGAAGCAATCTATTCCAAAGTTACGGTTTCCTATCGTCCGAGCGTCATTCAAGGAGAAAACGGTTCTATCCTGATCGACTACATAAGTCATCCGACACAAATAGAACTCAGACTGCGGGAAGGCTCTCGTGATCCGATCAACGGTGGAATCAAAAGAAATACTGCCTTATTCACCTGTAAACAACAATATGATTTATGAAATAAAAAATTTTCTTTCACTTGTTGAAAACAATGGAATCGAGCACGAATACCTACAATATTCGCTTGATACGATCCGCATTATAGATCATGTACTTGCTTCACATACTTCCGTACATTAAAAAATAGATCCATCTATTCTACTAAAAATAAATCGATCTATTCCAGTCATCTTGAGTTAAACTTTAATACAACAAATTAACGTTGCAAAAAGACTGTATATCTTACAAGAATTTCTTCTGTTTGATATACAGTCTTTTCTTTTATCTTAGCACTTTTTCTTTGCTTTTCCTATCCGCAGTGTACAAAGGATAATGTACTTTCTATCCTTTTCTTCTCTTTCTCTGAATCAAAGCAAGTACTGCCGCGGCTGTCATTTCTTTGCTCCTGCATACAGCATCGGAGAAACATTATCTCCTGTTTGAACTGCTCCGTCATTCTTCTCCGGTGTCGGCTGTGGATCTGGATTTGGAGTAGAGTCGCAGTTTCTTCTTCAACTTCAATTTCCACACTGTCCGTAACTTTTCCTTTTTCTTTTCACCTTGCACTGCCGTTGCCGTGATCGTTGCTTTTCCGACTTTCAGTGCTGTTACTTTTCCTGCTTCATCTACTTTGAGCACCGTCTCATCAGATGTTGTCCATATAATTGTAACATCTTTTGCATCTGTCGGATCAACTTTTTGCTGTTACTGTCGTTTCCTCTCCGACTTTCAGTTTCTTGCTCTCTGCCGTTACTGTTACACTCTTAAGCTCCGGCGTCGGTTCTGGTTTTACCTCTTCTTCAACTTCGATTTCCACACTGTCCGTAACTTTCTTTTTTTCGCCCTGCACTGCCGTTGCCGTGATCGTTGCTTTTCCGACTTTCAGCGCTGTTACTTTTCCTGCTTCATCTACTTTGAGCACCGTCTCATCAGATGTTGTCCATATAATTGTAACATCTTTTGCATCTGTCGGATCAACTTTTGCTGTTACTGTCGTTTCCTCTCCGACTTTCACTTTCTTGCTCTCTGCCGTTACTGTTACACTCTTAAGCTCCGGCGTCGGTTCTGGTTTTACCTCTTCTTCAACTTCGATTTCCACACTGTCCGTAACTTTCTTTTTCGCCCTGCACTGCCGTTGCCGTGATCGTTGCTTTTCCGGCTTTCAACGCTGTTACTTTTTCCTGCTTCATCTACTTTGAGCACCGTCGCATCAGACGTTTTCCATGTGATTGTAACATCTTTTGCATCTGTCGGATCAACTTTTTGCTGTCACTGTCGTTTCCTCTCCGACTTTCAGTTTCTTACTCTCCGCCGTTACTGTTACACTCTTAAGCTCCGGCGTCGGTTCTGGTTTTACCTCTTCTTCAACTTCGATTTCCACACTGTCCGTAACTTTCTTTTTCGCCCTGCACTGCCGTTGCCATGATCGTTGCTTTTCCGGCTTTCAACGCTGTTACTTTTCCTGCTTCATCTACTTTTGAGCACCGTCGCATCAGACGTTTTCCATGTGATTGTAACATCTTTTGCATCTGTTGGATCAACTTTGCTGTCACTGTCGTTTCCTCTCCGACTTTCAGTTTCTTACTCTCTGCCGTTACTGTTACACTCTTAAGCTCCGGCGTCGGTTCTGGTTTCGATTCAGATTTTCAAGTTTTTTTCTGTCTCAGCTTTCAATGCGTCTGCTTTTTCAGAAACATTATGATTTAATGCATATGCATTTTCATACGCTGATTCTGCTTCCATATACGGCGCAAAGAACTCTTTATACTTCTCATCACCGTACTGGATACCATACTCTTTTTAACTTATCATCTCTTTGTTTTGAGCGTCTCTTTCAAATGATCTTTATTTACCGTTTCATATGCTTCAAATTCTCTTAACTGAATGTTCCGTCAACGCCCTGCATCTTAATATAACGTGTCTCAAGCGGCTGTTCAAACTTGATTGTATTTACTGATTCGCCTTTTATAGATGCTTTTCCTTCAATATCCTTCCAAACTTTTCCGTCTGAAGAAACTTGAAGTTTAAATGTCGCCGGCGCTTTTTATCCCACTGAAGGACAAGATGATCGATCTGATGTGTCTGAAGCATATCTACCGCAAAACTGCTGTCTGCATAAGACCTTCAAAGAAAAGAGTCTTTCTCACTGACATCTGTTCCATGTTTTCCGTCTGCCCCGTATTTCCGTCACCATCAATCGCCTTCCAGCCTACACGAAGCTTTTTATTTGCATTGTCGTAATTATTATCGCCTTTTTATCTTTGCGCTGTTCCTCTCTTGACTTTTTGTCCTTACGCTACATTGACTTCTGTCACTGCTTTTACCCTCTGCCGCCTAATTTAATCGTCTTTGGGGACAATGCTTTTTGTCATAAACTTTCAAGTCTGCGATCTTTCCGTCAAATCCGTTTCCGATCGTTGTCAACGGAAATACAAATGTAGATAAAAGATGATTGTAATCCGTTTCTGAATTTGTTGTTCTCGTCAATGCTTGTTTAAATTCTCCGTTGATGTAAAGTTTTGTTACCTGCTGTGTTCCGACGATCGTTACATTTACACTCTTATTTTCAGGAATTGTATAATCAAACTTCTGCTCAAAATAAGAACGGTTGATCTTTAATTTTCCGTCGATCCGATCGACAAACGACCGTCTCGTCCATCAAACAACTGTGCGTCTCCTTTTTTATCCACTTTCAGATCAAACTGAACTGTATATGGATAATCAACAGATCTTAACCCTGTCGTAAGACTTCCATCTCCGTTCAAGTCAAGCCAGTTTTTACCATCTTCTTCTTTCACATCTGCGTTTATAACTGTTCCATTATATCCGTTTCCTGCCGCATCATATACGACTGTTCCGTCCTCGCCTGATTTTACATTTTTAAAATCATAATCTAATACAAGCGATGTCTCTGAAGGAATATCGGATGCCAGTTCCACTCCCGGACCTGCTTTTAATTTTTTCAAACTTGAGGCTATACTCCTCATATGTCTGGTCTTCATCCGTTCCGCCCCATGTTTTCTCACTAAGAACAGCAGCCTGACGCATCAATCGTTCGTAATTATCACGTTCTGTCACACCCATGTCTGCAATATCTGCCCACATCGCAGTCTTTGCTCCGAGAAGATTCGGATCTGCCGGCTGAACCGTACCGCTGCTGCTGAATGTAACCGGTGTCCAGTTATTGAAAATATGCTCTACATTGACAACATCGCGTTTATCCCTTCCTGTATTTCCATACAAATGGAAAGAATCCACATTGACGATCTTAAATCCTTCGGCGCTTCGTTTCGCCGCATTATCCCATGAATTTGACCAGAAATCAATTTCGATATCTGTATAATCTTTTGTGGAAATTCCTTTATCATCAAAATACTGCTTCATAGATCCCCACATACGTACTTTTTTTCCGCTTTCCTGAACGGTGTCAGCCATCTCACGGATGTAATTACGCATTCCGTCAAATTCATCGTTCTTAATACTCCAGTATTCGTCCACTCCGATATCAACCGTGTCTCCTAAAAAAAATACAGGATCTGCTTCGTTCAGATATTCGCTGTACAGCGCCTTAAGAAACTTTAACGCCCACTGTCCGCTTTCTCCTTTTACAGAAAGCAGCTCCCAGTCCGGTCGCTTTTTAATTCCGTCTTCCGGCATATTTTCAAAACCTTGTACTTTTCTGATTTCCTCGATATTGTTTCTCACATATCTGTTAAATAACAACGAATGTCCCGGCGCATCGATTTCCGAAATCGGATTCATGCCGCAATCCATCGCAAACTGCTGGAGATCTTTATATTCTTCTGCTGTATACTGCGGTTCTCCGCCGTAAGCTCCGTTTTCATCATTGTAATATGCATTCTGCTGAGGATCTGTCTTTAAACTCGGAAACGTTTTGCTTTCCAAACGGAACATTCCTTTATAATTTTTCCAGTTATTATAATCTTCACGTCCTGTCGTAGCTCCCGAATGACGATTATCGTTCAGATGAAAATGTACTTCATTAATTTTATAAAATGAAAACGTCTTCACAATATCTTTCAAAGCATCCAAACGATACGGAACACGCGCGATATCGATCATTACTCCGCGTACTTCATATTGAGAGAAATCTCTTGTCACACCTTTAGGGAAAGAATACGTTCCGTCTTGTGTATAATACACCTGCTCTAACGTCTTTGTTCCGTACAGACATCCGGTGTATCCGTTACTGCTGATATGAATTCCTCCGTCGTCTGCTTTCAGTAAATATCCTTCCTTGCCTGTGTCGTATGTATCTTCCGGCAGTGACTCAATCAAGATATCGTCTTCGTCTCCGCCTTCTCCGCTGACAACCTCAAGTTCCATTCCGGTAATTTCTTTCATATCGCTCTTAAACTGAGACGCTACTTTCTCAAGTCCGACTCCTGCGCCGTCCTTTAAAACAATACGGGAATTTTCCGTAAAGCTTAACTTCTCCCTCATATCCATACCATTCTTGAAGACTTGGAATCACTTCCGGTTCTTCATTCTGATTTTTGATCTCTGGATAAATCTCTGCATGTTTTGATTTTTATTCGGCACATGAACCTGAAATGTTTTCTCTGCCGTATCTTCAGGATCATTTTCATTCACAACTTCCAATATCACATCCATATCATAATCATACATATTATGATCACTGATCTGACCCTCATCAGAAATAACCTGAGGATATTCGCTTCCCTTCACACTAATACTGAATCCATCAGGCATCTTCGGAAGCGGAACTGTCTCAGAATCTACCGTGATCGCCTCAAGCGCTGGTTACAGAATCCATCGCTTCTTTTTGCATTTTTCGGCGCCGGATCTGTCACCTCGGGTGTCTGTACCTGATCCCCATGTATCTCAATTTCCTGAACAGAAACACTGTTGCCGCCCGCGTTCGTATTTACTTTATTGAAATAGAAACGCACATAACGGTCAAGACGCTTTCCTTCTACATCTGTGATACTATCATGCTTATTCTGCTCATTTCCCGGCTGACATGTCACATGTTTAACAGTTTTCCACTCTGATTTTTATCAGCCCTTGTCTGAATCTCATAGTCGATCGAATATACAAGTTTATAAAAATAAAGGTCGATGCTTGTAATATTCGTAACCTCATTTCTCAGATCTATCTCAAGCCACTGCGGGGTCTGCTGCTGATTTGGTGAAGTTCCGTTTTTCATTGTAGGTGCAGACCATCTGGAAGTATCCGACTTCTGTCCGTCAACTGCAAGATTTGCAGTCAGATTCGGCATTGCCGCCTCTACTCCTGACGCAGACGCCGTCTTATTCAATGCGATATTTCCTGTGATCGTCTCATAACCGCTTTCACTTTTTTCTTCGTTCCAATCACCTGAAATTCCCTGCACCCCCGATACTGCGGTTTGCCGCCTGACTGTTTCCTGATGTAAAGTAAAGCCTTATATAGCGTGGAATCTCTCTCGCTTTTCCGTTTTCCTTCACATCAACAGTTTTTTTTTCAAAGTTCAGATCTGTACCTTCCGGCATGTCTGCAGTCGCAATCGTTGTCCACACTGCGTCTTCTGCATTGGAATCAGAAACTTCCACACGGAAATCTCCGTACAGCCTTGCAAAGAAATCAACCTTGATCTCTGATACAACGCAAATTCCTCCCCAGGTCTACTTCCAGCCACTGCTCTGAAAACTCCGCGTCCTCCACTTTGCCATCTGCTGTTATCCGCTTCTCCGTTATTATCGGAAATTCCGTCAAACGCAAGCCCCGGTTCTCTTTGCGGGAAGGTTGCCCGATGCCGCAAGAAACTTAGATGCCCGCGCAGTGCTTCCCCCTGTCTGCCGCAAGATTTATTTTTTGCTGTTCAGCAGCCTCCACTCATTTCTGTGTGAGCTTCTTCTGCCTGCATAACTCCAATACCCGGAACAGAAAATCCTGTCACACCGAGTATTGCTGCCATTACAAGCGCCGCTACTCTTTTCTTTTTTCATATTATTCTTTTTTTCTCCTTCTATGTATCCATCTCTCAGCCCAGCTTTAATCATCCGGACACACGGATACAGTTATTTCTATAATAATCCTTTTCAACTTGTTTTTTGTCTACACTTTTTAATATTTCCACCTGTTTTTAAATAATTTTGTGCATTTTTTTACATAACTTTATTATTTTGATACAGTAAAAAAACCGGGTGCATTATGCACTCGGTCTTATCC
>VOFF01000429.1_pt1 | contig 10296 bp, 10 predicted proteins | sample 5384061 | NCBI WGS metagenome assembly VOFF01 (sample SAMN12384725, study PRJNA508395) | human gut metagenome | isolation source: healthy gut E | host: Homo sapiens
AGCTTCCGACTCTTGCGAGTAGTGCGCCTGAACAAGGACTTGAACCTAGGACCCCATGATTAACAGTCATGTGCTCTAACCAACTGAGCTATTCAGGCATTTCGAAGAACGTTTCCGACCGCCGGAGCGATTTCCGTTCGGGGACGATTCGTCGCAGCCGAGATCGGATTTTCCTCGTTTGGTGGTGCAAATATAGAGCAAAATATATTTCCCGCCAAATATTTCCCGCAAAAAAATAGAAAAAATGTATCTTTGTCCTGCGCATTGAATCTTCGGCGATGAGACGATTACAGGTTTGTATACTTTCCATTTTATTTATAATTAGCTTGTTGCCTTCTCTGGCGCAGACTCCTGCACTGCGCTTCGACACGCTGACCTGGGATTTCGGAACGGTCGCGGAGGCGGGAGGCAGGGTGACTCACCGTTTCGGGTTTGCGAACCGGAGCGGCCGTCCGGTGGTGGTGACCGACGTGGTGGCGACCTGCGGCTGTACGGTTCCGGTCTATTCGAAGCGTCCCGTGCTGCCGGGCGAGCGCTCCGAGATCGCCGTGACGTTCGATCCGATGAACCGGCCCGGACGGTTCGACAAGGCTGTTTCGGTCTTCACGTCGGAGAGCGGCGACCCGATCCGGTTGCGCATTACGGGGCGGGTGACGCCGCGCGAACGCAGCGTCGAGGAGCTCTATCCCTGCGATCTGGGCGGAGGGCTGCGGGCTGCGGCGACGAGCCATGCCTTCGGATACGTCCGGCACGCGCAGCCGCAGCGCAGCGCGATCGGCTTGGTCAATTTGTCGTCGGAACCGATCGAACTGACGTTGCGTTACGGCCGGCGGAGCGGCCGCCTGACGGCGAGCGTGCCGGCGCGGCTCGCTGCGGGGGAGCGGGCGTCGTTCGATTTCGGATACGACCTGCCTGCCGGATGCGGGGTTTACGGGACGTTGGAAGACGAGATCGGGCTGTCGGTCGACGGGGCGCCTGTGGCCGACTGGATCGTCGTGAGCGGCATTGCGGTGGATAATCCGCTCGTGTACAGCGATAATTCGGCTCCGAAGGCAGAAATAAGCGAAAATATTGTTAAATTTGGCCCGGTCAAGCGTTCTTCCGGGCCGTCGACGAAGTGGATTTCGTTGCGCAATACGGGCGAACGCCCGCTGACGGTACGGGCCGTGGAGAGCCGCGTATTCGGTTGTACGCTGCGGCCGGGTGTGCGGATCGCCGCAGGCGGGGAGGCGCAGGTGGGGATCCGCCTTACGCCTTCCGACTGCGAATACGGCGTCGCGGTGGAGCGGATCCGCATCGTCACCGACGATCCCGAACGCCCGATGCTGACGGTGCGTGCGACGGCGGTGATCGAACAGTGAGCATTTATCAAGAAATAGGATATGTTTAGAATCGTAGAAAAGACGGAACTCGCGGCGGGGATTTTCCGGATGCGGGTCGAAGCGCCGCGTGTGGCGGCTTCGGCGCTGCCCGGACAGTTCGTCATCGTCCGTGCCGACGAGCAGGGCGAGCGGGTGCCGCTGACGGTGGCCGATTACGACCGCACGGCCGGTACGGTCACGATCGTGACGCAGACGATCGGCGTCTCGACGCGCAAGATCTGCGCGTTGGAAGCCGGCGACGCGCTGGCCGATTTCGCCGGTCCGCTGGGGCACCCTTCGGAGTTCGTAACCTTGTCGCCCGAGGCGCTGCGCGGTCGGCGTTATCTTTTCGTCGCCGGCGGCGTAGGCACGGCGCCGGTCTATCCGCAGGTCAAGTGGTTGCACGAACACGGCGTCGGGGCCGATGTCATCGTGGGCGCTAAGACGCGCGACATGCTGATCTACACCGACGAGATGCGTGCCGTGGCGGGCAACCTCTACATCGCCACGGACGACGGTTCGGAAGGATATAAGGGGATGGTGACGGGGCTGATCCGCGAGTTGATCGACACGCGGGGCAAGCGCTATGACGAGTGCGTGGCCATCGGCCCGATGGTGATGATGAAGTTCGTGGCGCTCGCCACGCGCGAATACGGGCTGAAAACCACCGTGTCGCTCAACGCGCTGATGGTCGATGGTACGGGGATGTGCGGCGCCTGCCGGGTGACGGTGGGCGGCAAGACCTTCTTCACCTGCGTCGACGGGCCGGAATTCGACGGTCATGCCGTCGATTTCGACGAGGCGATGCGCCGTCAGGGGATGTACCGCACGCAGGAGGAGCGCGCACGGGCGATCGCCGCCGAACGCGAGGCGGGACACCGGTGCCGCATAGGACTCGACAAATAAACGAACGCTCAACGAAGGAGATCATGGCGAACAAAATACCGCGCGTGCCGGTGCGCGAACAGGATCCGGCGCTCCGTGCGACCAATTTCGAAGAGGTCTGCTACGGGTATAATCTCGAAGAGGCACGGACCGAAGCGTCGCGTTGTCTGCATTGCCGCAATCCCCGCTGCGTGGCGGCCTGTCCGGTCGGGGTGCAGATTCCCGATTTCATCTCCCGCCTGTGCGAAGGTGATGTGGCGGGGGCTGCCGACGTGATCGCCCGCGACAGTTCGCTGCCGTCGATCTGCGGCCGCGTCTGCCCGCAGGAGACGCAGTGCGAAGGAGCGTGCGTCCTCGGCATCAAGGGCGAGCCGGTGGCCGTGGGCAAGCTCGAACGGTTCGTGGGCGACTGGAACATCGGCCATGCGGCGCAGTGCGCCGCGGCGTTGCCGGCGCGCAACGGCCGTCGGGTGGCTGTCGTGGGGAGCGGGCCTGCGGGTCTGGCCTGTGCGAGCGACTTGGCCAAGATGGGTTACGAAGTGAAGATTTTCGAGGCGCTGCACAAGGTGGGCGGGGTGCTGGTCTACGGCATTCCGGAGTTCCGACTGCCCAAGCAGAAGATCGTCGAGCGCGAGGTCGAGGCCGTGAGGCGGCTGGGCGTCGAGATCGAGACCGACGTGATCGTCGGGCGCACGGTGACGGTCGATTCGCTGCTCGGCGAGGAGGGATTCGACGCCGTGTTCATCGGTTCGGGTGCCGGTCTGCCGCGTTTCATGGGGATCGGGGGCGAGAACCTGAACGGGGTGGTCTCGGCCAACGAATTCCTTACGCGCGCCAATCTGATGCACGCCTACGACGCACGTTACGATACGCCGATCTACGTCGGGCAGCGCGTCGTGGTAGTCGGCGGCGGCAACGTGGCCATGGACGCCGTGCGCACGGCCCGGCGGCTCGGTGCGGAGGCGACGACTCTTCCGCAATGGCGCCATCGACGGCACGCGCAAGAGCGGGTCGCTCGCCTCGGTCCGCAACCTCTACCGCTCGCTGGCCGAAGACGGGGAATGGTTCCGGTTCGAGATCGCCGTGCGCGGAAACAACATCGTCGTCCGCATCGACAGCACCGAAGTCGTCTGCTACACCGAGCCCGGACAGCCCTACCGCACCGAAGCCCACGCCCGCCAACGGCTCGGCCACGGCGCCTTCGCGCTGCGCGGCCTGCAGGGCGAGGTCGCGTTCCGCGGCCTCGAGGTCGAGCGCCTCGGCGACGGAGCCCGCAACGAGGCCGACACGCTGCCGCCCGCGGACGAGCTCACGGACGGCGTGATCCGCCTCCAGCAACGCGATTTCCCCGTCATCGACTACCACGTGCACCTGAAGGGCGGACTGACGAAGGAGCAGGCGCACGCCAAATCGATGAACTACGGCATCAACTACGGCGTGGCCCCCAACGCCGGGGAGGGCGGCGTCGGGCGGATGCTGGCCGACGACGGGGAGGTGTACGCCTACTTCGACGAAGTGCGGGCGATGCCCTTCCTGCGCGGCGTGCAGGGCGAGGGACGCAGGTGGACGGCGACCTTCTCGCAGGAGGCTCTCGGCGTATTCGACTACCTGTTCACCGACGCCATGACCATCATCGACCACAAGGGACGCAACGCACGCATCTACCGCCCCGAAGAGGTGCACTACGACGGCGTGACGCGCGAGCAGTACATGGATCGTCTGGTCTCACAGACCGAACTGATCCTCACCAACGAACCGGCCGACATCTACGCCAATCCCACGTACCTGCCCGAAGACATGCAGCCCGACTACGACCGGTACTGGACCGACGAACGGGTGGACCGCGTCCTGGACGTCCTGCAACGGTACGACATCGCGCTGGAGATCAACGCACGCTACCGGATTCCGAGCTTCGACATCATCCGCCGGGCCAGGGAACGGGGTATCCGCTTCACGTTCGGGACCAATAACGTCAATGCCGACTTCGGCCGGCTGGAGTACTGCCTCGAAGCCGTCGAACGGTGCGGGCTCACGGCCGACGACATGTGGTTCCCCTCGATGAGCGTGCGCCGCGAACGCCCCGTCGTGCTCTACAACCGATTCGATTGACGTCCCGGAGCGTCCGAAAACCCCGGACACATACAAACTGACACAACGGGAGAAGCGGATGCCCGACCGATTTCCTACCTTTGTCCCGGAAAATCCATTTAATCCGATTATGAAAACACTCAAAACCACCTTCGCGGCACTGGTCCTCTGCGGTCTGGCCGCCTGCACCGCCCCTGCGCCCGAAAGCGTAGCGGGCTTCATCGCCGATGCGACGATGAACACCGTCACCCTCCGGGCGCTCACCTCGGAGCAGACCTACACCTTCGCCACCGCCGAAGCGGACAAGAGCGAGGCCTACGGGCTGCTCGTCGGTTCGCCGGCCATCGTGGAGTACACGGGCGACTTGAAGAAAAACCCCGAGGCCGTCAAGATCTCGGCCGACCGGACCTATGCCGAAGCCGTCGGCCGCTGGACCGTGCCGGACCCGATCGCCCCTGCGAAGGTCATGGGCGTCGAGTTGCAGACCGAAGGCCGCGCACAGTCGATCAACATGGCCACGCTGATCTACACCGGCTGGGAGTTGCAGGGCGAGCCCGGCAAGCTGATCCTCCACGGGCAGAGCATCGGCAACGGCCAGACGATCGGGTTCACCGAAACGGGCGTCATCTCGAAGGACGCCGCAGGCCGTTACACCCTCTCGATCGAGGGAACCGGCACGGTCTATACCAAAGCGCAGTGACCCGCACGCCGTCCTCCAGGGCCGTCCTTTCCGAAGGGCGGCCTTTTTCACGGGCCGGAGCTTGGGCGAACGGATTAAATTGCGTAAATTCGCGGAACCCGAACGAAAACACGCCATGACGAATCTTCTGAGAAAACTGACGGGAGCCCTGTTGCTCCTCGCCTCCCTGCCTGCGGCGGCCCAGACGCCCCGCGACTCGGCCGCCCTGGCGCAGGCCGAATGGCAGACCACCGACCTGGGCGGCGGCGCCGTCGCCCGCCGAACGCAGACGGAGCTCTTCGGCACGCAGCAGACCCTCTCCGTGGCGATCTACCCCCGGCGGGGATTCTCCACGCTCGTCGTACAACCCGAAGGCGCGGCCCGGGCCACGAGCCGGCTGGGCGAGGAGGCCGGGGCCGACATGGCCATCAACGGCAGCTACTTCCACATGAAAAGCGCCGAACCGATCACCTTCGTCCTCTCGGACGGCGAGATCCGAAACCGCGGGACGATGAAACCCTCGCCGCTCACCAACGGCGTCGCCGCCGTCCGGGGACGCAAGGGTCGCCGGGTCGAAATCCTCCCCTGCGACACGGCCGACTACCCCCGCATCGCCCGCCGTTACCGCTCGGCGCTCGCAGCCGGACCGATGCTGGTGCACGAAGGCGAAATCCTCGCCTACGACACCGACGACACGTTCTACACGGGCCGCCACCCCCGATCGGTCATCGGAACCCGTCCCGACGGCAGCGTGGTGCTGCTCGTCATCGACGGCCGGTTTCCCGGCCGGGCCGCGGGCGCGACCATCGCCGAGACGGCCTACATCGCACGGCAACTGGGGCTCACCGAAGCGCTGAACCTCGACGGCGGCGGCTCCTCGTCGCTCTGGACCCGGCGGCTGGGCGTGCTGAACCACCCCACCGACAACAAACGCTTCGATCACGAAGGCGAACGCGCCGTACCGAACGGAATCGTCGTATTCCGCCGGTAACCGTCGCCCGGGACAGCCCGGCGAGACGGTAACCGGGCATTGCCCGGAACGCCGCGGAAACCCGAGGACACCTCAGAAACCCCAAGACGCCACGGGCCCCCGGGACGCCGAGAAAAAAGGTCTGCACCGAAAGAAACGGAAGAAAAGGAATGATCCCCGGAATCACCACTCGATTTCGGGGATTCCGTGTTGTCGCAGATAGTCGTTCGCCCGGCTGAAATGACGGCATCCGAAGAATCCCCGGTCGGCCGAACGCGGCGAAGGGTGCGCGGCCGAGAGCACCAGATGACGCGAGGGGTCGATGATCGCCCCCTTCCGCTGGGCGTACGATCCCCAAAGCATGAAGACCAGGTGTTCGCGCTCGTCGTTCAGGCGTCGGATCACCGCATCGGTGAACGTCTCCCAGCCGCGGTCGCGGTGCGAACCGCTCCGGAAGGCACGCACGGTCAGGATCGAGTTCATCGGCAGCACGCCCTGAACGACCCACCGCTCGAGGCGTCCCGACGCAGGGACGGGCCGCCCCGTGTCGTCGTGAATCTCCCGGAAGATGTTTTGCAGCGAGCCGGGAATCGGCACGCCGTCGGGCACCGAGAAACAGATTCCGTAGTAGAAACGCGGGTCGGGGTAGGGATCCTGTCCCAGAATGACGACCCGCACGCGGTCGAACGGGCAGAGGTTGAAGACGCGGAAGAGATCGCCGTTGACGGGACAGACGCGCTGCGTGCGGTACTCCTCGCGCACGAACGCCGCCAGCCGCGCGAAATAGGGTTTGTCGAACTCCGGCTGCAAACGCCGCCGCCAACTCTCTTCGATCCGGACCCGCATGACATTCGTTCCTTTACCGGCCGAGCAGCCGTGCGACCTCGTCCACGATCCGTTCGGGCGCCACCGAGGCAATACACCTGAAATCGCCGTACCGGCACGGACGGTTGCCGAAGACCGAACAGGGACGGCAAGCCATGTCGGCCTGCACGGCGTGCTCCGCGGAGCAGCCGTAGCCCAGGAATCCCAGCCCGGGATGGGTGGCCCCCACACCGAAACCACGGGCGTGGCCACGAGCGAGGCGAGGTGCATGACCAGCGAATCCATCGACACCACGCAGTCCAGATGCGAAATGAGGTCCATCTCCCCCGCCAGACGCACCTTGCCGTACACGGCCGTCACATTGGGAGAGCTTTTTGCGGCAGGCGTCGCGGTGCGCCTCGTCCACGTCGCTGCGCTGCGTCTCCTGACGCATGTGGTAGATTTTCAGCGCCAGAATCGACAGCCGGTCGATCGCCCACGCCGGCGTTTCGGTATTGAGACGCGCGTCGGACTGCGGCACGACCGCCTTGTATTTGTCCAGTAGATAGGAGTCGATGTACTCCACCATGTCGGTGCGCACCTGATTCGACTTGTCGATGCGGCGCTTGATCGCCAGCGCCTCGACGGGGTCGATCTGCGGATCGCGGATGATATCCTCCAGATGCCACTGCACCGTATCCACCCAGTTCTTCATATAGAGCAGATGATCGAGCGAACCCTCGTCGAAGGGGTTCTCGACCGGATGATCCACATCGTCGAAACGGTGGTAATCGTCGATCGCACGATTGAATATCCGGTTCGCATTTTCCGTAAACATAACTTTCATTTCATTAGTTGTAATTCTCGAAAGAAATCGCTATCTTTGTTTCACTATACACAAATGTAACGATTAATTTTGAAAAAATCAATACTCGTCGCGATTTTATTCCTTTCGGGGTTCGGCGCCCTCCATGCGCAGACGCGCCAGACCCGCGAGGAGTACATCGACCGCTACAAGCACATCGCCGTGGCGCACATGGAACGCTACGGCATTCCGGCCAGCATCACGCTGGCGCAGGGCATTCTGGAATCCGACTGCGGCAACAGCGCACTGTCGCGTTCGTCGAACAACCATTTCGGCATCAAGTGCAAAAACGACTGGACGGGACGGCGCGTCTTCCACGACGACGACGCCCGCGGCGAATGTTTCCGCGCCTACGGCTCGGTCGAAGCCTCGTACGAGGATCATGCCCGTTTCCTGGATTCGCAGCCGCGCTACGACTCGCTCTTCGTCTACCCCGCCGACGACTACCGCAGCTGGGCGCGCGGATTGAAGGCGGCCGGTTACGCCACCGCGCCCGACTATGCGCAGCGGCTGTGCCGCATCATCGAGGAGGCGCAGCTCTACCTGCTCGACCGCCCGCAGGGCGAAGCGCTCTACGCAGCGCGCAACCGCTCGCGCGCCGAGCAGGCCGTGGAAGGCTTCGAGGCCGGAAGCAGCGTGAATCCCCTGACGCCCACAAACGAAGAGCGGATCGATCCCGACGATTTCCGCGTGACGATCAACGCCTACAAGGGATACAACATCTATGTCACCAACGGCGTGAACTACATCGTCGCCAAGAGGGCGACACGTTCGAATCGCTCGCGGAGATCTTCTGCATCTCGGCGAGGAACCTGCGCAAGTTCAACGACCTGAAAGGCAAGGCGCAGCCCGTGCGCGGCGAGCAGATCTACATCGACCGCAAGCAGAAACGCTGGGAGGGCAACGCCCGCCATCACATCGTCACCGAGGGCGAGACCGTCGCGTCGGTGGCCCAGAGCTATGCGCTGCGCGAAAAGTCGCTGCGCAAACTCAACCGACTCAAAGCGGGCGCCGCGCTGCGCAGCGGCCAGACGCTGCGCATCCGGTAGACGGTACCTTTCCAGCACGGACCCGACACATGCGGCCCGCGCCGGAAACGGCAGCCGCGGCAGTCCGGAAGGCCCCGCGCGAACGGCGCGACGCATAATTTACGGCAAGTGCGAAAAGATTTTAATTTTCAACGCTTAAATTTTTAATTTCACAATCCGATGGACCCTTCACCGCTACGAGCGAAAATCCTCGAAACCATCGTTCGCAAATCGAGCCTCAAACAGCAGGTCTTCGACAACACGTTCGCCACGTTCAACGAACTGAAAGACATCCTGTTCGAAATGTCGTCCGAGTGGGACGACGAACTCGACGGCCGCATCGACCGCCGCGTGCGGATCGAATACCGCGACCGCGGCAAGTTCGAAACGCAGTTCCAGGTGGCCAGCGACCTGCTGATCTTCCGGATGCACACCGACGTCTTCGAATTCGACGCCAACCACCTCGTCTGGCAGAGCCCCTACGTGCAGGCCGACCGCGACAACTCCTACTGCGGGATCATCGACATCTACAACTTCCTGTCGGACTCGTTCAAGTTCAACCGCAACGCCGACGAAGGCTACCTGATCGGCCGCATCTTCATCAACCGCGAACGGTGCTACTTCGTCGAGGGGAAACGCCAGACCTCGATGCGCCCGATCGCTACGGGCAAAACGCGACGCATCACCGACGACGGGGCGTGGAACGCAGTCATCAACGGCACGACGGACTGGGTCTACGAGGAAGAGTTCGGCACGACGCGCGCCTACGCCTTCTCGCCCGACGGAGGGCAGTTGGCCTTCCTGCGCTTCGACGAATCGGAAGTGCCGCTGATGGAGATGATGCGCTTCGACGGCAAGCTCTACAACGAGGCCTACTCGTTCAAATACCCCAAGGCCGGGGAGAAGAACTCCGCCGTCCAGCTCTGGGTCGCCGACCTCGCGACGGGCAGGAAACACCGCATCGACACGGGCGGAGAGACCGACCAATACATTCCCCGCATCGGCTACACGCCCGACGGACGGCTGTGGTTCTACCGCCTCAACCGCCGCCAGAACACCTTCGAAATGGTGCTGTGCGAGCCTCACGGCGGCCAGCGCGTCATCTACGAGGAGCGCGCGCAGCAGTATGTCGAGCGCGTGGACGACGGCACAGTGACCTTCGTGGACAAGGACCGCTTTCTCGTGCGGCAGGAGAGCCACACGGGCTACATGCACCTCTACCTTTACAGCATCCGCCGGGGTTTCCTCGCGCAGGTAACCAAAGGGGCGTGGGAGGTGACCGCCGTGGTCGGCACGGACGGCAAACGGGTGTGGTATCTCTCCACCGAGACCTCGCCCCTGCGCCGCAACCTCTACAGCGTGCGGCTCGACGGCAAGGACAAGCGCCGCCTCACGCAGGGCGAAGGCTACTACTCGATCGCACCGAGCCGGGGTATGAAATACTGCATCTCGACCTTCTCCGAACGCCTCGACGCCCAACCGCGTGGAGGTGTGCAACGCCGAGGGCAATACGGTCCGCACCGCTCTGCGACAGCCGCAGGCTGCGCGAGGAGCTGGCCGCCTCGGGACGTCCCGTGAAGGAGTTCTTCACCTTCACGACCGAACGCGGCGACACG
>VOFF01000780.1_pt1 | contig 10215 bp, 11 predicted proteins | sample 5384061 | NCBI WGS metagenome assembly VOFF01 (sample SAMN12384725, study PRJNA508395) | human gut metagenome | isolation source: healthy gut E | host: Homo sapiens
TGCCTGTCAATTTTGCATTAACCGTAACTGTACATTCAGCTTTATGTGTACCTACTGTTGCCGTAATCTTTGTTGTGCCTGTTGCTTTCGCTGTAACGACACCATTTTTTTACTGTTGCGATCTTTTCATCGGCGCTTGACCATGTAACTGTCTTATCATCTGTTGTATCTGCCGGTGTATAAATCACTTTAAGAGCTTCACTGCTCTGACCTTTGGAAAGTTCCAAAGCTGTTTTATCAAGTGAAATTCTGTCAGTTTCTTCTCCTGTACTGTAAGTGCACAAGTTGCTGTAAGTTTTCCGACCTTTGCAGTAATTGTTGCGCTGCCGTCTTTAATGCTGTCACTTTACCGTTTGCATCAACTGTCGCTACGCTCTTATCGCTGCTCTCCCATGTTACTGCTTTGTTATCTGTCGTATCTGCCGGATCATATTTCACTGACAATGTCTTTGAAGTACCTTTTTTCAATGTAAGAGTTGCCGGATCTACAGTAATTTTTTTTCAACGGATTGTTTACTGTGATCTTTACACTGTCGCTTTTGCCTGCTGCTGTCGCTGTAATTGTTGCGTTTCCAACTCCGACAGCCTCAACTTTACCTTTTGAATCAACTGTCACAACATCTTTATTAGAACTCTTCCATGTAATTGTTCTGACCTTCCAACGCTTCTGCAGGTGTTCCTGTCACTGTAAGTGTCTCGGAAGTACCTTTCGTCATTGTAAAGTCTTCTTTGTTGATCTTAAGAGAAGAAAGTTCGATTGCAACCGGGATTTCTCCGTTTTCAATCTTATTACCATTTTTATCTAATGTTGTTAATGGAACATCTTTGCCGTCGATATCAGTTCTGTCATTATCATTTGTTCCTGTCTGAATTCCTACACAATTAAAGCCCATAAGACCTGAGCCTTTTTTGCATTCTCATTAACTGTTACATCAAACGTAAAAAGTAATACATCTTTATTTACCGGATTACCTTCCTTCATTTCAAGCAGTACTGAAAATCCACCTGCTGTATATACGTCTTCCCCTCATCTACAATAAACATAAGATTCTTTTTGAGAACATTATTTGGATCTTGCTCCAAACTGTCCTTCACATATGTATATATACCTTTGTGTCAAAATCAAATCCGCCGACAACCTGCATCACGTTTCCATTTGGCTTAAGCCAACATTCAACATGAACCTTATCACCGGGTTTCATGTTTGTGACATCCGTCTTAGTTATAATTGACGGTACATCGTTCGCAGCCTGTACATCCATCTGCGGAACTGCCACAAATCCCGTGATGACCATGACCAGAGCCAAGACTAAAGCTGCGATCTTGTTTAGCTTCTTTTTTTCATCCCTTTTTCTCCTCTCCTATATTTTGATGATGTGACTAGTATTCCTAGTAAATCCACTTAAACATAATTATTATAGGACTTTATTTTTATTTTTGCAACGCCTATAAATGAATATTTACCTCTGCTTCTTGTAGGATTACAATACATGTGTTACAACTGAATAATTAAAAAGCGGAAATACCTTTTCTGTGTTATGCTTTAAGCTACCAAACCTAAACATTTAAGAAAGGAAGTATTCCCGCATGGCAAGTATAACACAAGATATGAGGTATCGTCTATCCCTGATCCGTTTCGCCGAAAAAAATATGGTGTCTCAAAAGCAGCAATTAAATATAAGACCAACCGCCAGTATATTTATCGCTGGAAGCGCCGCTATGACGGCACAATAGAGTCTCTCCGCGATCGTTCACGCCGTCCCCATTCCCATCCAAATCAGCATACTCCTGAAGAGATCAAACTGATCCAAGATATGCGTAGGCGCAATCCCCATTCTGGTCTGGTTGTCTTTTGGGTCAAACTTATGCAGCGCGGTTATAAACGTTCCATCCCAGGATTGTATCGTTTTCTGAAGAAACAGGGAATCTTGGCTCAAAAACTTCCGAATCCCAAATATATTCCGAAGCCTTATGAGCAGATGAAATATCCCGGACAGCGTATCCAGGTCGATGTGAAATCCGTTCCCATGTTGTCTTGTCAATAATGCGAAAGGAAAGAAATTCTATCAGTATACCGCCATTGATGAGTACTCCCGCTGGCGGTATGTGGAAGCTTTTGAAGAACACAGCACCTATTCATCCGCACAGTTCCTCAAGCATCTGATCCAACGCTTTCCTATGCCAATCGAATGCGTTCAGACAGACAACGGCGTGGAGTTTACAAAGCGCTTTTCCACTTCCGGCAAAGAAACATTGACTTTATTCCAACGGACTTTAAAAAGAACTTGGCATCCAACATAAACTGATCCGACCCTTTACACCACGTCATAACGGAAAAGTGGAACGCAGCCACCGCAAGGATAATGAACGTTTTTATACCTCGCATACTTTCTATTCCTTTGAGGATTTTTCCAAGCAGCTTCAAACCTATAACCGTAGGGATTATAACCAGTTTCCCATGAGACCTCTGGGGTGGAAATCACCACAAACTGTTCTGAGGGAATTTATTGATCGGGGTGTAACATATGTTTGACAAACCTACATATAAATGAATATTTACCTCTGCTTCTTTTATTTATCTATTTTATACATTTTATTGCAAAAATCAGGGGGCACACACATTTTCTTCGGCAATACATACAATATTCATAGAAAAAACGAGCCGTAATGCCCCTCTATACGCGCTTGCTTTTTTCAGTATTTAATTTGTTTTTCACAAAAAGAAACTAAAATATTTACATCAATATATTATTTATGGAGGCATTATGAATATAAAAAGGACTTGATGTCAGCGAATTTAGAATTGATTATCCTGTCTGCTATGATATTGAACAGGCGTCCGCCGCTTATGCTCTCGGAGAAGGTGTCACTATCACTCCGGCTCTTGCAAAACAACTCGTTTCTTCTTTCTGCAATCGTATTGAAGCAGGGGGCTACTATGCGATGTTTTACACAAACCGCAGTTTTTAGACAATTATCTCGGAAATGATCTTGCAAAACGATATGCATTCTGGTACGCCCGCTATGCGTCTTCCTTCGACGGAACAGACTGCGGTATGTGGCAGTATACAAACGAAGAAGGAAGTGTTCCTGGTATCGGCGGAAATGTAGACCTTGATATCGGCTACATCGATTATCCCGGCATCATCCGCCGGGCAGGACTTAATCACCTGTCTGAAACTGCTCCGCCGCCCGCTCCTCCCTCCGCTCCGACATATATCACTTATACGATTCAACCCGGTGATACATTAAGCGAAATTGCCGAAAGATTCGGAACGACCGTCGCTTCTCTTTCCCAATAACTTTCAGTACCGATAGATTTTTTATCTTTTTCTTTTCAATAAAGCGCGGTTTTCTTTAACTATCTAAATTTAAGAATTTCATAACTTTTTTCGTTTTCTTTTAGACATTAAACATACTTTAGACACATTTTGAAGATATACTGTTCAACAGATAGTTGATAAAACAACTATCTCCCCTCATAAAGTAAAGACATCCCGGATAACCGGGATGTCGCACTTTACTCTCATTCCTTTAGATAACTATAAAACAACGAAACCCGTTAGCCGGAAGGTTAGCGGGTTTTCGCTGTTTATAGAACTGTTCATCTCGTCTGTGGATAGTTCTTAGACAATTCACTATAACTCTAAAAATCATTATTCCTATTGTTTTCGTATCAATTCCCTTTTTATCGCAAACAGCAGTAAGAAAAATGCAATCATCATTCCGATATGAGACAATCCTGCCAGACCGGACAGCATCCCATTCCCCATTTTTTCCAAGCTCTATTCCGAGAACCTGCACAATTCCGCGAATAAGCATCATCACCACCATGGCAGGCAATGCGATATTATAGAGAACAAAAAATTTCTTAAACAAAAGATTTTCCGCCAACATTGTTACTTTTGCGAAAAGAGCCGTTATAAGAAATAACAATGTTCCCATCACCAACAGATGAACATGCAAAGCACTCTAATGTAGTCGGCTCTGTATATCCGTTCCATTTTGTAAATTCCCGATAAAATACGCCTCCCGCCATTGCAAATATAAAATAAACAATCGCTGTATTTATAATTCTTTTCATATGTATCTTCTCCTTAGTTTTTACTCCTCATCTTTTATGCATCTATACTTTCTCTATACTTCCTCTATACTTTCTCTATGCTTTTTCGTTTACTTATGCTTTCTTCCTGTAAGCCTGTATATAATTTCTTCCAAATAAAACGCCTGCCATGAAAAGTGCCGCTCCCAATCCTGTGTAAAATACAGCTATAAACCGCTCCGGCAGTAAATGGAATGAACGAATAATAATCCCGAAACTTATCATAAACGCCATAATTAAAAATGATTTCAAATCAAAAAATTTATAAAACAGTTGTTCTTTTCTTCTTCATATCCTTGAATTCTTATTGTATGTTTATTTGTCAACTTATAAAATACCATGAACCAAAAAGAGAAGAAACACGATAATTGTCACGATATAATTTATTACAGTCTGATATTCAGCATAAGTTTCAATCCCTGATCCTCAAAACGTTAAATCCTGCGATCATCCAGACAAGACTTGCCAAAAAGCAAAAAGATTCTGTTTCTTTATCTTCATAACCCATCTCCGTTCCACATCAACTCTTTCTCTTAATACAAATAATTTTTTTACAAATTCCAAAAGGACTCTTTTTTCATTTTGTTTTTCCAGTAATATTGATAAAAACAAGGTAAATATATAGTCCGTAAAAATTTCGGCAGTCAGATTTTCTGTAAATATCCCTTGACGTATTTTTTTTCATCATTTTCCAAAAAATGTGCCATTTGATTTTTTAACCTCAGAAAATATACTTCCATCGCCTTTTTTCCTTCTTTCTTGTCTTTCTCCTGCCGTAAACCCCAATGCATGCATGGAAAAAAATTTCGGATAACGGCTTCGGCTATTTTCAACACCTTCAAACAACAGGTTTAAGTATTCCACAATATTCTCGCATTTTTCTAAAGTTTTTCCCATTTGAAATATATCTTTCCACACTGCCTCTATTGTAGCAGACAAAAGTTCTGATTTTGAAGAAAAATAATTATACAAAGAACCTAGTGCAATTCCGCATTCAGATGCAACGGTTCTCATATTTACTGCGGCAATTCCTTTTTTTTGCCACAATCCCACAGCTTACTTTCAATATTTCTTCTTCCGACGTAACCGCTCTGCTCAACTCTTATCACCGTCCTCTTTATTCTATTCTCCTTTCCCGCTTTCCCTTTTCAGTTTTTTTAATATGAACATTGTTCATGTTAATATTCTATACAATATTTGTCAAGTTTTTTCTCCTGTTTTCCAATTTTTTCTTTTTTACTCTCTTTTTTACAACTTCAAAAGAACCGATTCCCAAAAGAGAATCGGTTCTTTATATCGCCTCACAATATTATATTATGAAAACTTTATTCTTATTTTTGTTCTTATTTTTTTCTTTTTATTTTTGATAATAAGAACTGCCGCCACAACGGCGATTGCAGCCACAAGACCCGCGATCGGAAGCCATACGTTCTTATCGTCGCCTGTCTGTACCGCACCGGAATTGTTCTTTCCTTCCTCTTTGCCGGATGTCGGAGGAACTTTTCCTTTTCTTCAACAGTCACGTTGACCGTTACTTTCCTGAATTCTTCCGGAATTGTGATTCCTTCTTTTGTCTGAAGTGTTCCTGTCAGTTTATATGTTCCTGCTTTGTCTGCTTTATACACATCTGTGTTCCATACGATTGACAGTTTATCTTTCGCCTTGTTATCAAAGTGTCACTTTCACTTCTTTCGGAAGGGCAAGTTTCTCTGCCGGAGTTCCGAATTTCACAGTAAGGTCAGCAAGTTTTTCTACTGCTATAACCACTTTGTGTTCCGGCTGCGGCGGGTCTACTTCTCCGCCTTTTTTCTTCTACAGTTACGTTGATCGTTACTGTCTTGAAGTTGTCAGGAAGTTTAATTCCTTCTTTTTGCCTGAAGTGTTCCTGTCAGTTCGTACGTTCCCGCTTCGTCTGCTTTATACGCATCTGTGTTCCACTCTACTGACAGTTTGTCTTCTGTCTCGTTATCTAATGTTACTTTTTACTTTGTCGGAAGAGCAAGTTTCTCAACTGAAGTTCCGAACTCAACCGTAAGATCAGTAAGTTCTTCTACTTTTGTAACTACTTTGTCTTCCGGCTGCGGCGGATTTACTTCGCTCTCTTCTACAATTACATTGATCGTTACTGTCTTAAACTTATCAGGAATCTTAACGCCTTTCTTCTTCTGAAGTTCTCCTGACAGCGTCTGTGTTCCGATCTGATCTGCTTTGTAATTATCTGTCGTCCATTTTACTTCAAGTACATCTGCAACACGACCGCCTTCCAGTGTAACATTTACTGTTTTTGAAGATCCAGTTTATCAGCAGCAGTTCCTTTTTCTTCACTTTAAGATCGGCAGGTTTCTACGCCTACAACTGTCTTTGCATTCCAGTCGTCTACCGTCAGGTTAATTACTGCAGGTACAGCTTTGTTTCCTGATGCATCTACAGCTACGATACGGATACTGTAGCCTTTGCTTTCATCCGCGTTTTTCAATGTATATTCTGTCTTATCGCTTTCAGATACGATCACGCCGTCTACATATACAATATATGTAACTTCGCTTCCTTCCGGATCTTCTGACGGAGCCCATGTGATCTTCACATCTTTTTTTCACCTTCTTTTACTACGCTGATTCCACTTACCTGTGCCGGAGCTTTTTTCATCTGCCGCCGCCACTGTCGTGAACGGCTCGCTGCAAAGAGCTTTTTTCCGACTCTACTTTATTATGGTTTACTCCCTACGATCATAAATACATAAGATGTACCCGGTTTCAGATTCGTAAACCGCACCGTTGTCTCTGTTGTTGTCACAGGTTCTCCTGCATTATCCGGAACAGTATCTGTAATTGCTTTCAGCGCTTTTTGCTGTTCCTTCATGTTCTACAGCATATACTTTATAAGACTCTGCCCTTGGAAGTTTCGTCCATGAAACAGTTGCTTCTGTACTTGTAACTCCCATTACAGTTGCTTTTGCATCTTCCGGAATCGTCGGAGCCGGAATTTCTGCCGCTTCAAGTTTTGCACCTGCTGCGTTCAAGTCTGCTGCAAGCTTATCAGCCTGCTCTTTTTTTGTCGTCTTGTCGTCATTCATTCCCTTAACGGCATTGTCGTATGCTGTCTTAAACTCGTTCCACAGATTTTCTGCGTAATCGTCTTTATTCAAACCGCTGTATTTTTTCAATCGCAGCCTGAAGCGCCGATTTATCAACAGAAGCCGCTGCCGGAGTGAATACTTCAAGATAATCAATGTTTACGTTAATGTTTCCATGATCTGTTGCCGCTGTAAACTTGATTGTATGTTCTGTATTTTCCAGATCTGTCTTTTTTCAAATACGCACTGCTGCGGTGATCCGCCGGATTTTTCTTCCCAAAGAACTGCGTCGCTTTCTGCCTTTCCGTCCAGTTCTACAGTAAATTTGCCTTGCGTATTATTTTTCTGAGCATAGAACTTAATGCCTGTTCCTGTAAATGTATAGCTGAACCATGCTCCTTCTGTACTTGTCTCCGTCTTAGTTCCGCCGTGATGCTTATCAGCTTCTCCTGTGTACGGATTACTCCAGCCTGTTTCACTCCATGTGATCTTCGGATTCTTGGAGTTCTTATCATCCGAGCAGTCCTCGATGATCTCTGACTGCGCTGTCACATCCGGGATTGCAACTGTAATCTCGCATGTGCCTGAGATTTCGGCATTTTCTTTCGATGTCGCTTTTACTGTCACAACACCGTTTGCTGTTCCTGCTGACAGAAGACCGTTTTCATCGATCGTCGCTGCTGCGCTGCCTGATTTTGTTGTAACAGACCACGTAACACCTTTATTGATCGCCTCTGCAGGAGTTACTGCCGCTTTCATCTGAAGCGTCGATCCGGCTTTGCTCACCGTCGTCATTCCGCTTGCAGACGTTACCTCTACTTTTTCAACCCGCGCCGCTTCTGTATTCAATACATTAAACGCGTCAAGTCTCTACTTTATCTCTGCTTGCAGATGCATTTTTCTCGCCCATCGCCCGAACTTTAACCGTATGGATTCCGTATTCAAGCGTCTTATCTTTATGCTCTTCTGTAGAGAATATTTTTGCCTGTCTTTTTTTTGAGTTGCCGAATAAGTATCTGCTGTTGCCCATACTTCTCCGTCGATAGAGATTTCAACTTTACCTCTGTCGTTTTGTGTACAGGAGAATACTTCGATACCCGTTCCGCAGAATGTAAAGTTCCGCTGTCTCTGTTCCTGTCGGGTCTTCTAAGTATTTCACTGAACCGCCGTAGTTTCCTTCCTGGCTGATCCAGTTGCCCCAGCTTCCTGTATATTTGATACGTTCGTCCTGATCGTCGATCATGCCGATCATGTTACGGCAGTCATCTACCGTTGCTTCCGAACTGAACTCGCTTTCTTTTCCGTCGATCACAGCCGTAACTTTGTACTTCAATGTTCCGAGCACATCCCAAGCGTCTGTGTCTGTCCATTCTGTCGCTTTCAGTTCTGTCTGAACCTGTACCCACTCGCCGCCTTCAATCTGACGGTATACATTATAAGATACTTCTGTTCTGGCTTTGACCGCATCCCATGTAAGAACTGTCTCCGTCTTTGATCTTCGTTACCTTAAGACCTGTAGGAGCTGCAGCTAATGTATTATCAGGGGATAGCAGTGATCGTATATGTCTTTCCTGCTTCTGTATTGAAGGAAATACGATCTGAAGTCACCGGTGTGATCTCAACGAGGTTTCCGTCACTGTCTTTTTACAGTTGCAAGTGAAAGATTTGCGTACTGAACAACCGCTTCTCCGCCGTTATTAGAGTGGATCGAAGCTTCTGTCAGTTTGTTGTCTGCCCATGCCATATCAACCGCAAAATTACCGCGGGCAAGCAGACCTTTCACATTACCTGTTCCCCCATGCTTTCGGAACTGCAGGCATCAGGTCGATGTGACCCATGTTGCTCTGAACAAGCATTTCCGCAACTGCCGCTGTGTAACCGAAGTTTCCGTCTATTTGGAATGGTGCATGTGTATCCCACAGGTTTGTCATAATCTTATTGTTTGTGATCATCTTAGACAATACATCATAAGCCTTATCGCCCTCTGCAAGTCTCGCCCATGTTGCGACACGCTGAGCCATCGCCCATCCTGTCGTCACATCTGTTCTGTTCTGCATCGATACTTTCGCTGCCGCCAGCCACTCGTCATTCTGAGCGATCAAGTCTCCCGGATATAATCCGAGCATATGGGAAATATGACGATGACCATATCCTTCTCCCATCTTCTGACCATTCTCATCTGTATTTAATGTTGTCTCGTTATACCACTCTTTGATCTGTCCGCTGTCACCGATCTCAATCGGTCCTTTTAAGTCAGCCTGATTCTGTTTCCACTGTGCGACTTTCGCTTCGTCAACTCCCAAAGTCTCTGCCGCTGTGATCGTATCTTCATATAACTGCCAGATCAACGAATGCTCATATGTATTACCTGCAGTTCTCGTGTCCGGTGAATAACTCGGAACAGACACAAGCTTACCTTCTGAATCTCTCATCAGCATCTGATCGTACAGCGTCGCTTCTTCTTTCATCATCGGGTAAATATGAGTCTGCATGTACTCTGTATCTCCCGTAAACTCATAATATTCCCAACAGTTCTGAAGAATCCACGGAACGCCTGCCGGAGACCATCCCCAGTCGAATACCCAGCCCGGGTTCGTCCATCCGTACGGGTTGTTCTGTGTATGCGCCATAAATCCGTTTTCAGGATTTGCTTCCGTACTTTCAACTCCTGCGTAAATCTTCGCCGTAATACGTCCCGGCTCTCTGAGCGAATCTACATAGTCGATCAGCGGTTCTGCGCATTCCGCCATATTCGTCGTATATGTCGGCCAGTAGTTCATCTGCAGATTGACATTCATATGATAGTCCGAATGCCATGCGTGGAGTTATTCGCTCCGACCCAGATTCCCTGCAAGTTCGACGGAAGAGTTGCTCTTCTTTCATTCTTCGTTCCGTCTTCGTTCACAGGAGTCTCTCTCGATGATCCCATCGTCAGATAACGTCCGTACTGGAAGAGCATCAATTCCAGATAACGTTTTTCTGTTTCGAAGCCGTTCCTTTTTTTTATATGCCTCCAACAGCTTATCCGTTGTCTTGTCAG
>VOFF01000640.1_pt1 | contig 10062 bp, 20 predicted proteins | sample 5384061 | NCBI WGS metagenome assembly VOFF01 (sample SAMN12384725, study PRJNA508395) | human gut metagenome | isolation source: healthy gut E | host: Homo sapiens
CTGCAAACTTCGTGGAAAGGAGGAGAGAAAATGCAGGAAGAAGTGGAAAACAGAACTTTGACGCTGGTTGTCAGTGGAACAAAGTTTACCGGCAGAATGTTTAAGGCTGCCATAAGCAAGTACATGGCACATCGCAAGGAAAAGAAACTGCAAAAGCAGAGAAGCCGTGATGCGCCGGTTATTCCGCACGGAAAACAGACTGTGAAGCAGCTTGTCGGGCAGAATCAGGGAATATCCAATATTGAGATCACAGACCCCTCTATCAAGGAGTTTGAGAAAATCGCCCGGAAATATGGTGTGGATTATGCGGTGAAAAAGGATCGTAGCAGTTCTCCGCCAAAGTACCTGATTTTTCTTCAAGGGTCGCGATGCGGATGCGCTGACAGCAGCCTTTACAGAGTACACCAATAAAAAAGTCAAAAAGGCAACGAAAACAGAGCGCCCGTCTGTACTGGCAAAACTTAACCAGTTCAAAGAGATGGTTAAAAATGCTGTGGTGGATCGCACCAAGCGAAAGGAGCTGGAACGATGAAAAAGACATTGGACATCAAAAAGCTCATTTTGCTGAATATGCCGTATATCCTGATGGGACTGTTTGCTACCAATTTTGGAGAGGCATGGCGAATGGCACAAGGGGCGGATGCTTCAGAAAAGTTTCTTTCGCTGGTTGCGGTTCTGCCTGGGGCGCTGCAAAGTTTCTGGCCAAGCCTGCATCCATTGGACTTGTTGGTAGGGCTGTGCTGCGGTGTTGGTCTGAGGCTGGCGGTGTATCTTAAAAGCAAGAACGCCAAGAAATATCGACATGGTTTGGAATATGGTTCGGCCCGCTGGGGAACCCGTGAGGATATTGCACCTTACGTTGATCCTGTATTTCAGAACAACAGGAGGTACAGCCATGAGAAATGAAAAAATTACCCCACTGTACGAGCGCCTGAGCCGGGACGATGAGTTACAGGGTGAGAGCAACTCCATATCCAACCAAAAACAGATGTTAGAGGATTTTGCCCGCCGGAATGGGCTGCCCAAACCCTACGCACTTTACCGATGATGGTATCTCAGGCACCCGTTTTGACCGCCCCGGATTTTTGGCGATGATGGAGGAAGTTGAGGCGGGGCGTGTAGAGGCAATCGTCATCAAGGACATGAGCCGGTTAGGGCGTGACTATCTGAAAGTCGGCCAGGTCATGGAGATTTTGCGGCAGCGCGGCGTCCGGTTAATTGCCATCAATGACGGTGTGGACAGTCTGAAAGGCGACGATGATTTTACGCCCTTCCGCAATATCATGAATGAGTTTTACGCCCGCGACACCAGCCGGAAAATCCGATCTGTGTTTAAGTCAAAAGGCATGAGTGGCAAGCACCTGACCGGCACCGTGATTTACGGCTACTTGTGGGATGAAAAGCGGGAGCATTGGTTGGTAGATGAGGAAGCTTCCGAAGTGGTACGCCGTATCTTCTCCCTCACGCTGGAGGGATATGGGCCTTATCAGATCGCCTGCAAATTATCCATAGACCGGATTGAAATTCCTGTCGTACACCTTGCCCGCTTCAACGAGGGTGTGAACCGTTCAAAGCCGGTCAAAGACCCTTATGGATGGGGGTCATCTACCATCGTGAACATTTTGAAAAAACGAGAGTATTTAGGGCATACCATCAATTTCAAGACCCGCAAGCACTTTAAGGACAAGAAAAGCCACTATGTTTCTGAGGACGAATGGACGATCTTTGAGAATACCCATGAAGCCATTATCGACCAGCAGACCTTTGATTTGGCGCAGAAAATCCGCAGCAATGTACGGCGTTATCCAAACGGCTGGGGCGAAGCGGCTCCCCTCACAGGTTTGCTCTATTGTGCCGATTGCGGCGGCAAGATGTATGTCCACCGCACCAACAATGGCAGGCGGATTTCTCAATATACCTGTTCCAATTATACCAAAGTTCCGTGTGGGACACTATGCCCTACACAACACCGTATCAATGAGAGTGCTGTCCTGACATTGGTTTCCGACACGCTCAGGGCTATCGCTGAATATTCGAGAAATGACCGGACGGAATTTATTCACACTGTTCAGGAGACGCAGGTTGCTCAACAGAGTGCCGATATATCGAAAAAGCGCAGGCGTCTGGCTGCTGCCCAAAAGAGAGCCGGAGAACTGGAAAAACTGATTTGCAAAATCTATGAGGACAATGCCCTCGGCAAGCTGCCGGATGCACGATATAGGGCACTTGATGCACAGTATGCCAAAGAGCAGGACGCACTTGAGATTGAAATTGCGGAGCTGGAAAAGGCTGTTACCGGCTATGAGCAGAGCCAGAAATCCGCAGAGAAATTTATAGCCCTAATTGATAAGTACGAGAATTTTGACACGCTGACAAACACCATGCTCAATGAGTTTGTAGAGAAAATCCTTGTCCACGAACGCGCCCGAAAAGGCAGTCAGGACACCACGCAGGAAATTGAAATCTACTTCAATTTTTTAGGACGCTATATCCCACCATCCTTACAGCCGGTTCCTTTAACCCCGGAGGAACAGGAAGAACTGCGAAAAAAGAAGAACGCAAGGACAGGCTTCATCAGAATTATTTGAAGCGGAAAGCCAGCGGTGCACAGAAACGGTATGAGGACAAAATCAAGGCGAAGAAAAAAGCGGAAATGGACGCTAAGAAAGCCCTGATTCGGGCTGAGGATATGAAAAAAGGTGTTTTTTCTACTGTCGGACAGCTACCAAAAGAAGAACCGCACAAAGGCAGCATAGCAGCCAGCGCAGCAGTCTAATCATCACGAAGCAAAGGAGAATGAATATGAGTAAGTTGACTTACATTCGTTGTGGAGATTATGATATACCAAACCTAAAACTTTCTGAACAGCCGGAAACTTCTATCGGCAAGTACGGCAGAATGCGAAAATCCTACCTAAAGGAACATCGCCCCATTCTCTACAACCATCTGCTGATGAGCGAGAAGCTGTATCCACACCTGATATAGATTGAGCGGACAGCACAGGGGCGTGTGGAAACCATGTTGCCTCACATGATGGAAGTTGCGGGTGTCACGGAGGAACTGAAAGCCTGTGACCCTATGCGCTGGGTGGGGCTGATGAACACGCTGAAAGCACAGGTGGAGGAAATCCTTTATTCCGAACTGATTTTAGAAAATTGAATAACTAAAATATGAAAGCATTGACGCAACCAAATGGATTATAATTTCATTGGTTGCGTCAATATTTTTGCTGAAACACGAAATCCATATGCCCCTCTTGACAATCCCATTTTCTCTGGTATAATTAAAACAGTGTTTTTAATACAATGTTTTTGAAACAGTGTTTTAAAAAGAAAGGCAGGTAATCAATGGCAAGCAGAATCGAAGAATTTGACGAGAAAATTCTTGCCTGCGCGAAAGAAGAATTTTTAGAAAAAGGCTATACGGATGCTTCGATACGGACGATTGCTCAAAATGCCGGTGTCAGCACCAGCACAATATATACGCGGTATTCAGATAAAGAGGGATTGTTCCGCTTTCTTGTGGAACCGGTGGCTAAAGGTCTGAAAGAGTTATTGCGGCAATCATTCAGTGATTTTTTTCTTCTTTGACGGGGCATGAGCAGAACGAAAAAATTTATGGAATACTCAGATCGTGGTTTTGAAGCCGTGAGTGCATATATCTATAAGTATTTGTCCGAATTTAAGCTGCTGATTACCGGAGCGCCGGTAAACTACTATCAGGAATTTTTAGAAGTGCTGGTACAACTGGATACGGACTGTACAAAGAAATTCTTGATTCAAGTGGGAAGTAAAGCCCTGGCGGAAGGACGAGTTACAGATGGATTCTTACACGTTGTTTCCAGTGCTTTTTATTCTGGTATATTTGAAGTAGTCATTCACGATATGCCGATGGAGGAAGCAAAAAATTATATCAATGAGCTGCGCACTTTTTATGGGAATGGCTGGAAAGAATATTACCGAAAATAGGAAAGAAGGTGCAAAGGAAATGCAAAAAACAGAAGAATTTTTTTTGTGTGGACGAAAGCGGATGGATACACTGTCCTTTTTGTAAATGCAGAACGCGGACAAAGATACGCGCAGACACTTCGTTGAAGAACTTTCCAATATTTTGTCCGAAATGCAAACAGGAATGTTTGATAGATGTTGACAACATGAAAATACGATTATCAGTAGTGCCAGACGCTAAGACGCAGAGCCGATAATTTGTTTGTGTAAATCACATGACAGATTATCGGCTTATTCTTTTTTTGAATACGAGTTAGCAAAATCTAACTAAAGGAGGAATTTATATGGATCAGTCGCAAGGCGGAAATCCATTTGGCAGACTTATTGAGTTTGCCAGGCCGCATAAGACTGGCTACATCGTTTCTGTTGTTCTTGCTGTGTTGGGAGTTGCCTTTGGTATCGTCCCCTATTTTGCAACAGCCAGAATGACGATTGAGTTACTCTCCGGGAATAATCCGGAAATGACTTCAAATCTTCCGTCCATGGCAAATGGCAGACCTGATCTGAGACTGGATGAAAATGAGCGCAACAACGGTAGAACACGTTTAAAAATATTCGGCGATTATGATGATGAAAGATACACAAAAATATCGGCGATTATGATGAGTGCTGCGGCGCTGATTAGCGTACTTCCCGTTGGGTGCCTGTTTTACATGAATGGTTCCCTGTCAGCCGCCACCTTTATTACGGTAACTGTCCTGTCGTTGGGAATTGCAGGGCCGCTTGTAGCCGCGATGTTCTTTACCGATGATATTGCAAAAATAGGCACTGTAATGGGTGAGATTGACGGTATATTAAACCAGCCGGAGCTTGTCCGGCCAGAGGAAAAAATGCGATTTGCAAAACCTTGATATTTCTCTGGAAAATGTTCATTTTGCATACGAGGAAAAAGAGGTCTTGAAAGGAATTGATCTAACAATTCCACAGGGAAAGATTACAGCTTTTGTAGGGCCGTCCGGCAGCGGAAAATCAACGATTGCAAAGTTGATTGCGTCCTTTTGGGATGTGACCGGGGACTGATTACGATTGGCGGTAAAAGCGTAAAAGAAATTTCTACCGACCAACTGAACGATTTGATTTCCTATGTATCGCAGGATAATTACCTGTTTAACGATACGGTGCGTAACAATATCCGTATGGGCAAGCCAGAGGCAAGCGATTCCGAAGTGGAACAGATTGCAAAGGATTCTGGCTGCCATGAGTTTATTATGAACCTTGAGCATGGATATGAAACCGTGGTTGGCGGCGCCGGAGGGCATTTGTCTGGTGGAGAACGCCAGAGAATCGCGATTGCCAGAGCTATGCTGAAAAACGCCCCGATTGTAATCCTTGACGAAGCCACTTCCTATACTGATCCGGAAAATGAAGCGGTAATACAGGAGGCCATCAGCCGACTGACAAAGGGCAAAACATTGATTGTAATTGCTCACCGCCTGTCAACAATAACGGATTCCGACCAGATCGTTGTTGTGAAGGATGGAACAATCCAGGCAAAAGGAACGCACGAGGAACTATTAAAAGAGTGCAGCCTTTATCATACGATGTGGACAGCTCACATGGACGCGAAGGAGGTGAAAACAGCATGATACGTTCTTTTCGGAAATTCTTTGAATTTGCAGGCCGCCAAAGCCGGAATTGGTATTTGGGGCTCTTTTATGAAATCATACGCTGCATTTTAGAAGCTCTGCAATTTGCCGCACTTCTGGTAGTTTTGGATGGATTGGTTCGTGATAATATCACCGCACAAACCGCGCTCCTTGCCTTTGGCATTATGTTAGTCAGTGTGATCGGCACCATTATTTTCTGGTATCTGGCGCATGGTAAAGAAGGCGAAGGCAGCTATCGAATGTGTGAGGACAAGAGGATTCAAATTGGCAACCGCATGAAGTATATGCCGATGGGCTACTTCAACAGCCATAGTCTGGGGAAATCTCACATCCGTTTCAACAGCGACCATGAGCGACCTCGAAAGTATGTCCTTTGCTATCATCGTACGGACTTTGGTGGGTGTAATCCACGCCAGTATTTTTTTTCTGTTGCCATGTGCTACTTTAGCTGGAAAATCAGTTTGATCTTTTTGGCTGGCGTGATTTTGTTCATGGTAATCAACACAATGCTCCTGCGCTGCTCCAAAGATTATCTCCCATACGGTTAGAGGCGCAGACGGAGTTCATGGATGCCGTACTGGAATACATACAGGGAATGGGCGTTGTGCGGGCGTTCCACATGGCAAAAGCAGTCAAATACTACGCTGGAAAAATCCATTGATGAAACACAGAAGAAAAACCAGCTTATTGAAAGACAGCGGATTCCCTATATAGCTGCCGAACAGGTTGTCCTTCGGATTGCCAGTGCCGCCGCTGCTTTCTGCTCTATCGCACTTTTTATAAACGGTACGCTGGAATTAACATATTGTCTGATAATTTTAGTATCGGCGTTCATGGTATATAGCCAGTTGGAGAGTGCGGGAGAAATGTTCTTTATGCTTTCAATGATTGATGCTTCTATTGATCGTGTGGAGGAAATCAACCAAAGTCCTCAGATTGACATTGATGGTAAAGAGCAAGCTCCAGACCGGCTGGATATTGAAATGCAGGATGTGAGTTTTTCCTACGGGGATAAAAAGTGATCGACCATGTATCGCTCACGATTCCACAAGGAACCACAACGGCGATTGTCGGTCCGTCTGGTTCTGGAAAAACCACGCTGGTGAATCTGATTGCACGTTTTTGGGATGTTGACAGCGGAAGCGTCCGCATCGGCGGCATTGATAAAAAGATTACAAGCTGGACAGCTTGATGAAGAATATCAGCATGGTATTCCAGAATGTGTATCTGTTCCCGGACACGATTGAAAACAATATTAAATTCGGTTCCCCTAACGCCACCCATGAAGATGTAGTGAAGGCAGCAAAGGCGGCAAGGTGCCATGACTTCATTTCAGCATTGCCAGAGGGCTACCAGACGGTAATCGGAGAAAGCGGCGCGACCATTTCCGGCGGCGAAAAGCAGAGGATTTCTATTGCAAGAGCGATTATGAAAGATGCGCCCATCATTATTCTTGACGAGGCCACAGCAAATGTCGATCCCGAAAATGAAGCAGAGCTTCAGAAAGCGATTGAAGCGCTGACACAGGGGAAAAAACAATTATTATGATCGCCCATCGGTTGAAAACCGTAAAAAATGCGGATCAAATCATCGTTATCGACCGTGGTAAAATCTCTCAGCAAGGTACGCATGATGAGCTTATCAAGCAAGCAGGTATTTATGCGGATTTTGTTGGCATGAGAGAAAAAAGCTATCGGTTGGAAAATCAAGGCAGATAGCCTTGCATAAAAGAAAGGAGTTCCTACAATGGACAAGAAAAAAAATTGAACGCAAAAAAGACTTTATCAACATTGGTATCTTTACTGTCATCTACTTTGTGATGTTCTTTATCACGGGTATGCTGGGTTACATCCCTATCTTTGCAGTTATCATTCCAATGGTGTTGGGAATACTGGGCGGCATCCCGTTCATGCTGTTTCTGACAAAGACCGGGAAATTCGGCGCGGCTACTATTATGGGTACGTTGGTCAGTGTCCTCTGCTTTCTGATGGGACAAAGCTGGATTTCAATTCCGTTTGGAATCGTATTAGGTTTCCTGGCTGATTTGATCTTCAAGGCTGGCGAATATAAAAGCTGGAAACATACTGTGCTGGGATATTGCGTGTTTACCGAATGGGTAATCGGCTCCATGCTGCCTATGTGGATTATGAGAGATACCTTTTTTGAGGCTTATAGAAGCAAGGGAGGTACGGATGAATACATCAATGCCGTTATGGGACTTACCGCTAACTGGATGCTACCGGTAGTTATTGTTTTAGGTATCGTCGGCGGAGTGATCGGCGCTTATTTAGGCAAGGCAATTTTGAAGAAGCATTTTGTAAAGGCGGGCATTGTTTAATGAAACCAGAATTATTACTGTCAGTTGATTCGGAGCGGCGTTTCTGGCTTGACCCAAGAACAAAGCTATATATGCTGGTAATATTCAGTATCGTAATGATTGACGGAAAAACGGACGGTATTAGTTTCTGGTTAAAGCCGGTTCTGGCATTAGTACCCTTTTTTCCTCCTGCTTTCGGGCAGGAGGAAAAAAGATTGCTATCATTTATTTAATTGTTTTTATTGTTTCGTGGACGGTAAATGTGTTTCTTGTTCCGTATATGGGATTAATAGGAACAATTATAATATCGCTGTTGGCTCAATTTGGGACAAGATGGTTTCCAAGCGCCATGATGGGCTATTATCTTCTCTCGACTACAAAGGTTAGTGAGTTTGTCCTTGCCATGCAGCGTATGCATATACCAGAAGCATTCATTATCCCGTTTTCTGTTATGTTCCGGTTCTTCCCTACAATTTCCGAAGAAGCGGGATCTATTGAAACGCTATGCGTATGAGAGGAATCACGGGGAAAAAAATTTTTTCAAGAATCCACAAGCAGTATTAGAATATCGAATTGTCCCTCTTATGATGTCTGTAGTAACAATAGGGAATGACCTGTCTGCGGCAGCTTTGACAAGAGGATTAGGAAACGGAAAAAAAGCGTACAAGCATTTGTAAGATCGGTTTCCATTGGAAAGATTTTGCGCTTATGATTATTGTTACTGCTGCCCTGTTGGTGTTCCTGCTTTTTTAGGAGGGCTGAAATGATAGAGTTTAAGGATGTAGCCTTTCAATATGAGCAAGGCAGTTCAAAAGGAAAAATCGAAAATATAAATTTGACTATCCATGACGGAGAGGTTGTTTTGATCTGCGGAGAATCCGGTTGCGGAAAGACTACACTCACACGTTTAATAAATGGGCTTATCCCGCATTATTACGAAGGAACGCTTACCGGGCAGACGATTGTGAAAGGGATAGATGTAAAAAAAATGTATCCCTTTATGCTTTGTCTGGTGTGGTTGGTTCTGTTTTTCAAAATCCAAGGACACAATTTTTTTACAGTGGATACGACCAGCGAAATTGCCTTTGGGTGCGAGAATTTGGCAATCAGCGCAGATGAAATCAATTTGCGATAGAAAAACAGCAGGCGCATTAAAAATTGAAGATTTATTGAATCGGAGCCTGTTTGCACTATCCGGCGGCGAAAAACAGAAAGTTGCCTGTGCGTCCGTTTCCGCAATGGAGCCCGATATATTTGTACTGGACGAGCCATCTTCCAATTTGGATATTAAATCAATCAGAGAATTAAAAGATGTATTGCGGAAATGGAAAGCACAGGGGAAAACGATTGTGATTGCGGAACATCGCCTGTATTACCTGATGGATATTGCAGATCGCATTCTATATATGCAGGGCGGGCAAATAAAAAGAAAACCTTTCCATCTCCGACTTCAAAAAAGAAATCTACAGGCGAATTGCACGCGCTGGGTCTTAGAACTTTACAGTCTGAAGATTTTAGTAAAATGCAGAGCACAGTGTGTGCGACAAAGCAGCTATATATCAGGGACTTTGAAGTTTCTTATAAAAAAATGCTTCCGGAGGTAAGAAGAAAAAGCGGAAGGTGCTGGATATATCAGATTTGATGATTCCGCAAGGTTCGGTGGTTGGAGTAGTCGGCAACAATGGAGCCGGGAAAACGACTTTTGCTAACAATTTATGCGGATTGCTCAAAACCGCAAAAGGCTGTATGAGCATGAATGGAAAAACTTATATGGCAAATCAGAGAATTAAGACCTGCTATATGGTTATGCAGGACGTAAACCACCTACTTTTACGGAAAGTGTAATGGATGAAATCTTGCTTAGTCTGGATAATTCAGATGAAGAAAAAGCGGCGCATGAGGCAGAAAGTATTATGGAAAGTCTGCACATTTCAGAATTTAGAGACGCCCATCCTATGTCGTTGTCCGGCGGACAGAAACAGAGGGTAGCGATTGCCAGCGCGATTGCGTCTGATAAACAGGTTATTGTTTTTGACGAGCCTACAAGCGGATTGGATTATCGGCACATGAAAAAAGTGGCAGAGAATTTGCGGGAATTGAGTTCGTTTACTCATGACCCGGAGCTGATTGC